>Ga0105050_10000677_pt1 | contig 52136 bp, 50 predicted proteins | sample FRY01_FD_78088 | JGI IMG/M metagenome (GOLD analysis project Ga0105050, IMG submission 78088) | Freshwater microbial communities from Lake Fryxell liftoff mats and glacier meltwater in Antarctica - FRY-01 | ecosystem: Environmental > Aquatic > Freshwater > Ice > Glacier meltwater ...
CCAAGTTCCTGCGCGCCTCCCCAGCGCCGCCACGGCGATGCCGATTCGCCGTCCACGATCAGCCTGAAACAGGCGTCCACGATCGCTGAAATACGCAGTTGTCAATCGGCACCGTCCAGGCCGCCGTCTGGTTGCGCGATGCTGGCGCGGACGTAGTCAATGACGACCCGCAGTGGCCACAGGGCACGGGTGAAGACGCTCTTATGCCGCTCCAATTGAGCGGACTGGCTGCTATTCACGGCGAAGCTTTCCTCAAGAACCCCTGTATGTTCGACCCCGACATCGGCGCCCAGATTGAGCGCGGCATGACGCTTCGCGCAACCGCCGTAGCCAATGCACTGTTGCACCGGGAAGCTCTTTACCGCAACCTGGGCGCTTTTTTTGGCCGATTCGACCTGCTGCTCACGCCCACCACGCCTTGCGTGGCCTGGCCGTTGCAAGACTTAGGCCCTCGGACCATCGCCGGACAAACTGTCTCGCTCCGCGCTCACGCCGCTTTTACACCGGTCTTCAACCATGTGTACGCATCGGCCTGCTCGGTGCCGATAGCCCTTGATCGTCAAGGAATGCCCATCGGCGCGCAGTTGGTCGCACGGCGAGGGCAGGACGCAGCCGTGCTCCGGGCCGCCTGGCACCTGCAAGCTGCCGCGCCCGCGCGCTTTCGCAAACCTGTCCCTTTCTGCGCCACGCTGGCATGAGCCAGTCTTCTACCGCCCCAACCAAAGGAGAAATCGCTATGTCCACACTGTCTAGGCAGATGGGCAATGCCCCAATCGCGGAGGCCACGAAATGGGCAATTCCCTTCGTTCTGTGTGAAGCTGTGGTCATGCTGCTCGACACCCTCGTGCCCGTCGTCTCAATGGCGCTAACCAACCTGTTGAAATGATGAACCGCATACTGCTCGTCAACCCTAACGTCTCGCAGAGCGTGTCTGACCTAATCCGTGCCGAGGCCATGCGAAGCGCGTCCCCTGCAACGGAGATTACGGTGCTAACCGCGCCTTTCGGCGTGGCTTACATTGAGACGCGCTTCGAAGCCATGATCGGGGCCTATGCCACGGCCGAGCTGGTGGCGCAGCACCATGCACAGTTCGACGCCGTGGTCGTGGCGGCCTTTGGCGATCCGGGCTTACCCGCGCTTCGCGAAGTGCTGGACTGTCCGGTCACTGGGCTGACCGAAGCGGCCCTGGCCAGTGCTTGCCTGCTCGGCAATCGCTTCTCCATCGTGGCGATCTCTCAGCGGATTCGTGCCTGGTACCGCGAGACGGTGCAGGCCTACGGACTCGAAGGCCGGCTCGCCAGCATTCGCGGGCTCGACGAACCACTGCAGGACATCGGCAATGTACAAGGCAACCAGGGCGATAGGCTGGTTGCCTTGGCTGAGCGGTGCGTCGATGAGGATGGCGCCGACGTCATCGTGCTCGCGGGTGCCCCGCTGGCTGGCCTGGCTCGTTCGCTGCGGGGACGCTTGCCTGTTCCCTCGGTCGACGGCGTCTCCAGCGCTGTTCGTCATGTCGAATCGCTGATTGCTCTGCAAGCCGGCATTGCGCTCAGTGGCAGCTTTGCGCCGCCACCGACCAAGCCACACCTGGGGCTGAGCCCGGCAATGGCGCGCTTGCTGGAGCGCAAATCCTGAAGTCCCCAAACAGGCAACAGTGTTGACACCCTCATGAAACTCTTGCGCTACGGGCCTGCTGGCTCAGAGAAGCCCGGCATCCTGGATGCCCAAGGCGCGATCCGTGATCTTTCCACTCTGATACCGGACATCACGCCCTACGTTCTGGGTCTACCTGCCCTACAAGCACTTCGGGCGCTGGATGTTTCACGACTCCCTCTGGTTCAGGGGCAGCCGCGGCTGGGTGTGCCATGGGCTGGCTTGTCTACCTACGTTGGCATTGGTCTGAACTACCACGATCACGCGACAGAAGCTGGCCTTCCGTTGCCTGAGGAGCCCATCATGTTTGCGAAGTGGACGAGTAGTATCTGCGGCCCCAACGACGATACGCAGATGCCGTTTGGCGCCAGCAAACTGGACTGGGAAGTTGAGTTGGGAGTGGTCATCGGCAAAGAGGCACGCAATGTCTCCGAGGACGAGGCCCTTGCGTATGTGGCCGGCTATTGCCTGACCAACGACGTCTCCGAGCGAAGCTTCCAGATAGAACGCAGCGGTGGTCAATGGAGCAAAGGCAAAGGCTTCGACACATTTGGCCCAATCGGACCCTACCTAGTCACCCCAGATGAGGTGGGTGACCCCCAGCAACTTGAACTCTGGTTGGACGTCAACGGGCAAAGGATGCAGTCGGGAAATACCCGCAACATGATTTTTGGCTGCGCGCAACTGATCAGCTATTGCAGCCAAGTAATGACTTTGCGACCTGGCGATCTCATCACCACCGGCACGCCGTGCGGCGTCGGGATGGGTTTGAAACCACCCCGATATCTTCAGAACGGCGATGTCGTTGAATTGGGATGCCCGGTTCTGGGAAGCCAGAGACAGCGTGTAAGGGCTCCTGGCGCGCGCCACATGGGATGACTTTCGGCCTCGCTTGAATATTGAGCCACCAGTGTCTCAATATGCAAGCGAGGCCGACATTGCGTGGCTTTGATTTCAACACAATTGCATGATGCAGAAAGTGCATCGTGTCGCCGCGCGCAGTGGCGAAGCAATTCAAGGCCATAGCGGCAAGCAGCAATTACCTCTCCAATGCTTGCGACCAAGTGACAGTCAGGAGCGAGGCGGCGACCGGGAAATGGTGCTTCTGGCTACGCAACCAATGCGCAGAGCTGGCCGACCAAGCCGGGAATGATATTTACAGGACGTGGTAAATCCTGCGTAGGTGCCTAATTTTGTTTCAAGCGGCAAGCGCAGGATATTGCCAAGGCCCACTTGCGGTCGACTGCAATCTCCACCTGTCTCAACGCGCAGCCGGCACCACCTGCGGCTGCCTGGGCATCATCGCCAGCGTGCCTGCCGCCGGCTTCGCCATCCATCTGGCTTGCAGTGCGGCATCGGTTTTGTCGTGCGGCACGCGCAATACCAGGCGCTTGTAGCGCACAAACGCAGCGTTGGAACCAGCTATTTCGCGGTGCCAGGTCTGGTGGGCGAGTGGGAGGTTTTTTGTTCGGTCTCCAGCTTGAAATGGTCGCGGAACGGTTGTCCGCCGAACACATAAAGCTTGTCGCAGTAAATGCGCCAGGTGCTCGGTTTGCCGCTGGCGCCCAGGGCACAGCGTGGTTGATGCCGTTGGCGCAGCAGCCGCCGCACGGCAGCCTGTATTTCGTCGGCTCGCGCAAAAAGGCGGCGTGGTTGTCGGCGCTGGCGAAACGCCAAGTGACACCTTGCAGATCACTCTGGCGGGCGGGGTTGCCGAGCACCGCCGTGTTTTGCGTGAAGTGGGCAACGGGGTCATACCCCGGCAGCATCAGGCGCTTGGCGTTGGCATCACGCATGGTGGACAACGGCGGGCCTTGATCGCCAGCGTGGGCGATCGCAAGCTAGCAGCAAGCAAACAGCGTGCTACCCGACAACAGCAGACTCAAGGTTTGGCGTCGGCTCTGGCGTTCTCAAGCGGCTTCGACTCAGGTTCTGCGTCAGGCATCGCGTGCCAGCCGCAGTCCGCTGAACTGCCAGCGCGCGTCGGTCGGAAAAAAGTTGCGGTAGCTGTTGCGGATGTGTGAGCGCGGTGTGGCGCAAGAGCCGCCGCGCAAGACCATCTGGTTGATCATGAACTTGCCGTTGTACTCGCCTACAGCGCCGCTCCAGGTGCGGTAGCCGGGGTAGGGCAGGTAGCTACTGGCTGTCCATTCCCAAACGTCACCGCCGAGCTGTATCAGCCCCGGTTTGTCGCGCGATGCCGGCATGGGGTGCAAGGCGCGGCTCTCCAGAAAATTGCCGCGTTCGCACCAGCCGGCGCCCGCTGCTTGCGCCGCGTGTTCCCACTCGGTCTCAAGGGGTAAGCGGATGGGCGCGCTGTCTTTTTCGGCGCGCCAGCGCGCGTAGGCGTCGGCTTCGAACCAGTTGATGTGAACCACCGGCGTGTTCGGGTCGACGGTGGCGCGGCCGTGCAGGGTGAAGTTGGTCCAGCCGCTGTGTTTGCCGCTGTGCTCGCTGGCCTCGCTGTCGTGTTGCCAGTAGAGTGGCGCCTGCGCGCGCTGCGCGAGCACCCAGTCCCAGCCGGCGGCCATCCACCAGCGCGGGTCTGTGTAGCCGCCACTCTGCATGAAGGCCAGCCACTCGCCGTGGGTGACAGGCCGATTGGCCAGGGCGAAGGGCTCGAGCAGGGTGACGTGGCGCGGGCTCTCGTTGTCGAATGCAAAACCTTCACCGGCGTGGCCGATAAAAACCGCACCGCCGTCAAAATTCACCCACTGCATCGGTACGCTGGCCACGCTGGTCAACGGCCAAGGCGAGTGGAAGACCGGGTTCAGCGAATTCTGCGCCAGCAGGTGCTTGATGTCGGTCAGCAGCAGCTCCTGGTGTTGCTGCTCGTGCTGCAGGCCCAGGTTGAGCAGGTCTGTCAACTCGCTCGAGACAGGCCGCGACAAGAGCGCTGCCATGCGCGCGTCGACGTTGGCGCGGTAGGCCTTGACCTCGGCCAGTCCAGGCCGGGTGATCAGGCCGCGCTGGGGACGCGGGTGTTGCTCGCCCACGCCCTTGTAATAGCTGTTGAACAGCACGCGGAACGCTGGGTGAAACGGGTGGAAGCCAGGCTCGAAGCGCTCCAGGATGAAGGTTTCGAAAAACCAGGTGACATGGGCCAGGTGCCACTTGGCGGGGCTGGTGTCGGCCATGGATTGGGCCTGACAGTCGGCCTCTGAGAGCGGCGCGGCCAGCGTCAGTGTTTGCGCTCGCACCTCGCTGTAATGCTGTGCCAACGAGGTGCTGGGCTGGGTCTGTGGGGCGCGTGCTTTCATGGGCTGTTTCCTCGGTAAATGCCATGGGCGATATAACCCATGCCGCTTTGCGTGCTGGACCAGGCGAAGCTGTCGCAGCGCTGCGCCACCAAGCTCCAAGGTTGCCACAGGTCGGCGGCCTTGGCGTTGTACGGGCGGTTTTTGAGCCAGGCCAGCAGGTTCAGAGGCCCAGTCCACCAGGGGAAAAATTTCATTCCAGCCATGGCGATGCGCGCGCCTGGCCGGGTTTGTCGAAGGATGTTGTCTACCGCGTGTGGCGTGCGGCAAATGTCGTGGGTGTAGTTGAACAGCACAGCGTCGGCCAGTGCTGGCAGCGCCACGGTTTCGGCCGGCGCGTTGGCGTGCCACACATTCGCCCAACTGTGTTGCGCCACCCGCGCTTGCGCCACAGCAAACATTTCGGGACTTTGCTCAAAGCCCAGCACACGGCCCGTCTCGCCCACCACGTTGCGCAGCAGCGCGTACGAAAGACCTGTGCCAGCGCCCACATCGAGCACCGTCTGGCCCGATTTCAAGCGCAGTAGGGCAATTGTGCGCCGGCGTAGCGGCATGGTGAACGCAGCCGATGCGTCGTAGCTGGCCGCTTTGTTGCGGTACAGGGCGATCGACAGGTCGTTGTCGTTCATGTTCCCATCCTTTGCCCTGGTGACCCAGGCCTTACGCGAGCGACACCCGAGAGGCCATGTGAAGTCCCCTCACGCCGATGGCGTCCAGGCCGATGTTCACCATCTGGGTGGCGCCTGACAACACGGTCCTTGCCTGGCCAGTGGGGAGGGTGTGGGGCGGTGCAAGTTGTTGACCAGCATGGCTTTATTTGGTGAGTAGCCGGCGCGACAGGTTGCTCAGGGCATCCACCAGCCCCACCAGCAGCAGCATGGCAGCGAGCACGGTAGCGGTCTTGTTCATCTGGAACAGACCCATGTGAAAGGACAGCAACTGCCCCAGCCCGCCCGCGCCTACCACACCCAAAATAGCGGCGGCGCGGATGTTGTTCTCCCAACGGTACAGGGTGTAGCTCATCAGCTGGGGCAACACCTGCGGCAGGGTGGCAAATAGGAACACACGGCCGGCGCCCAAGCCCTGCACGCGCAGCGCGCTGCCGGGGCCGGTGGGCGCGTTCTCGATCGCTTCGGCAAACAACCGGCCGAGCACGCCGCTGGTGTGCAGCGTCAGCGCCAATGTGCCGGCAAACGGGCCCAGCCCTGCTGAAATCAGCAGCAGCGCGGCCCAGACCAGCTCGGGGATGCTGCGCAAGGCATTGAGCAGCAGCCGCGTTGGCGTGCGGCCCCAGGCGGCGTCGCCCTCGTGCAGGCGGCTCGCGGGCAGCGCCAGCGCCAGACCAACGACCGCTGCGATCAGTGTGCCCAGGGCCGACATGGCCAGCGTTTCCCAGGCACCTTGCGCCACCCGGCTGACAAACTCAGGCGACAGGTCGAGCGGAAAAAACTCGGCCAGAAAGCGGCCCATGCTGCGCGCTGCTTCGCCTGAGAAAAACTGCGCCCACTGCAGATCAAGCGACCAGAAGCTGACCACGATGAGCACCAGCAAACCCGCCAAAAACCAGCAGGCCTTGCAACGCCCATGGAACAGCGATGGCGACAGGCGGTAGACCTCGTTGGCGGCCCGCGGTTTGCTCTGGGAACTCGTCACCCGAGCGCTTTCCTAAGCCAAGCACTTACTTGGTCGGCCAGCGCCACCAGCGCAATGAACACCAGCAGCAGCGTGGCAACCTCGCCGCCGTTGAACATCTTCATCGAGTTGTCCATCTGCTGGCCCAGGCCGCCAGCGCCCACAAAACCGAGCACAACCGACGAGCGGATTGCACACTCCCAACGATAAACGGTGTAGCTGGTGAGCTCGGCCGCGTTGGTGGGCAACAAGCCGTAAAAGAAGGCTTGCAAGCGGCCCGAGCCGTTGCGCAGCAGGTTTTGCGTGGTGTGTGTTTCGCCACTTTCCAATATTTCGCCATACACCTTGCCCAGCATGCCACCGTAGGTGAGTGCGATCGCTAGCACGCCAGCGGTGGGCCCCAATCCCACCACGCGCACAAACACCAGCGCCCACACCAACTCGGGGATGCTGCGCAGAAAAACCAGCAGCCAGCGAATGCCCTGGCGAAACCAGGCTGGGCCGCGCGCCATGGGGCCTGCGAGCGCCGAGATGGACAACACACGGTTAGACAGCAGAGTGAAAGGAATCGCCACCACCAGCGCCAGCGTGAGGCCAGCGGTCGCCATCGCAACAGTGCGCCAGGTCTCCCGCAGCACCAGGCCCATGAACTCCGTGTTGAGCGTGAGGGGCCAGAAGCCGTTCAGGAACTGCGCTGTGACCTGGAGGTTGCGCGGCTCTACCAGCACCCACGGTCTGAACTCGGTCGCCACACCCAGCGGCCACAGCAGCACCAGCAGCGCGCTGATCCAGAACACGCGGCCCAGCCAAGCTGGGTCGCGATCGGGGGCTCGCAAAACGGGACTGCTCATGGGTTCAACGGCAGTGCATCACCGCGGGCTGTGGTGTCACGACCTCCACCGGTGACGGCGGCGTCACCTCGCCACGCAACTCGTGTTCAAACTGGTCGTACAACGCGGCCAGGCGCTCGCGTGTAACCTGCTCGGCTGGCAAATCAAACGCGACCTCACCGTCGCGCAGGCCGATTACACGCGGAAAATGCGCCAACGCCACATCGACCTGGTGCAGCGTGGCCACCAGCGTCACGCCACGCTCACGTGCAATGCCCAGCAGGGTGTCGATCGCTTGGCGCGAGCGGGTGGGGTCCAGCGCCGAGAGCGGCTCGTCGATCAGCCAAAGTTTCGCGGGAGCGAGCAGGGCGCGTGCCAGGCCCACTCGCTGGCGCTCGCCGCCCGAGAGGCGATCGACCCGCTCAAACAGTTTCTCGGCGAGATCGAAGCGGTCGAGCGCATTGAACGCGCCCGGGATGTCGTTCGGGTAGAACAGCGAACGCAGGCTGGCCAGCAAACCCATCGCAGGCAGGCGCGCCGCCAGCACCGCGGTGACCACGCGCTGGCGCGGTGGCAGCGGCGGCACCTGCGGTGCCAGAAACAGCTGGCCTCGCAAAAGCTGCAAGTGGCGGCGCGACAGGCGCCAGGGCGCCACACCATCGAGCTGCAAGTCACCAGCGCTGGGCGTGAGCGCGCAGGCCAACGCCTGCAGCAGCGTGGTCTTGCCCGCACCAGATGGTCCGATTACCGCCACCTGCTCGCCGCTGGCGATCTGCAGCTCGATCGAGCGGATGGCGGGGGCAGCCTCAGCTCGTGCTGCCGGATGGCGCGCGCTGAGCGCTTGCAGTTCAATCTTCAAGTGCGCTTCCCGCAGGCGATCACAGCAGACCAGCCGATTTGGCCGCTGTCTCAAGGCCCTTGTAGTTCTCGGGCTTGGTTTCGATGTAACGGGTGGCGCGGTTGAGTTTTAGGATTTCGGCTTGGTCGGGCACGCTGGGCGAGAGGGCCAGCAGTGCGGCCTTCACCTTGTCTTGCATTGCCTTGGGCATGTCGGCGTGCACCGACCAGTTGTAGTTGAAGTACCCCGGTGTTGTGTAGAACACATCGACCTCCTTGGTGTCGACCCGGTTCCCGGCCACAAATTTCTTCCACACAGTGATGTCGAGCGCGGCGGCGTCCACCTTGCCGCTGACCACAGAGGCAATGGTTGCGTCGTGTGCGCCGCTGTAGGCGATGCGCGCGAAATCCTTCTCGGGATTGATGTTGGCGGCCAGCAGGAAGCTGCGTGGCATCAGGTGACCCGAGGTGCTGCTTTGCGAGCCAAACGAAATCTGCTTGCCTTTCATATCGGCCAATGACTTGATGCCCGAGTCGGTCTTGCTGATGAAGACCGACTGAAACTTGGTGTCTTCCTCGCGTTGCGCCAGTGGCACGATCTTGCCGCCCGCGCGGATGTTCGCCTGCACATAGGTGAACCCGCCCAGCCAGGCCAGATCCACCTTCTTGTTCACCAGTGCTTCCACCGCAGCCGGGTAGTCGCTCACTGGGGTGAACTCGACCTTTACGCCCAGCTGATTTTCCAGGTAGCTTGCCAAGGGCTGAAACTTGCGCATTTGCTCGGTGGCCGCCTCTTCGGGGATGGTGGTCACACGGAACACCTGCTGCGCCTGGGCAGCGGTGCCTGCCGCCAGCAAAGCGCCGAGAAACCAAGCTTTTAGGTGGCGAGGGGAAAAGAGGGCAGTCATAAGCGGCTCCGGTGCGAATAAAAAAGTTCGAAAATGAACCTTGCGAAAAGTCATTAAACCTGAGAATGATTCCTGGCATGGTCGGTCGGGATTGGGTGCAATACCCTGTCAGCTCTTTTCAACGCCACCGCCACCAGCCGCCAGCCGCCTGGTTGGTCGGTTTCTGTCTATCCTCAAACCACCTCGCCCATGTCGTCTGATGCGCCCCAGCCCCATTTCCTCCAGTCCCACCGAGAAGACCTGCACGCGGCGCGCGCCGAGCTGCTAGCAGGCTTGCAGCAGTCGCCTGCCCGGGTAGAGCCCAAGTTTCTCTACGATGCCCTGGGCTCGCGCCTGTTCGATGCCATCACCGAGCTCGCCGAGTACTACCCCACGCGCACCGAAACGTCGATCCTGGCGCAGCACGGCGCAGACATCGCCCGCGCCGTTGCCCCGGACTCGGTGCTCATCGATCTGGGCGCTGGCAGTTGCGCCAAGGCGGCGCGCCTCTTTGGGCCAATACAGCCGGTGGCCTATGTGGCGATCGACATTTCGGTGGACTACCTGCGCGACAGCCTCGGCGCCTTGCAGCAGCGCCACCTGGGCCTGCCGATGCTGGGTCTGGGGTTGGATTTTTCAACGCAGCTTGCTTTGCCCGACGCCGCGCAAGCCTGGATGGCCATGGCTGGCGCAGCCCAGGCGCCGCGCACGGTGTTTTATCCCGGTTCCAGCATCGGAAACTTTGTTCCCGCCGAGGCGCTGGCCCTGCTGCGCCAGGCGCATGCGCTGTGTGCCGCAGGCGGCACCGGCGGCGGCCTGCTGATCGGGGTGGACCGGATGAAATCTGCGGCGGTGCTGGAGCCGGCCTACGACGATGCCCTCGGCGTCACCGCGGCCTTCAACCGCAACCTGCTACTCAACGTCAATCGCGCGCTGAACACCAACTTTGCACCCGCCGCCTGGGACCATGTGGCGCTGTTCAACGCGGCCGAATCGCGCATCGAAATGCACCTGCAAGCGTGCTTTGAGCAGACCGTGGGCTGGCCCGGTGGCGAGCGGCTGTTTGCCGCTGGCGAGCGCATCCACACCGAAAATTCTTATAAGTGGATGCCCGAAGCCTTTGAAGCATTGCTCGGCGAAGCGGGTTTTGGGCCAGCCCAGCACTGGACCGATGCCCAAGACTGGTTCAGCGTGTTCTGGGCGCCGCTCTGACCAAAGCAAACAAGCCCCCCGCCAGTGGCACAGGGCCAGCATAGCGGGCGAAGCCGAGAAGGGGGGTGGTTTGTGGTGACGGTGCCAGCCGCGAAGGTGCTGGCTACCGCTCCACGCCCATCTTGTCCAGCAGGTCCGACACCAGCTCCAAGCGCAGCAGCGGATTGTCCAGCATCATCAGTCGCTGTTTGAGATCTGGGGGCGCTGGTAGCAGCTCGATCCAGCGGTTGGCCACCCAGCCGCTGTCGTCCCAGCGATAGGGCGGTTGCAATGGCAAATCGTCCAGGTTGTCGGGTTCGCGCTCGCGCAAATTCTCCAGCAGGCGCACCAGCGCGTCGCGGGTGCTGATGAGGTCTTCGGGCACGGCCACCACGATGTCGTCTGCTTGCCGGGTCACATCGGCCACCCACAGCCCATGTGACAGCTTGTGGCTGGTCTCGATTTTGAAGCGCTGCAGGCCGCGGCAGTACACCAACAGCAAACCAGGCTGGGGTTTTTCCAGCCGCTCAATGCGCGCCAGGGTGCCTACCGGGAAAAACACTTCCTTGGCAAAGGCGCCGCCGGTTGGCGGTGCGTTGGAATCGATGCGTCGTACCTCGCTGCCTTCAGACAAGCAGACCACGCCAAACGGTGCGTCAGCCTTGTAACAGCGGTTGATCATGTCGAGGTAACGCACCTCAAAAATTCGCAACGGCATCCAGCCGTCTGGAAACAGGACAGTTTGCAGGGGAAACAGCGGCAGCTGGCTCAGCGTGAGCGGCTCGGTTGAGTCTGGTGTTTCGTTACTCAATGGGACACCACCGCGTCTGCGCTTTGGCGTTGCAGCATGGCCAGGCAGCTGGCAATGCTGGTGCGCAGTTCCCGGCGGTCGCAGATGAAGTCCAGCGCACCCTTGGTTTGCAGGAACTCGGCACGCTGAAAACCTTCTGGCAGCTTCACCCGCACGGTGTTCTCGATCACGCGCGGGCCGGCAAAGCCGATCAGCGCCTTGGGCTCAGCAATCACCACGTCGCCCAAAAAGGCAAAACCAGCACTAACCCCCCCCATGGTGGGGTCGGTCAGCACGCTGATGTACGGCAGACCTTTTTTGGCCAGACGCGTCAGCGCCGCATTGGTTTTGGCCATCTGCATCAAAGAGAGCAGGCCTTCTTGCATCCGCGCGCCACCGGTGGCGGTGAAGCAGATGAAGGGCAATTTTTGCGCAATCGCTTCTTCGACACCGCGCACAAAACGCTCCCCAACCACCGAACCCATGGAGCCGCCCATGAAGTCGAATTCAAAACAGATGGCCACCACGCTGATGCCTTGCACCGCGCCGCCCATGACCACCAGCGCATCGGTCTCGCCGGTGTTCTCCAGCGCTTCTTTCAGGCGCTCAGGGTATTTGCGGCTGTCTTTGAACTTCAGCGCGTCGACTGGAAGCACCTCCTGCGCCAGCTCATAGCGCCCCTCGGCATCGAGAAAGGCGTTGAGCCTGGCACGCGCACCGATGCGGTGATGGTGGCTGCAGTGTGGGCAAACGTTCTGGTTTTTCTCTAGGTCGTTTTTGTACAGCACCGCTTCGCAGCTCGGGCATTTGATCCACAGGCCCTCTGGAATCGTACGGCGCTCGGTGGGGTTGGTGGGCGTGATCTTGGGGGGGAGCAGTTTTTCCAGCCAGGACATGGCGTCTCCTATAAATGTGGGCGCGGGATCGCACTGCGCGAAAGGAAATTAAACCACGCGGCCACGCGCGGCAGGCTAGCGCAGCCTCAGCTGTCCAGCGCCTTGCGAATACCGCGCAAAAAGTTGGTCGCTACCGACACCACTTTCTCATATGGCTCGTTTTCTATCAGCTGGATCAAGCGGCTGCCGATGACCACCGCGTCGGCTGCCCGGCCGACCGCACGTGCGGTTTCGGCGTCGCGAATGCCAAAGCCCACGCCAACCGGTATGTTCACATGCTCGCGAATGCGCGGCAACATCGCCTCAACTTGGGCCACGTCGAGCGTGCCAGCGCCGGTCACGCCTTTGAGCGACACGTAATACACATAGCCGCTGGCCACGCGGGCTACCTGCGCCATGCGCTCAGGCGTCGAAGTGGGCGCGAGCAGGAAGATCAGATCCATTTGGCGCGCACGCAGCGCAGCGGCGAATTCTTCGCATTCCTCGGGCGGGTAATCGACCACCAGCACGCCATCCGCCCCCGAGGCAGCGGCGTCGCGTACAAAGCTGCCTTCGCCTTGCTTTTGGTCGTAGCGTTCGATCGGGTTGGCGTAGCCCATCAGCACCACCGGCGTGGTGCTGTTGCGCTCGCGGAAGGCCTTCACCATGGCCAACACCTGCTTCAGCCCAATGCCGAGCGCCAGCGCGCGGTCGCCCGCTTTCTGGATCACTGGACCGTCGGCCGCCGGGTCGGAAAACGGCACGCCGAGCTCGATCACGTCGGCGCCACCCTCGACCATGCCGTGCATGAGTTCGGGCGTGATCTGGGCAAATGGGAAGCCGGCGGTGACGAAGGGAATCAGCGCCTTGCGTTGCTGCGCCTTCAGGGCGCTGAACGTTGTGTCGATGCGGCTCATGGTGATTTCATGCCCGTGATGGCTGCACCTCGCGCTGTGTTGGCAATGACCTTGACCACCGAGCTGTCGGAGCCGCCTTTGACCGACTGGCCCTTGCAGCTCGGGCGGCAATAAAAGTCGGCCTGTGAAAGATCGGCCACGGTACCGATGTCTTTGTCGCCTCGGCCTGACAGGTTGACCAAGATGGACTGGTCCGGCTTCATGGTTTTCGCCAGCTTCATGGCGTAAGCAATGGCATGACTGGATTCGAGCGCGGCGATGATGCCTTCGGTGCGGCACAGGTAGTGAAAGGCGTCGAGTGCTTCGGTATCCGTAATCCCAACGTACTCGGCACGGCCGATGTCTTTCAGAAACGCATGCTCGGGGCCGACGCCGGGGTAGTCCAGACCCGCGCTCACGCTGTGCGTCTCGGTCACCTGACCGTTGTCGTCTTGTAGCACGTAGGTGCGGTTGCCGTGCAGCACGCCTGGGCTGCCTTTTTGCAGCGAGGCCGAGTGTTTGCCGCTTTCCAGGCCCTCACCGGCAGCCTCGACGCCAATCAGCCGTGTTGACGTTTGGTTGATGTAGGGATGGAAGATGCCCATGGCGTTGGAGCCACCGCCAACGCAGGCGAGCACCACGTCGGGCTGCTCACCGGTACAACCAGCGTCCTCCAGCATCTCGGGCATCTGTTTCAGGCATTCCTCGCCGATCACGCTTTGGAAGTCGCGCACCATCATCGGGTAAGGGTGCGGGCCGGCCACGGTGCCAATGATGTAGAAGGTGTTGTCCACGTTGGCCACCCAGTCGCGCATGGCCTCGTTGAGCGCGTCTTTCAACGTCTTGCTGCCGCTCTCCACCGGCACCACCGTGGCGCCCAGCAGCTTCATGCGGTAGACGTTGGGGCTCTGGCGCTTCACGTCTTCGCTGCCCATATAGACGATACATTCCAAGCCGTAGCGTGCGCAGATGGTGGCGGTGGCCACGCCATGTTGGCCGGCACCGGTCTCGGCAATGATGCGCGGCTTGCCCATGCGTTTGGCCAGCATGGCTTGACCGATGGTGTTGTTGATCTTGTGGGCGCCGGTGTGGTTCAAGTCTTCGCGCTTGAGGAAAATCTGCGCCCCGCCTTGCTCGCGGCTCATTCGCGCGGCGTGGTAAACCGGTGATGGGCGGCCGACAAAGTGCGCCAGTTCGCTGTTGAACTCGGCGATGAACGCGGGGTCGTGCTGGTACCTGGCATAAGCGGCTTTCAGCTCGTTGATGGCGTGCGTGAGCGTTTCGCTCACGAAGCTGCCACCGTAGATGCCGAAGTGGCCTCGGACGTCGGGCTGTTGGTAGAGGTTTTGCATGGGGCTCTCGGAAGGGGGTGGCCCGAGCCTTGGCGACATTGATCGCTCAGGTCGGGCGAGAAAAGAAGGTGTCGGCAGCGCGAACCGCCGCCACAAAAGCGTTCGTTTGGTCGGCGTCTTTGGTGCCCTTCAATACGCTGCCATCGGCTGCGCGGACTTCGACGCCAGAACTCACATCAACGGCCCAAGGCCGGACCAGGCCAATGCCCTCGCGCACATTTGCAGCGTCGAGTCCACCAGATAAAACGAGGCGAGAGCTGGCGTTTAGTAGCGGGTGTGACCAAGGAAAAGCCGTCCAGTCAAACGATTGACCGCTGCCACCATAACCATCGACATGGGCGTCGAGCAGAATGGCTTGGGCGGAGACATATTCAGCCACATATTTTAAGAGATCGAAGCGAGCGCCTGCCGGGCCAGGGGCAATGCGCGCCGCTCGCATGTAGGGCCGGCCAGCCGCCTCGCAAACGGCTGGGGTCTCGTCGCCATGAAACTGCAGCAAGGCTTGCGGCACCTCGGCTATCGCCTGGGCCACGAGCGCGGGGCTGGCGTTGACGAACAGCAGCACCGGGGTGACGAAGCAAGGCAGTCGTCTCGCCAGCACACCGGCGCGCTCGGGCGACACGAAGCGCGGGCTGTCGGGGTAGAGCACAAAGCCGATCGCATCGGCGCCAGCGTGAGCGGCTGCGTCCACGTCTGCCTCGCGGGTGAGGCCACAAATCTTGATGCGTGTGCGGTGTTGGTTCATGTTCAAAGCGGGTTAGGGCAACCAGTCGAAGGCGGGTGTTTGGGTCGGCAGGTCCCAGGATGGGTCGTAGACCGGCCCCAAAAAGTACAGGCCGGCGGGGGAGAAGGTCGGGGCGGCGGCGTCGCGGTTGCATGCGGCCAGCACCTGGGCCATCCAGCCCACCGGTTGGCCGCCGGTCCCGATGGCGATCAGGCACCCCATGATGTTGCGGATCATGTGGTGCAAAAAAGCGCTGGCCTCAAACTCGAAACGCCAGTAAGCGCCGCGCTGCTGAACGCTCACCTTCAGCATCTGTTTGACAGGGCTGTGCGCCTTGCAGGAGGAGGCACGAAACGAGGTGAAGTCGTGTTCGCCGACGAGCATCTGGGCGGCTGCCCGCATCGCCTCCAGGTTGAGCGGACGAAATACCCAGCCGACCTGTCCCGCGTCAACGCTGGGGCGCACTGGCGAGCCAAGCAGCACGTAGGCATAGCGGCGCGAGCGGGCGCTGGCGCGCGCGTGAAAGGCGAATGGCACCGGCCGCGCCCATTGCACCGCCACCGTGTCGGGCAAAAACCGGTTGGTGCCGCGCACCCAAGACATCTCGGCTCGCTGCAGCGGGGTGTCGAAATGCACCACCTGCATCAGCCCGTGTACGCCAGAGTCGGTGCGGCCAGCGCAGAGGGTGGTGACCTTGTTCAGCGCAGAGAAAGACGCCAGCGCGCTTTCAAGGCAATCTTGCACCGTGCGACCACCGAGCTGACTTTGCCAGCCCTCGAAGGCGCGGCCGTTGTAGCTCACGCCCAGCGCCATGCGCTGCCATCCGGGCTCGTGGGGTGCCGTGCGTTCGGCGGATGATGCGATCAAAACAGCGCGAAGAGGACAGGCCGCGTCAGAAGCCTCAGCCCAGGTCTGCTAGGAAGTCGCTGGCCTTGCTCTTGCGCGTACCGGATGCTTCGGCGAGCACCTCCTCTGCAAGCGAACGGGCGCCTTCCAGATCGCCGATAGCGCGGAATTCTTCGGCCAAAGCCAGTTTGGTGTCGAGCGAATTTTCTGCTGAAAGGCCTTGGTCATCCGCTGCGCCAAAGGCAGAGATGTCGAGGTTGAAGTCGGCGTCGCTCATGTCGAAGGAGATCAAATCTTCAGATCCGATTTCAGACACAGAAGGTTGTGGCTCTGATGGTGCCGATGCTGCAAGGTCTGCTGCGTCTTCAGGGTCGTCGAAATTGAGGCCAGGCAGTGAATTGCTGAGGTCAAAAGTCGGTAGATCGGACACAGGAAGATTCGACATCGGTTCGCTCAGCGGCTTGTTTTGCAGCGAATCGGGAGGGGAAGAAAAATCGAGTTCGAAGTCCGTGGAGCGAGATTCGACCGCAGTCAAATCCAGTGGCGGCGTTTGCTTCACGACGTCAACACGGCCAAGATCGTCGGATCTCGGCGTCTCGCTGCCAGCAGCAAACGCCTGGGCAAGCGAGACCGGTGTGTCGTTGGGCGAGAAATCGAGATCGAGATCCAAGTCCAAGCCGACATGAGTCGCTGGGGCGTCGCCATCGTTGGGGATGGAGCTGTTACCAAAAATTTGGGTCGAGGCCCCGCTCGCCGCACTGAGAGCGACCACTGTTTCGGCTGGCGCACCACCGGGCTGGTACAGCAGGTTGTTTGGGTCGAGCTCGCGACCCAATTCACAGCTGCGATCCCACTCGACGCCCTGGCCTCCGGTGATCCTGTAGACCTCGGTGGCCACGACCTCGAAGGCTTTGGCGTCGCGCCGCTTGGCATAAATTTCCAGCAGCTTGTTGTGAATGGCGACCCGCATGGGCGCGCCGCGCATAGCCTCTTTGAGGATTTCCTCTGCTTGCAGATCGCGGCCGTAGGCAAGATAGACATCGGCCTCTGCAACAGGGTCCACATCGCCCGCCGCATCCAGCTGACTGGCGGAGTACACCATGGAGGAACTTGAGGCGGTGGCTTCGGTGGTGTCGATGCGCTGACCACCGCTGGCGCCAAAGAAAGAGTCGTGTTGCGCGCGGCTTTCCAGGAACGAGCTGTCGACGGACGCTCCCTGTTTGCGTTGGCGCAGGCGGTAGAAGGCGAAGCCGGCCAGCAGCGCAAGCAGGCCACCGGCTGCCGGCAGAACCAGTGGATTGTTTTGCAACTGGTCCAGCATCGATGGATCTTCGGCCATGGCCGTCGGCTCTGGTGCCACCGCCTGGGGGTTCGGGTTGGCCACAGTGGGCTCGGTTGCGGCTTGCGTTGCGGGCGAGGCTTCTGTCGATTCCAACACCGCGAGCGGCGCGATCACCGCAGAAGCGGCAGCCGCACCCTCGGCAACAGCAGCCGAGCCCTCTGCGGCTTGGGTCGCGGAAGGACTGTTCAGTTCTGCCAGTTCGGCGACGTTGCGTGTGAGCTCCGCCATCCGGTCGGATGTTTCCTTGGCCTGGCGTTCTTGGGCCATCTTGTCTTCGACACTGGTGGCCCCTGGCAGTGCGCCTTTAGACAGGCTCAGCGTGTCTTGTGTCGGGGCTGCCAGGTTTTGCTCTTGCACCTCAGCTTGCACCCGTCCTGCTGCTGCCCGGCTTCCAGCGGCGACCGCGTTGGTGGGGATGAGACCCGCTAAGCGGCTGCGAAAGTCGTCGAAATCCTGGCTTTGTGCGGCAACGATCAGGCGGGCTTCAACAGCTGCAATGGCGCTGGCTGCCGCTGCATTCGGTAAGTCGATCACCGCGCCTGCTTTGATGCGGTTCACGTTGTCGCCGATGAAGGCGCTCGGGTTGGCGCGCAACATTGCGACCAACATCTGGTCGAGAGAGACGTTGACGGGCCGGTTGGCCTGCGCAATGCGGCCCGCGCTGTCGCCAGCCCGTACCCGCACCTGAGTGGGGCGCGCAAAGACCGAGGGGGCGACGGGCGCCTGAATCGCTGCACGCGGATCGACTTGTGTCCGGGTGGAGGGGGTCGCCGCAGGAGGCAAAGTCTGCGCACTGGTTGCTGCCAGTGGGCGCACCGGCAAGGCCACGGCGGCAGCGGCGAGGGGCGTGATCGGTGCAGCCGATCGCGACTTCGGTGGATCGATGAGCAAGGTGTAATCGCGCACAATGCGACCCGATGCCCAGTTCGCTTCGACTATCAGGTCAACAAAGGGCTCATTGACAGGCCGCGGGCTACTCAGTTGCAAGTAGACCCGACCATCGGGGCGTCGTTCCAGTGTGAGCTGCGCAGCGCCGAGGGCCTGGTTGAATTGCATGCCGGCGGCAGCGAATGCGGCTGGTGTGGCCAGTCCAACACGCAAGCCACTCGCCTCCTCTGGGGTGATTTCAGGAATTTCAATTTCAGCGCGCAGCGGCTCGCCCAAAGCGGACTGCACCACAATGCGTCCAAGGGCCAAAGCCAAAGCGTTTCCCGTGTGAGCCAAGCCGATGCTTATCACTACCGCTGCGGCGACGGCATGTAAACGGTTGAAGCCACCAGAGTGCGGCTTTTGTCGCAGAAACACGGTCGGTTGGTTGGGCATCTGGCTGGGCTTGGATATCACATGGACCTCAATTTTAAAAACCAACGTAACACCTTAGCATCAACAGATTGGTGTGACAACACGCGACTCCACTCGATATTCCAAGGCGCCCGTTGGTCGCCCCGGCGCGCCGGCTTGGCGTTGTGACGTTGCAACGAGATCTTTTCCGCCCACGGTGCTGGGCTTTTTTTTATCGAGACATTTGGGACTCGAGCAAGATGCGCAGCATGCGTCGCAGCGGCTCGGCCGCGCCCCATAGCAACTGGTCGCCGATGGTGAAGGCGCCGATGTAAGACGGGCCCATCGCCAGCTGGCGGATGCGCCCAACCGGGATTGTCATGGTGCCGGTGACCGCCACCGGGGTCAGGTCTTTCATGGTCGCTTCGCGCGTGTTCGGCACGACTTTGGCCCAGGGGTTATCCGCCGCAATCATGGCTTGGATATCGGCCACTGGCACCTCTTTCTTGAGCTTGAAGGTCAGCGCCTGGCTGTGGCAGCGCATCGCGCCTATCCGCACGCAGAAACCGTCGACCGGGATTGGTGCCGAGCCGAAGCCCTCGCCCAGTCCCAAGATCTTGTTGGTTTCGGCCATGCCCTTCCACTCTTCTTTGGACATTCCGTTCCCCAAGTCCTTGTCGATCCAGGGGATCAGCGAGCCACCCAGCGGCACACCGAAGTTGGCTGTTTCTGATGCCGTCAGCGACCTCTGCTTGGCAATCACCTTGCGATCAATGTCCAGAATCGCGCTCTTGGGATCGTCCAGCAGGCTCTTCACTTCAGCATTCAGCGTACCGTATTGCGTGAGCAGCTCGCGCATGTGCTGCACGCCGCCGCCGCTGGCGGCTTGGTAGGTCTGGGTGCTCATCCATTCCACCAGCCCGGCTTTGAAAAGCGCACCCACGCCCATGAGCATGCAGCTCACGGTGCAGTTGCCGCCAACCCAGTTTCGGCCGCCCTTGCTCAGCGCCTCTTGAATCGCCGGCATGTTGACCGGATCGAGCACGATCACCGCGTCTTGCTCCATCCGCAAGGTGGAGGCGGCGTCGATCCAGTGGCCTTTCCAGCCAGCGGCGCGCAACTGGGGGAAGACGGCGCTGGTGTAGTCGCCGCCCTGGGCGGTGATGATGATGTCGCAGCGCTGAAGGGCTTTGATGTCGTGTGCGTCTTTCAGCGTGGTCTCGTTCCTCGCCATCTCCGGGGCTTTGCCGCCAGCGTTGGAGGTGGAGAAAAAGACCGGCTCCATCAGGTCGAAGTCTTTCTCTTCGATCATGCGGTCCATCAGCACCGAGCCGACCATGCCGCGCCAGCCAACCAATCCAACCAACTTGTTGCTCATTTGAATGCACTTTCAGATCAAGAGGAAAAAGGGCCTGCTTCGATCAGCCCAGCGCCTTGACGACTGCGTCGCCCATTTGTGCGGTGCCGACTTTGATGGTGCCTGCGCTGTAGATGTCGGGTGTGCGCAACCCTAGCGTCAGCACCTCTTGCACAGCTGCTTCAATCCGCAGTGCGGCGGCTTCCTGGTCCAGGCTGAAGCGCAGCATCATGGCTGCGGAGAGGATGGTGGCCAAGGGATTGGCAACGCCTTTGCCAGCAATGTCGGGCGCGCTGCCGTGGCTGGGTTCGTACAGGCCTTGCCCTTGTGCGTTCAAACTGGCCGAGGGCAGCATGCCGATGGAGCCAGTCAACATGGAGGCTTCGTCGCTTAGGATGTCACCAAACAGGTTGCCGGTGACGACCACGTCAAATGCCTTGGGCGCCTTGACGAGTTGCATGGCTGCGTTGTCCACGTACATGTGCTGCAGCTCCACATCGGGGTAGTGGGCATGCACCTCGGTGACCACGTCTTTCCAAAACTGGAAGGTTTCCAGTACGTTGGCCTTGTCGACGCTGGTGACTTTCTTGCTGCGCTTGCGCGCGGCCTGGAAGGCAACGTGGGCGATGCGCTCGATTTCTGGTCTGCTGTAGCGCATGGTGTCGAAGGCTTCCTCGGCGCCGGGGAAGTGGCCATCGACGGCGGTGCGGCGCCCGCGCGGCTGGCCAAAGTAGATGTCGCCCGTGAGCTCGCGGATGATGAGGATGTCCAAGCCCGAAATGATTTCTGGCTTGAGGCTGGAGGCGTCCACCAGCTGCTCGTAGCAGATGGCGGGTCGGAAGTTGGCGAACAGACCCAGGTGTTTGCGCAGACCCAGGATGGCTTGCTCCGGGCGCAGGGGGCGGTCTAGCTTGTCGTATTTCCAGTCGCCGACGGCACCGAACAGAATTGCGTCTGCTGCTTGGGCCAGCTTGAGCGTGGACTCGGGTAGGGGGTGCCCGTGGGCGTCGAAGGCGGTGCCGCCCACCAAGGCGGACTCCATCTCAAGCGGCAGGTCGAGCGCATCAAGCACCTTGATGGCCTCGGCCACAATTTCGGTACCAATGCCGTCGCCGGGAAGAACTGCGATTTTCATGTGCTGTGTGTCTTGTGTGAGAACCCGCCGGCCAAATCGCATGGGCTGCTCAGCCAGCGATCGGTGCTTCAAGCCGGCATGGCGCTGGCCAGCCAGGGCTTGGTGGCGAGTCGCTCGGCCTCGAAGGCGGCGATCTTGTCTTTGTGGCGCAAGGTCAGACCAATGTCGTCCAAGCCATTGAGCAGACAGTATTTGCGAAACGCCTGCACCTCGAACGGCAGCTCATCGCCCTGCGGCATCACCACCACTTGGCGCGCCAGATCGATCATCAGCCCGTAGCCGGGAAAGGCCGCGACCTCATTGAACAAGCGGTCGATCTGCAACTCGGGCAGCACGATGGGCAGGATGCCGTTTTTGAAGCAGTTGTTGAAGAAGATGTCGGCGTAGCTGGGCGCGATCAGCGCACGAAAGCCGTATTGCCCGATCGCCCACGGCGCGTGTTCCCGGCTGGAGCCACAACCGAAGTTTTTGCGTGCCAGCAAGATGGAGGCGCCTTTGTAGCGCGGCTGGTTGAGAATGAAGTCGGGGTTGGGCTTGCGGCTTGTCGGGTCTTGGCCGGGCTCGCCCTTATCCAGGTAGCGCCACTCGTCAAACAGGTTGGGTCCAAAGCCAGTTTTGTGGATCGACTTCAAGAACTGCTTGGGGATGATGGCGTCGGTGTCGACGTTTTCGCGGTCGATTGGCGCGACCTGCCCGCCGTGTGTGGTGAACGGTGTCATTTCTTTTTGGCCGCGTCTTCGAGCACTTGGCCGCCCTGTTGGATGTCTTGGCCCACACCTTGCACGGTGTTGCAGGCACTCAAGAGCAGAACCACAGCGGCAGCGAACAGAGCAACGATCGGTTTCATGGCAGTTTCCTTTCAGACAAATTGGCGCACGTCGACAAAGTGACCGTGGATGGCCGCAGCAGCCGCCATCGCGGGAGAAACCAGGTGGGTACGACCACCGGTGCCCTGGCGGCCCTCGAAGTTGCGGTTGCTGGTGGAGGCGCAACGCTCGCCAGGTTCCAGTCGGTCGGCGTTCATCGCCAGACACATGGAGCATCCGGGCTCGCGCCACTCGAAGCCAGCAGCCTTGAAAATCTCGTGCAGGCCCTCGTGTTCTGCTTGCTCTTTCACAAGTCCGGAGCCCGGCACCACCATCGCCAGCTTGACGTTTTTGGCCACTTTTAAGCCAAGTTTTTTGACCAGCGCAGCCGCCTCTCGCATGTCCTCAATACGGCTGTTGGTGCAGGAACCGATGAACACCTTGTCGACAAAGATGTCGTTCAGCGCCTTGCCGGGCTGCAAGTCCATGTAGGTCAGCGCGCGCTCTATTGCTCCGCGCTTGCTGGGGTCCTTTTCCTTCTCGGGATCGGGCACTTTGCCGTCTACCCCAAGCACCATTTCGGGTGAGGTGCCCCAGGTAATTTGCGGCACGATCTGTGTTGCATCGAGCTCCACCAGCGCGTCGAATGTCGCGTCGGGGTCCGATTGCAGCGTTCCCCAGTAAGCGACCGCCTGATCCCATGCCACGCCCTTGGGCGACAGCGGCCGGCCCTTGACGTATTCGATTGTCTTTTCGTCCACGGCCACCAGACCGGCGCGCGCGCCTCCTTCGATAGCCATGTTGCACACTGTCATGCGGCCTTCGATGGTGAGTGTACGAATCGCGCTACCGCCGAATTCTATGGTGTAGCCGGTGCCGCCTGCCGTGCCAATTTTGCCGATGATGGCCAGTACGATGTCTTTGGCCGTCACGCCTTTTGCCAGTGCGCCCTCGACCCTGACCAGCATGTTCTTGGCTTTTTTGGCCAGCAACGTCTGCGTGGCCATCACATGCTCGACTTCGCTGGTACCGATGCCGTGCGCCAATGCGCCAAACGCACCGTGGGTGGAGGTGTGCGAGTCCCCGCAAACCACCGTCATGCCGGGCAGGGTGGCGCCAGTCTCGGGTCCGATCACATGCACGATGCCCTGACGTTTGGACATGAATGGAAAAAAAGCGGCCGCACCGAATTCGGCGATGTTGTTGTCGAGCGTGACGATCTGCTCTTTGCTGATCGGATCGGTAATGCCGTCATAGCCGTGTTCCCATCCGGTGGTGGGTGTGTTGTGGTCGGCAGTAGCCACGATGGAACTCACCCGCCATACCTTGCGACCAGCCTGGCGCAAGCCTTCGAAAGCCTGCGGGCTGGTGACCTCGTGCACCAGGTGGCGATCGATGTAGAGCACCGAGGTGCCGTCTTCTTCGGTGTGGACGACATGCTCGTCCCAGATCTTGTCGTAAAGGGTGCGTCCCATGTTGGCGTGTGCCTCTGCGGTTTGGTGAGCGAAAAAGTAATTTTATGACAAGGGCGCTGTGGTGTTGGTGCGCTTGTAAGCAGCGCAGGTCAATATAGCCGTGAAAAAATCGCCCGCTCTACAGGCTGCAGAGCGGGCGATTTCGCGGCGATACAGCCCAGTCCGTCTGGGCGGGGGCGCTGTCGTTCAACGGTTTTCGGGAATGTCGCGGCGGGGCGAGCCGGTGTAGAGCTGGCGTGGGCGGCCAATTTTGTATTCCGGATCGCCGATCATTTCGTTGAGCTGGGCGATCCAGCCCACGGTTCGGGCCAGGGCAAATACACCCGTGAACAGGTTCACCGGAATGCCGATGGCTCGCTGCACGATGCCAGAATAAAAGTCGACGTTTGGATACAGTTTGCGCGACACAAAGTAGTCGTCTTCCAGCGCAATTTTTTCGACCTCCTTAGCGAGCTTGAACAGCGGATCGTTTTCCAGACCGAGTTCTGCCAGCACCTCATTGCAGGTTTCCTGCATCAGCTTGGCGCGAGGATCGTAGTTTTTGTAGACGCGGTGGCCAAAGCCCATCAGTTTGACATCGGAGTTTTTGTCTTTGACCTTTTCCATAAACTCGCCAACCTTGGAGATGCCGCCTTGGGCCTGGATGTCTTCCAGCATGTTCAGGCAAGCCTCATTGGCGCCGCCATGGGCAGGGCCCCACAAGCAGGCCACACCAGCAGCGATGGCGGCAAATGGGTTGGTGCCCGAGGAGGCGCACAGGCGTACGGTGGAGGTGGACGCGTTTTGCTCGTGGTCGGCATGCAGGATGAAGATGCGGTCAAGCGCGCGTTCAATCACCGGATTCACCAAGTAGTCTTCGCAGGGTGTGCCGAACATCATCCGCATGAAGTTACCAGCGTAAGACAGTTCGTTACGCGGGTACATGTAGGGCTGACCTACCTTGTACTTGTAAGACATCGCCACCAGCGTGGGCATTTTGGCGATCAGACGTATCGCCGCGATTTCCCTGTGCTTGGGGTTGGTTATGTCCGTGCTGTCGTGATAGAAGGCCGACATGCCGCCCACCAAGCCAGTCAGGATGGCCATGGGGTGGGCATCGCGTCGAAAGCCGCGCAGAAAAAACTGCATCTGCTCGTTCACCATTGTGTGGTTGGTGACCATTGCATGGAAGTCTTTGCGCTCGGTTTCGTTGGGCAATTCCCCATTGAGTAGCAAATAGCAGGTGTCCAGGTAGTCGCATTGGGTTGCCAGCTGCTCAATCGGGTAACCACGGTACAGCAGTTCGCCCTTGTCGCCATCGATGTAGGTAATGGAAGACTGGCATGCCGCAGTGGACAAAAAGCCCGGATCATAGGTAAACATGCCTGTTTGGGCATACAGCTTACGGATGTCGATCACATCGGGCCCGATCGAGCCTGAGTACACGGGCAACTCCACACTGGGGCTGCCATTGGTGAACGATAGGGTGGCTTTGTTGTTGTCTGCGAGTTTCATGCGGTTTCCTTAATCAAGCGGTGTCATACACGGGATTGTGCTGCGCGCAGCAGGTCCAGCAGGCGGTTGACGTCATCGCGGGCGAGTTCACCCTCAGGGGATTTGCGACCAAGCAGGAGATCAAGCAGATCGTTGTCGGACAGGTCCATCAGAACGCCGAGAGCTTCGGCCTGTCTGACGGTAATCCCGGGCGCGTGGCGATCGAAAAAGCGCTCAATGAACAAATCGTTTTCCAGCAGCCCACGACGGCAGCGCCAGCGCAGCTTGCTCAGGGCGCGTTCGTTGATTGGTTCATCGAGGCTGTCGGTGGTGATCATGGCGGCTTTGGCGGCGGGCTCCATCAGATCGAGCGCATCACCAACATTTCCTTGATCTTGCCAATCGCTTTGGTGGGGTTCAGACCCTTGGGGCACACGTCCACGCAGTTCATGATCGAGTGGCAGCGGAACAGGCGGTACGGATCTTCGAGGTTGTCCAGACGCTCTGCCGTGGCTTCGTCACGGCTGTCGGCGATGAAGCGATAGGCCTGTAGCAGGCCGGCCGGGCCAACAAATTTGTCGGGGTTCCACCAGAAACTGGGGCAGGCAGTGGAGCAGCTGGCGCACAGAATGCACTCGTACAGACCGTTCAGCTCGTCGCGCTCTTCCGGGCTTTGCAGGCGCTCTGTTTCGGGCGGGATGCTATCGTTGATCAAGTAGGGCTTGATGCTGTTGTACTGCTTGAAAAACAGCGTCATGTCCACGATCAGATCGCGCACCACGGGAAGGCCGGGCAACGGCTTTAAGGTGATCACGCCTGGCAGCGTGTTCATGTTCGTGATACAGGCTAGGCCATTTTTACCGTTGATGTTCATCGCGTCCGAACCGCACACGCCTTCACGGCACGAGCGGCGAAACGAGATCGACGGATCAACTCTTTTGAGCTTCATCAGCACATCCAACAACATGCGCTCGTGGCCGTCGAGCTCGACCTCGATCGTTTGCATGTAAGGCTTGGCGTCTTTTTCCGGGTCGTAGCGGTAAATCTTGAAGGTGCGAAGTGCCATCGTGGGTTCCTGCGAATTCGGGTTGGGGTGGCGGGATGTTGCTTGGCGGATCAGAACGTCCGAACTTTGGGCGGCACAGACTCCACCGTCAGCGGCTTGAGGTTGACCGGCTTGTAGCCCAGGCTGTTGTCGGCGCTGTACCAGAGGGTGTGCTTCATCCAATGGGCGTCGTTGCGACCCAATGGAAACTCGGGGTCGTCGGCTGGGCGCTCGTAGTCGTTGACCGTGTGGGCGCCGCGACATTCCTTGCGTGCAGCGGCCGAGGTCATGGTGGCCTGGGCGGACTCGATCAGGTTTTCCACTTCCAGCGCCTCAATGCGCGCGGTGTTGAAAACCTTCGACTTGTCTTTGAGCTCAATCTTGTTGACACGATCACGCAGGGCGTTGATCTTCTTCACGCCTTCGTCCAAGCTGGCCTGGGTACGGAACACGCCGGCGTGTTGTTGCATCACAGCCCGCAGATCGTTGGCCACATCCTGGGCGTACTCGCCGTCGGTGGTGGCATCGAGCCGAGCCAGGCGCGCCAGGGCTTTGTCGGCTGCGTCGGCTGGCAGGGGTTTGTGCACCTTGTTTTTGTCATTGAACTCAACGATGTGATTGCCAGCAGCGCGGCCAAACACCAGCAGATCGAGCAGCGAGTTGGTGCCCAGGCGGTTGGCGCCGTGCACGCTGACGCAAGAGCATTCGCCCACCGCATACAGACCATTCACGACCTTTTGCGCACCACTGCCGCCGTCGGGTATGACCACCTGGCCGTTGATGTTGGTGGGGATGCCGCCCATCTGGTAGTGGATGGTGGGTACAACCGGAATCGGCTCGCGGGTGATGTCAACGTTGGCGAAGTTCACCCCAATCTCGTACACCGAGGGCAGACGCTTGTGAATGGTCTCGGCGCCCAGGTGGTCGAGTTTGAGGAGCACATGGTCTTTGTTTGGACCACAGCCACGGCCTTCTTTGATTTCCTGGTCCATGCAGCGCGAGATGAAGTCGCGCGGCGCTAGGTCTTTCAGTGTGGGCGCGTAGCGCTCCATGAAGCGCTCGCCTTCGCTGTTGAGCAAGATTGCGCCTTCCCCGCGGCAGCCTTCGGTCAGCAACACGCCAGCACCGGCTACACCGGTGGGGTGAAACTGCCAGAACTCCATGTCTTCCAGTGGAATGCCGGCGCGGGCTGCCATGCCCAGGCCGTCGCCGGTGTTGATGAAGGCGTTGGTTGAGGCCGCGAAAATGCGTCCGGCGCCGCCAGTGGCCAACATCGTGGTTTTCGCCTGCAGAAGATAGGTCTCACCGGTTTCCATTTCCATCGCGGTGACGCCCAGCACATCGCCGTCGTCGTCTCGGATCAGATCCAGTGCCATCCATTCAACGAAAAAGGTGGTGCGTGCAGCCACGTTTTGCTGGTACAGCGTGTGCAGCATCGCGTGACCGGTTCGGTCGGCGGCGGCGCAGGCGCGCTGCACTGGCTTCTCGCCGTAGTTGGCGGTATGGCCGCCAAATGGGCGTTGGTAGATGGTGCCGTCCGGGTTGCGATCAAACGGCATGCCAAAGTGCTCTAGCTCATACACCACCTTGGGCGCTTCGCGGCACATGAACTCGATGGCGTCTTGATCACCGAGCCAGTCAGAGCCCTTGATCGTGTCGTAGAAGTGGTAATGCCAGTTGTCCTCGTTCATGTTGCCCAGAGACGCGCCGATGCCGCCTTGTGCGGCCACGGTGTGCGAGCGGGTGGGAAACACCTTGGACAGCACGGCCACCTTGAGGCCGGCGCGTGCCAGTTGCAGCGAGGCGCGCATGCCGGAGCCGCCGGCACCGACGATCACGACGTCGAATTGGCGGGTGGGAAGATTTGCGGTTGCGGTTGCAGACATGGAATCAGATCCTCCAGAGAACTTGAACAGCCCAGCCCATGCAGGCCACGAGCCAAACGATGGTGAAGACATGCAAACTCAGGCGTATGCCCGGCGGTTTGACATAGTCCATCCAGATATTTCGCATGCCTACCCAGATGTGGTAGCCCAGCGAGACAAACACAGCCAAGGTCAACGCCTTCATCCACTGGGGGGTAAAAATGACCGCCCAAGATTCGTAGCCGATGGGGCCGCTAGAGAAGGCGACCTCGGCAATCACCAACAGTGTGAACAAGGCGAGCAGCGTGGCGGTGATGCGCTGAGCCAGCCAGTCGCGTGTGCCGAAGTGCGCACCCGGCGTGACCCGTTGGGTTCCGTAATTGACAGCCATTTTTGTGTGTCCTTAAAGTATTTTTCTACCGCGCGGGCTGGGAAAAGGGGTTTTCGTAATCAGTAGACACCGAACAGCTTGGCGCCCAGCGCAACGGTCAAGCCCATGCTCAGCACCAAAGTGGCCAGCGCCGTGGATTTGCCAAATTCTTTCGACACCTTGTGGGTGGCGTCCATGTAAACATGGCGCACTCCTGCAACCAGGTGGTGCAGGTAAGCCCAGATGATCGCCAGCACCACCAGCTTGAACAGCCAGCCCGGCACAAAACCTACCCCGGCCGTGAAGGCCGAGGTGAACTCGGCAAAAGAGATTTCAGAAGAAAGCGAGACGTCGAACAACCAGACAATCAGCGGTAGCAGCAGGAACATCAAACCGCCACTGGCGCGGTGGAGGATCGAAACCCAAGCCGCCGGCGTCATGCGGTAGGTAATGAGGTCTTTGAAGGCGTTGATGTTCCGGAATTCCGGTCGTTTGCGAGTCACTTCGGTCATGAGGGGGGTGCTTTGTTGCGAAGGAAAAGAGCGTATGCGGCCGGTGTGACCGGTTGACAACCGTTTGCGCTGGCACCAAATTCTATTGCAATGCAACATACCGGGGACCGACGCTGGGGTACTTCGGCGCAGGGTTGAAATTAGCTCAGCTCGTTGCGGTAATGCCGGCTGTCGGTGCGATAGAGGCCTCGTCTTAGCTCCATCGGCACATCGTTATAGGTACAGGCCACGCGTTCGACGCTCAACAGCGGATATCCTATTTTCACCGCGAGCAGCTGGGCGGCGTCGGCGTCGGCGCTGACCGCCTTGATTTTTTCCACTGCACGGACCATGCGCACGCCGAACTGGGTCTCAAACAAGGCGTACATCGGCCCGGTGTCCATGGAGAGCGTCTCCAAGGTGAGGCCCCTGAAGGGTCCACCGGGCAGCCAGATGTCTTCCAGGATAGCCGGCGTGCCACCAAATGAGAGCACCCGCTTGACATGAAGCACCGGGTCGCCGGTGCGCCCACCCAGCTGTCGCGTGACGTCGGCGCTGGCTCGCTGGCGTCTGCATTCGATGATTTTTCGCTCGGCCGGACCCTGGCTGTCGAGCTCGGCTGTATCGGGCAGCAAGCGCAAAAATCGGTACTGAGTGCGTGCCTCGGCGTGTGTGGCCACAAAAGTGCCCTTGCCTTGGCGGCGCACCAGCAGGTTGTCGGTGGCCAGCTCGTCGACGGCCTTGCGCACCGTGCCCTGGCTCACGCGGTAGCGCGCTGCCAGCTCGAATTCGCTGGGGATGGCATCACCTGGCTTCCACTCGCCCGCCTGCAAACTGCGCAGGATGAGCGTCTTGATTTGCTGGTAAAGCGGGCTGAAGGCGGGCGAGCTGTGCGCATCGGTGTCGCCTCCTGTGCTGCGCGGCTCGGGCACTTCGCTGGTCTGGGTGGGGCTGTTTGGCATGTCGGACAAGATGCCGCTGGGACTGCGGAAAAATTAATCATATCTTATATAAGACATAAGACAAATTGACGCATCCGGGTTTGCGCGGATACAATCAGAACGCGGTTTTGGCGTGTGCTTTGGGCTTGTTATAGACCCGATTGTCTCCGTAGACAGCATGTTTTGCCAGGGATTTTCGCTGGCGCTGCTGTCCGAAATTCTGTTCCCTTTCCCCTCTATTTCTGGAGTTTTTCCCATGAGCAAGATGCCCGTTCGTGTTGCCGTCACCGGTGCCGCAGGCCAGATTGGTTACGCCCTGCTGTTTCGTATCGCCTCTGGTGAAATGCTCGGCAAAGACCAGCCCGTGATCCTGCAGTTGCTGGAAGTGCCGGTGGAGGGCCCGCAAAAAGCGCTCAAGGGCGTGATGATGGAAATCGACGATTGCGCGTTCCCGCTGCTGGTGGAAATGACCGCTCACAGCGACCCGATGACCGCTTTCAAAGACGCCGACTACGCGCTGCTGGTCGGCTCGCGCCCCCGTGGGCCAGGCATGGAGCGCGCTGAGCTGCTGGCGGTGAACGGTGCCATCTTCACCGCGCAAGGCAAGGCGCTTAACGCGGTGGCCAGCCGCAACGTCAAGGTGCTGGTGGTCGGCAACCCGGCGAATACCAATGCTTACATCGCCATGAAGTCGGCTCCCGATCTGCCGCGCGAAAACTTCACCGCCATGCTGCGCCTGGATCACAACCGCGCGGCCAGCCAGATCGCCGCCAAAACCGGCAAGGCGGTGGCCGACATTGAGAAGCTGGCTGTCTGGGGCAACCACTCGCCCACCATGTACGCCGATTACCGCTTTGCCACCATCAACGGCGAGCGTGTTGCCAACATGATCAACGACCAAGAATGGAACGCCAACACCTTCCTGCCCACGGTGGGCAAGCGAGGTGCGGCCATCATTGAAGCGCGCGGCTCTTCGTCAGCTGCTTCGGCCGCCAACGCTGCCACCGACCACATGCGCGATTGGGCCTTGGGCACCCAAGGTCGGTGGGTCACCATGGGCATCCCGTCAGACGGCCACTACGGCATCCCGAAAGACACCATGTTCGGCTTCCCCGTGACCTGTGAGAACGGTGAGTACAAGATCGTTGAAGGGTTGGAAATCGATGCCTTTTCGCAAACCTGCATCGACAAAACGCTGGCCGAGCTTGAAGGCGAAAAAGAAGGCGTTAAGCACCTGCTTTGAGCCCCCGCTGAGCGCTGTGAACCGCCATCCCTCTGCTGTTTTGCTTGGTGTCCAGACCGGCGCTTTCGCGTTGCCGGTTTGTGACCACTACAGCGGGGTTGCGGCGCGCATGCGCAAGAGCCTGCTGCTACAGGCTGAGATGACCGCAGAATTCGGCGCTTGCGTGTTTGACGTCACGCTCGATTGCGAAGACGGCGCACCCATCGGTGGCGAGACTGAGCATGCCGCACTGGTGGCCGAGCTGGCGCTGGCCGCGCCGGCTGGCGCACGTGTAGCGGTGCGGGTGCATCCGGTGGACCATCCGGCGTTCGAGGCCGATGTGGCCAGTATCGTGGGCGCCGCCGGGCACCGGATATGCCACCTCATGTTGCCCAAGGTCGAGTCGGTGTCCGATGTGGTGCGCGCCACGAAGTCCCTTGATGCCGCCGGTGCAGCAGAATTGCCGTTGCACGCTCTGATCGAATCGCCCCTGGCGGTACACCGCGCCTTTGACATTGCGGCGCACCCTCGGGTGCAGTCGCTGAGTTTTGGTCTGATGGATTTTGTGTCTGCCCATGGCGGTGCGATTGCGGCCTCGGCCATGGGTGCGATTGGGCAGTTTGCCCACCCGCTGGTGATGCGCGCCAAGCTGGCCATTGTCTCGGCCTGCCATGCGCACGGCAAGGTGCCGTCGCACAACGTGGTGACCGAGTTTCAGCATGCTGCCGCACTCGAACATGCCGCGCAGCGGGCCGCGCGAGAGCTGGGCTACACCCGCATGTGGAGCATCCACCCGGCGCAAATTCGTCCCATACTGATGGCCTTTGCCCCGAGTGAGGGGGAGGTGCAGACAGCCGCGCGTATCGTGTCGGCCGCCGCCGATGCCGACTGGGGGCCCATCAGCTTCCAAGGCCAGCTGCACGACCGCGCCAGCGTGCGTTACCACTGGCAGGTGTTGCTCAGGGCGAACCAAACCGGGCGCGCAATGCCGCCAGAGGTCCGCGCTTGGTTCGATGGGAGCAGCACCGCCTCAATCGCTTCGTTCTCACCCGCACCGCAGACAAACCGATGAAATTCCTGTTGCCTACTTTGATTCTGCTTGGTGCGACCACGGTTGCGCTGGCGCAAACGGCTGGCAAGCCCAGCCCGCGCAAGACCACCCAGGCGGCGCCAGAGAGAGAGCTGACCGCCGCCGAACACGACGTGGCCAGCCGCGTCTATTGGGGAAGTCTGCCGTGTGAACTGGGGCAGGTTGTCACCCTCACGCCCGACTCCAAAGCACCCGGCTACTTCGATCTGACACTGAAAAAATACCGCTTTCGCATGCACGCGGTGCAAAGCAAATCTGGCGCTGTGCGGCTGGACGCGGTCAGTGGCGACGCGGTCTGGATCCAGCTGTCCAACAAGTCGATGCTGGTCAATGCCAAGTTGGGCAAACGGGTGGCCGATGCCTGCACCAGCCCCGAACAGATGTTGGTTGCCCAGGCGTTCGAGAAAACACCGCCGCCCAGCTTGCTGGACGAACCGGCGCCCGGCTTGGCGCCCAACAAGCCCTGACCCAGGCCGCCGTGAACGTAGCGGCAGCCATTCTTGCCAACAAAAACTGTCTGAAACACACGGAGAAAACCATGCTGAAAACCTACCGCGAACACGTTGCCGAGCGCGCCGCCCTGGGCATCCCGCCGCTGGCGTTGGAAGCCCAGCAGGTCGCTGAGCTGATCGAGCTGATCAAAAACCCACCCGCCGATGAAGACGCGTTTTTGATGGACCTGCTGACCCACCGCGTGCCGCCTGGCGTGGACGACGCGGCCAAGGTCAAGGCCAGTTTCCTGGCGGCGGTGGCGCATGGCGAGGAAAAGGTGGACCTGATTTCCAAGGCCAAGGCCACCGAGCTGCTCGGCACCATGGTGGGCGGTTACAACGTGCACCCGCTGATCGAGTTGCTCGATGACGCAGAGGTGGCCAGCGTGGCCGCCGAGGCGCTGAAGAAAACGCTGCTCATGTTCGACTTCTTCAACGACGTGGCCGAAAAATCGAAAGCCGGCAACGAAAAAGCCAAAGAAGTAATCGAGAGCTGGGCCGACGCCGAGTGGTTCACCAGCCGCCCCGAGGTCGAGAAAAAAATCACCGTCACCGTGTTCAAGGTGCCGGGCGAGACCAACACCGACGACCTATCGCCTGCGCCCGATGCGACCACCCGCCCCGACATCCCGATGCACTATTTGGCGATGTTGAAGAACACACGTCAGGACTTTGGAGCGCCAGGTGGCGCGGCCTTCAAGCCTGAGGAAGACGGCAAGCGCGGGCCGATGCAGTTCATCGAAGACCTGAAGAAAAAAGGCAATCTCGTGGCCTATGTGGGTGATGTGGTGGGTACCGGCTCCAGCCGCAAGTCGGCCACCAACAGCGTGATCTGGGCCACTGGCCAAGACATCCCGTTTGTGCCCAACAAGCGCTTTGGCGGCGTGACGCTGGGTGGCAAGATCGCGCCCATCTTTTTCAATACGCAGGAAGACTCGGGCTCGCTGCCGATCGAGGTCGACGTGTCAGCACTGGAGATGGGCGATGTGGTCGACATCCTCCCGTACGACGGCAGAATCGTGAAAAACGGCGAAACGGTGGTCGAGTTTCAGCTCAAGAGCGAGGTGCTGTTTGACGAGGTGCGCGCTGGCGGCCGCATCAACCTCATCATCGGCCGCGGCCTGACCACCAAGGCGCGCGAGTTCCTGGGTCTGCCAGTGTCCACGCTGTTCCGCCTGCCCGCGCCGCCGGTCGAGACAAAGGCTGGTTTCACCCTGGCTCAAAAAATGGTGGGTCGCGCGGTCGGTTTGCCTGAAGGCCAAGGCGTGCGCCCCGGCACCTACTGCGAACCCAAGATGACCACCGTGGGCTCGCAAGACACCACCGGCCCAATGACGCGCGACGAGCTGAAAGACCTGGCCTGCCTGGGCTTTTCGGCCGACCTGGTGATGCAGTCTTTCTGTCACACCGCCGCCTACCCCAAAAAGGTCGACGTCAAAACGCACCGCGAGCTGCCCGCCTTCATCAGCAACCGCGGTGGCGTTGCTCTGCGCCCAGGCGACGGCATCATCCACAGCTGGCTGAACCGCCTGCTGCTGCCCGACACGGTCGGCACCGGCGGCGACTCACACACCCGCTTCCCCATCGGTATCAGCTTCCCCGCCGGCTCCGGCTTGGTGGCGTTTGGCGCCGCCACTGGCGTGATGCCGCTGGACATGCCCGAGTCGGTGCTGGTGCGCTTCAAAGGCGAGATGCAGCCGGGTGTGACGCTGCGTGATCTGGTGCATGCGATTCCGCTGTACGCGATCAAGGCCGGTTTGCTCACCGTGGCCAAGGCCGGCAAGAAGAATGTGTTCTCAGGCCGCATTCTGGAAATTGAAGGCCTGCCAGACCTGAAGATCGAGCAGGCATTCGAGCTGTCCGACGCGTCGGCCGAGCGTTCCGCCGCCGGTTGCACCATCAAGCTCAACCCGGCGCCGGTCAAGGAGTACCTCACCAGCAACGTGGTGCTGATGAAAAACATGATCGCCAACGGCTACGAAGACAAGCGCACACTTCAGCGCCGCATCGAAAAGGTCGAAGCCTGGCTCGCCAAGCCCGAGCTGCTGGCCGCTGATGCGGACGCCGAATACGCCGCTGTGATCGAGATCGACCTGGCCGATATCCACGAGCCGATCCTGTGCTGCCCGAACGACCCGGACGATGCCAAGTTCCTCTCAGAAGTCGCAGGTACGCCGATTGACGAAGCCTTCCTTGGTTCGTGCATGACCAACATCGGCCACTTCCGCGCGGCTGCCAAGCTGCTCGGCGGCAGCCGGGACATCCCCGTCAAACTCTGGGTCGCGCCACCGACCAAGATGGACGAGAGCGAGCTCATCAAGGAAGGCCACTACGCGAGCTTCGGCGCCGCCGGTGCCCGCACCGAAATGCCAGGCTGCTCGCTGTGCATGGGCAACCAGGCCCAGGTGCGCGAAGGCGCCACGGTGGTTTCCACCAGCACCCGCAACTTCCCCAACCGCCTGGGCAAAAACGCCAACGTGTTCCTGGCCTCGGCCGAGCTGACCGCCATCGCCTCCAAGCTGGGCAAGTTGCCCAGCGTGGCCGAGTACCAGCAGGCCATGGGCATTCTCAGCAAAGACGCCGCCGACACCTACCGCTACATGAACTTCGACCAGATCGAGGAGTACGCGGAAAAGGCCAAGGGTGTGACGGCGTAATTGCTTTTATGCGCGGATGAAAAAAGGCCTGGGGCGCAAGCTCCAGGCCTTTTTATTGGGCACTGGGATGGTTGCAAAGCGCTGCAAGCGGGCTGTCTGAACGCCCGTGGTTTCGATATGCTGGCGGCTTAAGATCACGCACCGTTGCGCAGGTCGCCTGGCGCCTTTCAGCGCCCTTGCCATTCGATCACTTCAGGCGCTCACCTCAGCCGACAGCCCATGCCTTCATCCAAGTTCACCTACGACCTGCCGCCCAGCACACCGAGCCCGTTGGTCAGAGAAGGGCAGATCGAGTACGGCTTCATCGGCAAGCTGCAAGGTCTCAGATACGAATACCGCGCCGACATTCGCGACCGCGCTGCGCTGGAGCGCAACGCCCGCGAAAAATTCGAGAACCTCAATCGCCTGCACCCATCAGACGGCGAGTTCGCCCGCCTGCTCGACGAAATCGTCACGCCCCCGACGTATTCACCGCCGCCCGCGCCCTGCGCTCGATCGATTTCTTCGTCCGCGAAGACGGTACCCCGTTGAACCACACCCTGGTCAACATCAAGGATTGGTGCAGGAACACCTTCGAGGTCGTCAACCAGCTTCGCACCACCGCAAGGTGCAATGCGTGATGCAGCCGCTGCACCTTTGGAGCAGCAGTGCCAACATGGCCCGCACGCAAAACGGTGAACTGCTGCATGTGCTTCAAGCGGGTTTGCGGTACATCGAAAACGGGTCTTTCGAGAGCACGTTCCAGGGGCTCTTTTCGGAGATTGACCTGGGCTCGTCCAAGCTGGGCAAAGGCTACCCGGAGCGCCAACGCCAAGCTTTGCACCCTCATCCAGAAGATTGCCGAAGGGCTGGCCGAGTTTTCCACCAAATTCGACGCGCTTGGCGATGCCTATGGGTATTTGATCGGCCAGTTTGCCGCTGGCTCAGGCAAGAAGGCGGGCGAGTTTTACACGCCGCAGCAGATTTCCGACATCTTGTCCACCATCGTCACCCTGGACCGCCAGGAGCCCAAAACGGGACCGAAGCAGCGGCTGGAGGCCGTGTTGGACTTTGCCTGTGGCTCGGGCTCATTGCTGCTCAACGTGCGCCAGCGGATCAAAAAGGCGGGCGGCACCATCGGCAGGATTTATGGGCAAGAAAAGAACATCACTACCTACAACCTGGCCCGCATGAACATGCTGCTGCACGGGGTGAAGGACACTGAGTTCAAGATCTTCCATGACGACACGCTGACCAACGAATGGGACATGCTGCGCGAGCTGAGCCCAGCAAAAAAGCCCACGTTTGACGCCATCGTGGCCAACCCGCCCTGCAGCTACCGCTGGGAGCCCACCGATACGCAGGCCGAGGACGTTCGCTTTAAAAACCACGGCCTGGCGCCCAAGTCAGCCGCAGACTTTGCCTTTTTGTTGCACGGCTTTCACTTCTTGCAAGACGAGGGCGTAATGGCGATCATCCTGCCGCACGGGGTGCTGTTTCGGGGCGGTGCCGGGGAGCGCATGCGCACCAAGCTGCTGAAAGACAGCCACATCGACACGGTGATTGGCCTACCGTCGAACCTGTTTTATTCCACCGGCATTCCGGTGTGCATTCTGGTGCTGAAGAAATGCAAGAAGCCGGATGATGTGTTGTTCATCAACGCGGCTGAGCACTTCGCCAAAGGCAAGCGGCAAAACCAGCTGACGGACGAGCACATTGCCAACGTCATCGAGACCTACCAGTTTCGTGAAGAAGCGGTGCGCTACTCGCGCCGGGTGGCGATGGTGGAGATCGAGAAGAACGGTTTCAACCTGAACATCTCGCGCTACATCAGCACGGCGGTGGGCAAGGCAGAGATGGACCTGGATGCGACGCATGGCGAGTTGGTTGAGATTGAGCAGGCCATTGAGGCGGCCAAGCACAAACACAACGCCTTTTTGAAAGAGCTGGGGTTGAGCCCGTTGCCGTGAGCCGGCATGCAGCGGGACGAAGTCTTGGAGGCCGCCCGCACCGGGTATCACAACCGATTCACAACCGATTCACAACAGGGGCCTTAGGGTCGCTTTTTTTCGCTGGCCGCTGCGCACGAACCGGCGCTACTGGCCGCTTGCTGATGGGAGAGACGCTGCTGGGCGAAATGTCCGGCTCAGAGCGATGTGCCACCTGTGTTTGCGGTTAAAAAAACCGCGCAGCCCGAGCAGGCATTGCGTCGGCCCACAATGGGTCAACCCCCGAGCTATTCACCAGGAGAGTTTCTTGGCCACATCCCCATCGTTTGCCCACCCGTTTGCGTCCACCGTCAAGCTGTTCAAGTTGGCTTCGGGCAAAACCGGGCGTCTGTACTCCCTGCCCGCGCTGGCCAAGCAGTTTCCCAACATCAAGCGCCTGCCGGTTTCCCTGCGCATCGTGTTGGAAAGCGTGTTGCGGCACTGCGATGGCGAGCGGGTGACAGCTGAGCATGTGGCGCAGCTGGCCAATTGGCAGCCCAACGCCAGCCGCAGCGATGAGATTCCGTTCACCGTGGCGCGGGTGGTGTTGCAAGACTTCACCGGTGTGCCGCTGCTGGCCGATTTGGCGGCGATGCGCAGCGTGGCCCAGCGGCTGGGCCACGACCCGAAAAAGATTGAGCCGATGGTGCCTGTGGATCTGGTGGTGGATCACTCGGTGATGGTCGATTACTTCGGCACCAAGAAAGCGCTGGAGCTCAACATGAAACTGGAATTCCAGCGCAACCGCGAGCGCTACGAGTTCTTGAAATGGGGCATGCAGGCATTTGATACCTTCCGCGTCGTGCCGCCAGGCGTTGGCATCGTGCACCAAGTGAACCTGGAGTACCTGGCGCGTGGTGTGCACATGAAGGGTGGCCTGTACTACCCCGACACGCTGGTGGGCACCGACAGCCACACCACCATGATCAACGGCATTGGGGTGGTGGGCTGGGGGGTTGGCGGCATTGAGGCCGAGGCGGCGATGCTTGGTCAGCCGGTTTATTTGCTCACCCCCGATGTGGTGGGTTTTGAGATGACTGGACAGCTGCGCGAGGGCGTTACCGCGACCGATCTCGTGCTCACCGTGACCGAGATCCTGCGGCAGCACAAGGTGGTGGGCAAATTCGTTGAGTTCTACGGTGCCGGTACTGCATCGCTCACGCTGCCCGACCGCGCGACCATCGCCAACATGGCGCCCGAGTACGGCGCCACCATGGGTTTCTTTCCAGTCGACGAAAAGACGCTCGACTACTTCCGGGGTACCGGCCGCAGCAAGGTCGAGATCGACGCTTTTGAGGCCTACTTCCGCGCTCAGGGCATGTTTGGCGTGCCGGGCGCGCCAGATGCCAACATTCGATCCGGGGAGATCGACTATTCGCTGGTTGTCAAGCTCGATCTAGGCCATGTGACCCCCAGCCTGGCTGGCCCCAAGCGGCCACAGGACCGCATCGAGCTGGGCCAGGTGGCCACACAGTTTGCTTCTTTGTTCAGCAAACCCAACGCCGACAACGGCTTCAACCAGCCGGCCGAGCGGCTGGACTTGCGCGTGTCGGTGCATCCCAACGGAGGCAAGCCCGTCGGGTCGGGTGTGACCGAAGTCCCTGCCGGTGCACCACGGGATCTGGCCGAGATGGTGGGCAACCGACCGGCGGTGGCTGCGCGCTCGGCGGCGGGTGCGAAGGTGATCAGTGTGGGCAACGGCGACATCTTGATTGCGGCCATCACCAGCTGCACCAACACCAGCAACCCCGGCGTGCTGCTGGCCGCTGGTCTGCTGGCCAAGAAAGCGGTGGAGGCAGGGCTGAGGGTGCAGCCTCACATCAAAACCTCGCTGGCGCCCGGTTCGCGCATTGTCACCGAGTACCTCACCCAGACCGGCCTGCTGCCCTACTTGGAGAAACTCGGCTTTGCGCTCGCAGGCTATGGCTGCACCACCTGCATCGGCAACTCGGGCGACCTCACGCCCGAGCTCAACGAGGCGATCACGAAGAACGATCTGGTGTGCGCGGCGGTGCTTTCGGGTAACCGAAATTTCGAGGCCCGCATCCACCCCAGCATCAAGGCCAACTTCCTGGCCAGCCCGCCGCTGGTGGTGGCCTACGCTATTGCCGGCACCGTGACCAAAGACCTGATGACCGAGCCAGTGGGAAAAGGCAAGGGCGGGCGCGACGTGTATTTGGGCGACATCTGGCCGACCAGCGCGGAGATCCACAAGTTCATGAAGGCGGCCATGAACGGCAAGGCCTACCGCGAGAACTACGAGCGGATGAAGACCGAGCCGGGCAAGCTGTGGGAGCGAATCCAGGGCGTGGATGGTGACGTTTACAACTGGCCCGAGAGCTCCTACATCGCCGAGCCACCGTTCTTCAACGGTTTCTCGCCCGAGGCGCCGCTGCGAGAAGACGCGGCCGTAAAAGGTGCTCGCATCATGGCGCTGTTTGGCGACTCCATCACCACCGACCACATCTCGCCCGCCGGCGCCATCCAGGAAAGCTCGCCGGCTGGGCAGTGGCTGCGCGATCGGCGCGTGCAAAAAGCCGACTTCAACAGCTTTGGTGCGCGCCGGGGTCACCACGAGGTGATGATGCGCGGCACTTTTGGGAATGTGCGCATCAAAAATCTGATGTTGCCCGCTGACGCCAGCGGGTCGCGCACCGAAGGCGGCTGGACGCTTTACGAGGGTCAGGGCGACAGGCTGCCGATGTATGACGCCGCCATGCGCTACCAGGAAGCTGGCGTGGGCTCCGTGATTTTTGCGGGTGAGGAGTACGGCACCGGGTCGAGTCGCGACTGGGCGGCCAAAGGCACCCAGTTGCTGGGCATCCGAGCGGTGGTGGCACGCAGCTTCGAGCGCATCCACCGCAGCAACCTGGTGGGCATGGGCGTGTTGCCACTGCAGTTCAAGGCGGGCACTTCGTGGGAACGCCTGGGATTGAACGGCGACGAGACCATCGACGTGATCCCGCACCCCGATCTCAAGCCGCAAAGCGAAGCCAAGCTGGTGATTCACACCTCGGACGGCAGGCGCCGAGAGGTCAAGCTGTTGCTGCGTATTGACACGCCGGTGGAGGTGGCCTATTACCGGGCCGGCGGAATACTCCCCTATGTGCTGCGGCAATTGTTGACCGCTTGAGACGGTTACTGCAACGCGGCATGATGCAAAACGAGGCGCCCATCCAGGCGCTGTCACAGTCCCTTTCGCTCCCGCCCAACAGCGGTGGCGACTTGCGCTAGAACCGACATGCGAAAACCTGCTTTTTACAGCCAGTCCCGCAGCGCTGCTGCAGCGGCACCCGCCACGCCGGTGGCGGCGGCGGTTGAGCCACCCAGAGCCCAGCCCTGGCGTGCCGCGCTGGCCCGCGCCGCTGTCAATCCCCGCGTGACGTGGGCAGCGCTGGCGCTGCTGGCTGTGCTGCTCCTGGTCAGCGTGATGCAGCGCGGTTTGCTGGGATCCCAGGCCTTGACACAAAAAGACATAGATGATGCTGTGCTGCGCACACTCACCACGCAAAGCCTGCCGTCGGCAGCGGCGCGCGCGGCCGAGAAAATCCGGCCAGCGGTGGTGCGGGTCAGGTCCTATGTCACAAATGCCGAAGGCGAGCAGATCGAGTACGGCGTAGGCACCGGTGTGGTGATCGTGGACAAGGGTGTGATCCTCACCAACCTGCATGTGGTGCAAAGCGCGCAAACCATCAAGCTCGTGTTCGCCGACGGCTCCGAATCGGCGGCTTCCATCACCGGCGCTCAGCCCGAAAACGATCTTGCGGTGTTGCAGGCCCACACCGTTCCCGACGACCTGATTGCCGCCACCCTGAGCAGCACCACCGATCTGGTGCCAGGCGATCAGGTGGTGGCGGTGGGCTTTCCGTTTGGCATCGGCCCTTCGACCTCGGCCGGTGTGATCTCCGGCCTGGGCCGCTCGTTTCGCTCACCCGAAGGGGCGCAGGAAATTGACAACCTGATCCAGTTCGATGCCGCCGCCAACCCCGGCAACTCGGGAGGCCCGCTGGTCAACATGGACGGCGAGGCGGTCGGCATCGTCACCGGCATCTTGAACCCCACCAACCACCGTACCTTTGTGGGCATTGGCTTCGCTGTGCCGATCGAGAGCGCGGCGGCGGCGGCCGGACTGGCGCCGTTTTAGACGATTTCCCCCGCAGAGCTTTGCCTTTCGTGCCGCCTCGTGTTGCTCGCAGGGGCGGCACTGGCGGCCCGGCAAAGCAGGTTCTGCAGCGCTTTGAAACAAGACACTGCGAGCCAGATACGTTTTTGATGGTTTTTTCGGAGTTTTTATGGACAACAAACGCAGCAGCGACACCGCCGACCTGATGGAGAAAATCCTCTACGAGGTGAAGCGGGTAGTGGTGGGGCAAGACCGTTTTCTGGAGCGGGTGATGGTGGCGATGTTGGCTGGCGGCCATCTGTTGGTGGAGGGGGTTCCCGGGCTGGCCAAGACGCTGACGGTAAAGACGCTGGCCGAGGTGGTGCAGGGCCGTTTCAAGCGCATCCAGTTCACGCCCGATCTGGTGCCGGCCGATCTGGTGGGCACCCGCATCTACAACCAGAAAACCGGCGACTTCAGCACCTCGCTGGGGCCGGTGTTTGCCAACCTGTTGCTGGCCGACGAGATCAACCGCGCGCCAGCCAAGGTGCAGAGCGCGCTGCTCGAAGTGATGCAAGAGCGCCAGGTGACGATTGCGGGCGAAACACACAAAGTGCCGAGCCCGTTCCTGGTGATGGCGACCCAAAACCCGATTGAGACCGAGGGCACCTACCCGCTGCCCGAGGCGCAGGTCGACCGTTTCATGATGAAGGTGTTGGTGGACTACCCGACCGACGAGGAAGAGTTCGTGATCGTTGAGCGCGTCACCGGCCCACCGGTTCAGGTGCAGGCGGTGGCCACCACCGAGCAGCTCGCGGCGCTGCAAGCGCAATGCCGTGCGGTATATGTGGACCCGGCCCTGGTTCATTACGCGGTGAAGCTGGTGTCGGCCACGCGCACGCCGGAGAAGCATGGCATCAGAGACCTGGCGCCGCTCATCGCCGTTGGTGCCAGCCCGCGCGCCACCATCGGTTTGGTCGAAGGCGCGCGCGCGCTTGCCATGCTGCGCGGGCGCAGCTATGCGGTGCCCGAAGACATGACCGATCTCGCTGCTGATGTGCTGCGCCACCGCCTCGTGCTGTCTTATGAGGGGCTGTCCGAGGGGCTTGATGGCGACGCGATAGCAGCGCGCATCATGGCCGCGATCCGGCCGCCGGCGCGGCCGCTGGAACACGAAAAAAAGGCCGCCTGACGGCTTGTTGAAGCATGTTCGGTCTGTTCAAAAAACGCCCCTCTGAGCCGGTGGCTGCCCTGCAAGCCGAGCCGGTGGAGCGCGCCGACGCCATGCTGCAGCGCCTGGAATGGACTGTGCTCCGCTGGCTCGATGGCCTGCTGCAAGGCGACTTCCGCACGCTCATGCGTGGCAGCGGGCTCGATCTGGCCGACCTGCGCGAATACCAGCACCACGACGATGTGCGCCACATCGACTGGAACGTGACCGCGCGCCTGCAGCAGCCGCATGTGCGCGTGTTCACCGAAGACCGAGAGATGGTGGCCTGGTTTTTGCTGGACCTCAGCCCCTCGGTGGATTTCGGCTCGGGCACGCAGCGCAAGAGCGAGCTGCTGGTGGGTTTTGTGGCGGTACTCGCGCGGCTCATCAACCGCCACGGCAACCGCGTGGGCGCGGTGCAGTACGGCGCGCTGGGTCAGGCCAAGGTGGACGCGGTGCTACCGGCGCGCGGCGGCCGGGCGCAGGTGCTGCGGCTGATGCAGCTGGTGCGCCTGGGCGTCGCTGCGTCAGGCAAGCCGTCCAAAACCAATGGCGTCACCCGTCTCGCTGATCTGCTGCGCAGCGCCACCCACGCGGTGCGCCAGCGCAGCACCGTGTTTGTGGTGTCCGACTTCATCAGCGAGCCGGGTTGGGAGCGGCCGCTGGGTGAGCTGGCGCGGCGCCACGATGTGGTGGCGGTGCGCCTGCTCGACCCGCTGGAGCTGGAGCTGCCCGACCTGGGGCTGGTCACCGTGCGCGATGCCGAAACCGGCGAGCAGCTGCTGGTTGACACCCAAGACAGCGGCTTTCGCCAGCGCTTTGCGCGCATCGCCGCGCAGCGCGAGGCGCAGCTGCGCGAGAGCCTGAACCGCGCCGGGGTTGACACGTTGGAGCTCTCCACCGACGACGACCTGGCCGACGCCATCCTGCGTTTTGTCGACCTGCGCCGGCGCCGCTCGGCGTTGCGCGCTGGCCAGCGTCTGCCCGCGCACATGAGCCGCTGAGGCCCGCTGTGTCGTCTTTTCTCTTTCTTGTTTTGTGTTCCGCCTGGCGCGGGGCACCGCATCCGGGAGCCCACCCTTGAACCCCAACCTCTCCACTTCGCCCGTGACCTTTCTCTGGCCCCAGTTTCTCTGGCTGCTGTTGCTGCTGCCCCTGCTGGCTTTGCTCTACTGGTGGCTGCTGCGTCGCAAGCGCCAGGCGACCGTGCGGTTGTCCAGCCTGGCTATCGTGCGCGAGGCCATGGGCAAGGGGCCGGGTTGGCGTCGCCATGTGCCGCCGTTCCTGCTGCTGCTGGCGTTCGCCGCCATGTTGCTGGCCTCGGCCCGGCCGCTGGCCACCATCGCGCTGCCTTCGATTGCACAAACGGTGATTTTGGCGATGGATGTCTCAGGCAGTATGCGCGCCACCGATGTCGAGCCGAGCCGGCTGGTGGCTTCCCAAAACGCCGCCAAAGCGTTTCTGGCCGATCTGCCCCGCGATGTGAAGGTGGGCATCGTGGCGTTTGCAGGCACCGCCCAGGTGGTGCAACCGGTCACGCTCAGCCGTGAAGATTTGGTGGCTGCGATCAACAAGTTTCAGCTGCAGCGCGCCACGGCGATCGGCAGCGCCATCGTGGTGGCGCTGGGCGAGCTGTTTCCCGGCCAGGGCATCGATCTGGCCAGCCTCACCTACGCGCGCAACAACGACCCATTTGCGCCGCAAGGCCGCGCCATCGACCAGCCGCGCGGCGAGACCGAACCGTTCCAGCCGGTGGCGCCCGGCTCTTATGGCTCGGCCGCCATCATCTTGCTCACCGACGGCCAGCGCACCACCGGTGTGCAGACCGAGGAGGCGGCCCAGATGGCGGCCGATCGTGGCGTGCGCGTCTACACCGTAGGCGTGGGCACGGTGGCCGGCGAGGTGATCGGTTTTGAGGGCTGGTCGATGCGGGTGCGGCTGGACGAAGACACGCTGAAAGACGTGGCCAAAACCACCCAGGGTGAATACTTCTACGCCGGTACAGCGGAAAACCTCAAGCAGGTTTATCAGTCGCTGAGCAACCGGCTCACGGTGGAAAAGAAGGAAACCGAGGTGTCAGGTCTGCTGGCCCTGCTGGCCGCTCTGCTGGTGGCGGTTTCGGCCGGGCTCTCGCTGTTCTGGTTCAACCGCGTGCTTTGAGCCTCGGGCGTGGGTTGGGCGCCGGCTTTGCGCGGTGCCGAAGAGGGATTGTCCCGCGTTGGCACAATCGACCGCCATGAAACATGACGCATTGGTGGTGGGAGGGGGTGTCGCTGGCCTGGCCACGGCGCTGGCGCTGGGACGCACCGGGCTGGGCATACAGGTTCTGGAGCAGGCCAGTGCGTTCGGTGAAGTCGGCGCTGGCCTGCAGCTGGGACCGAACGCGGTGCGGGTGCTGGCGCACTGGGGCCTGACCAACGAACTCAATGCCTGCGCTGCCTTTCCTGATGCGCTGCAGGTGCGCGATGCGCGGGGCGGTGAGCGGCTGGGACGCCTGTCGCTGGGCGCCCAGGCGCGCGCGCGCTACGGCTACTCCTACGCCACGCTGCACCGTGCCGATCTGCACGCGCTGTTGTTGCAAGCGGTGCGCCAGTTGCCTCGGGTTCGTTTGGCGCTTGACGCTCGCGTGGCCGGTTACACCGAGAGTGCCGACGGCGTGCGCGTGTCCGAGGAAGACGAAACCGTGTTTGACGCCCACGCGTTGGTCGGCGCCGACGGTCTGTGGAGCCGCGTGCGCAGCCAGTTGCTGGGTGCGCAGCCGGTGCGTGCCAGCGGCCACCTGGCCTACCGTGGCATGGTACGTGGCGCCGATTTGTCCGTTGCGCTGCGCGCACCGCTGGTCACCGCCTGGCTGGGGCCTCGGCTGCATGTGGTGCATTACCCAGTGCGCCAGGGCGACTGGTTCAACGTCGTCGTGGTTGTGCATGGTGTGCTGGGGCAAGGCCATGGCGGCGCGGTGGGGGGCGACCCGAAAAGCTGGAGCCACGAAGCCCATGCCGAAGACCTGCGCCGCACGCTGGGCGCGGCCCATGTCGATTTGCTGCAGATGGTTGAAGCAGTGCCCCACTGGACGCTGTGGCCGCTCAACGACCGTCCGCCCATGACCGGCCCGCAGCACCATGCGCGCGGTCGGGTGGCCTTGCTGGGCGACGCCGCCCACCCGCTGCGGCCCTACCTCGCGCAGGGCGCTGCCATGGCGCTGGAGGACGCTTGGACGCTCGGGTGTCTTGTCGAGTCGCATCCTTCGGGTACCGAAGTTGACTGGCCCGAGCTGTTCCAGCGTTTTGCACACACGCGCTGGGCCCGCAACGCGCGCGTGCAGCGCCGCTCGCAGCGCAACGGCGCTATCTTTCACGCCAGCGGCCTGGTGCGCTGGGGGCGCAACGCCGCGATGGCGACGCTGGGCGAGTCGCTGCTGGATCTGCCTTGGCTCTACGCAGGCCCGCCACAACCGTAAACTTTGCCAATTTCTTCCAACAAAGCGCTCGCCAGTTGTCGCCCGCACCCGCTCGTTTCAGGATTCGCCATGCCAAACCCCGTGTGCTTCATTCCCGCCGCCGCATCGCCTTGCTGGGCGCCGCCGCGCTGACCTTTGGCGCCCACCTGCCGCTGGCCAAGGCGCAGACTGCGCCTTGGCCAAATCAGCCGATCAAGCTGGTGGTCGGCTTCCGCGGCGGTTCGTCGCCCGACCTGATGGCGCGCACCATTGCCGAGCCGCTGTCACAGGCACTTGGCCAGCCGGTGGTGGTGCAAAACCGGGCTGGTGCCGGTGGCAATATCGCCGCCGCCGCCGTGGCGCGCGCCACCGACGACCACACCCTTGGCCTGATGATCAACGGCAACCTCACCATCGCCAAGATCCTCAATCCTGCCAGCCCCTACGATCCGCTGACCGATCTCACGCCGGTCTCCTTGCTCGTGGTGGCGCCCCTGGTGTTGACCGCGCCGATGAGCGCGCCCGCCGATGGTGCTACGTTTCTGGCTGCCGCTCGCCAAAGCGGCGACCGCTGGAACTACGGCTCACCAGGCGTGAGTACCGTGGCCCACATTGGCATGGAGCTGATCAAGTCGCGCGCCGGCATTGCGCCGCTGCATGTGCCGTATCCCGGCAACCCGCAGGTGATCGTCGGCATGATCAGCGAACAGATTCAGATGGCGCTGCTGCCCCCAGGGTTGGGCATGGCGCAGGTGCACGGTGGCAAGCTGCGCGCGATCGGCGTCACCTCGGCCGGGCGCAGCAGCGTGGTGCCGGAAGTGCCCACACTGCTTGAGGCTGGCGTGCCCAATTTGCAGCTTGAAATCTGGAACGCAGTGGCCGCGCCCAACAGCCTGCCCAAAGCCCATGTGAAGAAGCTCGCTGCGCTGCTTGACCGAGATCGTTCGCCGGCCGGACATCCGCGAAAAAATACTGGCCCAGGGCTGGCAAGTCACCGGCACCTCACCCGAGGGCCTGGCGAACAGGATGCGCCAAGACACCAGCGCCATGGCCGATGTGATCGAGCGCAACAAAATTCGCCCCAACTGAGGGCTGAGCGCGACATCGCTCTGGGTGCCTGTGCCTCCCGCGCTGACCAGAGCGCGGGTGGGCAGGCCGCGTCAGTCTTCGAGCAAGCGCTCGCGCAGGCGAGCCATTGCCACTGGCCCCAAGCCCATGGGGCCTTCCAAATACCGGCCCATACCGCCGAACTCGCGCTCCACCGTGTCCAAAGCAGCATCCAGAAACGCCGGCTGCACCCGCCACAACACATCCACCACATGCGCTGGGCCATCGGTTTGCACCAGTGGGCTGCGGCGATAAAGCTGGTTGGTTAGCAGGTAGTCGGCCATGACCGTGTCGCGATCAGCGCCCAGGGCTGAGAGCAGCAGCGCGGCTGCGAAGCCGGTGCGGTCTTTTCCCGCTGTGCAGTGAAACACCACCGGGGTCGGCTGCTCGATCAGATGTTGGAAGAAGCGCGCGTAGGTGGGAATCGCATCGCGCGCGAACAACCGGTAGGTCTGCGCCATCAGCGCCACTGTCTCGGCTTCGCTGGGGATCTGACCAGCCGCCAGCAGGGCTTTCACACGCACCACCATGGTGGGCTCAATGCCCAGCGTGATGGCCGCAGCGCCAGGCAACAAAGAGGGCAGGGCGGCGCGTTCGGCCTGGCCGCGAAAGTCCAGGCTGTGCGTGATGCGCAGCGTCCCCAGGGCGCGGTGGTCGTCTGGCGTGAGACCGGCGAGGTGATCCGAGCGGTACACCAGCCCGCGGCGTACGCGCCGTCCGTCTGTGCCGATGTAACCGCCGAGATCGCGAAAGTTGGAAGCGCCTTGCAGCATGGGTGGGGTGTCTGGGTTTGTCATGTTGGATCTGGAGGCTTCAGCCCTTGACCAGTCCGCTGTCGACGATCAGGTTTTGTCCGGTGACGGCGCGCGCCCACGGCGAGAGAAAGAACAGCACCGTGTCGGCAAACTCCACCGGCGTGGTCACGCGGCGCAGTGGGGTCATGCTGGCGATCAGATCGAACACCGCTTCGGGCGTGGCGCTGCTGGCGTCGGTGGTGCGCAGAAGCCCACCCGAGACCATATTTACCGTGATGCCGTGTGGTCCCAGATCGTGCGCTGCGGTGCGGGTGAGAGACAGCAGGGCGGCTTTGGCAGCGGTGTAGTCGTGGTACGGGACCACCGGGTTTTGAAACAGGTTGGTGCCCACGTTCACGACCCGACCAAAGCCTTGCGCGCGCATGGCGGGCAAGGCGGCCTGGATGGTGTTGAGCGCGCCCTTCAGTGCGCCATCGATTTGCTGCGAAAAGCGCTCCCAGGCGATGTCGCCAATTTGCGGTCGTGCATCGCCGTCAAACTGAAACTGAGCCAGCGCGTTGTTCACCACGCCGCTGATGGGCTGCCCGGTGCGCTCTTGCGCCTGGGCAAACAGCCGCTGCACCGCGGTGGCGTCGGTCACGTCGGCCTGCAACGCGATGGCACGCGGGCCGATTTCCTGCGCCAGCGCCTGTGCTGCGGCCTGGCTGCGGTGGTAGTTGATGACAACACCCGCGCCCTCGCGTGCCAGTGCCCGCGAGATGGCTTGTCCCAGACCGCGCGCGCCGCCGGTCACCAAAATCCATTGTTCTGCCAACACCATGTGTGAAATTTCCTTTCTTGTGAATCGGTCTTAGTGGTTGTGCCCGTGCGCGCCGTGCGCATGGCCATGCGTCACTTCTTCAGCCGTGGCGGCTTTCACCTCCAGCACCTTCACCGCGACATGCAGTGTCTGCCCAGCCAGCGGGTGGTTGCCGTCCAGCAGCACGGTATCGCCCTTGATTTTCATCACGGTGAACATCTGCTGCTCGCCTTGCCCGTTGTTGCCCTGAAGCTGGCCACCCACCTTCACGCCCGCCGGGAAATCGCGCTTGGGCATGTTGGTGGCCAGCGATTCGTCGCGCTCGCCGAAAGCGTCCTCGGGCGACAGCGCCAGGGTGGCGGCAAAGCCCACTGCCTGGCCCTCCAGCGCTTTTTCGATGCCAGGCAGCGTGTTGCCGTGGCCGCCATGCAAGTAAGCGCGTGGGGTCTTGCCGTCTTCCAGCACCTTGCCTTTTGCATCCGTTGCGCGGAAGGTCAAGGTGACGATGGTGTCTTTGGTGATTTTCATGGGGTGCTTTCGAGGGATCAGCGCGCAGGGCGCGCAGCGGACTTGGGACGAAAGGATTTGCAGACCGCGTCCACCGTTTCCAGATAGGGGCCGCCAATGAGGTCGATGCAATAGGGCACCGCGGCAAAGATGCCGTTGATGCGCTGGCTGCCGTCGGCGTTTTTCAGGCCCTCGAGTGTCTCGGCGATCGCCTTGGGCTGGCCGGGCAGGTTGATGATGAGACTCTGGGCTCGGACCACCGCGACCTGGCGCGAGAGGATGGCCGTGGGCACAAAGGTCAGGCCGATTTGGCGCATCTGTTCGCCGAAACCGGGCATCTCCTTGTGGGCCACCGCCAGCGTGGCTTCGGGTGTTACATCGCGCAGCGCGGGGCCGGTGCCACCGGTGGTGAGCACCAGCGCGCAGCCGGCATCGACCAACTCGATCAGCGTGGCGCTGATGCGCTCGGGTTCGTCGGGGATGAGACGCGCCTCGAAGGTGATCGGGTTGTGCAGCGCGCGGCTCAGCCAGTCTTGCAAGGCGGGCAGGCCTTTGTCTTGGTAGGTACCGGCGCTGGCGCGGTCGCTGATCGAGACGATGCCGATGCGCACCGGCTCGGGGCTTGCAGCGGTGGTCATGGCGGGATCAGTCGGCATCGGTGGCGGTCGGGGTGTCGGCCGTGGGATCCGCCGCCTCGGCCGGTCCGTCTTTGCGCCCCAGCGTGGCGCGCACGGCCTGAAACAGCTCGCGGTAGGCCTTGCCGTGGCGTGGCGCCTCACTTGCGGTCTGGGCGTCTTTGCGCGCTTGGCGGATGAGGGCGCGCAACGGCTGCACCTCAGCCTGCGGATCGAGCTGCAGCCACTCGGTGAAGGCGTTGTCGTCGGCCATCAGCCGATCGCGCCACTGCTCGGCTTGGTGCAGCGCGAGCGTGGCCTTGGCCGAGGGGCGGCGTTGCTCGTCGAGAGCGGCTTCGATCTCGGCCACGCTCTCAGCGGGCAGCTTGCGCATGAGCTTGCCGATAAACTGCATTTGACGCCTGAGGCCCTCGAAGTTGGTGATGCGTTTGGCCGCGTTCACCGCATCCAGCAATTTCTCTGGCAGGTGCTCGCTGGCCACCAGCCGCGCGGTCGGGCCTTGGCCCAGCGTGAGCAGGCTTTCGCCGAGTGCTTGCAGGCGGTCACTTTCTTTTTTCAGGTCGGTCTTGCTGGCGTCGGTTGAGCCCTTGAGCTCGCGCTTGAGTTCCAGGTCGAGCTCGCTGCCGTCGGTCACGAACTGGCCTCGAACGTAATAGCCTTTGGTGGGTTTGCGGGACATCGGGTGGGGCACCGGCGCGCGTTGCCATCGGCAGCGGGGCGGGTTACCTAAGGTAAGGGCGAGGGTGAAAGGAAGGCGACAAGTATCATAGCCTTCGACATGAAAATATCCACCCACACCGCCGCATCCCTTCCCCTCTCGGCAAGATCAGATCAGCCGCTGCCGGGCTTTCAGTACCCGAGGTCCAGGTTCGAGGAACTGGTGGACCTGGCACTCGACCACGCCCGCCAGCTTGGCGCAGTGGACGCGGCGGCTGAGGTCTCTGAAGGCGCGGGCCTGAGCGTGTCGGTGCGCAAGGGCGAGCTGGAAAACGTGGAGCGCAACCGCGACAAGTCGCTGGGTGTGACGGTCTACATTGGTCAAAAGCGCGGCAATGCATCAACCTCCGACTTCTCGCCAGCTGCGGTGCGCCAGACGGTGCAGGCGGCCTATGACATCGCCCGCTTCACCGCCGAAGACCCGGCCGCCGGTCTGCCCGACGCCCAAGACGTGGCCGACGAGCAGCGCGACCTTGAGCTGTTCCATCCCTGGGCACTGAATTCGGAAGAAGCGCTGCAGATCGCGCTGGCCTGCGAGGCAGCCGCTTTTGCCACCAGCAAAAAAATCAGCAACAGCGAAGGCGCTGGCGTCTCTGCCCAGCAATCGCACTTTTTCACCGCCCACATGCGCGGCGGCGAGCGCGGCCAGTCGGGTATCTTCAGTGGCGGCTACGCCAGCTCTCGTCACAGCCTGTCGGTGGCGCCGATCGCGGGCAAGGGCGCGCAGATGCAGCGCGATTACTGGTACAGCTCGCAGCGCGCGCCGCTAGACCTGGCCAGCCCGCAGGCGATCGGGCGCTACGCGGCCGAACGCGCGCTCTCGCGCCTGGGTTCGCGCAAGATCGCCACCACCGAATGTCCGGTGCTGTTCGAGTCGCCGCTGGCGGCCGGGCTGCTCGGTGCCTATGTGCAGGCCACCAGCGGCGGTGCGCTGTACCGAAAAACCACGTTTTTGGGCGCGAGCCTGGGCAAAACAGTGCTGGCAAAACACGTTGACATTGTGGAAGACCCGTACATCCTGGGCGGCAAGGGCAGCTCGCCGTTCGACGACGAAGGCGTTCGCACCGCTCGCCGCAAGGTGCTGAGCGCCGGCAAGGTGCAGGGCTATTTCCTCTCCACCTATGCTGCGCGCAAGCTGGGTCTGCGCACCACCGGCAACGCTGGCGGCTCGCACAACCTGGTGCTCAGCAGCCGCCTGACCCAGCCCGGCGACGACCTGGTCGCCATGCTCAAAAAGCTGGGGCGTGGTTTGTTTGTTACCGAGCTCATGGGGCAGGGCGTGAACTACGTGACCGGCGACTATTCGCGCGGGGCCTCGGGTTATTGGGTGGAAAACGGCGAGATCGCTTACCCGGTGCAAGAGATCACGATCGCCGGCAACCTGAAAGACATGTTCAAGGGCATCGAAGCGGTGGGCGCCGATGCTTTCAGCTTTGGTTCGAAGACAGTGGGCTCGATTTTGGTCAACCGCATGAAAGTGGCGGGGAGCTGAGCCCAGCCAGCCACCGGGCAGCGGGTCAGATGCCTGTCAGCGCGGCCTTGACCGCCACTGACACAGCACCCATGTCGGCTTTACCGGCAAGGCGGGCCTTGACGGTGCCCATCACCTTGCCCATGTCGCCAGGCCCCAAAGTCCCCAACTCAGCCCTGAGTTCGGCCACGATGGCCCGCACCTCGGTCGCCACCTCGTCTACAGAAAGGCGCACCGGAAGATAGGGCTGCAGCACCGCCAGCTCAGCATGTTCTTTGTCGGCCAGGTCTTTGCGCCCGCCGAGCGTGAAGGCGGTGATGGAATCGTTGCGCTGCTTGATCATCTTGTCCAGTACCGCGATCACGCCCGCGTCGTCCAGCTCGATGCGCTCGTCCACTTCCTTTTGCTTTACCGCCGCCTGCAGCAGGCGCAGGGTGTCGCGCTTGGCGTTGTCCTTGGACAGCATGGCGGTCTTCACGTCTTGGGCGATGCTTTGCTTGAGTGGCATGGGAATTTCTCGGTTTGTGTTTTTGGGCAAAAAAAAGCCCGCTCGGGTGTTCCTCAGCGGGCTTTTTTTGCGCCTAGGCCGTGCCTGGACGCTGTGCGAAGGAGCTCAAAA
>Ga0105050_10000686_pt1 | contig 51834 bp, 51 predicted proteins | sample FRY01_FD_78088 | JGI IMG/M metagenome (GOLD analysis project Ga0105050, IMG submission 78088) | Freshwater microbial communities from Lake Fryxell liftoff mats and glacier meltwater in Antarctica - FRY-01 | ecosystem: Environmental > Aquatic > Freshwater > Ice > Glacier meltwater ...
CTGCCCGGCTGCCGGCGCAGCGCCTTCGAGCAACTCGATGCCCCGGCGTTGCGAGCGCTGCCAGCCGCACGTTTCGCCATCGGTCGCTGGAAGACGGTCAAGGTCAACATCGACTACCACGTCGAGTTCGAGGGCCATTACGACAGCGTGCCGCACCGCCTGGTCGGCGCCCAGCTGGACGTGCGCGTCACCGCCGCACGGCTGGCGTGCTTCGCGTCTAACCAGCGCGTGGCATGCCACGCTGTCAGCACCGTTCGCGGTGGCTTCACGACAACGCCCGCGCACATGCCAGCCTCGCACCGCGCCCATCTGCGGTGAACACCAGCTGGCGCTGGCGCGCAAGTACTCGCCAGAGCGCCTGGAAGCTACACGCACGCGCACCATGGCGATCCGCACGCCTACGCTGCGCAGCGTGACCAACATCCTCAAGTGCGGCCTGGACAGCCAAGCCTCGCTGTTCACGCCAGCGGTCAATCCAGTCGTTGAGCACCAGAACGTGAGGGGCCTTGACGACTTCGCCATCTCGCCCATGGGCGCGCCTGAGCGCCGCGACCTGCTCGAAGACCGCACCAAACAGAACGATGCCGTCCATCTCGATAAACCCGCGCGCAGAGGCGACCCTATAAATCAGTCTGTTGGCAGACAGGCTGATGAAAAAGGCCACCAGCAGCAGGTCAGCGCTCCCGCCGACTGCGGGTTGCGGGCTGCCTGGAGCAGACCCGTCAGGACGTCACCTGGTCCTACAGCTGCATCGGCTGCGCTCCCACGGGCATGTGGCTTTCACACGGGCAAACTTTCAGTGTGCAAAGCGCCCAGCGCAGGAAGCTCGCGCCAGGGGTACGGGGTTGTTGCGCTGGCGTTGCGCAAAACCCCGGCAGAGCCGGCAAACCAACTCAGCGACGGGTTGACTGATTTGGTCTGGCTGCAGCCAGTCATTGCGGCATCGCTTGATGCCAAACATTTGAAGCCACCTTCGAAAGGAACCCAAGATGATGAACGCAATGATGAATGGATCTGGCATGGGCTGGATGATGGGGGGCATGGCAATTGTGTGGCTGCTCGGTGCCGTGGTGCTGGTGCTGGCGGTTGTGGCACTCGTCAAATACCTGCGCTCGAAATGAGGGCAGCGTGCACAGCCTGGGGCCAAGGCGGTGAATAGCCTCGTTGCACTGCTGCTGGTCACCGTCATTGGCCTCGCGGCTGGTTTGCTGCTCCAGTTTGCTTTTTGCCTACGCGGTGACATGGTGGTTTCCAACCCGCAAGCAACGCCGTTTTTGGGCGGTGGCAGCATGCCGACCCACGCCTGGCAGCGGTTTCATGCGCGTTACTACCCGATGGCGCTGCTTTTCATTGCCTTTGAAATGGAGATGATGTTCATGTACCCCTGGGCGGTTGTCTTTGTGCAGGAGGGCATCAAGGCGCTGGCGGAAATGGGCATGTTTTTGGCCATCTTGTCGGTTGGCATCGTTTACGCCTGGCGCGAAGGGGTGTTCCGGTGGCAATAGCCTGGCCCTGGCTTGACCGTCTGGCAGCCAGAGCGCCCGTCGCCATCTTCGTGGCGGTCGGTCGTGACGCCATCGAGCGGGTGGAAGACCTGTCGCTCGATGCGCGGATTGCCTGGGTCGCCAGCCCCCGTCACGCGGACGTGTTGCTGGTCGCCGGCAGGGTGCGCAGCGAAGACGCCCCAGCCCTGCGGGCTGTGCACGACCAGATACCAGCGCCGCGTAAAACGCTTTGGTGGGGCAGCACGCCATTCCAGGAGTTGGTGTTGCCGATGGTTCTGCCGCTGGCCGACGAGGCTTCGTTACCGATCCTGAGCCTGCACACCCGGGTTTCAAACAGCGAGCCCGATTGGCTGCCGGACGTGCCGCCCAACCCGTGGCGAGGGCTCGGTCCGAACGGCCAGGGCGGAAAAGACATGATGGGCGGCGTGCCTTACGGCCGGCCCATGGCCATGACCGACGACGACAGCCGCGATGGCCTGCAGCTCGACCAGACAACCGTGCAGATCGGTCCTTTCCTGCAGACCTGGCCAGCCGGCTTGGTGCTTGAGCTGGCGTTGCAAGGCGATGTTGTGCAGCACGCGCGGGTGGTCCACTCGCCATGCGGGCCGACCAAGGGCTTGCGCGAAGGCGTTTCCAGCCGGCTGCGGAGTGCGGCGCGCTTGCTGCGCTTGCTGGAGTTGGGCAGCCTCGCTGAACGCTGCTTGCGCGTTGCAGCAGCGCATGACCGCTGCCAGCCTGTGGAGCTTGCAGCATTGCGGGCTGCCGTTCGTCGCAGTGGCGCTTTTGCCGCCCTGCCCGCCGGGCTGGGCGCTTGCCGACTGGACGGCGCACCCAGCGACATTCGTTCGCGGTTGCTCGCCTGGCTTGGCAACGACGCCGACCCATCGAAAGATGCAACGACTGAGCCGAAGCCAAAGCTGTCGGGGCTGCTAACGGGGCTTGAATGGAACGAGGCATGGCTTGTCATCAGCAGCTTCACGCCCCAGCAATTGCACGGCATGGCGGTTCCCGAGAAGGCGCCCGTCAAAGGCGACGACAACACAACGAACAGCGCCCGCTCGGCCATGGAGCATGCACATTGAATGCGGCCACTGCGGTCGGGGCAACGCTTTTGCTGATGCTTGGCGGCGCCTGGCTGGTGGCGGTCTTTGACCGCATCGCGGCCGCGCTGGTGGCGCGCCGGCCGGTCGGCTCGCTGTGGCTGGGCCCCCTGCAAAGCGGCGCATCGTTGCTGGTGAGCCGCACCAACCAGACGGAGCATCCCGATGCGTTGAATTGGGCGCTTGCCCCGGCCTTGTACCTGGTGCTGGCCTTTGTCGGCGTGGCGCTGGTGCCTTTTTCAACCAGTGGTGCCCTGGTTGACATCCCGGCTGGCATCGTGCTGTGGGGCGCGGTCGAATCGCTGACGGTCGTGGCCGTGTTTTTGCACGGCTGGTCCGCCAATGCCCTTTTTCCGCTGCTCGGCGCTTACCGGTATGTGGCCGTGGGACTGCCGATCATGCTGGTCAGCATGTTTGTGCTGATCGCTGCCGCCTTGCCAGCACAGTCGCTTGCGCTCGGGGCGATCGTGCAGTCTCAGGCTGGGCTCTGGAACGTGGTTCGTCAGCCACTGGGGCTGCCGCTTTTCTTGCTGCTTGGCTTGTCGCTGACCCTGCGCGGGCCGTTCAACTACGCCGACTCGGCCGATCTGGCCGGCGGCACCGACGCGGAACGCTCCGGCCCTCCTCGCGCCGTCTGGCAATGGGCGCGCCTGAGCATGGCAGTGTCATTTTCGGCCATGGCGGCCACGGTCTTTCTCGGCGGGCCGCTGGGGCCGGCGTGGGGCACAGCCGAGCTTGGGCCGCTCTGGTTGACGCTAAAGACCGCCGTGGTCCTGGCCTTGCTGGTTGCCGCCAGCCATCTGCTGGCCCGCATGCCACCTTCTCGCATGCTGACGTTGCTGTGGACCGTTCTGCTGCCGCTGTCGTTCGTCGGTCTGGTCGCCGCCGGCATTGAGGCGGCCCCGTGAACGACCTCGTCAGTGGCATTGACATCGCCTTCTGGGCGCTTGCAGCCATTGCGGTTCTCAGCGGCTGGCGCGTCTTTTCCACCGATTCGATGGTCCGCGCGTCGTTCCTGCTGCTGCTTTCGTTCATGGCGGTTGCCGGGATCATGCTGTTGCTGGCAGCGCCCTACATCGGGGTTGCCACCATTTTCATGATGGCGGTCGAGATGATGGTGATGGCTGTTTTCATGGTGATGTTCATGATGAACCCCGCTGGCCTCAACCCGATGAGCATGGTGCACCAACAGCCGCTGGCGATTGGCGCTGGCGTTGTCGCCTTCATCGGCCTGTCCGCCGCGGTTCTGACCAGCCCGCTACCGGACCAGCCGGTGGCCGCAGACCACCGCGCCATCCACGCCCTGGGCATCGAGATGCTGGGCGACTCGATGCTGATTTTTGAGTCGGCTGGTGTGGCTTTGCTGTCCGCGATGATCGGCTCGGTCATCCTGTCGAGCCGCAGCGGTCGCTTCGGCCCCGCTGACCCAGGCTCGCGTCCGCCTGGGCTGTGCGAAGGCGGCCTCCCCGCAGGCAGCGTGCCAGACGAGAACAAGAATCACGGCATGGGGCACGGGATGCAACACGACACGCCCAACGCTGCTCCCCAAGACACCCATGGCGCACACGGGGCACAGGGCTCATGACGCTGCAAGCACTTCTCATCGTCGCGTCCGCGCTGATCGGGCTGGGCCTCTACGGGGTGCTCTCGCAGCAGTCGTTCGTTATGCTGATGATGGGGTTCGAGCTGATCTTGAACGGCGTGTTGCTGATGACCATGGCCTTCTGGTCATTCGGCAGCGCTGGCGCCCCGAAGGGCCAGCTGCTGGCCATTCTCGTGATGGCTGTGATGGCCCTCGAAATGGCGATTGGCTTCGCGCTGGTCACAGCGGTTTACCGCCAGCGCCAGGCGGACACCACCGAAGCGCTCGACACGCTCAAGCATTGAGATGCTGTGGCTCCTTGCCCTGCTCCCCGCAGCTACGGGTGCGCTCTTGCTGGCGTCGGGCGTACAACGTCGCGGCACACTCGCCCTGATCGCGGGTCTCGGCCTGGCGGCAACGCTGGCACTGGTGCCGGTCGCCGTGGTGGCTGGCTGGACCGGCCGCTTGCAGTGGAGCGGGACGCTGGCCTTGCAAGCCGCTCTCACACCGCTCTCGGCGCTGGTCGCGGCACTTGTGCCGGCCGTCGCGCTGCCGGTGCTGGTTTATGCCGCCTACCGTGAGCGCGCCACCGGCTTGGTCCGGCTGCTGGGCCTGCTGCTGCTTTTTTGCGGCGCGATGGAGCTGCTCGTCATCGCCGACGACCTGCTGACGCTGTTGATCGGCTGGGAGGTCGTTGGCGCCTGTTCCTGGGCCCTGATTGCCCACCACTGGCGCGAAGCCGAAAACCCGCGCTCGGCACGCTACGCCTTCGTGATGACCCGCTTCGGCGACACCGGCCTTTTCCTGGCGGCGATGAGCGCCTACGCCGGGAGCGGCTCGTTCGCGTATGCCGACCTGGCCCGTCTGGACGCGCCGCACCTGGCCGTTGTTGCTTTTGGCGTCGTGCTGTCGGCCGCGTCCAAGTCCGGGCAAATCCCGTTTTCACCCTGGCTGTTTCGCGCCATGGCCGGACCCGTGTCGGTGTCGGCGTTGCTGCACGCGGCGACGATGGTGGCGGCCGGCGCCTACCTGCTGGCCCGGCTGCAGCCCTGGCTCGCGCCGGTCAGCGGATTCGGCTTCGCGGTGATGGCCATCGGCAGCGCAACCGCACTTGCCGGCGGGGTCGTGGCCTTGCTGCAATCCGACGTCAAAAAGGTGCTGGCTGCCTCAACCTCGGCACATTTTGGTTTGATGTTCGTGGCGGTTGGTGCGGGTTTTCCGGGCGTCGCTGTGCTGCATCTGGTGGCCCATGGATTCTTCAAGGCACTGCTGTTCCTATGCGCTGGTGTGGCCATCGATCAAAGCGGTGGCCATGCGCTGAGCGCCATGCGGCTGGGCCGCACCCTTCCTGCTGTAGCGGTCATGGCCGCCATCGGGGCTGCCTCACTCGCCGGGTTGCCCCCGCTTGGCGGGGCCTGGACGAAAGACGCCATCGTGGCGGCGACCGCCGGGGCTGGCCTTGGGTGGTCCGGCGCGCTCATCGTCGCTGGCGGGCTGAGCGCCGCTTATGCGGTGCGCTGGGTCTGGCTGGCCTTTGGCTTGGGTCAAGCCAGCCCGCCCGACAAACAGGTATCGCTACCAACACCAACGCAAGCAATGGCAGCGGCTGCCTCGCTGGGCTGGCTGGCTGCCGCCAGCGTGCTGCTGTCGGCGCTTTGGCTGCCCGCGGTCAGGGAACATCTGGCCAGCACGTTGTCGACCACACTGCCGCCCGAGTCGTCAGCGCTGATGGGGGCCGCAGTTGGCGCGGTCGCCCTCGGCGCTTTCACCGGGCGCTGGCTCGCCGTCAGCAAGCCGACGCTCGGGCAGGGCGAGCGTATTGCCGCCGTGGCCGACTGGTGGGGCCTGCCGGCACTGATCGACTTGACGGTCGTGGCACCGATGGCCGCGCTGGCGCGCGCCTCGGCATGGGCCGACGACACCGTCATCGACGCAATGCCGCGCGCTGTCAAGCGCGCTGGCCAGTGGCTGGCACACGCATCGGCGCGGATTGACGACACCGCCCTCGACGCCATGCCGGGAACCGCCAGAAGCGCCAGCCAGTGGCTGGCTGCCCGTCTGGCAAAGGAAGACGGCCGCGTCGTCGACCGTGGCGTCGGGCTGACCACCGCCTTCGTGGGCTGGCTGGGGCGAGCCACAAGCGGCATTGGCGAGCTGGTTGCTGACGGCGTTGCCTCGGGCCCGGCCCAGCTCGTATCGCTCGGCGGGCAGGACGCGCAGCGGCTGCAAACCGGCTTGTCGCACCACGCATTCACGGCGCTGCTGCTCGGCACTCTGGCGCTCGGCGCTGTCCTCTTCGCCATCCGCCTCTGACGTCCCGGCTTGTTACAGGAACCGACATGCTCACACTGACGATCCTCCTGCCTCTGGCCGGTGCCTTGCTGCTGGCGTTGATGCCGGGATTGCTGGAGGTGGCCGCTCGCCGGTTGGCGGTCGCGGTCGCCGCACTGCCCCTTGTCCTCCTCATGGCGGTCGGCTGGGGCTTCGACACGAAGCCAGGCGCCCCGGCTTTCCAGCAGGTTGCCGAGTTTCCGTGGATTCCAACGCTGGGTGTCGCCTGGCGCGTCGGTGTCGATGGCATTGCGCTGGCGGTCGCGCTGATGAGCGCGCTGCTGTTTCTCGCCGCTGTCGCCTGGCCAGCGCAAACCCAGGGCTCGGCCCGGGCCTACTACGCCTGGTTTTTGTTTCTCGAAGGCGTTTCGCTGGGCGTGTTCCTCGTGCTGGACCTGCTGCTTTTTTATGTCTTTTTTGACCTGAGCCTGGTCGGCATGTACTTCCTGATTGGCCGCTGGGGCCACGGCAACGCCAAGGCGGCAGCCACCAAGTTTTTTGTCTACACATTGGCTGGCTCGCTGGCCATCTTGCTGGCCATCATCGCCCTGGTGCTGGCTTCCTCGCCGATGAGCTTTGACATGCGCGAGATGATGGCGCGCCAGCCACTGGCCGGCATGGACGTGCGCTCGGGGCTCGTGCTGCTCGGCTTTGTCATCGGCTTTGCGATCAAGGCGCCGCTATTTCCCTTTCACACCTGGCTGCCACCGGCCCACGTCGACGCTCCGGGGCCGGTGTCAGCAATCTTGGCGGGTGTGCTGCTGAAGATGGGGGTTTACGGCCTGATTCGCATTCCCCTGTCGATGATGACCGACGTCTTCGCACGCTACGCCTTTGCGCTGGCGGTCATCGCTGTCATCTCGATCCTCTGGGGCGCACTGGTGGCGCTCGGACAAACCAGCTTCAAACGGCGCATTGCCTACACCTCGGTCAATCACATGGGTTACGCCGTGCTGGGCGTGGCTGTGGCTGGCGCACTGGTGGGCGATGAAGCTGCAGCGGCGCGCCAGCTCGCACTCACCGGTGCCGTTGTCGAGATGGTCGCGCATGGCCTGATCACCGGCGCGTTGTTCCTGGTCACCGGTGCTTTCTGGCAACGCGCAAAGGAGTACGAGCTTGGCGCATTCGGCGGTCTGGCCAGCGTCGCGCCTCGGCTGGCGGTGGCCACCTCGCTGGCGGCTTTTGCCAGCTTCGGCCTGCCCGGGCTGGCCGGCTTTGTTGCCGAATTCCACATCTTCGCCGGCACGTTTGCTGTCTATCCGTGGCTGGCAGCGATCAGTCTGCTTGGCATCGTCATCACCGCAGCGCTTTTTCTGCAGACGCTGCAACGGCTGTTCATGGGCGACTTGCCCAAGCGCTGGGCCGACTTCCCGGACCTGGGCCGGGTCGAGACGGCAACGCTTGGGGTGCTGCTCGCGCTGGTGGTCGCCATCGGCGTTTATCCGCGCTGGTTATTGGCGCTGATCGAAGGCGCAGCGGCCAGCGTGCTGCGCGCGTCTTAACATGCCAGTCGGCGACGTCCTACCGGAAATAGCGGTGCTTGTCGCGGCGGTGCTTGGCGTGCTGCTGGCGTCGTTCCTGGCGCAGCGGCACCAGTGGATGTGCGCCGCCCTCGCACTGGTGGGCATCGCGGTGGCCACCGTCCTGTGCGCGCTCCAGCTGTCGCAAGCGCCCCGCCTGACCTTCTCCGGCAACTGGGCGATCGACGCTGCCAGCATCTGGGCGCGCCTCATCATCCTTGCGGCCAGCGGCATCGCTGTGCTTTGCACGCCTGCCTGGCTGCGCGAGGACCGGCGCCATGGCGAGTACTACAGCGTGCTGCTGCTGTCGGCGCTCGGCGCGATGGTGATGGCGGCGGCGAGCGACACGCTGCAGCTTGTGACCGGTGTGCTGCTCAGCTCGATCACCGGCTATGTCATGGCCAGCTACCACCGCGACTGGGCGGTCTCGGTCGAAGCCGGCATGAAGTACTTTTTGCTCGGTGCTTTCGCCACCAGCCTGCTGATGGTCGGCGTGGTGTTGCTTTATGGCCTGCTCGGCACCAGCAGCTATGCAGCCATGGCCAGCGTAGCCAGCTCGGTAGCGCACTCGCCGCTGTTGCTGCTCGGGCTGGCGCTGGTCATCGTCGGCATTGGTTTTAAGCTCGGCGCGGTGCCGGCACACGCCTGGCTGCCCGATGTGGCGCAGGGCGCGCCGGCGCCTGCGGCCGCGTTTCTCACCGTGGTGCCGAAGATCGGCGCAGCCATCGCCTTGGTGCGCCTGTTAAGCACCTTTGACGACGCGACAGGCTGGCGCACCCTGATCGAGGCCATGGCAATCGCCACCATGACGCTTGGCAACCTCGCCGCGCTGTGGCAGAAGGACCTGCGCCGGCTGCTGGGTTGGTCGTCGGTGGCGCAATCGGGCTATGTGTTGATGGCTGTCGCGGTTGACGGGCTGAGCCGCAGCGCCATGCCGGCTTTGCTGCTTTTTCTGGCCGCTTATGCAGCGGCAAACCTGGCGGCATTCGCTGTGGTCACGCAGCTTCGGGGCCGCACCGCACTGGACGACTTTGCCGGCCTGGCAACAGTGCGACCCTGGGCCGCTGCCGTGTTGACACTCAGCCTGCTGTCACTCGCTGGCATTCCACCGCTGGGCGGTTTTGCCGGCAAGCTCATGCTGTTCGTTGCGACCCTGGACGCTGGCTACACCGTGCTGGCCATCGCTGCGGTGCTCAACACCGTGGTCTCGCTGTTCTATTACCTTCGGGTCCTGGCGCCGATGTACTTCTTGAAACCGGGAGGAACGGTGGCGCAGCTTGGCGGCAGCGTGAGAGCCGCTGTTGCGTTCTCGGCCCTCGCCGTCACAGGCATCGGCCTGGGCGCCGGGGTGCTGCTGACACGAATTGGCTTGGCCACGCTGTTGCCATAAGGGAGCGCAAGCGCATTGTGAAATACAGGCAGGGCCTGGAAGGGAAGATCCGGCCGCAAGTCGCGCCGCACATTTTCTCCACCTCAGAATTCCATCTTGAATTGGCCATTGACGTTGGCAAGTGCATCGTTCATTGCCTGCCTCTGCTCCTTTTTGTTGTGTCCTCGGTGCCAATACGACCTGCGCCACCTTTACCTGACAGATAGGTGGGCTTTGAGGTTCGTATGACAGCCAACCACCACCCCAAGGCAGCGGTGCACGCTGTCAAGCCGTGCTGAACACCCTCAACAGCGGGCGCTTTGCCGACACGGCGCCTGCGTCGCTGCATGCACCGCTGCTCGGCGAGGGCGTCTACCTGGTCTCGGTGCGCACCATGTACCGCGTGCTGGGCGCCAATGGCGCCAACAGCGCCAGCCGTGAGCAGCGCAATCAACGCGTCCGCCCCGCCCACACCAGGCCCGAGCTGCTGGCCCAGGCTCCCAGCCAGGTCTGGTTGTGGGATGCCACCCAAGCTCAAGGAGCCGGCCAAGTGGACGTGTGTGCACCTCTGGCTGATTCTGGACATCTTCAGTCGCTTGGGTGCTGGGCTGGTTGATCGCCGAGCGCGAGGACGTCGACCTCGCCCAGCAACCCATCGCCAACTCGGTGGCGGGCCACGACATCGAGCCCGGCAGGCTCGCACTGCACGCTGCGCGCTGCACGCCGACCGCAGCAACAGCATGCGCTCCAAACCGTTGGTAGCCTGGCTGATGGACCTGGACATCACCAAGAGCCAAAGCCGGCCCTGTGTATTGGATGACAGCCCGCACCCCAATGCGCAGCTCGAAACGCTGAAATACCAGCTGGGCTTTCCGCTGCGGTTCGGCTACGTCGAGGATGCAAGGGCCCCCTGCCAAGCCTTCCTTGCTTGGTAAAACCCCGCGTACCGGCACTCGATCATCGGCCAAACAACGCCGCACAGCGTTGGCTGCGGGCTGACCGAGCAGCTGCGCAGCGTGCACCAAGCTGTGCTCGATGGGGCATTGCGCGCCACGCCAAACCGCTTCAGGGACCGCCGCACCAAACCGCATGCGCTGCCCACCGCTATCTGGATCAACCCACCACCAACGGAGAACATCAGCCCGACATCAACACAGCCTGGCGCAGCAATTTCATGACAAATAATGGCGCAAAATAATTGACATTTTCCGGACTTTGAGCGGGTTGCAGGGCGCGCAGGACTCGGTGAGCGCATGGGTCGACGTCTGCTGGGCTGCGAATGTCTTTTGTTTCGCTGGCGTGCAACACAAAAGCCGGCGCAGCATTTCGCGTGGCTGCAAAAGCGCATACAGATTCAGCTGGTGCGGTAAATGGCGGCCTCCCAGCCTCCCAGCCTCGCACCCTCACACATTCACATTCACATTCACATTCACGTTCGCGTCCACTTCCACTTCCACCTCCACCTCCACCTCCACCTCCACCAAACCTGCGCCTGTGGCCAGGCGGGCGGTGGGTCTCTCTGCTGTTTGGTCAACCCAAGGAAGGTCTGCGTAACCCTGATTCTGAGCACCTTGACGCTCGCAAGCCGTTGACTTAATTGAGACGTAAAACAGAGAAAAAGGATTGTGCACAACACCCCAAAGGGAGGCTAAACAAACACATGCATTGATGCAGTTGAAGCATGAGTGCGCCCAAAAACAGGGGGCGAACAGCGAAGGCGCTGCAGGGGGAGCAAAAAGGCGGCAACTGACGCTTGTCGATGACGAAATTCGACCCGGTAAAACTCGCAACTTCCGAAGCCCACTGGCAGTGGGGCATCAGGACCAGCCTTAAATAAGGCGTGCGAATTCACGCCGCACGCTGAATTCCAGCCAGTTCTGCATAGGCATTGCGAAGCTCCTCAATACCCGAACGCACCAAACTGCCGGCGATGGCTGAGTAACCCATCCTGAAATAAGAGCATGTTGAAGCAGAGGGCTTGCTGAAAAAGATATCGCCTGGTTCTATCAACACGCCGCGCGTCGCACAACGTTTGACCAGCTCTTGGCTGTCCAGGCCATCAGGGCCCTTGATCCAGGCGCCAGATCCGCCCAACGACGGCGTGATGTGAAATTGGGGCAAGCACGCAGAAAACGCGCTGACCAGAAGATCGCGACGCTCGCGGTAGGTCACATTCAGTTTGCGGATGAATGCATCGTGATGGCCTTGGGCGATGAACAGACTGGCGGTGTGCGCATTGTTGGTCGGTGGATGCCGCATGATCAGACGCCGCAGCGCCCGCAGCTCGCGAATGAGTTCAGCGGGCGCCACCACAAAACCCATACGCAGCCCATGCGCCAGGGTCTTGGAGAGACTACCCAAGTAAATCACTCGGCCCTCAGAGTCGAGGCTTTTGAGCGCAGGTAGCGGCTTGCCAAAAAAGTTGAGTTCGCTCTCGTGGTCGTCTTCAAACAGCACGACATCGCGTTTTCGCGCCAGCGCAAGGATTTTTTCTCGCCTCTCAAGCGGCATTGTGACTGTCGTGGGGCACTGGTGGCTCGGCGTGACATAGACATACGCACATTGGCCCATACCGCGCGAGGCAATCAGTCCATCACTGTCAACAGGAAGTGCGCGGACATGGTCGCTGCGCAACTTAAAATTGTTGCGGGCATCCGGATATCCAGGGTCTTCGATGCCAACCACGGTTTCTCGATTCAGCAGCACATTGGCCAATAAGTAGCAAGCCATCTGTGCGCCCGCAGTGACCAGTATCTCGTCGCGTCGGGCCATGATGCCGCGAGCCGGCAACAGACGATGCTGAATCTGGTCGAGCAACGCGTCGTGATCGCGGTCGATAAAGTCCTGCGACCATCGTTTGACGGCAGAACCAAACAAAGATTGCTGTTCGCAGTCACGCCAATCCTTCAGCGGCATTAAACTGGGATCAAACTGACCGTATACAAAAGGGTATCGGTACTCTTGCCAATTGGCTGGTTTGACAATGTTGCGTTGGGCATTCAAGCGCTGCGTGAGTCGCTCGCTCCAGTTGAGATCGCTGGACGGCAGATCCGGGTCCGAAGATGGGCTTGCCTGCCCCAGGAGAATATTCCGGTTGACAAACAAGCCACTGCGCTCGACCGAAATCAGGAAGCCTTTGTCCACCAGCGACTGCAGTGCCAGCGAGACGGTATTGCGTGAAAGACCCAAAGCATCGGCCAGCGTTCGGCTTGGCGGAATCTTCGCATCGACGGGGATCAGGCCCATCAAAATGCTGTGAACCATCATCTCTTTGACCTGACCTTGCAAGGTGGTGCTGCTGCCCGAAAAGCTCGGGAACAACCTGACCCAGATGGTGGTGATCTCCTGCTTGCTTCGCATACCGTCCTTTCTATCAACTGGTTTTTGGTGCTGAAACTTTTTGGTGCATCGCACCATTTAAAAGCAAAACGGCATCCGTCCAACATGCCTTGCGCACCATTTCAGAGCATCCACGCATCCGACAAAGCTTATCTTATTTTGGCTCCATAAAAATCTTATTCTGGCTCTATTTCTGAAGAAGTCATCTGCATACCATCTGGTGGGTTCGCTGACGCAAGTGGCGAGCCAACGTATCAACAAACCCTAGGAAGCTGGAGCTCGACACAATATGAAAACTTTCATGAAGACGCTGCTTGTCGGCGCTACGATTTCCATGACGATGGGAGGCCAGGCCTGGGCCCAAAAAAAGGTCGTCATTGGTCATTTTGGAGATCCGGCACCCTACAAGGCTGCTGTTGCTGATGGTCGTCTTGAGAAGGCCACTGGCTGGACCATCGAATGGCGCAAGTTCAACTCGGGAACCGAGGTCAATGCAGCCATGGCATCCGGTGGCATCGTGATTTCTGAGATCGGGTCGGTGCCGCTGTCCGCTGGCGCCAGCTCTGGACTGGACTACCAGCTGATCTCGGTGGGCAAATCCATCGGCACCTCTGAGTCGTTGATCACGCGCAACGGCTCAGGCATAGAAAAGCCCGCAGACCTGAAGGGAAAAAAGATCGCTGTGCCTATCGGCTCCACCTCACATTTTTCCCTGATGGGCGCACTCAAGACATTCGGCTTGACCGAGAAAGACGTGCAGGTCATCGGCATGTCGCCACCTGAGATTGCCGCTGCCTGGAGCCAAAACGCCATTGATGCAGCCTTTGTCTGGAACCCTGTGCAAACCAGGCTGCGGGAGAACGGCAAACAGCTAACCACCGCCGGAGAAATAGCCAAGGCAGGTTTTGCCACGTTCAACGGGTGGGTGATCAATACCAAGTTCGGTGCTGAAAACCGCACTGGGGTGGTCAACTTCCTCAAGGTCATGAACGAGGTCAACAGCGAGTACACAACAAACAACGCCAGCTGGACAGCTGACTCGCCGCAGATCAAGGCCATTGCCGCCAACGTGGGCGCAACCCCCAAGGACACGGTGGTGGCACTCGGCGGGGCAACTTACCCTGGCGGCGATGAGCAGATGTCAGCTGCCTGGATGGGCGGTGGTGCAGCAGCAACGATGAAGTCGACCGCTGACTTCCTGAAAGGCGCTGGCCGTATCAACGCGGTTGCCGACAGTTACACGAAATTTGTGAACCCAGAGTTCGCCAAAGAGGCGGCACGCAAGTAGCACCACCAGCCACACCCCTGACTTGGCATGTCCCAAGTGCCGGTCAGACGGGTCGCTGCGCCAATCCCAGTCGAGGTTCCCATGACAGCACTTGCCATCCGCAATGCATCGGTCTTCTATCCTGTTGCGGGAAAACCACCCGTCCAAGCACTCAAGGACATCAACCTCGAGATCAATGATCAAGATTTTGTTGTGGCATTGGGTGCATCGGGTTGCGGCAAATCCACTTTGCTCAACCTGATTGCTGGTTTCATGGCGCCAAGTCAGGGTGAGATTCGGCTTGGTGGCAAGGTGGTGACCGGGCCTGGCGCAGACCGCTCCGTGGTGTTTCAAAAGCACGCGCTTTTGCCCTGGCTCAATGTGCTGGACAACGTCGCGTTCGGTTTGAAAATTCAGGGCCACAACCGCAAAACGCGAGAAGGTATTGCGCGCGGCTTCATCAAGCTTCTGGGTTTGGAGCAGTTCGAGCTGTCGGCCACATATGAATTGTCTGGGGGTATGCAGCAACGCGTGGGAATTGCGCGCGCTCTGACCAGTGACCCCGATATTTTGCTCATGGACGAGCCACTTGGCGCACTCGATGCACTGACGCGTGAACGGGCGCAGGAACTGATCCTGAAGATTTGGCGCGATACAGGAAAGATGGTTTTTTTCATCACACACAGTGTTGAAGAAGCCCTGTTCATGGGTACGAAGCTCGTGGTGATGTCGCCGCGCCCAGGCCGGATCTCCCACGTTTTTGACCTGCCCTTCAGCCGCCGGTACTTTGAGATCGGAAATGCGCGGGCGATCAAGGCGTCTGCCGACTTCATTGAGCTGAGGGAAAAGATTTTGCAAATCATCTTCACCGACGAAGAAGGCGCCTCATCATGAGTGAAACAGGTTCGAGATCTGGCAGCGAAATGTGGGCTGATCTGATGCGAGCCAAGCCAGCCAAGCCGGGTGAGGTCTACGGTGTCCCTGGACAGGGCGAGAGTGTGCAGGTCAGTTTGATCGTGATCGCTGGCTTGCTCTTTACTTGGTGGCTGGTCACCGCGGTTGGCCTGATCAAGCCCTTATTTTTGCCCTCGCCGATGGCGGTTTTCGGCGCCTTGGTTGACGTATTACGCGATGGCTTCACCGGCTCCAGCTTTTGGGAGCACACCTGGATCAGCACCGCACGGGTCTTTGGAGCTTTCCTGTTGGCCTGCGTCATTGGCATACCGCTTGGCATCGCAATGGGCATGAGCCCGATAGCGCGCGGGGTGTTCGACCCACCGATCGAGTTTTACCGCCCAATTCCACCGCTGGCCTACCTGCCGCTGATGATCATCTGGTTCGGTATCGATGAGCTGTCCAAGGTGCTCCTGATTTTTCTGTCTGTGCTGGCGCCCATGGCGCTCGGTGCGCGAGCAGGCGTCAAGTCGGCTTCGATTGAACAAATCCATGCAGCCTACTCGTTCGGTGCCACGCGATGGCAGGTCATCCGCATGGTGATATTGCCATCTGCCATGCCCGAGATTTTTACGGCCATGCGAATCGGCATCGGTTTTGGCTGGACCACGCTGGTGGCCGCCGAGATGGTGGCGTCCACCTCGGGTCTGGGCTACATGGTGTTGTCGGCATCCAAGTTCTTGCAGACACCCATCGTCATCATGGGCATCGTCATCATCGCCGCCATTGCCTATGCCTTTGACCATCTGGTGCGTTTCGTCGAACGCCGCGTCGTGCCCTGGAAGGGGCGCGCCTGATCGGCGTTTCTCGGGACCTCCTGCCCGTGATGCGATCAAATCCAGATCGCATTCAACGTTTTTTCCCACTCAGCACCTTTTCGGTGAAAGCCAGTCATGACAGTTGAATACCTGAAGAAAGCCCACCCTCCCATCGAAGCGATCGACAGCGCCACAGCCGAGACCGTTCGACGCATGCTGGAAGAGATCAAAAAAGAGGGCCAACCGGTGGTTGAGCGGTATGCGCGCGAGCTGGACGGCTGGCGAGGCAACATTGTCTTGGGCGCCGCCGAATTTGATCAAGCTTCGCGCAGCCTGTCGCAAGGCGTCAAAGACGACATTGCGTTTGCCCACCAACGGGTGCGCGACTTCGCTATCCGACAACGTGAGGCACTGCTTGAGTTTGAGACTGTCTTGATCAGCGGCCTGACAGCTGGACAAAAGCTGATTCCTGTGAACACCGCAGGTTGCTATGTTCCAGGTGGGCGTTATGCCCACGCAGCCTCGGCCATCATGAGCGTGTGCACCGCCAAAGTTGCGGGTGTGCCCAACATCGTAGCAACCTCACCCGCACACAAAGAGGCAGGCGTGAACCCCGCCATCCTGCACACCATGAAACTGTGCGGCGCCGATACCGTATTGGCCTTGGGTGGTGTGCAAGGCATTGCCGCCATGGCTTACGGCCTTTACTCACCCAAGCCTGCTGACGTCATCGTCGGGCCGGGCAATCGCTTTGTCGCAGAAGCCAAGCGCATGCTGTTTGGACGTGTTGGTATCGACGTGGTTGCTGGGCCGACCGAGTCGGCGATCATTGCTGATGAAACAGCTGACGTCGATATTGTGGTCGCCGACCTGGCGGGCCAGGCCGAGCACGGTCCAGACTCACCCGTTTGGCTCTACACAACTTCCCGGGAACTTGGGCTCAAGGTCATCGAGAAAATGCCTTTCGTCATCGCAGCCCTACCAGAGCTGGCTCGCAATGCCGCCACCGCAGCCTGGCGTGACTACGGCGAGGTCTTGTATGTCTCCAGCCGTGAAGAAGCCTGCGAAATCAGCGATCAATACGCGCCGGAACACCTGCAGGTTTTGGCCTCTGATCTGGACTGGTGGCTGGCGCGGTTGACCAACTACGGCTCTTTGTTCCTTGGTGAAGAAACCACCGTGGCTTATGGCGACAAGTGCGCCGGGCCCAACCACATCCTGCCCACAAAGGGTGCCGCGCGTTACTCTGGCGGCCTGAGTGTTGGCAAGTTCATCAAGACAGTTACCTACCAGCGCCTGGACCGATCAGCGAGCCGAGAAGTCGGGCAAGTGGCAGCCCGGATCTCGCGCCTGGAGGGCATGGAAGGGCATGCGAGAACAGCAGATATTCGCTTGAAAAAATATTACCCCAATGAAGTCTTTCAACCGGGCGAGTTGGGCGGTCACAAGCACTGAGGCATGGCCATGACTTTAAGCACCCCCGCTACCTTTCAAACGGTCGGTTGCGAAAACCGCACAACCGATGGGCTCTGGTTTGGCAAGGACCTGAGCACCCCCGAACCTATTCCTGAAGCAGCGATCGAGCGTGCTGTCGAGTTGATGCGCAGCGGGCGACTGCATCGGTACGGCGAGCAGGGCACCGGTTATCCGGAGCCCTCGCTGCTGGAGCAGGAATACGCCCGCTACGTGGGCAGTAGGTACTGCGTGGCGGTGAGTTCCTGTGGTGCTGCCATGTTCATCGCTTTGAAAGCATTGGGTGTGCAGGCGGGCGACAAGGTGCTGACCAGCAGCTTCACACTGGCCCCTGTTCCAGGCGCGATTGCCCACGCTGGTGCCCAACCGGTGCTGGTTGAGACCCTGGCCGACTTCACCACCGATCTCGATGACCTGGCGCTCAAACTGGAAACCAGTGGCGCCAAGGTGTTCCTGCTATCGCACATGCGCGGACACATCACCGATTTGCAGGCTGTGAGAGCGCTGTGTGATGAGCGTGGTGTGGCGGTGGTGGAAGATTGCGCGCACACCATGGGCGCCAAGTGGGATGGCCGACACACAGGCACCTGGGGGCAGATTGGCTGCTACAGCGCGCAAACCTACAAACACATCAACTCGGGTGAGGGTGGTTTGTTGGTCACGGACGACGACGATCTGGCGGCCCAAGCAATTTTGATGTCGGGCTGCTACATGATGTACGAGCAGCATGTGCTGCGCCCAGCCAATGAGGTGTTTGAGCGCTGGAAATACGTGACGCCCAACTTCAGCATGCGCATGTCCAACTTGGCCGCAGCCCTGCTTCGACCTCAAATTGACATGCTGGCGCAACGCGGCAAGACCTGGAATCACATCTACGCAATGCTGGAGGCGCAGCTGAAAAGCATTCCTTCGGTGTCAGTGCCCGCGCGGCTGCCGCGCGAGGAGTTTGTCGCCAGTTCCATTCAGTTTTCTCTGGCAATGGAGCCGGTTCGGATACAGACATTTTTGCGGGAATGCGAACTGCGCGGCCTGTATATCAAATGGTTTGGCAGCCAGGAGCCCAAAGCCTTCACCAGCAACTACTCCCACTGGCACTACATTGCTGACCCACCGGTGTTGCCGGGCTCCATGGCTGTGATGCGCCAGCTGCTGGACCTGCGAACACCCCTGTCTTTGACCGAGCAGGACTGCGATGTCATCGGCCAGATCGTCACCAGGGCAGCGGCCATCGCTGCCACATCCACCTGATCGAGCAGTATCTGCTCCCTGTCCGGACCCGGCTGGTTCGTCATGGCCAGCGCCAGGTGAGCGGCGCTCGGCGCGGGCGCCCAGCGTTTCCAGAGGCTTGGCCAGATTTGGCCCTGATGCACCGCCACCGCCTGCGCGGGCCCGGCGTGAACAGCAAACCGCTCAGTCTCGCATCGCGCTGCCAGGTCCAGCACGGGTCGCGGTAAAAATCCTGTGCAATCAGCCCCTTCAAAATCAAATCGAAACAGGAGGACTGGACTGTCACCAGCGGCCTGGCCAAAGCCCGCAGGATGCGGATGCGGTCGAGGCGCTGGTTCATGCTCAGCCATTGCTGGACAGCTAAGAGACAGGTTCTCTGAAAACGCTGCAATCCTTGACTGCGACCTGGCGGTCGGTCCGGCATGTGTGGGTCAACCCAACAACGCCACCAACCCACAGCACGCGCAGGAGCCTGGACGCCGCAAACTGTGCAGGTGCTGCAGCAGGAAACACAATCTCAGTTTTTGATGAGAGACAGCCGCTTGATTTCGCATCCATACCTGCTGGCGTGCGTCTGATTGCTCTCGATCAATCGTTAACATCCGCCACGGCGTCGTCTCAAACCTCCAAGGAGTCAACCCACCATGGGCAGCTGGATCGAACTGGGTATTTTTCTTGCGGTCATCGCTTTTGGCTTTCACCAGTTGCACGACTTGGTTAAAGCGCAGCGCGAGCGCTGCGCCCGCGAGGCTGCTGCCAAGCGGCCAGGTGCAGCCTCCAACAACCAACAAGCAGGCGTGTGCGAACCATGACTTGGCATGCAAAACTTTCTTTGAATCACCGCTGGGAAGACGCTCGTACCACCGCGCGGTACGAACACACCGGGCCCCTGCGCATTCTGAAAAGCCTGTATCCGGAGGGCGAAGCGATCTGCCACAACGTGATCGTGCATCCACCTGGCGGGCTGGTCGGCGGCGATGTGCTGGACATCCGCGTGCGGGTTGATGCTGGCGCGCACGCCTTGGTCAGCACCCCGGGAGCCACCCGCTTCTACGCAAGCGACGATCTGGAGACCGCGCAACGCGTCACGATCGATCTGGCCGAGGGTGCGCGCTTGGAATGGCTGCCGCTGGAAGCGCTGGCCTACCCAGGCTGCCGCGCCCTCAACCAGCTCACCGCCACACTGGCGCCTGGGGCCGACATGCTGGCCTGGGACGTGACAGCGCTCGGTCTGCCCACATCGGGCCAGCCCTTTTCGCGCGGTCGCATCACCCAGCGGCTGGAGCTTCCTGGCCTGTGGCTGGAGCAAGCCCACATTGACGCCAGCGATCACCGGCTGCTGGCGTCGCCATTGGGCTTAGCCGGTCAGCGCTGCCTGGGCAGCTTGCTGTTTGCGGTCGGTGAGCCCCTGGGGCGCAGCCGCCGCGAACACCTGCTGGATGCGGTCCGCAGCAGCTTGCAAAGCTTGCCCCAGGGTGTGCAAGCCGCGGCCACATGCCCCAATCCCCAACTGCTGCTGGTTCGAGCGCTCGCGCCCGTGGTGGAACCGATGATGACCACCCTGCAAGGCTGCTGGGCGGCGCTGCGCCAGGAGGCGTGGCAGCTCAAGCCGGTGCCGCCCCGCATCTGGGGCGTTTAAGCGCCTGCGTGGCCCACGGCTTGTGCGGTTCTCCACAGCATTTCGGCTGCCGGCACGCCGCTGTTCTGGCGCTGAACAGCGGCGCATCAAGCGACCAGTTCAGATCGCCACCAGGCGGCGAATACCTCGGGCCTGCATCTCGTCACCCGGCCCACTGGCGATCACCTCGCCGCGCTCCATGACCAGATAGCGATCGGCCAGTGCCTCGGCAAAATCGTAGTACTGCTCGACCAGCACGATGGCCATGTCGCCCCGATCGGCCAGCATGCGAATGACCCGCCCGATGTCTTTGATGATGCTGGGCTGAATGCCCTCGGTGGGCTCGTCCAGGATCAACAGCTTGGGGCCAGCCGCCAGCGCGCGCGCGATCGCCAGCTGCTGCTGCTGCCCGCCCGACAGATCACCGCCGCGCCGGCTCAGCATTTGCTTCAAAACCGGAAACAGCTCGAAAAGCTCGGCCGGGATCGGGGTCGAGCTCTTCTTGTAAGCAAGCCCCATCAGCAGATTTTCCTGCACGGACAAGCGCCCGAATATTTCGCGGCCCTGTGGCACATAGCCCATGCCGGCGCGGGCACGCTCGTACGGCGTGGCCTTGTCGATGGCCTGTCCATCGAGCGCGATGCTGCCGCTCTTGATCGGCACCAGGCCCATCAGCGATTTGAGCAGCGTGGTCTTGCCCACGCCGTTGCGCCCCAGCACCACGGTGATCTGGCCGAGTTCGGCTTGCAGACTGACATTGCGCAGGATATGACTGCCGCCGTAGTACTGGTTGAGGTCTTTGACCTCCAGAAGGCTCATGGTGTCCTCTTGCGCAAACAGGGTTGGCCGACTCTCGTCTTGGCCTTCTGGGTAAACAAGCCCTCCAAGCCAGAGAGAGCGTCAGGCCAGAACATCACCGAACCGGCTCCGCTAGGCCGCAGATGTTGCCCCCGGTGGGGGGTCGCGCGCAGCGCGGCGGGGAGCACCCAGTCAACGACCAAGGTACACCTCAATCACCCGCTCGTCTGCCTGCACCTCGTCCAGCGTGCCCTCGGCCAGCACCGTGCCCTCACACAGCACCGTCACCTTCTCCGAAATCGCGCGGATAAAGCCCATGTCGTGCTCGACCACCATCAGCGAGTGCTTGCCCTTGAGGGTTAGAAAGAGCTGTGCTGTTCGCTCAGTTTCCTCGTCGGTCATGCCGGCCACCGGTTCGTCGAGCAGCAGCAATTTCGGGTCTTGCATCAGCAACATGCCGATCTCAAGCCACTGTTTCTGCCCGTGGCTCAACAAGCCGGCAGGGCGCGCCACACGGTCGGCCAAGTGGATGGTGGTGAGCACCTCGGCGAGCCGGTCCCGCTCCTCGCCTGTGGGGCGAAACACCATGCTGTGGCGCACCCGCTTGTCTGTGGCCAGCGCCAGCTCCAGGTTCTCAAACACGGTGAGCTGCTCGAACACCGTGGGCTTCTGGAATTTGCGCCCGATGCCCAGCGCGGCAATCTCGGCTTCGCGGTGGCGCAGCAAATCGATGGTGCTGCCGAAAAACACCTGACCGCTGTCGGGCCGGGTCTTGCCGGTGATGATGTCCATCATGGTGGTCTTGCCCGCACCGTTGGGGCCGATCACGCAGCGCAGTTCGCCCGGTGCAATGTCCAGCGACAGCCCGTTGATGGCTTTGAAACCGTCGAATGACACATGCACATCTTCCAGGTACAGGATGCGGCCGTGCGTGGTGTCCGCTACGCCAGGGGTGTGGATACGGCCATACGCAGCGGTGCGCCCGCCCGACTCGGTCGGGGCCGAATTGCGTGCGGTGTTTGCCGCTTCGCGGCGCTGAGCGCCCTGCTCCATGAGGTCGGGGGTCATGGCTGGTTGCCCTTTCTTTTGAGCTTTTTCACCAAGCCCACCACACCCTGCGGCAAAAACAGCGTGACCACGATGAACAAGCCACCGAGAAAGTACAGCCAGACCTCGGGAAAGGCCACGGTGAGCCAGCTCTTGGCGCCGTTGACGATAAAGGCGCCGATGATGGGGCCGATCAGCGTGGCGCGGCCACCCACGGCGGCCCAGATCGCCATCTCGATGCTGGCGGCCGGGCTCATCTCGCTCGGGTTGATGATGCCCACCTGCGGCACATACAAGGCACCAGCCACGCCGCACATCACCGCCGAGATGGTCCAGATGGTGAGCTTGTAAGGCAGCGGGTTGTAGCCACAGAACATGACGCGGCTCTCGGCATCGCGGATCGCCTGCAGCACGCGACCAAACTTGCTGTTGACCAGCCAGCGCGCCCACAGAAAGAAACCCAGCAGGGTCAGACCGGTGGTCACAAACAGCGCCATGCGCATGCCGGGCGTGGCAATCGGCAGATCCAGAATGCGCTTGAAATCGGTAAAGCCGTTGTTGCCACCAAAGCCGGTCTCGTTGCGAAAGAACAGCAACAGCGCCGCGAAGGTGAGGGCCTGGGTGATGATGGAGAAATACACACCCTTGATGCGCGAGCGAAACGCGAAGTAGCCAAACACAAACGCCACCCCGCCTGGCACCAGCACGATCAAGAACAGCGTGGCGATAAAACTGTCGGACAGCGCCCAGTGCCAAGGCAGCTCTTTCCAGTCCAGGAACACCATGAAGTCGGGCAGCTCGTTTTTGTAATTGCCGTCCAGCCCGATCTGGCGCATCAGGTACATGCCCATCATGTAGCCACCAAGCGCGAAGAACAGGCCATGTCCCAAGCTCAAGATGCCTGTGTAGCCCCAGATCAGATCGATCGCCAGCGCCGCGATCGCATAGCACATGATCTTGCCCAGCAGCCCCACCATGTAGCCGCTCAGGTGAAACCCACTGGCCTCGGGCACCAGCAAATTGAGCGCTGGCGCGAGTGCGCACACCACCAGCAAGGCCACGATGAAGCTGCTCCAGCCACCGCGTGTGAGCAGCGGGCCTGCAACAGGCAGGACCACAGCGAGAGGAGCAGCCGAGTCCGCTCGCCCTGAGCTTGTCGAAGGGCTCGCCAGGACTTCGACCGGCTCAGTCCGAACGGGGCTGGCGGTCTCGACCTCAGAAGGAGAAACGGGAACTTTGCTGCTCATGCTTCTCTTCCTTTGAGCGCAAAGATACCCTGTGGCCGCTTCTGGATGAAGACGATGATGAACACCAGCACCGCGATCTTGGCCAGCACCGCGCCGGCCTGGCCTTCAATGAACTTGTTGAGCAAGCCCAGGCCCAGCGCGGCATAGACTGTGCCGGCCAGCTGGCCCACGCCGCCGAGCACCACCACCATGAACGAGTCCACGATGTAGTTCTGCCCGAGGTCGGGCCCCACGTTGCCAATCTGGCTGAGCGCACAGCCCGCCAGACCCGCCACACCGGAGCCGAGCGCAAAAGCGTAGGTGTCGATGCGCGCGGTGTTCACCCCCATGCAGGCGGCAATCGGTCGATTTTGTGTGACCCCACGCACAAACAGGCCCAAGCGCGTGCGCGCAATCAGCAGCGCCACCCCGCCCAGTACCAATGCGGCAAACGCGATGATGAAGATGCGGTTCCAAGGCAGCGTGAGATTGCCCATGAGCACCACACTGCCGCTCATCCAGACCGGGTTTTCCACGCCCACGTTCTGCGCGCCGAAAAGGCTGCGCACCGTCTGCATCAGCAGCAGGCTGATGCCCCAGGTGGCGAGCAAGGTTTCCAGCGGGCGGCCGTACAGGTATCGGATCACACTGCGCTCCATCAACGCACCCACCGCAGCCGAGGCCAGAAACGCCACCGGCAGCGCCGCCAGCAGGTACCAGTCGAACAAGCTGGGCAGCGCCTCTCTGAAGAAGGACTGCACCAGCCAAGTGGCGTAGGCGCCGATCATGATCAGCTCGCCATGGGCCATGTTGATCACGCCCATGAGGCCGTAGGTGATGGCCAGCCCCAATGCAGCCAAAAGCAGGATAGAGCCGAGACTGATTCCGGTGAAGGCCTGCCCGAGGGCGCTGGAAATCGCCAGCGACCGGTCGAGCCCGGCAAGCGCCGAGCGCAGGGCCGCCTGGACGTCGGGATTGGATTCGCTCCCGATGCGCTGCAACAGCAGCGGGCGGACGATGGCTTTGCGCGCCTCGCCGAGCTTCTGCGCCGCAGCCAATCGCTGCGCGGCGTCTTCGCTGGCCAACAACACGGCCGCCTGCGCCAACTCCAAGTTCTGGCGAGCGCCGGCCTCCAGATTGGCGGCAAGTGCGCGCTCGATCACCAGCAGCTGGTCGGCGTCGGGCTCGTCGAAACTGCTGCGCTGCAGGGTGAGTGCCGCGGCGCGCTGGCGCTCAGGCGAACCGCCCACCAGCTCCATGCCCGCCAGCGCGGTGCTCAGGGCGGAACGGATGCGGTTGTTGACTATCACCTCTTCGGCGCTGTCGTCCAGGGTCAGAGCCGTACCAGTCAAGGCGTTGCTGGCGAGGTCGTTGGTTAGCACCAGAACCTGCTCGCCCTGGACCCGCACACGGCCTTCATTCAAAGCCGAAAGCAGTGCAGCGCCACGCTCGTTGGGCGTGGCGGCGATGGCGTTGATGGTGGCGATGCGCTCATCGCTGTCGCCGCGCGCCAACGCAAAGGCCTGATCGGCCGTCAGCGCATGCGCGACCGAGTTGGTGAGCAACCAGAGTGCACACAGGCAAGCTGACCACCAGAATGGGGAAAAGAGACGCATGGATCCGTCTTTCAGAGGGGCAGGCGGGCAAGCGTCAATGCACTGCCTGCTGCCGAGACACAGGACGTGCAAGTCCAAGACGGACAAGCTGGCCTGGCCCACGGCACCTTGGTGACGTTTGGGCTAGGCCAGCTTGTCAAACCCTCACTTCTTCATCTCGGGCACGTTCTTCTTGCCCTTGTTCTCGGCAATGAAGTCACTCCACGGATCGGCCACCACGGGGCCTGGCGTCTTCCACACCACGTTGAACTGGCCGTCGGCCCGGATCTCACCGATAAACACCGGCTTGTGCAGGTGGTGATTTTCTTTGTCCATGGTGGACATGAAGCCACCCGGCGCCTTGAAGGTCTGGCCGGCCATGGCGGCGATCACCTTGTCGGTGTCGGTGCTCTTGGCTTTATTCACCGCCTGCGCCCACATGTGCATGCCGATGTAGGTGGCCTCCATCGGGTCGTTCGTCAGCGGCTTGTCCTTGTGACCGGGAATATTCTTGGCTTTGGCGTAATCGCTCCACGTCTTGATAAAAGCAGTGTTGGTCGGGTTCTTCACGCTCATGAAGTAGTTCCACGCAGCCAGATGACCCACCAGCGGCTTGGTGTCGACACCGCGCAGCTCTTCTTCACCCACCGAGAAGGCCACCACCGGCACGTCTTTGGCGGAGAGTCCGGCGTTGCCCAGCTCTTTGTAAAACGGCACATTGGAATCGCCGTTGATGGTGGAGATCACCGCCGTCTTCTTGCCTCCAGCAGCGAATTTCTGAATATTGGCGATGATGGTCTGGTAGTCGGAATGACCAAACGGGGTGTACGCCTCCATGATGTCGGCATCGGCCACACCCTTGCTCTTCAGGAAGGCGCGCAGGATTTTGTTGGTGGTGCGCGGGTAGACATAGTCGGTGCCCAGCAACACAAAGCGCTTGGCCGATCCACCGTCCTTGCTCATCAGGTATTCCACCGCAGGAATCGCCTGCTGGTTGGGCGCCGCACCGGTGTAGAACACGTTCTTGCTCAGCTCTTCACCTTCGTACTGCACCGGGTAGAACAGCAGCGCGTTCTTTTCTTCAAACACGGGCAACACCGACTTGCGTGACACGCTGGTCCAGCAGCCAAACACCACCGCCACTTTGTCGTTGTCGATCAGCTGCTTGGCTTTCTCCGCGAACAGCGGCCAGTTCGACGCTGGGTCGACCACAACGGCTTCCAACTTCTTGCCCAGCACGCCACCCTTGGCGTTGATCTCGTCGATGGTCATCAGCGCCACGTCTTTGAGCACGGTCTCAGAGATGGCCATGGTGCCGGAGAGGGAATGCAGGATACCGATCTTGATGGTGTCGGCGGCCAGCGCGTGCGAGCCAAAAGAAAGGCCAAGGGCCATGGCTGCGGTGAGTTTTTTTAATGTGGCGCGGCGGTTCATGGGGCAGATTCCTGGAGTTGATGGGTTGCGATCTTTCAAGACCACCCATCGGTGTTTGCAAGCCCCGTGCCAGCTTTATTGCGGTGCAACATAAAATGTGCAGATCCAAAACAGTGCGAAGAGCAAAAGCCAACCCACCAAGCCTGCCAGCGCCCCTGTGCGGCAACCCGTTTCGGTGCTCAATCGGTCGAATGCACCGCTGCGGTCGATGCTGCGCACCAGAAAGGTGTCAAAGCGTCAGCCGCAGACGGGCACCAGGTAGGCGCAAAATTTGCTTGCGACACCTACGGCACCCCCAACAACCTTGACCAAGCCACAACCAGCCCGATGGAACTGACACCCCGCGAAAAAGACAAGCTGCTGATCTTCACCGCCGCTCTGCTGGCCGAGCGGCGCAAGGCACGCGGTCTCAAACTGAATTACCCCGAGGCGGTGGCGCTCATCAGCGCGGCCGTGATGGAGGGCGCGCGCGACGGCAAAACCGTCGCCCAGCTCATGAGCGCTGGGCGCGACGTGCTGACCCGAGCCGACGTGATGGACGGCATCGCCGAGATGATTCCCGACATCCAGGTCGAGGCGACATTCCCTGACGGCACCAAGTTGGTCACAGTGCACCAGCCCATACCTTGACTCCCCCCCGCGCCACGCTGCGCGTGTCACCCCCCAGGGGGCGGCACTGGCGGTCTGGCAAGGCAGTCCCTCGGTGCCCTTGAACAAGACATCTCTTGCCAACGCTTGGAGCGATCAATGAAACCCCTGTATGCCTTCATTTCCTTTTTTGTGTCTGTCCCTGCACTCGCCCACGAAGGCCACGGCTTGTATGGCAGCCACTGGCACGCCACCGATGTGCTGGGGTTTGTGGGCGCAGCCGCTGCGGTGGCGGTGGCGATATGGCTGTCGAAGAAATGAACAGGCGTCCAACACCATGATTCCAGGCGAAATTTTCACCGACGCGGGCGAACACCCGCTCAACCCCGGCCGTGCCGCCATCACCTTGGTGGTGAGCAACAGCGGCGAGCGGCCGGTGCAGGTCGGCTCTCATTACCACTTCGCCGAGACCAACACAGCCCTCAGCTTTGACCGCGCGGCCGCGCAAGGCAAGCGCCTGAACATCGCCAGCGGCACCGCGGTGCGCTTCGAGCCCGGCCAGCAGCGCACCGTGGAGCTGATCGACTACGCGGGAGACCGAATCGTGTTCGGCTTTCGCGGTTTGACACAAGGGAGTCTTTGAGCATGGCCAGCATTCCCAAAAGCGCCTACGCCGACATGTTCGGCCCGACCGTGGGCGACCGCATGCGCCTGGCCGACACCGGGCTCATCATCGAGGTCGAGCAAGACCTCACCCTGCGCGCTGGCGGCTATGGCGAAGAGGTGAAGTTTGGCGGTGGCAAGACCATTCGCGACGGCATGGCCCAATCGCAGCGAACCCGCGCTGAGGGCGCGATGGACACGGTGCTGACCAACGCGCTGATCATCGACCACTGGGGCATCGTCAAGGCCGATATAGGTTTGAAAGACGGGCGCATTGCAGCCATCGGCAAAGCCGGCAACCCCGACACCATGCCCGGTGTGGACATCGTCATCGGCCCCGGCACCGAAATCATCAGCTGCGAGGGCAGCATCGTCACCACCGGCGGCATCGACAGCCACATCCATTTCATCTGCCCGCAGCAGGTGGACGAGGCCCTGGCCTCGGGCATCACCACCATGCTCGGCGGCGGCACCGGCCCTGCCACCGGCACCTTTGCCACCACCTGCACGCCCGGCCCCTGGCACATCGAGCGCATGCTGCAGGCAGCCGACGGCCTGGCGATGAACATTGGCTTTCTCGGCAAGGGCAACGCCAGCCGACCCGAGCCGCTGCGCGAGCAGATCGAGGCTGGCGTGATCGGTTTGAAGCTGCACGAAGACTGGGGCTCCACGCCGAGCGCCATCAGCAACTGCCTCGACGTGGCCGAAGAAACCGACACCCAGGTGGCGCTGCACAGCGACACGCTCAACGAGTCGGGCTTTGTGGAGGACACAATTGCCGCCACCAAAGGCCGCACGCTCTGTGCCTTCCACACCGAAGGCGCGGGCGGCGGACACGCGCCCGACATCATCCGCGTGGTGGGCGAGCCCAATTTCCTGCCCTCCTCCACCAACCCAACCATGCCGTACACGGTGAACACGCTGGACGAGCATGTCGACATGCTCATGGTGTGCCACCATCTGGACGCGTCCATCCCCGAAGACCTGGCGTTTGCCGAGAGCCGCATCCGGCGCGAGACGATCGCAGCCGAGGACATCCTGCACGACCTGGGCGCCATCAGCATCATGAGCAGCGACAGCCAGGCCATGGGCCGGGTGGGTGAGGTGATCCTGCGCACATGGCAAACGGCACACAAGATGAAAGCGCAGCGCGGCCTGCTGCCAGGCGACAGCGAGCGCCACGACAACTTCCGCGTTAAGCGCTACATCGCCAAATACACCATCAATCCGGCGATTGCTCACGGCATCTCGCACACCGTGGGCTCGCTCGAAGTGGGCAAATGGGCCGACCTGGTGGTGTGGAAACCGGCATTTTTCGGTGTCAAGCCTGCGCTGGTGCTCAAGGGCGGCAGCATCGCGCTGGCCGCCATGGGCGACCCCAACGCGTCCATCCCCACGCCGCAGCCGGTGCACTATCGGCCGCAGTTCGGCGCCCTCGGCACCGCTTTGGCGCGTGGCAGCCTCACCTTTGTGTCGCAAGCCGGCTTGAAGGCTGGCGTGCGCGAGCGCTACGGTTTGCAAAAACAAACCATTGCCGTGCAACACTGCCGCAGCGTGACCAAGGCGCAGATGGTGCACAACAGCTACCTGCCGACAATGGAAGTTGACCCGCAGCGCTACACCGTGCGCGCCGACGGCGAGTTGCTTACCTGCGAGCCCGCCACCGAACTGCCCATGGCGCAGCGCTACTTCCTGTTCTGATTCCCTTCAATACACCCACCATGCTGCAAGCCTCCAAGCTCATTCCCCAAGGCCGCGGCCTGGCGCCTGCCCTGCTCAAGCGCGCGCCACAGGTCGAGCTGGACTGGGACCTGCGCCAGAAAAGCCGCTTCGACGTCACCGCCAGCGATGGCCAACACATCGGTGTGTTCCTGTCACGCGGCAGCGTGGTGCGGGGTGGCGACGTGCTGGTGCTGGAGACCGGCACCCTGGTGCGGGTAATCGCAGCACCGCAACCGGTGCTGCGCATCACAGCGTGCAGCCACCAGGGACACCACCACCCACCCCAATACGACAGTGCCTTTGACCTCATGCGCGCGGCCTACCACCTGGGCAACCGCCATGTGCCGATCGAGCTGAAGCCCGACCACCTCAAGATCGAGCCTGACCATGTGCTGGCCGATCTGCTGCGCGCCATGCACCTGGACGTGGCTGAGACGCGCGAGGCGTTCGAGCCTGAGGCGGGTGCCTACGGGCAGCACGCCGGGCACAGCCACAGCCACGCGCCTCAAGCCCAGGCCGTACACACCCACCACGACCACAGCCACCACGCCGCTGGTACCCATGAGCACGGCTGAAGCGGCCCTGCCTCACCCGCTGCCCGAGGCGCTGCCCACCGCCGGTCTGCTGCAGCTGCTCTGGCTGGCCTCACCGGCCCTGCCTGTGGGTGGTTTTTCGTATTCCGAAGGACTGGAGTCCGCTGTGGAATGCGGCCTGGTGTTTGATGAGAACAGCGCGGGCACTTGGCTGGTTGATCAGCTGCACCTGGGCCTGGCGCGCAGCGACTTGGCGGTGGTGGCGCAGGCCATCCCCGCTTGGCAACGCGGCGACCTAACCCGCATCACAGCGCTCAACAACTGGCTGCTGCACACCCGGGAAACCACCGAGCTACGCCAGCAAACCGAGCAGATGGGTCGCTCGGTGTTCGCCTGGGCGCAGTCGCTCGGCGCGTTCGGACATGGCGTGGCCGAAGCGCTCACCGTCGCCCAACTCGACCCCCCCAGCTACCCGGTGGCGATAGCCTGCGCCGCCGCCCACAGCGGCGCGCGAATGGAAGACAGCCTCCTCGGTTTCGCCTTCGGCTGGTCAGAAAACATGGTGCAGGCCGCCATCAAATCGGTGCCGCTGGGCCAGGGTTCGGGGCAGCGCATGCTGGCGCGGCTGGCGCAAGCCATTCCCCAGGCCGTGGTCCACGCGCAGAGTCTCACCGACGACACGCGCCAGGCCTTCACCCCCATGCTCGCCATCCTGTCGGCGCAACACGAGACCCAGTATTCGCGCCTGTTTCGCTCCTGAATTCAACACCACCATGACCGCCCTGCACCACATCCCCAACCGCACCAAGACCCTGCCGCCCCTTCGCGTGGGCATTGGCGGGCCGGTCGGCTCGGGCAAGACCACCTTGCTGGAAATGCTGTGCAAAGCGATGCGCGATCGCCACGACCTGATCGCGATCACCAACGACATCTACACCAAGGAAGACCAGCGCATCCTGACCGTGAGCGGCGCGCTGCCGGCCGAGCGCATCATGGGTGTGGAGACTGGCGGCTGCCCACACACCGCTATTCGCGAAGACGCCTCGATTAACCTGGAAGCCATCGACCGCATGCTGGCGCAGTTTCCCAACGCCGACGTGGTGTTCATCGAATCCGGTGGCGACAACCTGGCCGCCACTTTCAGCCCGGAGCTCTCCGACCTCACCATCTACGTGATCGACGTGGCAGCCGGCGAAAAAATCCCGCGCAAGGGCGGCCCCGGCATCACCAAGAGCGACCTGTTCGTCATTAACAAGACCGACCTGGCCCCGTATGTGGGCGCTGATCTGAATGTGATGCGCGCCGACACCAATCGCATGCGCCCCGACAGCGCGCGCCGCCCGTGGGTCATGACCAACCTCAAGACACAGGTCGGTGTGGCCGAGGTGGTGCGCTTCATCGAGCAGCGCGGCTTGCTGCAGGTGGCACCTGCCGGGGCCTGATCACCGCTTTCGTGGCGCTGCTCAATAAGGCCAGTCGTATTTCGCAAAACCCCGCGTTTCCTGGTCGCAAGCCCACAGCAGTCGGTGCGTCGCGCAATCGCTTGACGGGAAGCAGCCGCTTGCACGCGATCGCTCGATGACCGAACTTCGTGTGAGCCGCCTGCTGATCGACCTGGAGCAACCCTTGAAACACCATGGGTGCGGTGGAGATGCCTTTCAGGCCGCTTGGCTCAACGCCTTGCCCATCCGTTTTCCGTTTGGCGAGCATTTTTTTAATCGGCGCGGTGTGGACCGGTTTCAAAGCCTTGCCAGCCGAGCAGCAGCCGCGCTGGCAGAACGAGGTGCAAGGCTTCATGGGCCGAGAGGCCACCCAGCGACGCTTGCACGTGTTGTTCAACGCCCAGGTCGAAAAGCAAGGCCTGGCGAACGCTTGGGAGCCCAGCGCCCGCGAGCGTTTGCGGCTGGTCGAGGGGACCGATCCGCGCCCCGCGTTGGCCATCACCGCGGTCAACGGGCATGCCACCGCCCTGTTTGCCGAGTGGATGCCGGCGGACCCTGAGCGGCTGAGCGGCTGGGCGTCTGGGCGAGAGCGAGCCGCGCCTGAAAGCAATCGGGCTGTAGCAAAGCGCAGAAGAGGCAAGGCACAAAGGCACCCCGTTTGATTTGCAGCGAGGGCTGGGCGGGCGACAACCAAACCGGGTGCGTGACAGGGATGCGTCGTGTCAGCGGGATTTTCCCCACCGATGTGTTTGGCCGAACAATCGACAACCCGCGGCGCAATGGCTTGCTCTGGCGCAGGCGCACTTAGAGCAGCGCGGGTCGCCACACGCTGGGATGCAATGGCCTGCTGCGCCAGAGCTGGGTGCTGCGGCGCGCGCACTGTAAGCCCATGCTTCACCCCAGCCAGCAGCCGAGCGCGCCGTTGGAGCGCTGGTTGGGCGACAACGCAGCGTCAGGCCAGCCGGTCAGGCGGGTCACCTGAAAAGGCACTCAGGCCCTGTTTGGCACCCATCGGTTCTGGCCTGGGACAGATTTCTGATGAATCAATGCGCAGGCGCCACAGGTGGTCGGGTGCGATCGGTGGACCGGCGTTGCCCATACGCAGGAGCGACGTGTGTCGTTCATCCAGGTGAGATCGGGCAATTTCGGCACGGTCTTGCGTGCAGCGGTGGCACTGTGCGTCCGTCCAAAGACATGCATGCACATTAGAAAATCGTTCTCTGGTCTGCCTGCGTGAAACTTTCCGAACACCGTCTGGTGGCATCGGTGCTGGCGACATCACCCGATGACAAGATCGGTAGTTCGAGGGCCTGTTTACTTCTGTGAAGCTGAGAGGCGTTGTGGATTGCGCGCGCTTGATTTCAATCGGAGATTCGAAACACCTGGCGCAGATAGGCAAGAAAGGTCTCGTCGTCGCAGATCGTCTTGCCTGGCGAATCGGAGAGCTTGGCCACCGGTTGGCCGTTGCAGCTCACCAGCTTCATGACGATGTTCAGCGGCGTCAACCCCATGTCATTGGTGAGGTTCGTCCCGATGCCAAATCCGGTCTGGATGCGGTCGCCGAAGTGTTCAAACAGCCTCAGGGCCTCAGGAAGATCCAAGCCGTCAGAGAACACCAAGCGTTTGGTGTGCGCTTCGATTTTGAGTCGCGCATAGTGCGCGAGCGCCTTCTCACCCCAAACAACCGGGTCTCCCGAGTCGTGGCGCAGGCCATCGAAGAGTTTGGCGAAGTAGAGGTCGAAGTCGCCCAGAAAAGCGTCCATGCCCACGACATCGGTCAGTGCCACGCCGAGGTCGCCGCGGTACTCCTGCACCCAGCTCTCCAGGGCGGCCTTTTGGAACCCCCTGAGTTGCACGCCTGTTGCCTGGAAGGTCTGGAGATATTCGTGGGCCATCGTGCCGATGGGGACCAGGCCGTACTTTTTGGCAAGGTAGACGTTGGACGTGCCTTTGAAGAACTCCGGCACCTCGCGCGCGAGGGTTGCCACCACCTCCTCCTGCCAAGCGGCAGAGAAGCGGCGGCGCACACCGAAATCGAAGAATTCAAAAGGATGTTGGCGCCTGGCGCCACTGGCGCCAAAGTCGCGCAGCAGCGCTATTTTGGCTCCCAGGAGCTGGCGGCCCTGCTCCAAAGACTCGGGTGTGGCCAGACGCCGGAAGTAGATCTCGTTGACGATGGCGAGCACGAAGATCTCAAACAGCATGACATGGATCTGGGGGCCCTTGGCCACGATACTCAGGCCCCGGTCCTGGACCGACACCGTGATGTAGCGGTGCTGCAGTTGAAAGATGCGCAAGAAATCAATGAAATCGGGCTTCATGTACCGCAGACCACCCAGGTACTTAAGTTCGTCTTCGGTGAAGCGCAGCGTGCACAGCTGCTCGATCTGGCGCTGCACCTCGTCCCGGAATTCGCTCAGGGGATAGCCAGGCTCGCTGCGACAAACAAAACGGTACTCGGCATGGTTGGCCGGCATCGAGTGCAGCATGGGCTGCAGCATGGTGAACTTGTAAAGGTCGGTGTTCAGCATCGAGCTCACGATCGGAACGAAGCCGGCATGCGTTCGCCCTGCATCTCCTGCGTCTCCCGCTTCTCCCGCTTCTCTCGTTGTTGTGGCGTGCGCGTTCATGGTGCTCTGCCCTTTTTCGCCATGCGTCATTGGATGGACTGCGCGAACTCATTTACCGTCATCACCCCGGTGCCGGCCGAGCGCGCCCGGTCAAACAGTTCCTCGGCGAGCTTCTCGAAACCGGGCACAGGGCTCATGCAGTCCCGCAACAGCACGACCCGGGGTGCAAGAGCAGGGGTCCTGGCCAGAAAGCGCATGAACTGGTCGTGGCTGGCCGCCACGCAATGGCTCGATGCCTGACCTGCCACCGCGATCACATCTGCACCATCGGCCAGGGATTTCGCCAGTGCTGTGTTGAACTGCGTGCTTGGCACCGAGGCCAGGGGGGCGTCGGCCTCGAACACGCCGAAATGCTCAGTCAATGGGTATTCGCCCTTCAAAACTTTGGTGACGGGGCGCTGGTGGGTCATTTCCCAGGCCGCGAGGCTGCGGGCCACATCGCTCTGGATGTTGTGACCCCAGGTGCCCGTGACACAGTGCACCGGCCAGACCACCATGCCGATCTTGCCGGTGACAGCCAACTGCATGAGCATGCTGAGGACCTGATCGGTCAAGCCGGTGTCTCTGGGCCGGTAAATGCCGGCAATCACATCGGCTGCCGTGATGAAAGTAAACGGTGCCACCGGCTGTCCGTCGCTGCCAAGCCAGAAAGTCGTGCGCTCAACCGCCACGCTTGCGTGCGAATCCAGCGTGACGGCAATGCCGTCAATACGGGTTTGGTTGGACCCGATGAAGCCAGCCAGGCGCCTCAGGTCATCGTGGGCTCCCGCCACTGGCAGTGCTGCGCCTTCGATGTCGCAGAAATCGTTCTGGGGATCAATGATCAGAAGCTTGTTTCGCATGCCGGTGCTTGGTTGATTGAACTTCAACAGAGTGCAAGGTGCGGGCAGAGAAGGCGGCACACTCACGGTCCCCCATTTGATCGCAAATCGCTGCGCGCCGAAAACATGCCGATGACTTTTCGCCACCATGCGTCGTGAATTTGCTGTGCAACGCTGTGGCGATGTTGGATTGGTGGTCTGCGCAGGGCATCCAGAGGGATTCTGGGCAGCACCCTTGAAGCGGTTTGACGCGGCGAGGAACGCCTCGTTGAGCCTGGCTTGGCGCAGGCTGCGAAGCTGGTTGGCGAGCCCGTTGTGAACGCTGCGCGGCGCCATGGAGCCAATCCCTGATTGCGGGTGCACGGTATTGAGCCAAAGAAAGAACATTTGACAGAAGACCCGTGCGACCTCAACGCCATCAAAGCACTCGGGAAAGTCTGCCTGGTATTTCAGCGCCTTGAACTGCCCCGGCGGGTGCCGGTTGTCATTTGAGGCGTGGGCTCGGTTGTGGCTTTTCGTGATGTCTTGCTCCCCCATGCCTGCGCCCCAGGCTGGCCAGCTCAGCAGTCTGGGCATGGGCAGCGCAGACAGCACCGCGCGGCGCGGCGCCACAGGTCATCTGCATTCGCCCCCCGTGCTGGACGCCGCGCCTAGCGCCCAGCCAGATGCCACAGCGCTGCGGGGTTGGCACTTCAGCGTGTGTGCGTCACACCGTCCAGCCGCGCTTGCCAGCGCCGGGCGGACGCACACCAGCTTGCCAATTTGCGCTCGGGCACGCCAGGGGCCTGCGCCAACGCCTTGGCCTTGTCGCAAGAGACCCGGTGCGACGCCACCACATTCAGGCAGCGCCGCAGGTGTTCTCAATCCATCTTCATCTCGTCGCTGTCAGGTGTGCAGTGAGCCAAGATGCTGCAGCCGAGGCATTTGCGAAAAACCGACCCGACACAGGCGGGCAGGCTGTGGTGGTTGCCTTGACCGTCCAACTGTTCGGCGTTGAAAGACAGGCTTGCGCCGGGTCGGGTATTGTCAAAGTCTTTTTCTGATCACAGAGACCCTGTCATGACACTTATCCAACGTAGAACAGCGCTGCTGCTGGCCGGTTCCCTTGCCGTGGGCGGCGCTTTGGCGCAGGCGGGCGCTCCGGTGCGCGTGGGCTCCAAAATCGACACCGAGGGCAAATTGCTGGGCAACATGATTGTGTTGGCGCTGCAGGCCAATGGCATCAAGACCGAGAACAAGTCTGGCTTGGGCAACACCAAGGTGATGCGCGGCGCCCTGACCGCCGGAGAGATTGACCTGTACCCCGAGTACACCGGCAACGGCGCCTTCATTTTTGGCGAAGAGTCCAACCCGGCCTGGAAGGACGCCAAGGCGGGCTACGAGCGCGTGAAGGCACTGGACTTTGAGAAAAACAAGATTGTCTGGCTGACGCCCTCGCCCGCCAACAACACCTGGGCGATCGCCATTCGCAAAGATGTCGCCACCCCGAACAAGCTGAAAACGCTGGGCGACCTCAGCCAGTGGCTGGGCAAGGGCGGCCAGTTCAAGCTGGCGGCCTCGGCCGAGTTTGTGGAGCGCTCGGACGCCCTGCCCGCCTTCCAGAGTGCCTACAACTTCAAACTCAAGCCAGACCAGTTGCTGACGCTGGCCGGTGGCGACACAGCGGTGACGATTCGCGCAGCGGGAGAAAAAACCTCGGGCGTGAACGCCGCCATGGCCTACGGCACCGACGGCGCTGTGGCCGCGCTGGGTCTGGTGATTTTGGACGACCCCAAAGGCGTGCAACCCATTTACGCCCCGGCGCCGATTGTTCGCGAGGCTGTCCTCAAGCAGAACCCCAAGATCGCCGACGCCCTGGCTCCTGTATTCAAGCTGCTGGACGGCCCCACGCTGCAGAGCCTGAACGCCAAGATTCAGCTCGAAGGCCAAGACGCCCGAAAAGTGGCCTCGGACTTCCTGAAGTCCAAAGGGCTGTTGAAGTAAGCCCAGCGTTGACGCCTCGCCGGGGCCACCACGACCGTGGCTAGCTCCCTGAACCCAGACGTCCCGCCCAGCTGGCGCCCAGCTCTAGCAGCGCTTGCACTGATGGCGGTGGGCGCTTTGCTGGGTCTGCCCTTGGTGCGGGTGGCCCCGAACCGGCTGGTGTCGGGCGAGTCGGTCTCGTTTTTTTCGATTCTCCAAGGCCCAGCCTGGGCGTTGGCAGCCTTGTTGATGGGCCTTGTATTGCTTGCATGGGTGCCCGCAAAGCGGTTCAGCCCGTGGCTCACCGTGGCAACGGCCACCGCACTGGTGGTGGGCTTGGGGGCCTTGGCCGCCAGCCATGCCATCCAGGCGGTGTCGGCGGACACGCCGTTTGGCCGCACCTCGCTGGGCAGCGGCCTGTGGCTGGCCTGGCTGCTGCTTGGTTTGGTGCTGGCGGACGCCATGCAAGCGCTTCGGGCTGGCACGCTGGCCCGCCTGGGCGTGGCCGCCGCCAACTTGCTGCCGCTGGCGTTTTTGCTGGCCAGCGGCGCTGCCGATGAGCTGTCCATCATGAAGGAATACGCCAACCGCGACGACGCCTTCTGGGCAGCCATTGCTCGCCATGGGCAGATCGTGGCGGTGGCGCTTTCCTGCACCCTGGCCATTGGCCTGCCGCTGGGTTGGGCTACACACCGCTTCGCGGCTGTGGCGCGGGCGATGTTCCCAGTGCTCAACATCATTCAAACCATTCCGTCGATTGCGCTGTTTGGCTTGTTGATGGCACCGTTGGCCTGGTTGGCTACAAGCTGGCCAGCGCTGGGCCGCGCCGGCATCAGCGGCGTGGGTCTGGCACCCGGCGTCGTGGCGCTCACGCTGTACAGCCTTCTGCCAGTGGTGCGCGGCACGCTGGCTGGGTTGGCACAAGTGCCTTCGGCTGTCACGCAGGCGGCGCAGGGCATGGGCTTTTCCGACAGCCAACTTTTTTGGCAGGCGCAGGTGCCGCTGGCACTGCCGGTGGTGCTGGGTGGTGTGCGCACGGCCAGCATCCAGGCCGTGGGTCTGGCTGGCGTGACCGCATTGATTGGCGCAGGCGGCCTGGGCAGCTTGATGTTTGAAGGTTTGTTCAGCAGCGCCCAAGACCTGGTGTTGCTGGGCGTGGTGCCCATCGTCGTGCTGGGCGCGCTGGTGGACGCTGTATTCAAAGGGCTGATCACGCTGACCCGCCCGGCCACAGTTTCTGGAGAGTCCACACAGTGATCGACATCAAAAACGTGTCAAAGACCTATGCCCATGCGGTCAATGCCCCCAAAGCGCTAGACGATGTGAGCCTACAGATCGGGCGCGGTGAGCTGGTGGTGTTGATAGGCGCCTCAGGCTCGGGCAAGTCGACCCTGCTCAAGATGGTCAACCGCATGGAGCAACCCGACACCGGCACTGTGGCGCTGGACGGCCAAGACACAGCATTGCAGCCGGTGCGCGGGTTGCGCCTGCGCATGGGCTACGTGATTCAGTCGGTGGGGTTGTTCCCGCACTGGACGGTTGCGCGCAACATTGGCGTGGTGCCGACCATGCTGGGCTGGCAGCCTGAGCGCACTGCTACCCGCGTGAGCGAGTTGTTGACCCTGTTTGACCTGGATCCGGCCACCTACGGCCCGCGCTACCCACACCAGTTGTCGGGCGGTCAGCAACAGCGCGTGGGGGTAGCGCGCGCGCTGGCTGGCGACCCGGAGGTGCTGCTGATGGACGAGCCCTTTGGCGCACTTGACCCGCTCATTCGCGCTGCCCTGCAAGACGAGCTGAAGCGAGTTCACCAAGCGTCCGGCAAGACCATCATCATGGTGACACACGACATTGACGAGGCACTGCGTCTGGGCACCCAAATTGTGTTGCTGGAGCAGGGCCGCATCGCGCAGGTGGGCACACCGCTGGCGCTGCTGAGCCAGCCCGCCAGCGCCCAGGTGGCCGACTTTGTGGGACGCAGCGACGTCGGTATCAAACTGCTGTCACTGCAAAGCGCGGGCAGCCTGGCGCGCGCCGAATCGGCGCAGGCTGGCCCCAGCCTGGCAGCCAGCGCAACGCTGCGCGAAGCTGTCTCCCTGCTGGCCTTGCACGGCTGCTCTGCGCTCAATCTGCTGGACGGCGCGGGCGCCCACGCTGGGGTTCTGCACGCAGGCGACCTGTTCAACCGTTCCGCCACAGCAGTCCCCATGCAGGCAGATGGCAAGGCGATCCATGCTTAAGCCGCGCCATGCCTGGTGGCGTGACAGGTTGCTTTGGGCCGTGTTGTTGTTGGCGTTGCTGGTGGTGGGCCTGCCACACAGCGAGCCGCTTTTTGCCAACCTGTTTCCCCGGCTGGAGCGCCCGGTGTACCGCCAGGAGCCGTTCACGCAGCTGCTGTGGCAGCACCTGCTACTGGTGGGTGTGTCGGGCGCGGCTTCGGTGCTGGTGGGCACGCTGGCCGGAGTCTGGGTGACCCGGCCCAGGGGACGCGCCTTTCGGCCAGTGGTGGAAACGCTGGTGTCCATGGGGCAAACCTTGCCGCCGGTGGCGGTACTGGCACTGGCCGTGCCAGCGGTGGGGTTCGGCGAACTGCCCGCCTTGATGGCGCTGGCGCTGTATGGCCTGCTGCCGGTGGTGCAGGGCACGATCACAGGCCTGGAAGCTGTGCCAGTCCCGGTGCAGCAAGCCGCCAACGGCATGGGATTGACGCCGTGGCAGCGCCTGCGTCAGGTGGAGGGGCCGCTGGCCCTGCCGGTGTGGCTCTCAGGCGTGCGCACCTCGGTCATCATCAACATTGGCACGGCAACGATTGCCTCCACGGTTGGAGCCAAAACGCTGGGTTCACCCATCATCGTGGGCTTAAGCGGTTTCAACACCGCCTATGTGCTGCAAGGCGCCATCGTGGTCGGCATGCTGGCCGTGGTGGCGGACATGGGGTTTGAGCGCTTGGCCAGGCGCGTGGAATGGGCGCACTGAACACGCATCAGCGTGTACGCGAGTGCGGTGCACAACGGGGGCGGTGCAGATGTTGGAGCGTGACCCGAACCGCGGCGCTGCGCTGGGATCGTCCCGGCTGTCCTGAAATTGCCTGAAACCGAGATGCGACAAATACCCAGCTGCAGGTGCAGTTGCAGGTGCAGTCGCAGTTGCAGGCAGGCATCTCACCCGGCCTTGCGAGCCTGGTCCATACGCATTCAGGCCAGACCGCAGGTTTGCGTCAACCCACCTCGCCAGCGCGCGCCGATGCCAAAGAAATGGCCGCTGGAGAGTCTGCTCCTGATGTCGCTGCCGGGCAGACAGAGCGCCCGCCAAACGCTCGATCAACATTTACCCCGCTGCCTGCACAGCGGAGATTGCCGAAAGGTCCGTACCCTCAGGCAACAGAATTTTGAATTTGTCTTTGCTTGTTGACGTTTTGGTGTGGCTGCCTGCAATTTTCAAACCGGGCTGTTGCCTGGTTGTTGGATTTGGCAGAGTGGCAGTGGCAGGCGCTGGAAGCTGGGTCAGAGTACCTGCGTCGACATCAAATAATTCCCACCGCTCGCGCTTGTTCGTCGGCACGGTAGGAGCTGCGGACCAAGGGCCCTGATGCCGCGTGTTTGAAGCCCATCAAGTAGGCAGCATCGGCATACATCTTGAAGACATCAGGATGGACATAGCGCAGCACAGGCATGTGTCCACCAGACGGCTGCAAATACTGGCCAATGGTGAGCATGTCCACATGGTGAGCACGCAGTGCGCGAAGCACCTCAAGAATTTCGTTGTCGGTCTCGCCCAGCCCCACCATCAGGCCGGACTTGGTGGGGATCGCTGGATGCCGGTCCTTGAAACGCTTGAGCAGGTTGAGCGTGTTCTGGAAATTCGCGCCAGGCCGCGCCTCCTTGTACAGGCGGGGCACGGTCTCGATGTTGTGGTTCAACACGTCTGGTGGCGCAGCACCCAAAATATCCAGCGCCAGGTCCAGCCGCCCCCCAAAGTCGGGCGTCAGGATCTCGATGGTGGTGGTGGGCGCCAGCGCACGTATGCGCTGAATGCATTGAACAAAATGGCTGGCGCCGCCGTCGGGCAGATCGTCGCGGTCCACCGAGGTGATGACGACATAGTTGAGTTTCATGCGCGCGATGGTCTGGGCCAGACGCTGCGGCTCGTCTTGATCCAGCGGGTCGGGTCGGCCGGTGCTGACGTTGCAAAAGCGGCAGCGGCGCGTGCATTTGTCGCCCATGATCATGAAAGTTGCCGTTCCCTTGCTCCAGCACTCGGCGATGTTGGGACAGGATGCTTCTTGGCACACGGTGACCAGCTGATGGGTGCGCACGATGTCCTTGGTTTCGCGAAAGCGGCCCGTGGGAATTGCCGCCTTGACGCGGATCCAGTCGGGTTTTGGCAGGCGGTCGTCGGGAGAGGTCGCGTCGCGCTTGGTCTTCAGGCTGCCTCTTTGCTGGTCAGGCCGCAGGAGGGCGGTGGAGGCAGGCGGCAAAACCGACACCACGTTTCTGAAACGGATGGTCTCAGGGGGCGTGTCGGAGGGTTCAATGGTTCGCATGGCGGTGCTTTTTGGCTGAGGTGCCCAGGTATGAAGAGATGTTGCGTGGTCGACCGATGTGCTGTCTTGTCTTGTCACGGCGGCTGGCTACACCGCCACCACCGACATGTCCGCCTCAACCGTGCGCACCAGGTTTTGGATCGCGGCCAACGTGCCGGAGATCGAGCTCGGACAGCTGCCGCAGGCACCCTGGTAGTGGATGCTGAGGTAATTGCCGGACAGACCCACCAGATGCAGGTCGCCACCGTCGGCCTGTAACGACGGCCGGATGTGGTGGTCCAGCAGGTCGCTGATCACAGCCAGCCGCGCTTGGTCTTCCTCACTCATGTCTTCTGTGGTCGCGCGCGCAGCAAACACAGCGGCGGCCGACTGGACAGCCGCGGCCGGTGCAGCACGCAGCGGCACGGCGATCAGGCGCACCAGCGCCGGCCAGTCAGCGCCGCCGTCCTGCGTGACGGTAAGCCACCGATCCACGTAGAACACGTTGCTGACATGCGGTATGGCAAACAACGCCGAAGCCAGCGCATTGCCATTGGCCTGCTCTGGATTCTCGAAGGAATGCGAAATGCCCCAGGTCAGCGGCTCGTGGAGCGTGAACTTGACCGCATTCGGGTTTGGGGTGTCGTCTATCTCGGCGATTTTTGGCATTCAAGCCTCCTGAAAGAAAAAAGCGTCAGGCGCGGGGAGCGCAGACGCCATGTCAAGGTCATTGCGCACCTGTCGGGTTCACCAACGTTTGCAGTTCGCCCTGCCTGAGCATCTCGCGCGCGGTGTCGGCGCGCCTTCAACAGCTCGCTGTTGACCATCGCCCAGCACCTCTGCGTGCTCGCAGGGCAAGCCGTTCGCGGTGTGGTCCTTCGGTTCATGGGCAGTCAGCATGGAAGTTTTTCGAGATTCGGCAACCATTCAAGACATCACACTTCGGTGCTGGCCGTGCCTTTCGAATTGAAAGCAGCCTGCAGCGTGTGCCATGGCAAGATCGCGCACTTGACGCGGGTTGGCAGGTCGCGCACGCCGGCAAACACAGCCAGCCGCCCGATTTGATTGGGCTGGCTCTGGTCGAGCTTGCCTGTTGTCATGGCGATAAATTCCTGGGTCAGCGCCTGGGCTTGTGCGCGCGTTCTGCCCTTGACAGCCGCCGTCATCATCGACGCCGACGCCTTGCAGATGGCGCAGGAATCGCCATGAAACGCGATCTGGTCTATGGTCTCGTTGTGCAGGTGCAGCGCCACGCTCAGGTGGTCGCCACACAGCGGGTTGTGGCCTTCGGCATGGTGGCTGGGGTCTTCCAGCGTGCCGTAGTTGCGCGGCTTTTTGTTGTGGTCCAGGATGACTTCCTGGTAAAGCGCTTTCTGATCGGCCATTACGCAAACACCTTTTGCACACTTCGGATGCCGGCCACCAGCGCATCGACTTCCGCCATGCTGTTGTAGAAAGCAAACGAGGCACGCGTGGTGGCTGGCACCTTGAAGCGTGTCATCACCGGTTGCGCACAGTGGTGGCCGGTGCGCACCGCAATGCCCTCTTGGCTCAGCAGCGTTCCGACATCGTGCGGGTGTATGCCCTCCAGCATGAAGGACAGCACGGCCGCCTTGTTGTGGGCTGTGCCAATCAGGCGCAGGCCGGGCAGTGCGCTGAGCTGAGCGGTGGCGTATTGCAGCAGCGTGTGCTCATAACGGGCGATGGCGTCCATGCCAATGGCCTGCAAATAATCTACCGCTGCGCCCAACGCGATGGCAGCGGCGATTGGCGGCGTGCCGGCCTCGAACTTATGGGGAATCGTGTTGTAAACGGTCTTCTCGAACGACACCGACAAGATCATGTCGCCACCACCCTTGAAGGCCTGCATTTTTTCCAGCAGCTCTGCCTTGCCGTAAAGCACACCAATGCCGGTTGGGCCGCACAGCTTGTGGCCCGAAAAAGTATAAAAATCGCAGTCCAGGTCCTGCACGTCCACCGGCATGTGCGCCGGCGCCTGCGCGCCGTCCACAAGCACTGGCACGCCGCGCTCGTGCGCCATCGCGATCATTTGCTTGATCGGGTTGATGCTGCCCAGCGCGTTCGACACATGGCTCACGCCGACCAGCTTGGTGCGCGCATTGAAAAGCGGCTCAAACTGTTCCAGACACAGCTCACCAGCGTCGTTGATCGGCAGCACGCGGATGATGGCGCCGGTTTCTTCGGCCAGCATCTGCCACGGCACGATATTGGAATGGTGCTCCAGCGTGGTCAAAATAATCTCGTCACCGCTCTTGATAAATTTGCGGCCGTAGCCATGCATCACCAGATTGATGGCGTCGGTGGTGCCGCTGGTGAAAATCACCTCGCGCTCGTCGGGCGCATTGATAAAGCGTTGCAGCTTGACGCGCGCTTCCTCAAAGGCGGCTGTTGCCCGCTCAGACAGGGTGTACACCGCGCGGTGGATGTTGGCGTGCTCCGTGGTCTGGTAGCGCACAACGCGGTCTATGACCGACTGCGGCATCTGGCTTGAGGCCGCGTTGTCCAGGTACACCAGCGGTTTGCCTTCAACCTCGATGTGCAAAATAGGAAAGTCGGCGCGAATGCGTTCGACTTCGAAAGCGGGCGCGACAGCCAAGCAGGCTATGTCGGGGTGGCGGGCATTCATGGTTGACTTCCTGTTTGTGCCAGCATGTGCTGCTGCAATTGATGCTTGAGCGCGGGCACGGGAATGCGCTCAACGATCTCGGCGCCGAACGCATAGGTCAGCAGCTGACGCGCAGCGCTGTCGGACAGGCCGCGGCTCTGGAGGTAGAAAATTTCCTCCACATCGAGCTGGCCAATCGTGGCGCCGTGCGTGCACTTGACGTCGTCGGCAAATATTTCCAACTGCGGCTGGGTGTCGATCTGGGCCCGGCCGCTCAGCAGCAAATTGCGGCTGGACTGCGCGGAGTCGGTGCGCTGCGCACCGGGGCGTACCACCACCTTGCCATTGAAAACCGCACGCGCGCTGCCGTCGGCGATGCACTTGTGCAACTGGCGGCTGATGCCGTGCGGCTGCGCGTGGTCGATGCAACTGTGCGTGTCAGCCAGCTGGCTGCCAGCCAGCAGCGCGATGCCGTCGACCGCGCACTCGGCGCCCTGGGCCAGCACCACGCTCAGGTGGTAGCGCGACAGCTGTGCGCCCATTGTCACGCTGACCGACTGGTAGTTGGCGGAGCGCCCCACCGACACCGCGCAGTTGGCGATGTGAAACGCCTGCCGGCCATCGCGCTGCACGCGCACATGTGTGATGTGCGCCTGCTCGGCCAGCACGATTTCCGTCACCGGGTTGACCAGGTAAGCCGCGTCTTGCAGCGCCACGTGGTCTTCAACCAACGTCACTCGGCTACCCGCTTCAGCCAGCACAAGACAACGCGGGTGGCTGATCGTTCCTGCCTGCGTCGTCACGAAAAGCAGATGTACCGGTTTGGCCAGCGCCACGTCAGGTGGCACCAGCACAACCGCTGCGTCCTGCGAGAAAGCTGAGTTGAGCGCAGCAAACACGTTGTCGCCCAGCGTCTGCTGGCTGCCCAGTTGGGCTTCAAGCGAAGCGGCATGCGTGGCCATGGCTGTGGACAGATCGGTTACGACCACCCCGCCTTCGTGGGCCAGGCTGGAGAGCTTGGGCGCGTAGACACCGTCGACAAACACCAGCTGGGCTGCGGTGTCGCCAAGCGCAAACGGAGCAACGTCGGCGGGTTGCAATTCCCCAGCAGAAAGCACTGGCTGGAGTGTCAGTCGGTGCAGCAACGACAGGTCGGTAAAGCGCCACGCCTCGTCGCGCAGCGTCGGCATGGCGAGCGCGCCCAGCGCGGTCTGCGCCCTTTCGCGAAGCGCGTTGACCGCTGCCCAGGGGCTGAGCGCTGGCAGCGGCTGCCCAGCCAACAGCGCGCTCAGGTGATCCACTGTGGGCGGGCGAAGAGCGGTGGTGCTGCTGTTCATGTGCTGACCTCCTGGGTCATCGCCCTGCCAGCGGCCTCGTGCTCGGCGCTGACCCAGTCGTAGCCACGCTTTTCAAGTTCCACAGCGAGTTCTTTGCCGCCGGTCTTGATGATGCGGCCAGCCTCCATAACATGCACAAAATCGGGCACGATGTAGTTCAGCAGGCGCTGGTAATGGGTGACCAGAATAACCGCGTTGTCGGGCTTCATCAGCTGGTTGACACCCTGCGAGACGATGCGCAGCGCATCGATGTCCAGGCCCGAATCGGTCTCGTCCAAAATCGCCAGGCGCGGCTCCAGCAGCGCCATCTGCAGGATTTCGTTGCGCTTTTTCTCACCGCCTGAAAAGCCCTCGTTGACGCTTCGGTCCAGGAAATCGGGGCTCATCTCCAGCAGCTTCATCTTCTCGCGCACGAAGTCGTCAAACTCCAGCGGATCCAGCTCTTCTTGGCCGCGTTGTGCCTGCAGCGTGTTGTAGCTCAGGCGCAAAAACTGGCTGTTGGCCACACCGGGGATTTCAATCGGGTACTGAAAGCCCAGAAACACACCAGACAGGGCGCGCGCTTCGGGCGCCATCGCCAGCAGGTCTTGGCCTTCGAACTGCACGGTACCGGCGGTGACCTCGTAGGCCGTGTGGCCAGCCAACACCTTCGCGAGGGTGCTCTTGCCCGAGCCATTGGGCCCCATGATGGTGTGGACTTCACCGCGCCTGACTGTCAGTTCCAGCTCCCTCAGAATGTCAATGCCGTTGATGCTGGCACACAGGCCGCGCACTTCGATCAAAACCGGGCTGCTTGGGTTGATCATCCGACCGCTCCTTCGAGTTTGAAGCCGAGCAGCTGAGTCGCCTCGACCGCAAACTCCATCGGCAGTTGTTGAAAGACATCCTTGCAAAATCCATTGATGATCATGGACACAGCGGCTTCGGCGCTGATGCCGCGCTGAGCAAAATAAAACAGCTGCTCTTCGCCTATTTTGGAAGTCGAGGCCTCGTGCTCGACCTGGGCGGTCGGGTTGCGCACCTGGATGTAAGGGAACGTGTGCGCGCCGGACTTGTCACCGATCAACATCGAGTCGCACTGCGAATAATTGCGCGCTCCGGTGGCGGTGGGCGCCACCTTAACCAGGCCGCGGTAGCTGTTGCTCGACTGCCCGGCCGAGATGCCTTTGCTGACGATGGTGCTGCGCGTGTTCTTGCCCAGGTGAATCATCTTGGTGCCGGTGTCGGCCTGCTGGTGGTGGTTGGTCACCGCGACCGAATAGAACTCGCCGACCGAGTTGTCGCCGCGCAAAATCACCGATGGGTACTTCCACGTGATGGCTGAGCCGGTTTCGACCTGGGTCCAGGAAATGCGAGAGTTCACGCCCTTGGCCAAGCCGCGCTTGGTGACGAAGTTGTAGATACCTCCCACGCCATTTTCATCGCCGGCATACCAGTTTTGCACGGTGGAGTACTTGATGTCGGCGTTGTCCAGCGCCACCAGCTCGACCACCGCCGCATGCAACTGGTTGCTGCTGAATGCGGGCGCCGTGCAACCTTCAAGGTAAGACACGGTTGCGCCCTCTTCGGCCACGATCAGCGTGCGTTCGAACTGGCCCGACTCTTCGGTGTTGATGCGAAAGTAGGTCGACAAATCCATTGGGCACTTGACGCCCTTGGGGATGAAGCAAAACGAGCCGTCGGTGAACACCGCCGAGTTGAGCGCAGCGTAGTAGTTGTCGCCCGTGGGTATCACCGTGCCAAGGTACTTTTTCACCAGTTCCGGGTGCTCCAGAACAGCTTCGGACATCGAGCAGAAAACAATACCAACCTCGGCCAGCTTGGCCTTGTAGGTGGTGGCCACCGACACACTGTCAAAGATCACATCAACCGCCACACCGGCCAGCGCCATGCGCTCGTGCAGCGGCACGCCGAGCTTCTCGAAGGTGCGCAGCAACTCGGGATCAACCTCGTCCATGCTGCTGAGCTTGGGTTTTTGTTTGGGTGCAGCGTAGTAGCTGATGGCCTGGAAATCGATCTTCGGATAATGGACGTTGGGCCAGGCAGGCTCGGTCATCAGCAGCCAAGCTTGGTAGGCCTTAAGCCGAAAATCGAGCAGCCACGCAGGCTCGTTCTTCTTGGCTGAAATCATGCGAATGGTGTCTTCGCTCAGGCCCTTGGGTGCGACCTCGGATTCGATGTTGGTGACAAACCCGTGCTTGTAGGGCTTGTTGACGAGTTGCTGAAGCGCGGTACTCATGGCGTTTCCTTGGTTTGAAGGTTCAACGTTTCTGCGGCGGCGGCTCCCGCCTTTTTCAAATTGAAGCTCTCGCCGCAACCGCACTCGTGATCCACATTGGGATTGTCAAATTTGAAGCGTTGGGTAAGGCCTTCGGTAACAAAGTCGATGTGCGAGCCATCTAGCGCCTCGAGGTTCTCGGGATCAACCAGGATGCGCGCGCCGTGCGACTCAAAGCTGTGTTCGCCAGGCCGAATCGCATCGGCGAGCTCAAATGTGTGGGCCAGGCCCGTGCAGCCTACTTTCTTGATGCCGATGCGCAGCGCGATGCCCGAGCCTTTTTTATCGAGCTGGCGCTTGATTTGAGTTGCGGCTTGTTCGGTCAGTGTCATGGTCATTTGTTTAACTCCTTGCTTGAAAACACGGCCGCGTGAGCGGCCAGCTGACAACTCAAAAAATCCGGTCAATTCATTCGGCCAGCGCCCGACCAGCAATTGCCCCAGATGGGTCATGGTCAAGACCGCCAGGCTTGAACGGATAGTTGAGTAAGTTAGTCGACTATAGGCCGTTGCTGAATTTCGGGAATGGGCCGAGCCAGAGGCAAATCTTCAAGAAAGGGTTATTGGCATCGCCGCAGGTCGACCACAGCGCTGCCGACGGCCCCGAAGCGTTGCGACAGAGATGCCGCCACATCACCGCCCGACACTGGCCCACAAGCGGATGTGTTGCGACAGAGATGGGCGTGTGGCGCCACAGCCGAACACGCTCTGAGGCGACGGCAGCTGCACCCGGTGATGTCGCGACTTACGTTCACGAAGCTGCCGATCGGGTGGCCAGTTTTTGTCTGCCAAGTCGCCCGGTCCAACGTCGACAGCGGGCACTTGGCCGAATGCCTTGATCGGCCCCGACCGGGGGTGAACCACGCCACTGGACGCGGCCTTTCATGGGCACCAGCAATCCAGCTGAAGCGGCCTTTCGGTTGCAAAACAAAGCGGCAGCTCCTGGCCACTGGGTACCACCACGCACAACGCCAAGCCACGCAGCATTTCACGCCTTTTGATGTGCCGCCCTCGCAGTCACCGACAACCTGAGCTTGCCTGTTGCTCCTTCAGATGCCCTTGCGCCTGCTGCCGCCACAGCAGATTTTCGGTGTGCGCCAGGAAATGCCACAGGCAATGGAGGGGTCAGCTCGCCCATGCGGGCCAGGGTGTCGAGCATCAGGCGCTGGGGCTTGAGCGCATCCGACGTTCTGGGGTGCTCGGGGTTGTGCCTTTGAAACCTGTGTTTCGCCACACCGCGCGCCCGCTGCAGCGCTGGCTGGAATTCGGGTGTGCAGCTGGTCCAGTTGATCGGCTGCAAGGTACGCCGCTGGCGCAGCAGCAAGGAGGCCGAAAAACTGATGAGGAGAACCATTGCCTGGAGGCACAGCAAGCCCCCACCGCGTGTCCTGGGGGCGCAGCGTGCCTCCTCCGTGGGTCCAACAAGCGGTGAAAGGGTGGAACGGGATGAAGCTGCACGACAGCACCGAAACGCCGCCAAGGCGACTCGGCAAGGCAAGGCAGGGCTTGCGCGGTAGCGGCCGCTTGGGCCTGGCTCGAACCCCCTGCCGGGAGCGCCATGAAACGCCCTGGGGGGTGATTTACCTTGGCGAGCTGTCTAAAAAATAGGCAGAGGGCCGGCGTGCTGGGCCGTCGAACCATGACAGGCGCAGGCCTCGCCGTGGGCTGCTGCAACCAGCTCGTCCAGGATGCCGCAATGCCCGCTTTCATGCTGGCCGTTGCAGCGCGATTTCAGCTGCACCAGCTGCTTCTCCAGCGCCTGCATGCTTTTTAGGCGGGCACGCACCCGGTTTAGCTGCTCAGCCACCAGGGCGTCCACGTCCGAGCAGTTGCCGATGCGGTCGTCGACCACATCGAGCAACCGCGCCACCGAGGCCAGCGGCATGTCAAGCGCGCGGCAGTGGCGAATGAACGCCAGACGCTCCACGTGGCTGGCGTTGTAGTCGCGGTAACCGTTGTCCCGCTTGGGCGGTACCGGCAACAAGCCCTGTTTTTCGTAATAGCGGATGGTCTCCACCTCGACACCAGTGGCCTGGGACAGTTGTTTGATTTGCATGAGAACTCCCGAAATAGGTGTTGACACTGTAGCGGCTACAGGGTTTTCAATCAATGCCTTGAAAGGAAAACCCCATGTCTGCCCATTGCTGTGACCACGAAACCCCCAAACCCGACCAGATCGCCAACCTGGGCCGCTACCGCCGCATCTTGTGGGTGGCGCTGGTGGTCAACGCCACCATGTTTGGTGTGGAGATCATCGCCGGCGTGCAAGCGGGCTCGCTGGCCTTGCTGGCCGACGCCATCGACTTCGCGGGCGACGCGTTGAACTATGGCGTCTCGCTGGCGGTGCTCGCCTCTGCCCTGGCCTGGCGGGCTCGCGCGGCCATGCTCAAGGCGCTTAGCATGATGGGCTTTGGTGCATTCATCCTCGGGCAGGCGGTGTGGAGCCTGTGGCACGGCGAGGTGCCGATGGCCCTCACCATGGGCGCGGTCGCCCTGCTCGCCCTGGCCGCCAACATGGGCGTGGCCGCCCTGCTTTATGCGTTTCGCGAGGGCGACGCCAACATGCGCAGCGTGTGGCTGTGCTCGCGCAACGACGCCATTGGCAACGTGGCGGTGATGCTGGCGGCGCTGGGTGTGTTTGGCACCGGCAGCGCCTGGCCCGACCTGCTGGTGGCCAGCTTGATGGCCACCCTGGCGCTACACGGCGGCTGGAGCGTGTGGCAGCAGGCGCGGCAGGAGCTGAGCAGCGAGGCAACACCTGGACACGCGCACTGAGCGCAGACCGGCCCTGCTCGCTCCTGCGTCGGTGCTTTCAAACCGATGACCGCGCAACCCGATTTGTTGGTGGTAACACACGGTTCGCGGCCAGCCAGCGCTCGGTCCAGCGGCGCCAAATAGCACCCGCTGAACGCATCCGCGCTCCGGCGGATCGCGACTCCTCACTACCCGTTTTGCCTTTGTACAACCCCCACACATCAAGCTTCAACTCAGGCGGTCTCCAGACCCCATGTACGCCATGAAGACAGGCTGGCCCTGGCTCATGGCCGCTTGGCTGCTGGCCCTGCTGTCAACCCTGGGCGCGCTGTTTTTGGGCGAGGTCATGGGCATGACGCCCTGCCTGCTGTGCTGGTACCAGCGCATCGCCATGTTTCTGCTGGCCCTCATTCTGGGCATGGCGGCCTTTGGCGACGACCGGCGCGGTGCCTTTTACGCTCTGCCGTTGGCGCTCATCGGCACCGGTCTGGCGGCGTACCACAACGCGCTGATCGTGGGCTGGGTGCCGAGCTGGTGGATTCCTTGTGGCGAAGGGCCGTCGTGCAGCCAGCAAAGCCTGGTCGTTTTTCAAAGCATCCAAATTCCCTGGCTGTCGCTGCTGGCCTTCACGGCCATCACGCTGCTGCTCACCGTTTTTTTGCGAAAGACCCGTTCATGAACACCAAAAAAATCACCGTCATCGGCTTGCTCGCGCTGCTGGCAGGCGCCTTCTTCTTTGGCGTGACCAGCTACCAGAAAGGCGTGCAAACCGCGCAAGACAAGCAAAACCGCGTCGAACAAAGTCGGCTGGTGCGCATGCACTCGTCGGTGTTTGGGCCAGCCAACGCGCCAGTCACCATCGTCGAGTTTTTTGACCCAGCCTGCGAGACCTGCCGCGCGTTCTACCCGATCGTCAAAGATCTCTTGGCACAGTATCCGACCGAGGTGCGGCTGGTGATCCGCTACGCGCCGCTGCACAAGGGCTCGGACGTGGTCGTGAAGTTGCTCGAAGCATCCAAGCGCCAGGGCAAGTACCAGGCGGTGCTGGAAGCGGTGCTGGAGGCACAACCAGCCTGGGCCGACCACGGCCAGCCCAATGTGATGCTGGCGTTTCAAGCCGCGGCGCAGACCGGCCTGAACATCACGCTGGCGCTGAAGGACGCGCAAAGGCCGGAGATGGAAGCGCTGCTGCAGCAAGACATTGCCGATCTCACTGCGCTCAAGGTCAGCAAGACGCCGACCTTCTTTGTCAACGGCCGCAGCCTGCCCAGCTTCGGCCCCGACCAGCTGGCCTCGCTGGTGGCCGAGGAAGTGGCGAAACTGGGCAGGTGATGCCCAGGCTCACACGATTTCGAAGCACCAGCACCGCGCAGAAATCGTTCACGTTGGTGCCGGTCGGCCCGCTGAGCACCAAATCGCCCGGCGATTTCCAGAAAGTGCAATCGGCGTCAGACTGAAGATTTGCGCCACCGCGCAACATGTTGCTTTGCCACTGGTGCGCCTATGCAGAAGTTACCGCGCAGAAGAGCCCAGCAGCAAAGAATCTCCCGAGGTCTTTCAGCCACCTCAATCCAAACTGACGCCTGCTTCCTTCACCAGCTTGGCGAAGCGGTTGGTGTCTTCCTTGATCTGCGTTGCCATCTGCTTTGGCGTGTCGCCGACGGGCACGGCGCCGATGTCGTCCATCTTCTTGCGGAGCTCAGCACTGTTGATGATTTTCACGGTCTCGGTGTTCAGGCGGGTGATCACATCGACCGGGGTTCCGGCCGGCGCCAGCAGGCCAAACCAAGTGCCCATGTTGAACCCCGTCAGAC
>Ga0105050_10000687_pt1 | contig 51822 bp, 51 predicted proteins | sample FRY01_FD_78088 | JGI IMG/M metagenome (GOLD analysis project Ga0105050, IMG submission 78088) | Freshwater microbial communities from Lake Fryxell liftoff mats and glacier meltwater in Antarctica - FRY-01 | ecosystem: Environmental > Aquatic > Freshwater > Ice > Glacier meltwater ...
AAACTTTAAAACATTTTAGTTGCCCTAAGGAAACATTTGGCACTAACAGCACAGGGAACACTTGATTAGTACGCGAAGTCCTTCGAGCAGTGGAAAGTTTCGGAATGCGCACAAAATGACTTTTCATGATACGACCTTGAATTCTCATTAACATTTATGTGATGTAGTGTTTAAAGTAGAAGCTTTGTTTCAATACGATTGAAAGGTAATGTAATGATTGTCGGTATTCCCAAAGAGATAAAAAATAATGAATTCCGTGTGGCGGCAACACCATCTGGCGTTTACAAATTCACGCAAGCTGGACATGTTGTGATCTGTGAAACAGGAGCTGGCCTTGGATCAGGTATTTTAGATTCAGAGTATATTTCTGCGGGAGCAAAGATTCTAGATAAAGTCGATGAAGTATGGGAAACCGCAGACTTGATCTTAAAAGTAAAAGAACCGATTGCAATTGAATATCCCAAAATGCGAAAGGGTCAAATTCTTTTCACATATTTACATTTAGCTGCATCCAAGGAATGTACTGAGGCGATAATAAAAAGTGGAGTAACCGCAATTGCGTATGAAACTGTTGAGTTAAATGGAGGATTGCCACTTTTAGCGCCGATGAGCGAAGTTGCCGGGAGAATGTCGATACAAGTCGGTGCAACTACATTACAGAAATCAGCTGGCGGAAGTGGAGTTTTACTTGGAGGAGTTCCAGGTGTGCGACCTGGCAAGGTTGTGATTCTTGGTGGTGGTGTAGTCGGCATATCGGCTGCGACAATTGCGCTAGGAATGCGCGCAGATGTCACGATCCTAGACTTGAACCTAAATCGATTGAAGGAGATTGATCAAATCTTTAGTGGTCACGTTAAGACCTTGGCCTCATCGGAGTACGAAATTCAAAAGCAAGTATCAACAGCCGATCTGGTGATTGGTGCAGCACTTGTCCATGGTGCGAAGGCTCCGCGATTGGTGACCAATCAGATGGTTGCGGACATGAAGCCCGGAAGCGTATTAGTGGATGTAGCGATTGATCAAGGGGGTTGTTTCGAGGATTCACATGTAACTACCCATTCAGAGCCAACTTATAATGTGCACCAATCAGTATTTTATTGTGTAGGTAATATGCCGGGTGCCGTTCCCGAGACAGCAACCTTTGCCTTGTCTAACGCAACAATTCCTTATGCATTTGCTCTTGCAGAATTGGGCTGGGAGAAGGCATTAGCCTCAGATTCTGCATTAGCAAAAGGACTCAATGTGCATAATGGGGCAGTTGTTTATGAAGCGGTTGCGGCAGCACATAAACAATCTAAGTAAAACTGAATGTAAAAGGCAATTTATTTTTTACGTCGGATCACTATTTCTGGATAGGAGTTAAATATGGAATTTCAGCTAAGAAACTGCCAAGTCCTCGACACGAAAACAGGGGACCTTCATGAGACTGATCTCGGCGTCAAGGACGGAACGATTGTTTCTTTATCGCTTCTTCAAACTCCAAGAGTGATTGATATTGAGGGAAGAATTGTTTCATTTGGCTTGTGGGATTGCCACGCTCATCCAGGTAGTTTGATGTACGACCCAAAAAATGAAGGTTATTTTCAAAATGTCGCAGAATGGACGGTTCGTGCAGGAAAGAATCTAATGGACTCACTGGCAATGGGCGTTACTGGCGTTCGGACAACTTCAGAATCCATTGGGATAGATCGCGCCTGGGCAGCTGCCTTTGCGACAGGGCAGTTTTTAGGACCGCGGTTAAAAAGTAGTGGTCCAGGACTTCGTGTGACCGGCGGCCACGGAACTACATACCCAAAAGAGCATAAAGAGGTTCACGTCGAATGGGTTGCTGATGGTGCAAATGAAATGCGCATTGCAGCTCGAAAACTTATTGAGTCAGGTGTTGATCTTATTAAATTAATGATCACAGGCGGCTTATACAGCGAGCACGAATCGGTTGAAGACAACCAATTCACGGAAGATGAACTGCGCGCGGTAATGGTTGTAGCCAACAACAAAGGTATTCCAGTTGCCGCCCATTGCGGTGGTGCGCGCGCCGCTGAACTTTTCTCCAATCTTGGTGGTAAATCTATTGAACACGGATACGTCCTCGATGAGCGAGCAGCTGAGGCCATGGCAAGGAATGGAACGTGGTTAGTACCTACGATTGGTGTTACCCAAGATAGTTCATTGATGGAGGCCGACGGATGGCCAGAGCATGCAAAGAGCCGTGCGAAACTTGCTGCGGTTCAACATGCGCAATCTCTTCGCATTTGTCTTGAAGCTGGAGTTCGGATTGCTGTCGGTGCCGATCTAAATCCAATTGGCCATCGCTTACACGCGGAATTACGAATGTTAGAGGCGGTCGGAATGTCACGACTTGAAGTTATTCATGCCGCAACTTCCGGGGGTCGCGAATTAAACGGTTTAGGAAGTGCAAGTGCCCCAGGAATTGGTTCAACTGCAGATTTACTAATTCTTGATAAGAATCCACTTGAAGATTTGGCAACGTTAGCGAGTCCCACTGGCGTTATGGTCTTTGGTCGGTTGGTAAAAGATTGGAAATAGCAGAAGAGCAAACTTTTACCAATTACTTCAAAGTATTTTCGACAAAAACGTAGCAGCATCTTATGAAACGCGAATTGAGTACAAAAGGCTTCGTTTGCGCCTCTCTCTCCTTCGCCCTAATGGGTTTTACCAGCACTTGCTGGGGATCAATGCTGCCTTGGTTGGCAACTAATCATGCATTGTCCATCTCGCATTCTGGCTTAATTTTTGGAGGATTCACTCTATTTACCCTTGTTGGCACAAGTGTCGCGCAAATATTTGGATTAAGAGAAGATTTAATTTGGTTCATTCGGCGGGGAATTCTGATCTCGATGATCGGTTTCTTGGGAGTTGTCCATCTAACTAATATCCATTGGATAATTTTTGCTGCGTGTTTGGCTGGATTTGGATATGGGGCCGCTGGCATTTCCCTACTACAACTTTTGACCCGAAGTGCTAATGCATCTCACGTGCGCATGAACATTGCGAGTACGGCTACCGGTTTCGGCGCACTAGCGGGCCCGTTTACGATAAGCCTTTTAGGTTCTCCAAGAATTCCACTCATAATTACAGTCGCAATTGGCATTTCGGCGATTTCAACTCAAGTTTTGCCTGGTGCCAATTGGAGAGTTGAACGAATTAATCAAGGTAAAACAAAATTGCGTAACAAAACTAGTCTTGCAATTGTCCTTGTCGGAGTTGTTTTCTATTCCGGAGTTGAAAATTCAATTGGTGCTTGGCTTCCCACGTTGATAAAAACAAATTCGGGCTCTCTTGAATCAGGGGCTATGGGTAGCGCACTATTCTATTTATTTTTCTCCTTAGGAAGATTTTTAGGAATAGGAATTTCTAAAAAGATTTCTGCTCAAAAAATCGTTGTATTCTCAATATTTGGGACTTTTTTTCCATTTCTTGTTGTGATTTTTACCCCCCATCATTCGCTGCTAGCGCTGGCAATTTCTGGACTCTTTCTTGGACCCATTTTTCCCAATACTTCAAGTTGGATCGCTGCCAAGACTCCGGGATTTCCACTAGCAACAACCGCTTTAATGCTCGCCATTATGTCGGGTGGGTTAATTTTCCCCTCCGCCATCGGGTTTATTCTTGAAGGTTTCGGCGTAGGCGTCTTAATTTATGCACTAACTCCACTATTAACTATTTCAGTGCTTTGCTTTACATACAGTTACATTAAGTGGAGAGACTAATTTTTGAGGGGACTACCTAACTTGCCCATTCCACTTCCACCCTTGTCGTTGCGCAAAACCTACCAATTCAATTCGTCCAGCACACCAAAGCAACAATTTTCCAGCATCTGAATCTGAAACTTCAGGAAATTCAACGGTTCCTTGAAAGAGTCTTTCAATTGCGAAATCTGCTAGTTGCTTTGGTGGAACAAAATCCATCCCAAAACCTTTAGCTAAATCATAGGTATGCACGCTAACTTCAACCACTCCCATAGCCGCAAATCCAATTGGATCAGAAATTCCGTAAGAATGCCATGCCCGATCATTGATGGAAGAAGTCTTCACTACTTTTTCCAGAACTCGCCCAGCCGTGGAAATCATCTTCAAAATATCCGCAGGGGACGCATGCTCTTTTTTCTCAAATAGAACAGGTTGGTAAGTATCCATTCTCCCACCCACAACTTGATAAGAATATTCAAGGCAGGCTCGCATTGTATGAATTGCAGTTTGTTCCTGAGTCCAAATCAGACTAGGAGTTAAAATTTGCCAATCCATTTTAATTGTTGGATCTAAAACTCTTACAAGCTCATCAACTGCATCTACTACATGGTTACCGGCAATTTCTAAAGAAGTCATGGCGAAACATTAGATGTATAGTTGACACATGTCCATGTTATTTACTCCACTCAAAATCAGAGACCTTGAAATACCAAATCGAATTTGGCTCTCACCAATGTGTCAATATTCAGCCAAGGACGGTGTGCCAAGTAGATGGCACCTAGTCCACCTCGGACAGTTCGCAACCGGCAAAGTTGGGCTGATAATGACTGAGGCATCTGGAATCTCACCGGAGGCACGTTCGACCCTTATGGACACTGGAATTTGGAATGATGAGCAAGTAATTGCTTGGCAAGAGATTGTGGAGTTCGTACATGCGCAGGGTTCGAAGATAGGAATTCAACTCTGGCACGCCGGACAAAAAGGCTCAACGACGGCACCTTGGCAGGGACAAGATTATGTGCCCGAGGAGCAGGGGGGCTGGCAGGCAGTTGCTCCCTCTGAAGTCGCTTTTGGAAAATTACCTATTCCTCGCAAAGTATCGCGGGATGAGATCAAATCTTTAATTGAAGCGTATAAAGAAGCCGCAAAAAGGGCTTTAAGGGCTGGTTTTGATGTGTTGGAGATTCATGGTGCTCATGGCTACCTCATACATTCTTTTTTATCGCCAATAACAAATAAGCGCGAGGATGAATATGGTGGAAGTTTTGAAAACCGCATTCGATTTGTTACCGAAGTTGTAGAAGCGGTTCGAGAAGTTTGGCCGCAGACCCATCCACTCTTTTTGCGAACCTCAGCTCATGATTGGATCGAAGGTGGGTGGACCAGTGATGAAAACGCAGCGTTAGCTGGAATACTTTTGAACAAAGGTGTAGACCTAATGGATTGTTCATCAGGTGGAATTAAACCAGATGTTAAGTATCCAATTGGCCCAGGTTATCAAGTCCAATTTTCCGAAAATGTGAAGAGGAAGAGCAAAATGCTGACTTGCGCAGTAGGAATGATCACCGAGGCGCACCAGGCCGATGAGATTGTTGATTCCAAGAAAGCAGATGCGGTCATGCTAGGTCGTGAATTTTTGAGAGATCCACATTGGGTGCTTAGGGCTGCGAGTGAATTGAATATTGATATTGAGTGGCTTAATCAATACAAACAGGGCAAACCGAAAAAATAAAATCGATTAATTGTGCGCATTGCGCAAAGTCGCATTGCGAATTTTACTGTCCTTTTATTTCTGGCTGTATTCCCTTATTATAATTTAGTAATAATGTGAATCTCAATTTTGGATTGGAAGTAGATGAGCCAGAGGCAAGAAGTTGAAAAACTCGGATTGGATTTTTGGAAATGGAGAATTCAGCAACAACCTCGATCTCATGATGACATACCTCGTCTCGAAAGGATAGAAAATTGGGTGCCAGCATGGTCAAATGCTGATGTTGAGGGCTATCGATTTGCAATCAGTGAATTTAACGAACGCTACCAGTCAATAATTTTTGGGAATATTGAAGATTCTGATTTTGATAAAGAAACTTGGGTTGATTACCGGCTGATTGGTTCAGCAATCTCACGCGTTTTTTGGGAATTAGATCACTTGAAAATCTGGCAAGAGCAACCTCGTTTTTATATCGACCAAACTATAGGAGTAGTTTTCGACCAATTATTGGCCCCTGCAGTGGACGATTCCAGGGTATCTGAAGTCGCATTTACTTTAGGAAATACCAAAAAAATTCTCGATGATGGAATAGCGAATTTAACTGGAAATGCGGTCAAAGAGTATGCCAGCGTCGCAATCGAATTATTGACAGATATAGATACCCAGATTCAGGCCATGATGGAAGCTCTAATTCCGCTTTCGGAGCCTGCGACAGCTGTCTCACTTAAGCTTGTTGGCAATGAAGCAATTGTGGCCCTTATTCATTACAAGAATTGGCTTGAAAATAATTTGATGCAGATGAAGCCAATACGTTCTGTTGGTCGGGAAAAGTATCAATGGTTTTTTGACAATGTGGCACTTGTTCCTTATGAACCAGAAGAACTGATCGCGATCGGAAACCTCGAATGGGAACGTGCGGTAACTTTGGAGCACATTACTGAGAACAAGTATAAAAACCTTGAAATATCGCTAATTCCTACCAGCGTGGAAGAACAAGTTGAAAACGAACGCACAGCTGAATTAGGTGTTCGTTCCTTTTATGAAGAACAAAACATTCTTAGCCAACCAAACTCGCTTAAACATTATTTAAACGGCTCGCTTCCGCCCTACCTTCTCCCGATTAAGTGGCTGGGCGTGACGGATGATTTAACAGGACCATCCCGTGTTGACGAGGATGGAATATCTTATGTACCTAAACCAAACAATGACCTTCCCTATTTCTACGCTGCAAATGCTCGCGACACGCGAGCCGGCATTGTTCATGAGGGTGCGCATTATCAGCAGCTAGCAATGTCATGGCGGCACCAGCGCCCATTACGTCGTTTCTACTACGACTCCGGAGTTAATGAAGGAATTGCCTTTTACAACGAAGAGCTTATGCTCGCGGCCGGCCTTTTTGATGACGCACCTCATTCTAAGACGGTTATGTATAACTTCATGAAGTTGCGCGCAATGCGCGTGATTGTTGATGTCAAACTTGCAACTGGATTGATAGATACCGAAACTGCTACTTCGTACCTAGAGAAAAAAGTACCGATGGATCACGGAACTGCCCATGAGGAGGCAGTCTTTTTCGCATCTTCCCCGGGGCAAGCTCTGACTTATCAAATAGGTAAAACCCAGATAATTAAACTTTTCTCTGATTCTATTGAGAAGCAAAGAGATAAGTTCTCAATGAAGGGTTTTCATGACTATCTTTGGTACAACGGAAACGTGCCACTTTCCTTACTGCGGTATGAGTATTTAGATGATGCGAGTGAAATCAATTTAATTGATCGTCGAAAAAAATAAATCAATTCGGTATGACCACAATCAAAGGAGAAAATAATGCAGGAAGCTAAAGATTATATTTGGAATGGTGTTCTAACCATGTATGAAGGTTTCATCGAAAAGGATCGACCAAAAATTGACCAATTTATTAATGAGGATTGCACCGTTTGGGACTCATCTGAGCGAGACATGGCTTTTGGCATCACTGGCTTAAATGCGGTGCGCGCACGTCGTCCCCAGGATCCATCGGCTCCTAAGCCTGAGAAAATTGATGCTTTTGAACCCGTCATTGATATTTTTGGCGATTTTGCAATTGCCCGCCATTACTTAAAAGTTTCATATATAGATAACGCTTCACCTACCCGAGAAATTCGCAACACCGGAATCTGGCGCAAATTTCCCCAAGGTTGGCAGTTAATCCACAATCATGAAGATGAACTTCCACTTTAGTCATTGACTTAAAAACTTAATCAAAATAGGAGACGGAGACTGAGAAATGTTTGATTACAAGGCGCGACGCAACAATCTATATGCCATCATGGAGCAGCAAGGAGTCGATCTTGTCTTCTTGCCAAAACACTCCGCGGATCTCGACTATCTGACAGGTACCGAACGTCGTGTGGTCACTTTTGGAAATGTGGCGTATACCCATCACTGGGTCGCTGGTGCATTCATTCATCCTAAGCACGAGCCCAAATTTGTCCTTCCCCGCATGATCGTTGAATTTGATTCACCGAATGGAGTAGATCAAAATACAACGATCGTTTCCGAAAAAGATGATGCTTTCTCCTTGTTCAAAAAGGCAGCACTCAGTTTTGGAAAAGTGAATAAAATCGCGGTCAGCGCCCGAACTTGGAGTGAAACAACGCTACAAATAATGAAAATTTTCCCAGATGCGGTCATAGTTAACGCAGAGGATCTCGTAAACCCATTGCGTCGCATCAAGTCTAATGAAGAGCTAGAACTTATGACGCATGCATGTACATTGGTTGACAATGTTCTCGAACGTGTTCAATCGAAAGTTATTCTGGGTACAACAGAGCTTGATTTAAAGTCGGAGATTAATTTTCAAATGAATGACAATGGATCAAAGACAGAGTCATTTGATACGGCAGTCTGGTCAATGGGAACAAAAAATGCTCGTGATGCTTCCGACCGAAGAAGCAGCAACCCACTCTTAGATGGAATGGGGGTCTCTTTCGACTTTGGTTCGGTAGTAAATGGCTACTGTTCAGATTTTGGCCGAACAATTTATGTGGGTGATCCAAGCAAGGAGTATGAATTTGTTTATAATTTAGTAATGGATGCCCAAGCTGCGGGTATTGCGGCAGTGAGGCCAGGTGTCCTTGCATCGGAAGTTCATAATGCAACCAGGAGTGTGATTGTTGCGGGTGGATACGGAGATTGGTTTAGGCATAGAACCGGTCACTGTATTGGTTTGGACGTTCATGAATTTCCCTATATTTCTGAAGAAGACCACACTCCACTTGAAGTTGGCATGACATTCACAATCGAGCCCTCTGTATTTTGGCCAGGTCGCGTGGGTGTGAGAGTGGAAGACATTATCGTTGTCGAAGAGAATGGTGGTCGAAAAATTAATCAACACCCAACAACTCTTGTGGCGAATTGATTAATTATTTCTGAATTATCACAAAACTTTACTCAGGTAATTCGCATGGCGTACACTGGAAAAACTTTGCTTGACATGTGATTTTGCAACGGTAATAATTCAACACCATTCAAGGTCGTGTGCCTTGAAAATGTACGTTGAAAAACTCAACGCGCAATATCAACTAAACCATGGAGAGAAAAAAGGAGTTCAATTGTGAGATCGAAAATAAGATTCATTGGAATTGCGACTTTATCAAGTGCTATGTTGCTAAGTAGCCTTGTAAATTCCCCTGCAAGTGCTGCTCCTAGCTCTCTTGTAGTCGAGCATGTATTTCAATTAACATCAACAGATACAGCGAGATCATTTGAACAAACGGGAAATATGCTTAATCACGCGTTGTACGAAACACTTATCACTTATAAAGGTGGTGATGCTTCAACTCCAGTTCCTGGTGTTGCGTCAGCATGGACCGTTAATGCGGAAGCCACAAAATTCACATTTACACTAAATCCAAAGGCTAAATTTTCGGACGGCACAGCGATTACCTCGGCAGATGTACTTTTCTCACTTAACCGATTGAAGAACATCAAAGGAAACCCTTCATCTTTAATGAATGGAATTACTGTCAGCGCGCCTTCCAAAAATACTGTAGTTCTTGAAACAGCAGTACCAACACCTCAAGTCCTAGCCATTGCGACATCGCCATCTTTTGGAATTTTAAATAGTGTTGTCGTAAAAGCCAACGGTGGATCTGATGCAGTTGACGCTACTACATCTGACAAAGCTCTGGAATTCCTTAAGAGTAAATCAGCAGGTAGTGGTCGTTACGTGTTAAGTTCATTTAACCTCACCACTGAAGTTGTTCTTGTAAAGAACACCAAGTACTGGGGCGGCGTAGATAAAGCCGGTTATGACAAAATTATTGTCCGCAACGTTCCGGTAAATATCCAACGACTAAATGTAATTAAGGGAACTTCATCCATTGCTGTTGATCTTTCGCCAGATCAAGCAGAAGGTGTGGGCAGCAAGGTAAGAGTTATTCAAGGAAAAGCATCAAATGTCTTTTTCTTATACCTCAGTGCCAATAAAACATTCTCAGGTGCCACTGCATTCACTTCGAATCCAAAATGCGTTGAAGCAGCTCGGTATGCAATTAATTACAACAAGATTGTGCGTTATGCAGGCCTCGGAGCAATCCAAGCTCCAGGAATTATTCCTAGCTTCTTCTCTGGTGCGCTAACAGCAAAGGATGCCATCAAGCAAGATACTGCTCGCGCAAAAACAGCATTCGATGCTTGTGGCATTAAAGATCTTCCGGTTGAAATCGGATATTGGGGCGATGGTGGTGCCGTTAACGGGCTGAATTTTGGTTCACTTGCGGCCCTTGTTGATGAAGATCTTCGTGCGGTTGGATTTAAAACCAAACTTAAGGGTGCACCAATTGCTGTCTCATTACCGATTTATCGGAATAATCAAGAAGAAATGGGACTGTGGCTTTGGGGTCCAGACTGGCCAGACTCAACCAACTACACCGAAAGCTTTAGCCCAGGTACAAAGGTTGGTTTACGTATGGGCTGGCTAGAAGGTGCTGATCCTGTAATCGAGAATCTTCGCAAGTCTGCAGCAGTTGCAACTGATGCGAAGGCCCGCGCAACTATTTTTGCTAACTGGCAACGGGAGATGAATAAGCGCAGTCCGCTCATTCCTCTAGTACAACCAGCGGCAATTTTGGTAGCAAATAATTCGGTTCTGAAGATTGCGAATCATCCAATTTGGAAGATCAATCTTTCCGAATTGCAGGTTAATACTCCCAAGCCAAAGAAAAAAGCTAAGTAAAAGATTAACTGATTAGAAAGAAGGAAGTATGAAGCCAGCGCTAGGACGAAGGCATTTTCTACGGAAAATCTTCTCTGGCGCTGGCTTCTTTCCCTTTATTGTTCGTCGACTATTAACGAGCGTTCTGCTTATTTTTGGGATGACATTCATTGCATTTTCGATTACACAATTAGTCCCTGGCGACCCAGTAGCTGCAAACCTGGGTCAGAGTGCATATAGTGATCCGGAAATTGTCGCAGCTTTTAAAAAGGAGTTTGGACTCGACCAGCCTGTTCATATTCAGTACATAAAATATGTGGGAAACCTAATTCAAGGCGACCTCGGAGTTTCACTCTCCAGCAAGCGGCCAGTAACTGAGGATCTGAAAGAGTATTTTCCAGCGACACTAGAGATTGCACTTATTGCGGTCTTTTTTGCATTATTTATCGGCATTTTTCTTGGAACAATTTCGGCAATCACGCGTGATCGATTACCCGATCAAATTATTCGCGTATTTAGTTTAACCGGTGTTTCGATGCCAGTATTTTGGACAGCACTTACGGCTTTTTATGTCTTTTTCTTTCTTCTTGGTTGGGCTCCTGGAACTGGTCGATTAGAACCGGGCGCAGAAGCACCAGCGCGTATAACAGGTTTATATACGGTAGATGCTCTCCTTCGTGGAGATTTTTCTACTTTCAAGCAGGCCTTCGCCTATTTACTACTTCCTGCTGGAGTACTGGCGATATACGCGATAGGAGTTCTTACCCGCTTTACTAGAGCTTCGGTGCTTGAAATCTTAGGCAATGATTATGTCCGTTCGGCCCGAGCAAAAGGCCTTTCGGAGTTCACGGTAATTCGTCGACATGTCTTGCGCCCAGCACTGCTTTCGATTATTACGGTAGCAGGGGTCGCTTTTTCAAGTTTGTTGGCCGGTTCGGTTCTTGTCGAGAATGTATTTTCATGGCCCGGTCTTGGACAGTATGCCTATCGAGCGGCGGTAGGGCTAGACCTACCTGGAATTATGGGTGTAAGCATGATTGTAGCAACGGTTTACATTCTTATGAACCTCGTCGTTGATGTGCTTTATCGAGTGATTGATCCTCAGATGCGAGAAGTGGGATGAGTACTTTAAAAATCTTCAAGAAGCGAAAAAATGTGAATTCAAATTCGATTTGGCGTCAACCTCTCGCAATTGTTGGTATCTCCATAATTGTGATTTGGTTTATTTTGGCAATTTTTGCACCGTGGATTGCTCCGTATGATCCGTATTCGCAAGCTGGTGATAAATTTGTGCCACCATCGGCTGCTCATTGGATGGGGACTGATGAATTAAGTCGCGATGTTCTAAGTCGCGTTATTTATGGTGCTAGGACTTCGCTGCCGTATGCACTACTTCTTGTGGTTCTTTCAGCCACACTCGGATCTATTATCGGTGCCATCTCCGGGTATTTTGGTGGAAAAGTTGACTCATTCATTATGCGTCTTACCGATGTATTCTTTGCGTTCCCGGGCATCATCCTGGCGATGGCAGTCGCGGCTGCGCTTGGTCCGCAGATTCGAAATGCAGTTATTGCGGTCACAATTGTGGCTTGGCCCATTTACGCTCGGCTGGTTCGAGGCCTTATCTTGAACGCTAAGCAAAATGATTATGTAACAGCATCCTCTTTACTTGGTTCATCTTCGATAAGAACCTTAATTGTCGATTTGAGACCTAATATTTCTGGTCCAGTATTTGTACTTGCAGCCCTTGAGGTTGGCAATGCACTCCTACTTCTGTCAGGACTCTCATTTCTAGGATTGGGCGCACAGCCACCAACGGCCGAATGGGGATCTATGGTGTCGATGGGGGCTATTAACTTTGATCGATGGTGGGTTGGCTTGTTCCCTGGTCTTGCAATTCTCACAGCTGTTCTTGCCTTTAACTTCATTGGAGACACTTTAAGAGATGCATTGGATCCAAGAACCGCAAAGGCGCTTCGCAACTGATGAAACTGCTTAAAGTCACTGACCTGACTGTCACACTTGCAACCTCATCGGGTGATGCACAAGCGGTTCGAAATCTTTCCTTTGATCTGGGCCACGGAGAGATTCTTGGGATCGCTGGTGAGAGCGGCAGCGGCAAAACGATGACCGCATTGAGTTTGCTTGGATTGCTACCTTATAAAGGAAGGGCAACAGGATCTGTATTCTTTGATGGGCGTGAAATTCTAGCTAGTTCTAAAAGAGAGTATCGCGATATTCGCGGTAAAGACATCGCCATGATTTTCCAGGATCCGATGACCTCCCTTCACCCCATGCTAACCGTTGAAACCCAATTAACTGAACATTTACGGCATCATCGGAAAGTAAGCAAGGACAGCGCCCGCCAAATTGTGCTTGAGCTATTAAACACCGTCAAAATTCCTGATCCTGCTGCGGCCCTTCGAGCTCACCCAAATCAATTCTCTGGCGGAATGAGACAAAGAATTGCAATTGCAATGGCTCTTGCCTGCGAACCCAAGTTGCTTATTGCTGATGAACCCACAACAGCCTTGGATGTTACGGTTCAGGCAGGAATATTGAAACTCCTTCATCAATTGCGCGATGAGCGAAAGTTATCAATCATCATCATTACCCATGATCTTGGAGTACTTTCATCTCTTGCCGATCGAATCATGATTATGTATGCCGGATCTGAGGTCGAATCTGGGAAAACTTCAGAGTTATTGACGCAACCGCGTCATCCGTACACAAAGGGATTAATCTCAGCACTGCCAGGGTTAAGCCAGGATGGAAAATTGCTTACATCGATAAAAGGAATGCCGCCTGAGCTAGGAAATTTTGCATCCGGTTGTGCATTCCATCCGCGTTGCGCTTTCGCAGAGAGTAGCTGCAGTCAAGCCCTTCCCCCGGCTTTGGATATTTCTGATTCACATCGCATCTTTTGTCCAATAAACCCATTTGCGCAGAAATCGGACATCACATCATGAAGGAAATTTTAAATCTTAAGGATGTTGTCGTTGAATATGAACGACATGGCCAGAAGATTCGGGCGGTTTCCGGTGTGGATTTAACGCTTAAGTCGGGCGAAATTCTGGGACTTGTTGGTGAATCCGGGTGTGGAAAATCAACTTTGGGTAAGGCCATAGTAGGAATTTTAAAACCCACTGTTGGCGAAGTTACATTTGATGGAATGAAAGTGAAGAAGTTGACTCGTGGTCAGCGCCCGAAGCATCTTAGAAACCTACAGATGATTTTTCAAGACCCTTACGGTTCGCTGAACCCGCGAAGAAAAATTGGCTCTCAAATTATTGATGGTTTGCTGGTAGGTGGAATGAAAAAAGCCGCTGCAATGGAGAAAGCGGTAGAGTTTTTAGCTAGGGTCGGTTTGCCAAAAGATGCAAATGACCGATACCCGCACCAATTCTCTGGCGGGCAACGGCAGCGAATTGCAATTGCGCGAGCCTTAGCAGCAGCTCCGTCCGTGATCATTGCAGATGAACCTATATCAGCCCTAGACACTTCATCTCAGGCGCAAGTTTCAAATCTACTTGTGAAATTAGTGGAAGAGTTTGATATGGGAATGGTTTTCATATCACATGATTTATCAATTGTTCGAAGAATTTCTGACCGGGTAGCTGTGATGTACCTTGGCAAAATTGTTGAAATTGGAACAACAACTCAGATTTGGGAAAATCCTAGTCATCCATATACTCGCGCGCTTATCTCTGCAATTCCTCACGCTGACGGCAGTTCATTTATGCCCTCAGATTTACCTGGCGATGTACCCAATCCAATGTACCCACCGACTGGATGCCGATTCCATCCACGTTGCCCAGTGGCGTTGCCAGCATGCGCGATTAATGAGCCTGAGTTTGTCACTTTAAGTGATAGTCGAAAAGTCGCTTGCGTCTTGCAAAAAGCTGGTACGCCACCGAATTCAATGATCATCCCAGGATAAAACGAGAGGTCAATGATGCTGCTAGAAAATGTTAATTTAGTTGATGTTATCAACGGTGAAATCATTAGGGACTCAGCCGTTAAAGTTAATGAGGCGGGGGTCATCTCGCAAATTGGGAAAGTGGGTACCTTAAAGAAAGAGGGTAACGAGGAAGTCACTGACCTCGGGGGACGGTATCTTTTTCCAGGATTAATTTCTTGCCATACGCACTTATCGGTTGTTTTTCCCTTTTCCTTGACTGACCCAAATGAAAACCCGGCCGTCACCGCTTTTCGGGCAGCACAACGAGCCCGAGAAGCGCTAATTTCTGGAATCACGACCCTGCGCTCAGTTCACGAGCAAAATCAAGTTGATTTGGCCTTACGTAATGCGGCCAAGGGTGGTTGGTTTGAAGGACCACGAATATTTGGCGCAGGTCGCGCACTTTCCAAACCTAATGGTCATGGAAAGGGGTCGGCGTGCAGTTACGCCGATGACTTTGAAGGTTTTTATCAAGCAGCATTAGGTGAACTTAAAGATGGTGCGGATCATTTAAAGGTTTTTATTACCGGCGGGTTAGCCCATGCTGGCGAGAAACCAGAAACTCCCGAGATGTCCGATGATGAAATTCGAGGAGTAGTGAAGGCTGCGGAAGAGTTTGATACATATGTCGTTGCCCACGCTGGTGGTTCGGAAGCAATTCAACAGGCTTTGCGCCTTGGAGTGCGCTCATTTGAACATGGGTATGTCATGGATCAAGTAACAGTCGATGCAATGGCATCAAAGGATGTTTTTTATTCACCAACATTGTGCGTTACACGATCTGAATCTTGGATGCGCGCTAAGGGGTTTGAAGAAGCTTCAATTCAAAATTGCTTAGCCGCGAGTGATCGCCATCTAGCCAGTGCAAAGTTAGCAATCAAAGCTGGCATTAAAATGACTAATGGCACCGATTATCCACCAGGAGACTTAGTTGATGGCGTATCTGCTGCTTTGCACGAACTATTTTTGATGCATGAGGCAGGGCTCGGAACTCTTAAATCGCTTCAATCTATTACATCGACAGCGGCCGCCCTGATAAATCAAGGCGATAATTTAGGCCAAATTCGAGAAGGATTTATCGGTGATTTTGTAGCAATGCCTGGTAATCCATTAGTTGATCCTCAAAATTTACGAAATATCGATTTTGTAATGTTGGGTGGAAAAACGATTGTAAATAGACTGTAAAGGAGAACTGTGTGACAAAACAAAAAGTAGAATTTTGGTTCGATACGCTTTGTCCGTGGGCGTGGATGACTTCGCGTTGGCTGCTTGAAGTGGAAAAGGTTCGTGATATTTCTATTACATGGAATGTTATGAGTCTATATTTTCTTAACAAGGATCGAGCTGGAATCGACCAGAAATATTTAGATCATGCTAGTAACGCGCTTGCTCCGCTGAGAGTAATAACACAAGCATCTGAGATATATGGTGAGCAGATCGTAGGTGATCTTTACACGGCTTTTGGCAGGAAAATTCACCCCGGCAAGATGAAATTTTCTGATCAGCTGATACTTGAAGTTTTAAGTGATGTAGGACTTCCAGCCTCACTCATGGAATTTGCTCACGATTCAACTCTAGATGCCCGCATACTGGTAAGTCATAACCGTGGGCTAGCCCTTGTGGGACAAGATGTTGGCACGCCAATCATCGGAATTGGTGAGGTAGCTTTCTTTGGACCAGTGATATCACCCGCACCTAAGGGTGAGGAAGCTGGAAAATTATTCGATGGAGTATTGGCTACTGCAAGTTTCCCAGGATTCTTTGAAATAAAACGCACTCGAACCGTTGGACCAATCTTCGATTAGTGAATTTTGAGATCCATTTGGCGCGAGACTAGTCAAGACAAAGGAGAAGCGATTGAGTGCAGGTGCAAATAAAATCGAATTTTTAAAACTGCATGAAATCACTGAACTTACTAATCATTTAGTATTAAAACAGATTATTTCAAATAAGGATTTTAACGGTTCTTTCAGCATGACATGGGTCAAAATCAATGGTCAGCATCAACCCCTTCGTACGCACTCGCAACTTCGCGTCTATTTCATTATTTCTGGAAGCTTTAGTTTTCAAGTTGAAAATGGACAGAGTCACCAATTAGAGAAAGACGATGTGCTAACCCTAGAAGCTGGTTCCAGCTACTCATTATTTGGGAAAGGAGAATATGTTGTAATGAATACACCGGCTTTCAAAGATGGTGATGACGAGTACTTAGATGTCTAATTAATTGTGTTTGCTCGCATTGCGAACAATGTTGACAAATGTGCATCGATTAAAGTATTTTCTTTAAATGAATCAAGATAAAGCAGTTATAGCAACAGCATCACGCACTGCTTTTGGCCGTTATCGTGGCGGATTATCTAAAGTTCGCCCAGATGACTTGCTTGCTTTCATAATCAAGGACTTACTTAGTAAGTTACAAAACTTTGATCCTAATCTAATTGATGATGTATTAATTGGAGATTCCAATGGTGCCGGCGAAGACAATCGAAATGTAGCTCGTATGGGTTTATTGCTCGCTGGACTACCAGTAACGGTTCCGGCAGTAACGATTAATAGATTATGTGGGTCTAGTGCCGAAGCCATAGTGCAAGGTGCTCGTTTGATCACTTCTGGTGATGCGAAATTTGTTTTAGCTGGTGGCATAGAAAGCATGAGTCGGGCGCCCTGGATAGTTGAACGCGATGAAAGCAAGCCTGGCGCGGCTTCAGTCTTTCACCAGTCAACGGTTGGATGGCGATTAGTAAACCCATCGATGCCTTCGGAATGGACCGCTTCGTTAGGTTTGGCTGCGCAAGATATCGCCTTAGAATTTGGAATTTCTCGGTTAGCCCAAGATGAATGGGCGATGCGTTCGCATCAAAGAGCGGCTGCGGCGTGGGATTCGGGTTTTCATCAAGAATGGGTTGCCCCTTTCGGCGAGATGAAAGTTGATGAATCCATCCGTAGGGACTCTTCGCTTGAGATTCTTACAGGACTAAAACCGGCTTTTTCAGAAGGTGGAACTATCACTGCCGGCAACGCCTCGCCTTTAAGTGATGGCGCGACCATCTCTCTCATCACAAGTCTCGCGTATGCACAAGATCTTGGACTTGACCCAATTGGAAGCATTATTTCTTCACAGGTCGTTGGAGTAAGTCCTGAGCGATTTACCACGGCTCCAATTTTTGCAATCAAGAAATTGTTAGACAAAAACAATTTGAAAGTCTCGGACATTGATACCTGGGAGATCAACGAAGCATTTGCAGCCATGGTTTTAACGGTATTGAGCGCTTTTCCAGAATTGAATGAAGAATTAGTCAATAAAAATGGGGGAGCGATTGCACTTGGTCATCCAATTGGAGCTTCTGCCGGAAGAGCAGTGATTGATTGCGCTCGTGAATTAAAGAGGAGTGGCGGCAAACTTGGTATAGCCGCGGCTTGTATTGGAGTTGGCCAAGGAATCGCCGTCTTAGTCTCTACCTAATGTAGGTTGCACCATTTACATCAAGTGTCGCGCCTGTTAACTGTATATTTTTCCCGGTAGCCAGAAAAGCTACTAACTCGGCCACTTCTGTTGGTGGAACCCACTCACCCATAGCTAGCGTCGCAGTAAGTGCATCTTCCCCACCGAGCGACTTCGCTGATGTTTCTGACATCGCCGTTCTCACTATTCCCGGAGCAATTAAGTAGGCGTAGATTTTGTCGTTGCCATAAGCGCGGGCGATGGTTTTGATGAAAGTGGCGATTACGGATTTAGAAGCCGCATAGGCGCTCAATTTAGGATTTCCAGAACCTTTTTGTGCTGCCCAACTAGATATTCCGATTATGTCTCCACCGCCAGTTTGAAGAAAGTGGAGTACGGCTTCCCGAATAAGAAAAGCAGGTGAAGTGGAATTTACCTGAATTGAACTCATCCAAGCATCTTTCCAAGTTTCATCACTATCAGTTAGCGCCGCTTCAGGCATGATTGCTGCGTTCGCAATGAGAACATCCACCCTACCTTTCCAAGCAACTGATTGCATCCACAACTGCTTATAGCTTGCCGGGTCAGAAAAATCAGCATGCAAAAGCAATTTTCTATCATCAGGAATATGTTGTGTCGCCTCAATTGCGCCTTCACGATCGGAACCATATTGGGCAATTACATTTGCCCCTCGTGATCCCAGGAGTTCTGCGATACTTTTACCAATACCTTTAGATGCTCCAGTTACAAGTATCGTTCGAGCCTCTAAATTATTCATGATTCCACTTTCCAAATTGTAGAGATACATTAAACTATAATAACCCCTACAACATTACGCATTTTTGCAATTTTATGAACATATGTTCTTTCTATGAGAGGTATATTTGTGCGAATTAAGAACAATGCAATCAACCCCAACTCGAAAGAAGTAACCTTCACTTTTGATGAAAAACTTATCAATGGTTTACAAGGTGACACCATTGCTTCAGCGCTAATAAATTCAGGAATATATGCTTGTCGAGTCACCGAATCAGCCGATAAGCGAGGGGTTTTTTGTGGAATGGGAGTCTGCAATGAATGTGCAGTCAACGTTAATGACCATGATGGTGAGTTGGCATGCATGACTTACATTCAAGAGGGGATGAAGGTAATTACGCAGGAGCAAATCCGAAATTTGCCTACTTCGGAGTACATTCAACTTCCCGAGGAAGTTTTATCTGTTGACCTTCTGGTCATTGGCGCTGGCCCGGCAGGAATGTCAGCTGCAGTTATTGCTGATGAGGCTGGACTAAGTGTGGTTATCGTTGACGAGCGAAAAAACCTTGGCGGACAATACTTTAAGCAACCATCAAGTTATTTTTCAATTGATGAAAACCGGCTGGATAAGCAATTCAAAGCCGGCCAAAATTTGATCTCACGGCTAACTAGTTCAAAAGTAAAAATATTGTCTGGTGGAACTATTTGGGCTACCTCTGGACCCAGTAATATATTTGTTGCGAATAAAGAACAAAGATGGGAAATCAAAACTAGAAATGTTCTTTTAGCAACTGGCGCTTTTGAGAAAGGAATTCCCATTCCCGGATGGACTCTTCCCGGTGTCATGACAACAGGTGCAGCACAAACCTTATTAAGATCATATCAAGTTGCAATCGGAAAAAAAATTGTGATTTCTGGAAATGGTCCTCTTAATTTCCAGATGGCCGCCGAACTTATTGACTCGGGAGTTGATGTAGTTGCTTTAGCTGAAACGTCAAAACCCGTAAGTGTTAGAAATTTCTTCAGAGGTGTATTACTTCTTTACTATTCGCCTCGATTGTTCCTTAACGGGTTGCGATACATTTATGTAATTGTAAAAGCCAAAGTTCCTTTCTACCAAAATGCAGCCGCAACCTCATTTTCTGGGGATGATCGCATTCAGAGTGTCGAGATCTCGAAAATTAGTGACAGCGGTATTCCAATAAAAGTGCAAGATGTCTTTGACGCTGACTCAGTCGCATTGGGTTTTGGTTTTTCTCCTGCAAACGAAATTGCGCGCTCACTTGGATGTGCTCATACTTTCGATGAAAAACTGGATGTATTAGTCGCTACCAAAGACGCTTTTGGGAGAAGTAGCGTTTCAGGGGTATGGATTGCAGGTGATAGTGGCGGCATTGGAGGGGCGCAGGTCGCCGTAGCTGAAGGTGCTATAGCCGCATTCGCAATAATTGAGGAAGGCGGCGTGGAATTAGGTCAAGAACTTAAACGAGAGAGTGTGAAGGCCCGGAAGCTAAAAAGACGTAATCAAAAATTTCAAGTAGTCCTTTGGAAAATATTTTCAGGTCCTACCTTAAGAACCCAACTCTCTAAGGCCGATACAGTAATTTGCAGGTGCCTGTCATTAACCCGACAGGAGATTTGTCAAGATCTGCAGCCAGAGATGCGAAGTGCAGGCGCGCTGAAGCGCGTGAATCGTGCTGGTATGGGAAAGTGTCAGGGTAGATATTGTTCAAGTTTTGTCACTCAATTGGTTTCTGACCTTACCGGTGAACCCGTGAGCGAATTTTCTGGCTACGCACCTGCAGTTCCGTTTAAACCAACAGCTATTGGAATTATTGCTTATACACCCGTGAATGGCGCACATGAATAGACGAGGCACATTGTTTTTTGTTGCAAACAGTATTATCTGGGGAATACCATTTTGGTTGAGCAAAGTAATGTTGACTCAATTTGCGCCAGAGACGGTGGTATTTCTTCGCTCAAGTATCGGGGGATTCTTCCTCATACTTCTGGCCATAAAAATGGGAACATTCAGAATCGCACTTCGAAGTTGGAAATGGATAGCTGCTTTTTCGGTAATTCAGATGGTAATTCCTTGGTGGCTAACTACTCATGCTCAGATAGATTTGGCATCGAGTGTCGTTGGCTTACTCATGACGCTCATCCCACTTTTTTCGCTGGGAATTGGATACCTTCAAGGAGAGGAATCTGTCTTTAGCAAACGAAGAATTTTGGGAATATGCCTGGGCTTGCTAGGCGTATTCTTCCTCATTGGGATTGATTTAAAATCGGGCCATATCTTGCTCCCGGCCGTATTACTTGTAGTAGTTTCAACTCTTGGTTATGCGATTGCGCCGCGAATTGTAAAAAAGCATTTGAAGGATGTGCCTTCGACCGGCGCGGTAGCAGTAGCCTTGTTAATAAGCTCACTAATTTGGCTTGTTCCAGGCGTCCTTACTTGGCCAGCGGAAGAAATTCGTCCAACTGTTATTTGGGCCACTTTGACAATTAGCCTTTTATGTACAGCGGTGGCTTTTTGGATATTCTTTGAATTGATTAAAGAAGTTGGACCATCAAAAACGAGCTTTCTAGCATTCACAAATCCAATGATCGCAGTATTGGTGGGAGTACTCGTTGCGCAAGAACCCTTAACCATTGGGTTAGCCACAGGGTTTCCTTTAATTTTAGTGGGAACCTATTTGGCTATTACACAGACAACATTCTCCGCTAGAGTGGACAATCGGCAGTATCCGAAAGGAAATCATGGATCAGGAACCACACGAAAAGTCTAAGGATTTTGTCCAATCACTGGATCGTGGCCTTGCCGTCATGAAAGTGTTTAATGAAAGCACTCCGCGATTGACACTCTCAGAAGTTGCAGAGTTAACTGGGTTTACTCGAGCGACCGCAAGACGTTTTTTACTCACACTAGAATCCCTCAATTACGTTGGTAGTACTGGGAGATATTTTTTTCTTCGGCCTAGAGTCCTTGAGTTAGGTCACGCTTACTTATCTTCTTACAATTTAGTTTCAATTGCTCAAGACCATCTTGAATCAATCGCAAATGAATTGCGAGAATCCTGTTCAGCATCTGTTTTAGAGAATGAAAATATAATTTATATTTGTAGAGCGGCAAGTAACCGAATAATGACAGTAAACATAGCACTGGGTCATCAATTGCCAGCTTACGCAACTTCAATGGGAAGGGTCCTGCTTTCGGCGCTGCCTGAAAAAGAGCTTGAATTTTATTTGCAAACTTCAAAGCGAGAAAAACTAACCTCAAGAACGGTTTACGAAACAGATGAGCTTAGGAAAATTATTATGCAAGTTCGCAAGCAAGGCTGGGCCATTAACGAACAAGAGCTTGAAGAAGGTGTGCAATCTGTCGCAGTCCCTATCCATGGAAAGGGAAACAAAGTTATAGCGGCGATTAACGTGAGTGCCCATGCTTCTCGTGTCCCAGTCGAGAGACTCGTCAATGAGTTTCTTCCGAAACTGCAAGCATGCGCAAAGGAGATTGAGCAGGATCTATCAATCCAATCTTAATTTCTAATTATTTTTGGGTTAGACCATCTATACATAGGTACTTAATTTCCAAGAACTCTTCGATTCCATGAAGCGAGCCTTCTCGTCCTACCCCAGACTCTTTTACTCCACCGAAGGGGGCACCTTCGTATGAGATTAATCCGGTATTAATTCCAACGACTCCTGCTTCGAGCGCTTCGCCAACTCTCCATGATCGTCCTAAATCAGAGGTAAAAAAGTAAGCGGCAAGGCCAAAGGGAGTATTATTCGCGATTCGTATCGCCTCTTCTTCAGTGTCAAACTTAATTACACCCGCTAATGGACCAAAAGTTTCCTCGCGCGTTACAAGCATATCTTCAGTGACATTTGTGATAATTGTTGGCTCGTAGAAAGTTCTTCCAATATTTGCACGCTTACCACCCATGATTAGTTTTCCGCCGAGGGAAAGCGCATCTTCAACGTGCGAGTTGACTTTTTGAACAGCCAACTCATTAATCAATGGACCCTGGCTACTGGCGGCTTCTAAGCCATTTCCAACCTTAAGTTTGGCCACTGCAAGAATAAGAGCATCGATGAAGTCATCATGGATTTTTGATTGCACAAGAATTCTGTTCGCACAGACGCACGTTTGTCCCGAGTTTCTAAATTTCGAAGACATTACCCCGTTTACTGCGAGTTCAATATCAGCATCATCAAATACAATCAGAGGGGCATTTCCCCCAAGTTCCATCGCAACTTTCTTAACGGTGCCGGCACAATCTGCCATTAACTTCTTTCCAACTTCAGTAGATCCAGTAAAACTTAAAGCTTTAATCACGGAACTCGAAGTAATTTCCTTGCCAATCATTCTTGCATCTCCAATGATTACACTTAATACTCCTCGGGGTACACCTGCTCGCTCGGCGAGAACCGCCAAAGCCAAAGCCGAGAGTGGTGTGTCAGTTGCTGGTTTAATAATCATTGGACAGCCAGCTGCCAACGCGGGTCCAGCCTTTCTTGCGATCATTGCCATTGGAAAATTCCAAGGAGTTATTGCCGCAGTCACACCAATTGGTTGGCGAATCGTGAGTAACCGACGTCCAACTACATTCGTCGGAATAGTTTCCCCATAAAGTCGTTTACCCTCTTCGGCATACCATTCGATAAATCCTGCACCGTAAATAATTTCAGCGCGAGCTTCGGCAAGGGGTTTGCCTTGCTCTTGCGTTAATATGTTAGCAAGGTCATCTACATTATCAAGAATCAGTTGAAACCAATTTCTTAAAATCTTGGCACGTGCCACTGCGGTCAATTCCGCCCAAGGCCTGAAGGCCGCCTCTGCTAACGCGATCGTGTGCCGCACATCCTCTGCGGTTGCCATCGCCACTTCAGCAATGATGTTACCTGTTGCAGGATTAGTAACAAGTTGAATCTTTCCATCGGAGGAAGGCACCCATTCTCCTCCAATAAAAAGATTTTCTCTTAGTAAAGTTGGGTCTTGGAGTTCAATTTTCTCAATCGCTGACATTTGCGAATTCCTTTCCTTCTCGTTATGGAACCGTACCAGCAGTCTGGACACACTTCCACACAGTCAGTAGATTTGTTATAGGGTAAAATTCGCATTACGAACATTTCAACTGTGAGGGATTATGACTAACCACAAAGAACTTTCCTTAAATGAGAAAGACAAGAAGTTTTTTTTCCATCCCTTCACGGCTCTTAAAGCTCACGAACAAACGGGGTCAAAGTTTATTGTCAAAGCGAAGGGTTCGACTTTGTTTGATCTTGAAGGAAACTCTTATTTGGATGCAATGGCAGGACTTTGGTGCGTCAATATTGGGTACGGAAATGAAGAGATGGCTGACGCAATGTCGGAACAAGTGAAGAGTTTAAATTACTATCACTCCTTTTCAGCAATGTCTACCGATGTCGCAGCAGAGCTTGCCGAAAAATTGATTTCCATGTCACCGGTTCCAATGGCGAAAGTTTTTTATGGTAATAGTGGTTCAGATGCCAACGATACCAATGCAAAAATACTTTGGTTTTATAACAATGCTTTAGGCCGCCCAAATAAGAAAAAGATTATTGCTCGATACCGTGGGTATCATGGCGTGACAGTTCTCTCGGCTGGTTTAACTGGGTTAAAGAACCTGCATGAAGGTTTTGATCTTCTGCTTCCAATGATTCGCCATACTCGGGCGCCACATCGTTTGTGGGAAAAAGAGGTTGGAACAACTGACGCAGACTTTTCACAATCCCTTGCCGATGACCTAGAGAGTTTAATTTTAGCCGAGGGTCCAGAAACGGTCGCCGCCTTTATTGCCGAACCTTTGCAAGCTGCCGGAGGAGTGATTATACCGCCGGCGGAGTATTTTCCTGCCATCCAAAAAGTGTTGAAAAAATATGATGTCCTTTTAATTGCCGATGAAGTGGTAACCGGCTTCGGAAGGCTAGGGGTTAATTTTGGCACGACAGCATTTTCAATGGAACCGGATTTAATTACTTTGGCTAAAGGTATTACCTCAGCCTATGTTCCACTTTCTGCCTCACTGGTATCGGAGAAGATTTGGCGAGTGCTGGTGGATGGCAGTGAAAAATATGGCGCATTTGGACATGGCTACACCTACTCTTCGCATCCATTGGCCGCACGTGCAGCGCTTACCAATTTGCACATAATTGAGCGGGACGGCTTAGTTAATCAAGCAGGTGTGCGCGGAGAATTTATGCAAAGACGACTTCGGGAGGAGTTCGCAAATCACCCATTAGTTGGTGAAGTCCGCGGTAGCGGTTTAATTGGAGCTGTTGAATTTGTTTCGGCTAAATCACCGATGGTCGCTTTTGATCCAAGCGATAAAGTAGGTGCTCGAATTACTCGTCGTTCGATGGAACTTGGTGTTATTACTCGTGCGCTTCCAGCCGCCGACACAATCGCATTTTCGCCACCATTCATTGTCACAGAAGCCGAAATTGAGACGATGGTAACCGTCACTCGCCAAGCTGCCGACGAGATTGCAGTCGAATTAGGGCGGATGTAGTTAATGGCGAAGGCAAGCCTTGTCACCGTGGGTTTTCTAATAAATCCCATTGCGGGCCTGGGAGGCAGAGTTGGTTTGCATGGAACTGATGACCAGAATGCCGAACTTGCGTTAGCAAAAGGAGCGCAACCTCTTTCAACGGAGAGGGCCTTACGCGCCATTAAGTTACTACTTCCTTTCAAAGAAAATTTCTCCTTTATCACCGTTGAAGGAGAGATGGGAAGCGATGTACTTGACATACTTGGTATCGAGTATGTCCCATTAAAAACCAGTAATAGTCGAGCGCTTCGTGGGCGAACCTGTGGTGAGGATACACATGATGCAGTTCAAGCAATGGTTGATTTAGGAGCAGAAATCATTCTTTTCGCAGGTGGAGACGGAACTGCGCGCGATATTTATTCGGTTGTTGGTGCTAAATTGCCGTTGATCGGAATACCGGCGGGGGTAAAAATGCGTAGCGGAGTTTTTGCTACATATCCTGAAAATGCGGCACAGATTCTTATTGACTATGTGAGTAATTCTGGAACTAAGAAAGAGTTCACAGAAATACTGGATGCGGTTGAGAGCTGCAAAAGTCAAGGAGAAATCAGTTCTGAGTTTTTTGGGCTTGCCATGACAATAAACTCCAAATCATTACTTCAAAATCCAAAATTAGCGAACTCTAATTATGAAGATGGCTTGCTTGAATTAGTAGCCGAGCTCGCGCAAGGATTATCGCAAGACACGCTTTACCTATTCGGACCCGGCAGAACAACAAACTTGATACTTAATTTATCGGGATTTTCAGGATCGCTAATTGGAGTTGATGCTTTGTATAATGGGGTGCTAGTAGGTGATGATTTAAGTGAGTTAGAAATACTCAACCTACTGGAGAAATATCCAAAGTCATTCTTATTCTTGGGGGTAATCGGCGGTCAGGGCTTTCTTCTAGGCAGAGGAAATCAACAATTGAGTTATCAAGTCCTAGAGAAAATCAGCGAGGACAACATATATATAATTGCAGGTAGTAAAAAATTGTCAGGAATATTTCCAAATCGATTATTTGTTGACCTTGGCGAAGAAGTCAGAGGTTCATTTTTGAATGGCTATCGGCACGTTCATACATCCCCGGGTAGAACAACTATATGTAATCTAGTTTCGGCAACCAACAAGCGCAAAGTTTCAGCCTAAAGTACTCTTTGAACACGCAGAAATAGGAGAAATCATGCCAGATATATTTTCAAAGAATCCGACACCTCATCCCTTTATGGCAAACACTGCACCCGGAAGTTACAAAGAGATGTTACGTGTAGCAGAAGTAAGCGATATCGAGGAACTCTTCGAACAGATTCCGGATGAGCATCGATTTACCGGTGAGTGGAATTTCCCCGAAGCGCTAAAGTCCGAAGTAAGTCTTTATCGTCATGTAAGCGGGATCCTGAAAAAGAATATCTCATGCGAAGATTATGTGAACTTCTTAGGTGCGGGGTGCTGGCAACACTATGTCCCTGCAATTTGCGATGAAATGGTGACACGAACAGAATTTCTTACCCCAGTATGGGGTACGCCATCTTCTGATCACGGCCGAAACCAAGTTTGGTTTGAATTTGCCAGCCAATTAGGTGAATTAGTCGGGATGGAATTTGTAGGACTGCCTCTATATAGTTTTGGAACTGCTGGAGGGCATGCAATACGAATGGCTTCTAGGATCAATAAGCGGCATAAAGTGTTATTACCAAGTTCCATTGATCCGGAAAGACTAGCGGTAATAAAAACCTATTGTGGGTATCCAGAGCTGGATGGATACATTGAAATAATTATGGTTGAAATAGATCAGCACTCGGGTTGCATAGATTTGGATGATTTGGAGCGCAAATTTAGTAGTGATGTCACCGCAATTTATTTTGATAATCCAAATTATCTAGGAGTAATTGAAAAAGATGCGCAAGCCATATGCGATCTTGCACACAAATTTGGGGCCGAAGCCATTGTTGGCGTAGATCCCATTTCATTGGGAATACTCGCTTCGCCAGCTGAATACGGCGCCGATATAGTTGTGGGAACCACTCAACCACTCGGAGTCCATATGAATTGTGGCGGCGGAGTCGGTGGTTTTATTGCTACCCGAGATGAAGAACGGTACGCACGCGAATATCCAACCTTGCAAGTTAGTTTGACTGAAACAGTCGAGCCTGGCGAAATGGCATTTGGTTTGACGCTATTTGAACAATCGTCATATGGATCGCGAGAACATGGAAAAGATTGGACCGGAAATTCGGTTTATTTGTGGGCGGTGGCTAATGCAACTTACATGTCTCTAATGGGTCCTTCAGGCTTTAAATCAATCGGGAATACGATAATCGAGAGGTCTCATTACGCTGCCCTTAAGATTGCTGAAATTCCTAATGTAACCATCCCTTGGGGAAGTATTTTCTTCAAAGAGTTTGTGGTGAATTTCGATGCCACCAAAGTCACCGTTGCCGAAATTAATAAAAGACTTTTGGCCTGCGGAATATTTGGCGGTAAGGATCTCAGTAAAGACTTCCCAGGTCTGGGGCAATCTGCGCTCTTCTGTGTGACCGAAATTCATACCCAGGAGGATCTAGATAACTTGGTACTAGCTCTTAAGGATGTGACGAAATGATAAAGTCCAGAATTCGTAAATATCATGCACCAGTTTGGGATGAACCACTTGTTATGCAACTTGGATCTCAAGGTCGCCAAGGTGTAGCTATGCCAATAACTGAGGCTGCTATTTTGGAAGCAGTTGGTGACCCGGAAAACTTAGTGCCTTCATCAATGCGTAGGCGCTCAAAATTGGATTTACCGGAGCTCTCCGAATTTGAAGTTCAGAGACATTACTTACACCTTTCGCAACAGACCCTTGGAATGATGCAGATTAGTTTGTTTGGTACCTGCACGATGAAATATAATCCCCGTGTAAACGAAAGAATTGTTTATCAACCATATGTTACGGAAATCAATCCCCATCAAGATCCAGAGACTTTGCAAGGAGCACTCGAAATAGTTAGCCGTTTTGACTACTTATTGCGAGAACTTTCCGGACTAGATAAGTTCGTGTTCCAAGCCGGCGGCGGAGCAGATGCGGCATACATACAGGCTTGTATTACTAGGGCTTATCACGCATCTAGAGGAGAGTTAGCCCAACGCAACGAAATAATCACAACAACACAAGCTCATCCATGTAACCCAGCTACCGCAGCTGCCGCTGGGTTTAAAATAATAACTCTTCCCTTGGAAGAGGATGGCTATCCTTCAATTAGTGCTCTAAAAGCAGCAGTATCATCACGAACAGCTGCTTTGATGGTCAACAATCCCGATGACATCGGAATCTATAATCCGAATATTCGCGAGTGGGTGAAAATCGTCCATGAAGCAGGTGGTCTTTGTTTCTATGATCACGCAAATTTCAATGGCGTGATGACGCGCATTCGTGCTGCAGATATGGGTTTTGATGCTTGCATGTATATGCTGCACAAAACGTTTGGCGGACCAAAAGGTGGCGGCGGTCCCGCAGTGGGAGCCTATGGCTGCCGAAAGGAATTAATTCCCTTTCTACCTGGACCTCTGATCGAAAAGAATGAAGATGGATCGTATGGGCTCAAAGAAGCCGGTGCTTTAAGCATTGGAAGAGTCCGTGAGTTTTGGGGAAATGTTCCAACTGTAATTCGCGCATATTCATGGACTCGTGCAATGGGAATCGACGGCCTAAGAGATGCTGCCAATATTTCAGTTCTTGCTAATAACTATATGGAGAAGAGGTTGCTAGATATACCAGGAGTTACGAAGGGGCTTCCGGAATTAAGGAAGCGAAGGTTGGAAATGACTCGATACAGCTTAGGAGAATTGACTCAAGCCACGGGAGTCACAGTCCTAGACGTTCAAAATCGTATGACAGATTATGGCATTGATGCTTTTTGGCTGAGTCATGAACCGTGGTTCATCCCCGAACCATTTACTCCTGAAGCTGGTGAGTTATGGTCGATAGAAGATATTGACTATTGGATTGATGTTTTGGAAACGGTCTGTAATGAAGCACGTAACAATCCGGAATTAGTTAAAAGCGCCCCACATAATCAGGTAGTTCATAAATTAAGTGGAGTAAATTTGAATGATCCAGAAAAGTGGGCGACAACTTGGAGAGCTTATAAGAGAAAATATAAAGTGACTGAGTGAAGTCAGCAAGGATGCAATTTGCAGTCATCGGTTCTGGCAGCATTGGTATTGGCTGGGCAATTGTTTTTGCTCGTACCGGTCACCAAGTCAAAGTTTACGATATCGATCAATCTAGATTAGATTATTTCAAGCGAAGTTTAAATGAGCGCTTAGGTTTTCTTATGGAAGAAGAATTATTAGATGAAGATGCCACAACAATATCCGCGCGTGTAACTACCACTTTGGATCTAGCTGATGCAGTTAGATCAGCGGACTACATACAAGAATGTGCCCCAGAACTTTTAGAAACAAAGAAAGCGCTTTTCGCGAGCTTGATAGAGTTTTCGACTCCAGATGCAATTATTGCAAGCTCGACCTCCGCACTCAAGAGTTCGAGTTTTGCCTCCGACCTAGCCACTCGCGCACGGTGTTTAGTCGTGCATCCAGGGAATCCTCCTTACTTGCTCTCTGTTGTTGAAGTTGTTCCGGCTCCATATACCTCTGTCGATGTGGTGGCGAGAACGCAAGAGATTCTGCATGAATTGCAACTGAACCCGATTCTAGTGAAGAAGGAGATTGAAGGATTTGTCTTCAATCGGCTTCAAGGCGCGATGCTGCGCGAAGCCTACGCGCTTGTTAAAGATGGGGTTATTGAACCAAAAGATATCGACATGGTTGTAACTCAAGGCCTAGCCAAACGCTGGTCAATAATTGGACCATTTGGCACTTCAGCACTAAATGTTGAAGGTGGAATCAAGGCTCATGCGGCGCGAATGGGTGAGAGTTATTATCGAATGGGGATCGAACGCGGGCAAGGTGAGCGTTGGTCTGATGAATTGGTAGAAATAGTTGCCCAAAGTATCGAGAAAATCTTCCACAATGAGGACTGGGCAAAGAATGTAAATAAACGTGATCGGGCGTTGATGAAGTTAACTCGGGTAATGAGAGATAACGATGTATTTAATTTCTATCGGTAGTCGAGACGAGAGACCTTACTTTCATCAATTCTTCGGTAGTCGGCGCAAGCGTAGTCTCTAAGTTAGCGGCAATCTTTAGTTTCCAGCTGGTATTTTCAATCGCCTGTTCGACAGTAATGTTTGGATGTAAATGTGTGAGTGTTAGTTCACACGATTGTGGGTCTGGTTCAAGAATTCCAATATCTGTTATAACTTTAGTAGGACCTTTCCCGCGCAAGCCATTATTCTGACGGTAATCTGGCCCACTTCCAAAACCAACCGAGGTAATAAAATCAATCTTCTCCACAAAAGTTCGGACGCTCTGTCGGACAATGATTGTGGTTTGTTTACACTCAGCAGCAATTTCGGATGCACCTCCGGTACCGGGAAGTCTCACCAAAGGTGATTCGTACTTGTTGCCGATAAACGTAGTATTTATATTGGCAAACTTATCTATTTGTGCGGCTCCTAAAAAACCAAGATCAGTTTTACCTGATTGCAGCCAGTAGTTGAAAATCTCTGGCATTGATACAACGGTCAGCGCGCTTTGTGCGAGCTCTCCATCTCCAATTGAAAGAGGTAAGCTCTTAGGATTTGTATCAAAAGTTCCGGATTCATAAAGAAGAATTAGGTCAGGAGCATGCATTGACTTAGCAAGAATCGCTGCGGTGCTTGGAATTCCAATTCCTACAAAACATGTTTGCCCGTTCTGAAGCGTGCGCGCAGCGGCGATAGTCATCATTTCATCTGCGGACCACAGTGCTGAGTTGTCTAAATTCACTTTGCCTCACCTCTACTAAAAATCTCGTTTTCTAGCCACTTTTCAAAACCTACTCTCTCTTTACTTATGCTCGACCATGCGATGTATTGCAAGTTATCTCGTCGGTAATAGTCGAAGGCGTATGAAGGTGAGGCACCACCTGGTGTAACACAGATTGCGGAGATCAAAATTGATGGGAGAACGATGGAATTAAACTTGGGCTCAAAAGTATCCACGATTTCTTCTACCGTCACAATTACATTTCGTGCAGCAAAAACCGCTTCCTTTTGAACTCCTGTGATCCCCCACAACATTACGTTGCCTTTGCGATCGGCTTGTTGCGCATGAATTATCGTTATATCTGGATTAATTGCTGCTACCGCAGTCAGTTCTTCATCGCCAAAAGGTGACACAATTTTTGCCACGTTCTTGGTGTGACGAAATAGGTCGGTTCCACGGTAGCCACGCATCACCATAAAAGGAATCCCGGATGCCCCAGCAATATATCTATTAGTTAATCCCGCATGAGTATGTTCTTCAATTTCCAACGGGCAGGGCCAATCGTTTTGTATGGCATCACGGAATCTATGCAAAGACCCTACACCCGGATTTCCACCCCAGGAAAAAATTAATTTACTCACACAACCAGCTCCAATGAGTTGATCATAAATGAGATCAGGAGTAAGTCTGACAGCCGTCAAATTCTTAATTCTTTGACGGATTATTTCATGTCCTGCTGCAAAAGGAATTAAATGTGTAAATCCTTCCATCGCAATAATGTCACCGTCGTGCACAAAATCGGCAATAGCTTCGGGCAAGGTTCGAAGCTTATTCATAACACTCAACAGACATTTTTTTCCATTCATTTCAATATGCGCAGAATTAGTCTATTATCCTTGTGGTGACCAAAACAGATTAGTAGCAAAATTATTTCATGGAATCGGTGGTGTTCGGATGACGCACACAACAAGTATCGTTGGCAATTTTTTTCAGAAGAAAGTTGCAATCGTTACAGGTGGCGCGCAGGGCATTGGATTTGCGGTAGCCGATAGATTATGCGATCTAGGCGCATTCGTTTATATTTTGGATAAATCGATTGTTAAAACAAACTCCGAAAGATCGCTTTCAATCGCATGCGATCTGACTTCAGAGGATTCTGTAATATCTGCTTTTAATGCGATTTCAATGAAATCGCCGAAGATTGACATTGTGTGTGCAAATGCAGGAATAGTCCCAGAGTGGGCTACAACCGAAAGTATTGACTTGGCTTCGTGGAATGAAGCATTCGCCATCAATTCCACGGGATTGATGCTTACTATTAAGCATTCAGTCCCGCTATTTGGTACGGGTTCTGGTGCGATAGTCGTCACTGGGTCCATAAATTCTTGGAAAGGGGATCCAAATATTGCGGCATATGTGGCGAGTAAACATGCAGCGCTAGGGATTATTAGAGCTACAGCGATGGATCTGGGGTCAAAAGGCATCCGAGTGAATGGAGTAGGGCCTGGACCAATCGCGACCGACGCACTGCTAAATCGAATCTCTAATCGAAGGGGCATTACCGGGTTATCGGCCACCGTTACATTGGAGAATCTAGCCAAAGCAACAGCCCTTCATCGGATCGCCACAGTGGAAGATGTTGTCAGCACCATTATATTTTTAGCTAGTGACGCTTCGGCTGGAATTACCGGCCAACTTATTCCAGTAGATTGCGGAGTTTTCTAATATGTCGGCTACTACCCCATATGATTTATCTGGAAAAACCGCGCTAGTGACTGGTTCGTCACGGGGAATAGGTGCAGCGATAGCGCTCGCTTTTGCAAATGCGGGAGCAACTGTAGTTTCTCATTTTGGTTCATATCGTGATGGTGCTGAAGAGGCGCTCGCAACAATTCCAGTAGAGCGAAAATTTTTTATTCAATCTGATTTGTCTTTACCAGGTTCAGCGCGCCAGCTCTGGAAAGAGGCCCAAGAGCAAGTTGGAAAAATCGACATTCTTGTTAATAATGCCGCACTAAATATCGAGACACCGATTGATGGTAGCGATAAGCAATGGGATGACGGTTGGGACCTAACCTTTCGTGTCAACGTCTTAGAGCCTGCAAGTTTAATCCGGGAAGCTATTCCACATTTTGTTTCTAATGGCGGTGGGATATTGATTTCAATGTCTAGTTGGTCTGGACAAAGAGGATCGGCAATTCCAAGTTTGTCTGCTTATGCTGCGTCAAAAGCGGCTATCAAGGCGTTTACGCAAACGATAGCCAAGAGTTACGCAAAAGAGGGAGTTCTCGCATACGTAGTTTCCCCCGGAATCGTTAAAACTCGAATGTCAGAGTTGGCTGCCGTTGTCCGCGGTGGTGAGGAGGTAATGAAAGCAAGTTTGGTCTTAGGGGAATTAGTACCGCCAGAGGAATTAGGTGAGCTAGCCGTCTTTTTGGCTTCCGGCAAATGCCGACACTTAACGGGTGCAACCATTGATGTAAATGGCGCTTCGTATATTCGCTAAGGCAATCTACCAATCGGATGCATCTTTGTACGATGAAAATCTTGCATTCCGGTTGCTTTAAGTACAAGACTACTAATCATCCAGTGCCCACCGATACGTTCCAATTTGAGATGATACTGACCCCATAGATGGCCGATTACCGCTGTGGCCTTATATTCATGCCAAGCATATAAATAGCAAATTAATGTGGCTGATTGATTATCTAATATTTCTACCCTGAAATTCGAGACGTGGTGGCTGGTAGCTGCAAAAGTATTCGCTAACCCTTTAGATATTGCTTCCAATATTTCAATATGACCTTGTGAGCTCTTGACTTCCGGCCCATAATCTATGGTCGCATTATCAGCAAATAATCTAATAATTTTCTCAGGTTGATTCGTATCAAAGTAATAACAATAATTAATTATGCAATTCTGTATTTCCTGTTGGTCAGTCAGAGACTGAAGTTGACTGTTTGAATTCATTTCTGTCTCATTCCTGTTAAATCTTAGATACAAAAGTATAACGTTTAGATAAAGTTTTGAAAGTCTCGCACCTTGTGCGACATATGAACTTAATATATAAAAGAAAGATCCAAATTCTATGGTCAAGATCTGCTCTTTATGTGATTATTCCTCCCATAGAAACGAATGGAAAAGAGGTTCAGCTTGATAGTGTCCGACACATCAACATCACAAACGCTGATGGAACTTTCTGGCGTTCGAAAAACATTTGGCACCGTAGAAGTTTTGCATGGAATTGATTTGACGATTCATAAAGGTAACCACGTAGTTATTTTTGGACCTTCAGGATCAGGCAAGTCCACCCTTCTTCGTTCTATGAATTTATTAGCGGAGCCAAACTCTGGAAGTGTTAAATTCTTAGGTGTTGAGTATGGTCCTGGCGTAGATGGCCAACGCAAAGTACGCCGGGGAAAATCAATTGCATTACGACAACAAGTTGGAATGGTCTTTCAGCAGTTTAATTTATTCCCCCACTTATCAGCACTGGACAATATTGCTTTGCCACTTCGATCAGCGAAAGGATTGTCGATAAAAGATGCAGAGGAACGAGCCGCATTAGAGCTGAAGAATGTCGGATTATTAAATTGGGCAGCAAGTTATCCAGGTCAACTTTCCGGCGGACAGCAACAGCGCGTTGCCATTGCACGTGCACTGAGTTTAGATCCGAAAATTATGCTTTTTGATGAACCAACATCAGCTCTCGATCCCGAACTCGTGGGTGAAGTCTTATCAGTAATGCGTAAATTAGCGGAGACTGGAATGACGATGGTTGTTGTGACTCATGAAATGAATTTTGCGAAAGAGGTTGGTGATGTAAATGTTTTTATGGAAGCTGGAAATATCGTGGAAATCGGTGGCAGGGATTTTTGGACTAAGTCTTTGAGCGAACGAACTCAACAATTTATAGGATCCGTACTCTAATGGTCAATAATGAGCTTCCTCCGATAAACTTCCGCTGGGAACTTATTTGGGAAAATCGAGGGATTTTAGCCAAGGGGCTATCAGTAGCAATTTCGGTATCGATTACTGCTTTAATGCTTTCGCTTGTTTTAGGTTTGCTACTAGCACTTACTCGCATGAGTCGCTTCAAATTAATTTCAGGAGTTTCATCAGTTTATGTAAATATATTTCGCGGAATTCCAGCATTAGTAAGTGTGATTTGGGTCTATTTTGGTTGGTCACTACTTTTTGGCCATAATTTCTCCGTATTTCAATCTGGTGTCATTGCGCTAACCCTTCTTTACTCGGCTTTCTTTTCTGAAATTTTTCGTTCCGCCCTACAAGCAATTCCAACGGGACAACGTGAAGCAGGGTTGGCTCTTGGTATGTCAAGACTTAAGATATTTAGATCAATCATCATGCCACAAGCGACTAAAATTGCCTTACCTAATATCGGAAGCATGTATATCGGAATGGTGAAAGACACTTCTACCTTCGCGGTCATAGGTTTAGCTGAAGTGGTACGAGTGGTACAGGATTTAAATTCGATTAACTTCCAGCCCTTTGTCCTCTTTACTGCCGCAGCTCTCCTGTATGTGTTTGTAGCATTTATAGTTGATCAAATATTTAGAAGCATAGAAAAGAATTTTTCCTATCCTCCCACTGGCAAGGTCGCTAAGTTTCTAACTAAAGGGAAAAAGACACGAATAGACAAACTAATGGCGTAAATTCCATAGTGTTAGCGTAAAAAGTCAACCCTTACTTAGAAACCACCAAAACGAAAGAAAGGTAAATAAATGCGTAAAAAGATAATAATTACGGTTGTCACAGCAGCCTTTGCACTTTCCTCAGTGCTCGTTGGAGGTGCAGCTCAAGCCACTTCTCACGTAAAACAAACTGAGTTAAATCTTGTCTCCCCTGGCAAATTAACTGTGGGCATGACTTTACAATTTAAGCCGCAAATGTACTTAAATGACAGTGGCAGGCCAGCAGGTTATGACGTTCAGCTTGTGAAGAAGCTGGCCAGAACCCTCGGGCTTAAGCTTGTAATTGTAAATATGGATTTTGGCGGATTGATTCCTGGCTTGATGGCTAAGAAATTTGACATGCTTTCAGTGGGTTTAACGAATCGCCCGCCACGTGAACTGTCAATGACTTTCACACGCGAGTACATGCCTTACACCACAATTTTATCAGCGCAGATCGGCCAAAAAATTGGAAGTACAATTGCTGATTGGAATAAGCCAGGCATCAAGATCACTGCACTTCAAGGTTCTACTGCTGCGACACTTGTTACGCGCACATTCCCAAATGCCACTTTAGTTGCCTTCCCTGATCAGTCAGCTGCATTCCTAGAAGTTGCTTCGGGGCGCGCAGATGGTTCTGTTGTTGAGGCAAACCTTTCAGGTCAATACATGAAATCTAACCCAAGACAGCTCGCTAATGTGAAGCTACCAACTCCCATCCAAGTTGGTTATGGATCATGGGCAGTTCAACTTGGCAACTTGGCACTGAGAGACAATCTCAATTCGTTCCTTTGCGCAAATATAGCCAGTGGTGATCTGGCAACTATCTTCAAAAGACAAATGGGATATAGCCTTGCGCCACTCCCTCCTTGCGTAAAGTAATTTGCATTTCAAATTAAATTATGAAGTGCTAGGAATGACATTAGAAATGGTAGGCAATCCCTTTAAAGATTGCCTACCATTTCTTTAACAAGGTAATTCAAGGAGAGTGATAACATCAATGATGAATCTGACTGATCAAGACAAAAATTTTGATGTCGTTGTAATTGGTGGTGGCCCTTCCGGCATGGCGGCGGCGGCACAGGCTGCAAAGTACCAACTTAAAGTTGCCTTGATTGATGATCGTCCAACTCTGGGTGGACAAATCTACAAACAACTTGGCGTAGGATTCAAGGTGAAGAATCCCGGTAAATTAGGCTCCGATTACGTAAAGGGCCAAGAACTAGTTGCAGCGACAAATTCACCTTACATTCAAGTTTTGTTAAATACCACAGCTGCTGCGATAGAGGAATCTACCCTTCATATTGTTAGCCAGAATGAGCAGGCACAGAAAATAACTTTCAAGAAATTGATAGTTGCGCCTGGCGCCTATGATCGACCAGTCATATTCCCTGGTTGGACCTTGCCAGGTGTTATTACGGCAGGTGGAGCCCAAACTTTAGTAAAAACGCAGCGAGTCTTGCCTGGTGAAAGAATACTTTTCGTAGGAAGTGGACCACTAGCCCTGGCATTCCCGGCCCAACTGGCAAATTATGGAGCCAACGTAGTTACCGCCCTGGAAGCATCCCCTTTTCCCAAATTATCTAACCTTATAAAACTAATTTTGGCGACGCCAGGTAATTTTAATTTGATGCAAGATGCAGTGTTTTATCGTTGGTCTCTATTTAAGAAGAGAATACCAATGCGCTATGGACGAATGATAATTAGTGCTGAAGGCGATGGGCGAGTGGAAAGCGTTACCCATGCTCGAGTGGATAAGAATTGGAAGCCAATTCCGGGTACCGAAGAAAAGGTTTTAGTAGATACCCTTTGCATTGGATATGGATTCATACCTTCGATTGAGATTTTTAGGTTGCTAAATGTTGCCATGGAGTATGAGGAGATTAAAGGAGGGCAGATAGTCACTGTTGATGAATGGGGCCGCACCTCCGCGCCACATGTCTATGCTACAGGTGACGGTGCAGGCGTTGAAGGTTCCTATATTGCGATATCTCGCGCTAGATTGGCCGCGATAAGCGCAGCAATGGAACTTAATGTTTTAACTTTAGAGCAGGCAAATTCGGAAGCAAGTGCCTTTCGCAAAGAGTTAAAACATAGAAGGGCTTTTCAAAAGGCCTTAAATCAAACCTTTAAAATTGGTTCTGGAATATTTGAACTTGCCGGAGAAAAAACAATAATTTGCCGTTGCGAAAGCGTAGATAGATCGAGCATAGAAGACGCTATCGAATCCACGATTGATATATCGGTAGTTAAAGCGATTACCAGGGCAGGCATGGGTTTGTGTCAAGGAAGAAATTGTCAGAAACAGATAGCTGCAATGATTGCTAAGAAGCACAATATAGAAATCTCTGACATTAAACAGACGACGCCTAGATTTCCAGCTCGGCCGGTAACCTTGGGTTCTATTGCTGATGACAGTGTCGAGAATGAGAAATTTTTTATCGATGTCCAATAACTCTCAGAAACCAAATAACCCACTTCTTCTCTCTGGCGATCACTGCAGAAGTTCTTTGTCAGAAAATTATGACACTGTGGTCATCGGGGGTGGATTGCTGGGCACTGCGCTTTCATATTATCTTGCGAAAGGGGGTGTTGAAGTTCTCTTACTCGAAAGGGGTGAACTTAATAGAGAAGCATCGGGAACCAATGCAGGTAGTTTTCATTTTCAAATTGCTTTACACCAACTCACGTCAAGTAATACACCCGAGGAAGAAAAGCGCTTACTTGAAGAAGTCAAACTCCAATTAGCCGCGGCCAAACTCTGGCATGAATTAGAGCAAGAGTTAAATGCCGAACTTGGCGTGCACTTTACAGGCGGTTTGATGGTTTCCGAGACTGCCGATGAGTTACAAGTGTTACGCGATAAACAAAGGATAGAAAGCGCCGCTGGACTTGAAACACAAGTTATGGTCGGGGATGAGATGCGCAATTTTGCGCCCTACCTTTCACCAACATTGAGTGGAATCTCCTTCTGTGCAAGCGAAGGGCATGCCAATCCTTTAGTAGTTGGCCCAACTTATGCCTTTAGAGCAGTTGAATTAGGTGCCAATGTAAGAACCAATTGCGAAGTCTTAGATGTGACCGTAAATCGACCTGGATCGCCATTTAGATTCAGGGTTGCAACTTCCCTGGGGGTGCTCATGTGTAATCGCGTGGTCAATGCTTCGGGTTCCTGGGCATCCGAGCTATCTAAAAGATTAGGCCTGAATCTACCTTTAGGACTAAGCGGTTTGCATGTCAATGTTACAGAGCCACGTGAATTCTTTCTCAAACCAATGGTGCAACATATAGGTCGACGCCTAACTTTGAAGCAAACAACAAATAACACATTCATAATCGGTGGGGGTTGGCCATCTCGTCCAGAAGCATTTCCGATGCGATACTCAAATTATTGGTCGAGTGCAGCCGGCAATGCAGCAGTTGCTGTTCGCGTACTCCCTATGCTTAAGGATGTTCGTCTTTTGCGGGTGTGGTCTGGGGTTTGGGCCTATACCCATGACTTTAAGCCAATTTTGGGGGAATCTAAGAGAGTTCCTGGCTATCACGTAGCAATGGTTCCTACTGGATTTACGCTTGGTCCAATGGTGTCCAAAATGCTAGCGGAATATATGTCCGCCGATGGCAAAGGAAATCCGCTCCCGGCAGAATTTAGTCCCGATAGATAGCATAAAGAATTAATGGCCACTAAATCGATTAAGGAGAAAAGATGGATCGCACGAGTATTGATTGGAAAGGATATTGGCCGGCATGCCCGACTCCTTTTACCGAAAATGGTGCATTAGATTTAGAAACTCTTGGGTTGCTTATCGATTGGTATTTAAAAGAAGGAATGCATGGTATTTTTATAAATGGAACAACTGGTGAGTGGTTTTCGCAAACTCCCGAAGAACGTAAAGAACTGACAGAATTTGCAGTGAGTCGAGTAGCTGGTGCGATTCCCGTAGTAGTCGGTATCACAACATTTACCGCTCGCGATTCAGCCCTCCTTGGCATTCACGCAATGTCTGTTGGTGCATCTGGTGTTTGTGCTTCCGCTCCGGCATATTCCAAAACTCTCCCGAATGAAACAATCGCGTACTTTGCTGAATTAGGTGCTGCGATTCAAGCCCCACTAATGGTTTATAACTGGCCCCACGGGACAAATATTGAAATTGAGGGAGAACTGGCCTCAGCTCTGGCTGATCTTGAATATATCGTTGCAATTAAAGACAGTACGGGTAATTCAGAGCAGTTTAAAGAGACAGCTAGGTCGCTGATTGACCGGGTTCGTATTTTTGGTAATTTTATGACGCCAGACACTTTGAAGTTTATGCAAGAAATCGGGGGAGACGGAACTATCGGTGGCGGTAGTATTTTTGGACAGCTCGATCCCCAATTTTGGAATGATTATTGGGCTGGCGATATAGAAGAAGCCTCAGCACATGCAAAGCGAAATGAAGTTCTTCTGAACAAACTTTGGATGCCAGGTGGATGGCGAGGTAAATATGGTGCTTATCAAAGTCAGCTCAAACTTATTATGAAATTGATGGGAGTTCCCGGCGGAAGCGTAAGAGCCCCTAGATTGCCTATTACGGATGAATCAAGTATCCAAGCAATTCGTGAGATTCTAATTGAGTCCAACATTCCGGTTTTAAAATAGATAAGAATGAGGTGAAATAAATGTTTCTAGGAGTTGATCATGCTGGAATAGGCGTCGGCGATATGCAAGAGGCCTTTGAATTTTGGATTGAAAAGTTAGGTTTTACCGAAGTCTACTTTGATTACACTGGTCCAGTTCCCGGCCTTGAGGAAATCACCAAAAAACGGGATGTGAAAGCTCGCATCGTGATGCTAGGAAATCGAAATACAACACGGCTTGGGCCGGGTAAGGTGAAATTAGTTCAACGTTTAGATGGTGATGGCGCACCTCCATTGCCGGCTGCAATTGGTTATGGCGAAGTTGGTTTAGCAGAGGTCTGCCTACATACTCTAAAGACGCACGAAATCTTTCGACATCTTGTAGATGATCTTCATTGCGAACCTCTTATGACGCCATTGACGGCCGCTGTGGGAGCCCACGACATTTCTTTAGATATTGGATATATCGCCGATCCATGGCGAGGCAAAGTTGAACTCATTGATTGGACTGGCCTTTGGACGGCTCGTCCGGGAGAGCCAAGAATTGAAGGTGTCAATCACGTTGCCTTTGGCGTACACGATATGCAAGTTACAACAGAATTTTATAAACAATTTGGATTTGTTGATCAGATTTTTGAGTCGAAGGAATTTTTTGATCCCATGGCACCTTGGTATCAACCAGGAAGAGCCTTGCCAGGCCATCACATGACTCTTTTCTTAGCTGGCCAAGGTGCAGGAATCGAACCTGTCCGATTGACGCCTTTGTGGGAGGACTGCAGGGGTGAGTGGGGACATGTAGGACCAATGGACTTTGGTATTGGAGTGCAAAACATTGAGAAAGCAGTTGAGTTTCTGAAATTGAAAGGCATCGAGATGCACAGTGACATTCAAGTTTTAGATGTGGGCGTTTCAGAATTTAAGTATGTCTATTTTAAGGATCCAGATGATCAGTATGTAAGTCTGGTGGAAACTTCCTACTAATGAGCTGAAGAAAGCCCATTTTGAGTTGAAATTACCATACCTTCGCTAACCCAGGTTACACAGGAGCGGGTATTTGGTATGCCATCAACTACTACTAGACAATCAAAGCAAACACCCATTCCGCAAAAGACACCTCGTGGTTCACCTTGAACAGTTGTGCGCATTGCGGAGATTCCTTGGCACATAAGCGCGGTTGCAACACTTTCACCTAAATGTGCAACTACTTTCTCTCCATTAATTGCGATTTCAACTTTTTCACCACGTTCGACATTTTCATCCATTGGTAATCGGGCACTATAATTGTTGTTCATGCGAGTAGTGTCTCAATGTGCGCTAACATACGCAAGAGTAAAATTAAGTAATTGGAGAAATTTGTGGCATCATTATTTGAACCCCTAGTTATTCGCGGAGTTGAATTTAGAAACCGTGTTTGGGTAAGCCCCATGTGTCAGTATTCTGCAATAGATGGAGTAATTAGTGAATGGCATAGAATTCATCTTGGCGCACTTGCTTCAGGTGGAAGTGGCCTAGTATTTGTTGAAGCAACTGGCATTAGTCCTGAAGGTCGAATTTCACTTGGATGTACCGGAATTTGGAATGATATCCAAGCTGATGCATTTAAACCATTAATTGATTTTTCACATTCAATTGGAAACAAGATGGGAATGCAATTAGCTCATGCGGGCAGGAAAGGTTCCACTATGGTTCCTTGGGATGATCATGAGATTGCAGATGTTGATGAGGGAGGGTGGGAAACAGTTTCGGCAAGTCCGATTAGTTTTCGGGATTTTCCAACCCCACATGAACTAACAGAGGACGAGATTCTTAAGATTGTAGATCAATTTGCAGCTGCAGCGATTCGAGCGGTTAATGTTGGCTTTGATGTGATTGAAATACATGCTGCCCATGGATATCTACTTCATCAGTTCTTTTCCCCGCTGTCTAACAAGCGTGTGGACTCTTATGGCGGAGACTTTCAAGGACGAATTAAGTTCCTACTAGAGGTTTCGAAGAAAGTACGGTCAGTAATTCCTGATAAAACACCGCTTTTTGTGCGTATTTCTGCCTCAGATTGGGTTGATGGGGGATGGGATTTAACTCAGTCAATCGAACTTGCAAAGATTCTATCTACGATGGGAGTTGACTTAATAGATGTTTCATCTGGTGGCTTAGTCCACGATGCGAAAATTGTTTCCGCACCTGGCTATCAGGTGGCCTTCTCGGAGAGCATAAAGCGAAATGCTAATATTTTGACATCAGCAGTTGGATTAATTACCGAATCTCAGCAAGCTGAAGAAATTGTTTCAAGTGGTAAAGCCGATGCAGTCATGTTAGGTCGAGCAATGTTGCGCAACCCCCGATGGGCGATGCAGGCCGCTGAAGAGCTTGGCATAAAAATTTCTTGGCCCTTACAACTCGAAAGAGCTCGTAGACTCGATCCTAGACGTTCACCACAATAATTACGAAAATCTGTCCATCCTGAACTCACTTAAATCACGATCGGTCGATTTATTAATCACAAGTTCAGCAAGTGTTTTACCAAGTAGTGGGCCGGCTGAAAATCCCATAGCGGGAAAAATTCCGACAAAAGCACCGTTAGCGCCAGGAATCTCATCGATGATTGGCCGATGGTCTGGTGTTTCGTTGCCCACACCGATCCATGTTCTAATCAACTTAACTTCAGCAATCGATGGGACTACTTTCAATGCAACTCGTAAATTAGATCTAAGAGATTCTTGATTCAAAACATGCGTTCCATCTTGCTTTATTTTAGCGGGCCATCCACCTCCTATTAGGAGGGAACCCGATTGTGCTTGCTTAAGAGTTAGCTTTTCGGTCGTGAAGTAAATTAAGTACTTGATAAATTTTTCTACCTGCTCGGTGACACTCACCTGTATTGGCTCATCTGAGATTGGAAGGGCAATTCCGAATGGTCGGGTGAGTTTGGAAAGTCCAGCATTGGAAGTAATCACTACTTTTTTGCTGATGTAATCGCCATCGCTGGTTGCGATTCGAAAACCGTCTTGTTCTTTTTTGATATTGAAAACCTTGATCCCCGTCAAAATGGTGGCGCCGGCCTCCCGCGCCTTCCCTGCAAAAGCGGGCGTGGTAAGCAGTGGATTTGCCTTGCCCTCGATGGGGCAGAAAGCCGCACCACTCATTTTTGGTGAAATATATGGTGCCTGCGCAAGTAACTCGGCTCGGTCAAGCATTCTTGATGGAATTCCGATGCTATTTTCCAACCGTACTTTACTTTCCAGCAGGCGCATATCGGTAATTGTTTCCGCAACCATTAAGCCACCGTTATTTGAAGTTTCTAAATCTGTTCCCAAATCGGAAGACAGGGTTGACCAAATCCTCAAGGAGTCTGCCAAAAAGGAAAGTGCTGGAAGAAAACTTTTTGCCCATTCAACTCCTAATTGCGCAAAAGGTTGGAATTGAATTTGTCCGTGTAAGCCACCAGCGTTACGGCCGGAAGCCTGAGTGTTGAGATCGAACTGTTCTAAAAGTGCGACATCCGCACCACTTTGTGAGAGGTAATAAGTTGTAGCTGCCCCAGTTATTCCACCACCGATAACAATATGATCGAACTGTTTACGGGATGCAGATGTCAGTGATTGGTTATCCACATTTATCATATTAGTATTGTAGATGAAATTATAGAAATATATTTATTGGAGACTAAATGACTAAGGCTTTTGTTGGTAGTTATGGCGTCTTGGTCACGCCATTTACATCAGGCGGAAATGAAATTGACCTAGATTCCCTTCGTAAATTTTTAGATTGGCAAATAGATTGTGGATCTCCTGGCGTGATAATGCTAGGCACCACAGGAGAATTTTTGGCGATTAGTGATGAAGAAAGACGTCTATTGGTGGACGCGACGGTAAAACATGTTAATGGACGGATAAATGTGTTAGTCGGAGCAATGAATGCTTACACACCAAAAGCGGTTCGATACAGTGTGGAAGCGCAGGATTTAGGGGCAGATGGATTGATGATTCTTCCTCCTTACTATTACACCCCTACAGAAGATGAAATTTTTGGTTATTATAAGGCGATCTGCGAAAAAGTTTCAATCCCGATTATGCTTTATAACAATCCATTTACCTCTAATGTGGATATGTCAGCCCTTTTTGTCGCAAAGTTAGCAAACTCTTTTGAGCAAATTCGCTATATAAAGGAAGCCAGCACCGATGTGGCTCGTGTGTCCGATGTGATTGAGGCATCCGATGGCCTAATTAAGGTGTTTGCAGGTGACAGGGTGGTCGAATCATACTTATTAGGTGCGATCGGATATGTAAATCCATATGCAAATTACATCCCTGAAGCCTCCACAGCGATTTGTAATTTTCTTGCAAATGGGAGGATTGAAGATGCACGCGTTCTGGGTAAATACATAAATAAAATTGATCACATCATTGCACAAGGTCATCCAACATATGGGCACCAATGTTATTCCAAAGCACTTGCGGCGCTGAGAGGTTATCCAGTTGGAGATGTACGCAATCCTTTGACCACTTTTGAAAATCTTGGCCAAGAAGGAGTTCAGAGAGTCGAGAAAATTGAAAAATTAATCAATGAATTGAATTCTGCGTTAGCTCAGATGGGATAAATTCAACTGATTAAAGTGCTCTCGGACTTAAAGTACGAGAGCACTTTAATTTAGTAGGATTTACTTCCCTTTAGCCCAAGAGGAGGATAGGGAGATAGACTGCAAACCAAGTTTGCGAGCATCATCACCAACATAATCATCCCAAAGTCCAGCCAAGGTATTATGTGATGTCTCATACCGTAACCAGGTATCCACATAATTTTTCATGTCATAGTCACCTGCTGGCATGAAGAAACTATTCTCATCAACAAAGATGGGTCCAGCCTTAAGCGGCTTCAATCCGCTGTTAGCCTTGATCGCACTGGCAACTGAGAATTCACCCACAATCATGGCGTCGGAACGTCCTGCTGCTACATCCGCCAAAGCGGCTTGGTTATCTAACCGCTTTAACTTTGCCTTTGGATATCGCAGTACCGCGGCTGCCTCCTGGGAAGACCCAACTACAACTGCAATGGTGACCGCGGAGGAATTCAACTGTGTGAGTCTCTTCAAATTAGAGTTAGGTGCAAGAAGTACCACATTTGACTCAACAAAGGCCGGCGCACCCGAAAAAAGGACTTGCTGAGCACGAGATGGTCTGATGGTCGCGGCAATGCCTGACATGTCGAACTTCCCTGCGGCCTGAGCAGCAAAAAGGCTACCAAATGGAATCTCCACCCACTCTGGTGTTGCTCCGAGAGAGCTAGCCAAACTCTTGGCTAGCTCAATAATGTAACCAGTTGGATTCCCTTTTGAATCCTTAAATTGCAAAGGAGCAAATGTGAGGTCAACACCGAACTTAACCTTTTTTGTTGAAAGAATTTTGTTCAGAATTGAATTTGGATCAGACACATTAGCAACTCGGGGTGAACTCGGCGTTGTAACAGCATTAGCTGACGGAGCAAACGATGTCAGTGCGGTCGCACCGAGTGCAATACCTGCACCTTTAATAAAGTTTCTTCTATCAGACTGAACTGATGAGATCCCCTCAACATCGGAGCTTATTTTCTTCTTTGACATAGACTTTCCTCTCGTTTTTAACGCCACACAATTTGTGTAGCAAAAATACTTGTTCAATGAATTACAGAAAATTGAATACTTCCCATTCAGTGAATCACCCCCACAACCGCACTATTTTTTTCTATGGAATTACCATCTTTGCTGACAAATGTGGAAGTCCTCTTCTCGGCAATCCCAATTAGCTTCGACACAAATATGACCGCGATGAAATACAAAATTCCGGCTGTTGTATAGAATTCAAAAGGACGGTACAGAACATTTGCCTGTTGCTGAGCCATACGCATGAGTTCTGGAACGCCAATGATGCTAAGAATTGATGAATCCTTAATTGCATCAACATATTGATTTCCGGTAGGGGGTATGACAATTCTGAAGGCTTGCGGCAAGACAACGAAACGCATAACATCCCTCTTGCTCAAACCCAATCCTTCGCCAGCTTCGCGCTGGCCATTTGGAACTGCCAAAATTCCAGATCGAAAGGTTTCAGAAAGATAGCCGCTATTTAGAAGAGCGAGCGTCAAAATTCCTGCAGGGATCATTGGAATATTTACATCTACGGCGATTGCCAAGCCAAAGTAAACCCAAATGATCAAGACATACAAGGGAACGCCGCGAAATAATTGAGTGTATAAAAAAGCGAAACTTCGGAATGCCTTGATTCGTGAAAGTCGCATCAACGCTATGCCTAAGCCCAAAATAATCGCAAGAATTATGGCTGCCGTCGCCGAAAACATCGCGATCCCAAAGCCTTTGAGTAAAATTACACGTGAATCCCATACAGCTTGGTAATCGAAGATTGGTTGGGAATCAGACATTGGACCTACCTTCTGAAAGTTTTCGCTCAAGCAACCACGCAAAACCAGCGATGGAAAGTGTCAGAGATATAAATACCATTCCGGCGAATGTGTACAACTCGAAGGGTCTAAATTCTTGAAGTGAAACATATTGTGCAACATAAATCATGTCGGCGACACCAATCACCGACACAATGGTGGCCCCTTTGAGGAGTCCAACGTAGACATTGACTGCTTGTGGAATAATGATTCGAATAGCCTGCGGTAAGACAATTAAACGTGTGGCAGTACTACGAGTCAAACCAATGGCCAGCGCAGCCTCCTGTTGACCGGCATCTATTGCGTTTAAACCGCCACGAAAGACTTCTGCCATATATGCCCCACCGGTGATACCCAGTGCAATCGCGCCAGCTTGGAAATCCGAGAATTTTATATTAAATTTAAGTGAGAGTCCGTAATAAATCCAAAATAGAAGTACAAATAGTGGGATAGAGCGAAAAACTTGAATTACTCCGTAAGAAATTGAACGCGATATTCTATATTGGCTAAGCCTCATCATTGCTAGAAGCAATCCAAAGGCAATAGCCCAAATCATTCCTACTAAAGAAATCTCAAGTGTAATGATAAGTCCATCAATTAACTCAGGTAAGTGATTCTGAATCACAGTCCAGCTGAATTGATAAGTATTCATGGGGATTACGTCAGAATCGAGCTCAAGAAAGCTTGAGTCCTTGGTTCTTTTGTATTCTTGATCTGTTCAGGTGTTCCAGATTCAACGATTTTTCCCTGATCCATAAATACAATTCGATGGGCAACCTGGAAGGCAAAATTCATTTCATGAGTGACTACTATCATGGTCATTCCGACTCCAGCGAGCCTTCGAATTTCGTCAAGAATACCGCTAACAAGTTCTGGATCGAGTGATGAAGTGACCTCGTCAAATAACATCACCTTAGGATTAAGCGCGAGCGCGCGAGCAATGGCGACTCGTTGTTTTTGACCACCAGACAACTTCTCCGGATATTGGTTTATCTTGTCAGCGAGACCAACTAATTGCAATTGTTTGCATCCAATTTCTCGAGCAGCGGACTTGCTCATTTTTCGGACTCGAACCAGACCAATAACAACATTCTCCAAGGCGGTCATATGCGGAAAGACATTGAAATGTTGGAAGACCATACCAATGTCGGACCTTAGGCTGGGCAAACCTTTCTCATATCGATTGTTGGCAAAAATATTGTATTTCGAATGAAACTTACGCCAAGTACGGCCCTCAAAAATTATTTCACCAGTATCGGGTGGAGCAATAAAATTTATGCAGCGAAGAAGGGTACTTTTTCCAGATCCACTAGGGCCAATTATGCAAACCACTTCTCCCTTCGTTATTGAAAGATTTATGTCACTTAGCACCCTATGGTCGCCAAAGATCTTAGAGACATTCTTCACTTCCAACAGATAGTCATTTTCTGTCATGCTCATTGAAATTAGATCACCAGACTCTCTGTGTAGGTCAAAATTTACTCTGACTTTATTGGTTCGCTCAGCGAACAAACTTTCAGAAAAGTTTATGTTTATTCCTATGAGGAGTCAATGGCAATTATGTCTAAAAGGCGATTCATTCCGTAATCTTTCGGGATGCGCTCAATTCCGTTCAAGGCAGACTCACTGCTATCTCTCATTACTTCCTCTTTGCGTTATCAAGTCCGTCTTCGATTGGATGGATCAAATACCGCGAAGCAGTTGGTACTTCAAGTATTAAAACTGTCGGCCATTGACGTCGCACCTGTGTTGGGGTCAGCGGGAGGCACTTATATTAGTAATATTCAGGAGCACTCACTCCAAGAATGCGGGGACAGCGAGCAAAATTTCCTAGTTATTCGGAAGTTTGAGTTAGCCAAGTAATAATTTCATTTCAAAGTTAAAGTTCAAGGCTTAGAATTCTTCGTTGGAATATACACGGATGGGGTTGCCAAGAAGTTTTTCGTCGACGTTAATTCCTAACCCCATTAGCTTTGGGATTTCAGCAAATCCATCGATTTGCGATGTTGACCAATCCGAAATATGTTCTTCGACCATTGCACCGACCAAGAAGCCATTTACCATTAAGTTACTTGGGATGCTCGAAGTCAAATGAGCCATGGCTGCGCTCACTATGTCACCCCCACCCGAATCCTCTATGGTCATTGAAAGTCCGAGAGACGCACACAAATCGCGCGCATGTTTTACCGGTGTAATCCCTCCAAAGCGCGAAAGTTTAAGCATTACTGCATCCATCGCTTTCGCTTGATATGCAGTCAAGATATCGGTGGTGCTCGATAAACTCTCATCGATTATAAATGGTCTGATTGATCGCTCTCGAACTCTTGCGCACTCTTCAATAGTTGCGCAGGGTTGTTCAATGTAGATATCTAGATTATTTACCGAAGAAACAACTCGTATTGCATCATGTTGAGACCAGTTTCCATTTGCATCAAAAATCACTTTCTCGGCGCCACTTAGAACCTCCATACAGGCTCTTATCCTGGCGATATCAGTCTTCCAATCGGTTCCTACTTTCATTTGGAACCGAGTAAACCCGAGTGCAGTAGCCGCACGACATTTGAGCGCCATTTCTTCAGGACTAGCTAAACTAATAGGCGCATACACAGGAATTCTTTCTCTGCGAATTCCACCTAATAAATCTCCTAAACGCATATTTGTTGCTTTGCCAAAAATATCCCAACAAGCAATGTCGAGGGCTGATTTTGCGTATTGGTGACCCTTCATGGTGGATTCCATTTTTTGAAAAACTAGATCTGTTTGCCTAGGATCCAGACCGATAATTGAAGGGGCCAGCAAGGACATAGCCGCCCGAGTGCCTTCACCATGTGCCACTAGATAATTTGGACTAAAGGCGCATTGTTCACCCCACCCAAAGATTTCAGAGTCGGTATGGACTTTAACAATCGTGGCATCCTGATTTGCAGCAACTTTTCCACCAGAAATTACAAAAGAGCCACCTTTGACAGAATATGTTTTTTGAAATACTTCAACTTTCGTAATTTTCATGTACGAAATTATGTCAGCCTGCATGGAATTCGCATAGCCTTTTAGCAAGGGCAGGGTGCTGCTTTGGGTTTTGTTGACCCTTTGATCTACCTCATATTTTTGCTCCCTACTCTCGCAATGGGCTTTTACCTACAACTGCCTTAAGATGTTTATATGAGCGATATGGATATGGAGCTATACGATCTTAAGGTTGTCGTAGATAGTATTGAAGGCCGTTCGGTATGCGGTATGCAAGTCGGCGATTATTTTGAGTTAACAAATAGCGCGGAGCTGCGAATACCCACGGGTAAGCACTTCTGCATCTACGCAATTGCCGCGGTTACGCCACTTCTGCCAGCAAAACAACGTCAACTTCCTGCCGGAGATTGGCTAGAGAAAGACTCTTTGGTCTGTTGTCCTGATCCAGAAGAGCGCCTCATCATGAGAATTGAGCGAACTCGAAAAGTCACGCTCAAATCAGAGGATTTAACTTAAGTATTAATTGTTGTTGGTATGCATAATGTTGCGATGTCGATCCGAGTATCGTTCCAGTTGATAGACATCACCAACGAGTGCTTGCGACCTATTTAACACTTTTTCTATTGACTCCAACTCGGACGGTGAAAATATAATTTTAGGAATTACGAGATTTGATTGCAAATGACTGAGATTCCGAGCACCAACGATGACGCCTTTAACACCGGGACGGCTAAGGGTATAGGCCGAGGAAATGCTAGCAATGTCTATCGAGTGGATATCGGCGATACCCTTCAAAACATCGAGTAACTCTTGGAAAAGTTCCCAGCCGCCAAAGTCTTCAATGACCAATTTGTACTTCACATTTGATCGCGTTTCAACTCTTACTGGTGCGTCCACTCCCAAATATTTTTCTGAGATAAATCCGCCGGCTACCGTTCCATAACAGATGACGCCAATTCCCTGTTCAAGACAGTAATTGGTGACACCGTTTTCGGGACGCCGATCTAACGCCGAATATTGCAGTTGAATACTCGCAGGTTTAAGCCCCGCTTCAACGAACTCTTTGACGTGCGGGAGATCAAAATTAGTAATCCCCACGTGGCCGATTTTTCCTGCTGCTTTGAGTTTGAAAAGCTCTTCCATTGCAATTAAATAATCCTTAGCTTCATAATCCCACCAGTGGAATTGGACTAAATCCACTTGCTCAACGCCAAGGCGCACTAGTGATCGGTTCACAATTTTTTGAACATCAGTGCGATCAAAGTCATGAAGGCGAGTCTCATTAGGCACGTACTTTGTGTGTAGCTGAACCATTGATCGCGCTTGTGTACCGTGGCGATCAGTCAATCGGGCGATTGCTTTTCCTATGAGAACTTCAACGCCGGTATAAATATCGCCAAAATCGAGCGTTGAAATCCCTTCCTCAATGAAAGTAACTGTGTCTGAGATTGCTTGTTCAGTTTCGATGGAGGAGGTTAACGAATGCCCACTACTGAGTTGCCAACCGCCTTTTATAACAGGTGAAATCTCATAGCCGGGAACTAGCTCTCGTTTTCTCATTGAACAACGGCTTCAACTTCTATTTCCACCAGATACTCGTCGCCGATTAATTTAGCCTCGACCATAGTATTTGCAGGACGAATGTCGGCGAATCGCTCACCATGAACACGTGCGATTGGATCCCAATGTTTCAAGTCTTTACAAAATATTCGGCTGCGCACAACATCAGTGAGTTTGCCCCCTAGTGATTCGATCGAGGCTTCAATCTTGTCGATAATAAAATGTGTCTGCGCTATTGGATCGTTCACACCCACCGCAATATCACCATGTGTTGCCGTTGTTCCAGATACAAGAATACGATTACCAATTCTCATAGCACGCGAGTAGCCCGCCAAAGTTTCCCAAGAAGTCCCAGAATTAATGAAACT
>Ga0105050_10000703_pt1 | contig 51276 bp, 53 predicted proteins | sample FRY01_FD_78088 | JGI IMG/M metagenome (GOLD analysis project Ga0105050, IMG submission 78088) | Freshwater microbial communities from Lake Fryxell liftoff mats and glacier meltwater in Antarctica - FRY-01 | ecosystem: Environmental > Aquatic > Freshwater > Ice > Glacier meltwater ...
CACGATTTCGAGGCGCATGGTGGCGCCCATACCCAAAAACAGGGCAACGAGAAATCGGGGAAAAATGGACCGCTCTTCCCACCGGCGCAGTAGATCAGTCTCAAGTCCGACAGGCTCCTAGGCGCGAAAACACTGGGCGTGCTCGTTGCGCGTGCTCGACGTGCTGTCAAGCACGCCTGCGCGCGCTCCAGTCCGCGCCACCCAGTGTTTTCACTACTCTCGACGCCCTCGCTACGCCCCTTCATGAATAATGCGGGCTAGTTGCCGGGAGGTGCAAGGAGGTACAGGGAAGTACAAGGAGGGTGCAGGGAAGTACAAGGAGGTGTGGTGCAGATCTGTTCTGCGTCACCTTGGTTCCCTGCCGCGCAGACTCCTGGTGCGTGAAGCACGGGGATCAATGATTCAGTCTGGCTCACCAAAACGATTGGCGATCAAGGAGGTGATGGCCTCCAAAGCTGCGCTCTCGTCGGAACCACTGGTGCGGAGTATCAGCTCACTGCCAATCGGCGCCTCCAGTGCCAAGACTGTCATGATGCGCTTGCCATTGGCTTTCTGGCTGCCTTTTTCCAGTGTGATGTCACTGGCAAATCCCTTGGCGACGTCCACCAGTTTGGCGGCGGCGCGGGCATGGATCCCGAGGCGGTTGACGATCTGGACTTGACGTTCTGCCATGGTGTTTGTGGGTCTGGACTGCTGGACAGGGCCTTGGCCGAAGGCTAAGCCAATTCTCGATGGCGTACCAGTATGTCCAGTTCGCGCGAACCGAAGTGACTGCCAAGTCGTTCGGCCAGGTAGACACTCCTGTGCTGGCCACCAGTACAGCCAATACAGACTGTCATGTAAGTCCGGTTGTTGTCACCGAAGCAGGGTAGCCATCGCTCCAAGAAGCCGGAAATGTCGTTGAACATCCGATTGACTTCATCTTCCGCGGCCAGGTAACTGATGACCTGTTCGTCGCGACCGGTGAACGGGCGAAGTTCCGGAACCCAGTGGGGATTCGGCAGACAGCGAACATCAAACACGAAGTCTGCATCGACCGGCACACCGTGTTTGAAACCGAACGAACGAAACAGCAGGGACATGCGATTCTGGGCTCGTCCGAGCACACGCAGCCGAATCATTTCCCCCAATTCCTGAGCCGAGAGCCGGGTCGTGTCAACGGTAAGATCGGCGAGGTCGGAGAGCGACTCCAGCACCTCCGATTCTGCTTCTATGGCTTGGCGCAGGTCGGTGAATTGATCCGTCAGGGGATGCCGCCGACGAGTTTCGCTGAATCGTTTTACAAGGGTCGGGCTGAGTGCATCCAGAAAGACAACCTGACAGTCCACATCCATTCGGTCCAACGAGAGCAATATCTCCGGAAAGCGTTCGAGGTCACGACTGCGTGCGTCGATGCAAACGGCTATCGCACTGTCTTTCTGTCTTGGATCCCGCAGTGCGTTGTGCACGAGCGACTGCAAAAGGTTTACCGGAAAATTGTCGATGCAATCGAATCCGGCGTCTTCGAGCACCTTGAGAACCGTGCTCTTGCCTGACCCGGACCGACCACTGACGACGATCAGTTGCATGGTTATCTGCCTGCGCTTTGCGAGCCTTCCAGCAGTATCGCACGCAGTTCGGTTGCGTTGGCTGCAGTGCGCATGCGTGCGGCGATGCGTTCATTCGCAAAGGCTCGGGAAAGACTCGCGAGAACTTTCAGATGTTCGTTTGCTTCGGATTCCGGCACGACCAGACCGAACAGGAGATCGACCGATTGGCCATCCGGTGCATCGAACTCAATGGGGGATTGCAAACGAACAAAAACGCCGGTGATGCGGTTGAATGAAGTTCTGCAGTGGGGAATCGCGATGCCTTCACCGAGGCCGGTACTACCGAGTCTCTCGCGCGCCTGCAGCGCGCTGAGTACGTCTCTGGCGTCGAGTTCAGGATGTTCTTTGCAGAGTCGTTCACTGATCCACTCGAGAGCCCGCTTTCGGCTGTGGACTTCGACGTCAATGGCCGTACATGCCGACGTCAGGATGTTGGCTAGATCAAACACAGTACCGAATTACCCCCGGTTATGATGCCGATTGACTGTCTTTTCCTTGTGTTTGATGAGTTGGCGGTCGAGCTTGTCCGCCAGCATATCGATGGCGGCGTACAGATCTTCCATCTGCGCATCGGCAAACAACTCACCGCCGCTGACGTGCACGGTCGCCTCGGCCTTCTGAATCATCTTCTCGACGGTCAGTACGACATGCACATTGGTAATGTGGTCTGAATGGCGCTCCAACCGGTCCATTTTCTCCGTGACATAGTCACGCAGCGAATCGGTTACGTCGATATGGTGGCCAGAAATGCTCAGCTGCATTGATCACTCCTTGGTGAAGGCTTGGTGGACATCATCATGAAAGCCGTTTGCGTTCGTTGGAAGGCGGAATCCGCAGGGATTCCCGATACTTTGCTACGGTCCTGCGAGCCACCGTGATGTTCTGTCGGGCGAGCAGAGTCACCAGCTGGCTGTCGCTCAGTGGTTTACGCGGACTTTCTTCGGAAGTCAGTTTTCTGATGAGCGCCCGAATCGCAGTGCTCGAAACCTCGCCCCCCGTGCTGCTGGCGACGTGGCTCGAAAAAAAGTACTTGAGTTCGAACACACCGCGAGGAGTGTGCATGTACTTGCGGCTGGTTACTCGCGAGATCGTGGACTCATGCATATCGACCACCGCAGCGATGTCAGCCAGAACCAGTGGCTTCATGGCTTCCTCACCGTAATCAAAAAAGCCGCGCTGCATCTCGACAATCTTGCTGGCGACCTTGAGGAGGGTATCGTGACGACTCTGCAGACTCTTGAGGAACCAGCGTGCTTCCGTGAGATGTTCGCGCAGGTAACTCGCATCGGCCGCTTTGACAGCACTTTTTGCGAGTTCAGCATATTGTTCGTTGAGCCGGATTTTTGGCAAGGCGTCCGAGTTCAGTTCGACGACCCAGCGGCTGCCACGCTTGTTGGTTGCCTTGCGAACGACAACATCCGGAATGACGTATTCCTCGGGCTCGGTGGCGATGGTAGAGCCTGGTCGTGGATTCAGAGACTGAATCACCTGAATCACGTCCGCAAGCTCTTTCTCGGGCAACTTCAGCTTTGAACACAATGCGGTGAAATCGTGTGCAGCGAGCAGATCCAGGTGGTTGACGACCAGTTCCAGTGCGAGGCCACGATGGGGGGTTTCTGCTGCCATGGCCAGCAGCTGAATGGTCAGGCACTCGCGCAGATCGCGTGCGCCGACTCCAATCGGGTCGAAGTGCTGGATGAGTTTCAGTACGGCAACCACTTCTTCGACGCCGACGTCCGGATTTTCGTCGCGCACGGACTCAACGAGATCTTCGACGCTGATGGTGAGCATGCCGTCGTTGTCGATGGCGTCGATCAGCATGGTGGCGATGCCGTGGTCCGTCGGTGAGAACGGCGTGAGATTCAGTTGCCACAGAAGGTAGTCGTTCAGCGTTTCCCGGTAGGTGTTGCGATCTTCCATGTCCCAGTTTTCGCTGGACCCTGCCGGGGATCCGCTGCTGTCGAAGACATCCTCCCAGCGACTGTCGACGGGCAGGTCTTCGGGAATGTCGGCACGATCGCCGTCGAGTTGCATATCGTTGTCGATATCAGCGGGGTCAATCTGCTGCGCAGATTCTTCATGTTGCAAAGGCTCGGCTGCGGGGCTTTCCGATTCTTCGTACTCGAGCAGTGGGTTTTCGGTCACCATGGACTGGATTTCCTGTTCCAGATCGATAGTGGACAGCTGCAAAAGCTTGATCGCCTGCTGCAACTGGGGGGTCATCGCAAGTTGCTGACCCATGCGGAGGGCGAGCGTCTGTTTCACTGAAACTCAATCCTGGCAAGAGGTCGAGCTGAGACTATTGCGATCACTAAATGCTGAATCCTTCACCCAGGTAAACGCTACGTACGGTGGCATTGTTCAGTATGGACTCAGGCGAGCCATCTGCAATGATGTGGCCCTCATTGACGATGTAGGCACGATCACAAATGTCGAGGGTGTCGCGCACGTTGTGATCCGTGATGAGCACGCCGAGCCCCCGTGCTGCCAGGCGCTTTATTTCCTTTTTGATCTCGGCAACGGAAATTGGATCAACCCCGGCAAATGGCTCGTCAAGCAGCATGAATGCAGGCTGGGTGGCGAGCGCACGGGCGATTTCAAGCCGACGACGCTCACCACCGGAGAGTTGTTCGCCCCGCGATTTTCGGACGCCTTCCAGATGGAACTCCTGAATCAGTTGTTCACGCAGCGCAATGCGTTGCTGCCGATTCAGATCACACCGAAGCTCCAGCACCGCATGGATGTTGTTTTCGGTGCTGAGCGTGCGAAAGACACTTGCCTCTTGCGGCAGGTAACCGATACCGGCACGGGCTCGTTTATGGACTGGTGCTTTGGTCAGGTCCTTGTCGTTGACGGTGATGACACCAGCGTCCGGTCGGATCAGTCCGACGATCATGTAAAAGCAGGTCGTCTTGCCGGCGCCATTCGGCCCGAGCAAACCAACGATTTCGCCGGTCTGGACCTGCAGGCTGACATCTTCCACGACGAGTCGCCGTCCGTAGCTCTTCTTCAGGTTGGCAGCCTTCAGCAGATTCATTGAGGTGGCCTGACCGGTTGCAGAATCATGCGTACGGGCCTTGTGTCGTCCGCATGGGCATCCACTTTGCCCGCGACGATGTCATAGCGGATGACATCTCCCTTCAGCTCGCTGCCGCGCTGGAGGAGTTGTGCCTGGCCTCGCAGGTCGAGTGCTTCGGTCTGAGTATGGTAGACAATCTGTGATGCATTGGCGTGTACGTGACCCTGGTCGCCCTCGAGTTGCTGCTGGTAGCGTGCAGGGGTGCCGGTTGCAATGATGCGGACGACCTGCTCTTTTTCGTACTCGACCACCATCGTATCGGCAACCACCCGCAGCGTGCCCTGGTCGATACGGACATTGCCGTGATAGACCAGCGTCTGGGCGTTGCGATCCATTTCGGCAGATCGTCCGGTGATATGAATTGGCTTGTTGGCATCCTCTGACAGTGAGAGCGCCGTAAGTGGCAACAACAACAGAGCCAACAGCAGAACCGGCAGACCACCTGCACGCCGGACAAGCGCCATCTCCGGTAATCGGAGATCAGGACAAATCCTCCGCTTGCTTGACTTGGCGTGGTCTGGCTGATGCATGGCTACTTGCTTGATTTGAATTGTGTCGGCAACACGATGCTGTGAACAGGTTGCCTGGCGTCCGAAGCGAGGTGCAACTGTCCGGTCATGAGGTCACCCTGCATGCTGGCGGCCTGTGTCCTGCCAACGTCGCTGTCGATGATAACACTGACCGGAGACTTCGCGAATTGACGCGCCGGAAAGAGGTCGATGGCAGCTGAGCGGATGACCAGTACCGAGCGACCTGAAACCTCGTCGAGTTGGCGCAGTACGACTTCATCACGCAGCAGAACCACGTTTTCGGGATCGCCTGCAGGATCGGTAGCTTCGCGGATCATCCCGGCTTTTGACTCGACGTTCCATGGGGCGCCATTGTCCGAACGAATCAGCAGCCTGGGTTCGGTCAATGCAGTTTCAGTGGTCGCTTCAAAACGGGACATCTGTTTTGCGTGCAGCCGGTACTTCAGATTGCCGGTGAGGTCGAATTCCGTAATGGTCGCCCCGCCCAACCGGAGATCAGGCTCTGCTGAATTGTCCCGGATCTCGGTCACGGGCAGTGGTCGCGATTCGAGCGGGTCGGATTGGTCCGGGCGCATGAAAAAATAGCCAAGCAACAACAACGATCCAATGGTCACGGTGGCGATCAGAGAGCGGATCAAGGCAGGGGTCATGGGTAAGGCCAAAGCCCCTTGGCCCGCAGAATCAGCTCACAGAGTTCCCGCGCCACACCACCTCCACCCCGGGTTGATGTCACAAAATGTGCACCTGCCCGGACCACCGGATGGCCGTTTGGGACGCTGATGCCGATCGCACAGTCAGTGAACACAGCAAGATCCGGGAGATCGTCACCGACATGGGCAGCCCGGTCAGCCGGTATGCGCACTGTGGCAAGGAATTCTGCGAATACCTCATTTTTTTTTGTAACGCCCTGATAAAGATGGTGAATACCCAGCTCTTCTGCGCGGCGATGGACGATCAGGGACGATCGGCCGGTGATCCAGCCGACGGCGATTCCAGCCTGCATCAGCATCTTGAGGGCAGTGCCATCCTGCACGTTGAACGTCTTGAGCTCACGACCATCGTCGAGATAAGAGATGCCACCATCAGTAAGCACCCCGTCGACATCGAAGGTGATGGCGTCGAGGCTGCCAAAATCGGGCTGGTTCTGGTCGGTGGTCACGGCCGCACTCTAGACCGAAGCCCTCAGCAAGGAAATGGCAGGCAGGTGTGGTGAATCAGAGTCGAGAGAGGGAAGCCCTGACAAATGAGGGCTTCCTTTGCTTGTGAAACAGGTCGCCAGCCTTGAAGATTGGCCGCCTTCAACAGACCCGACAGCAGACGTTCAGACAACTGACCCCATACTGAGCGCTCGCGAGGACAGTTCATGCAGCAGGACTACATCATCGAGGTCGAAGATCTGTGTTTCACCCGTGGTGAAAAAATGATCTTCGATCATCTCAACTTGAAGGTGCCGCGCGGTGCGATTTCGGCGGTTATGGGGCCTAGCGGTACCGGGAAGACCACCCTGCTTCGGGTGATTGGCGGCCAGTTGCGACCGGACTCTGGAAAAGTGCTGCTCAATGGCAAGAATGTCTGCACCATGGGCCGCGAAGAACTCTTTCGTGCGCGCAGGGACATCGGCATGTTGTTCCAGACCTCCGCCCTGTTCACGGATATGAACGTCTTCGAAAATGTCGCGTTCCCGCTGCGGGTGCACACGAGTCTGCCGGAAGACACCATCCGCGATTTGGTGCTGATGAAACTCAATGCGGTGGGTTTGCGTGGCGCCAGGGACCTCAGGCCAAGTCAGCTGTCCGGCGGCATGTCCAGACGCGTGGCGCTGGCGCGTGCAACTGCGCTGGACCCTGATCTCATCATGTATGACGAGCCATTCACGGGCCAGGACCCGATCTCGATGGGTGTGATCCTGACGCTGATCCATGAACTCAACGACGCACTCGGCACGTCCACCCTGTTGGTCTCACACGACATTCACGAGACTCTGAGCATCGCTGACTACCTGTTTGTGATCGCCGATGGCAAGGTCATCGGCGAAGGCACTCCGGATCAACTGAAGGCTAATGAATCCAAGCGTATCCATCAGTTCATGCATGGTGACCCGGATGGTCCGGTTCCGTTTCATTATCCCGCCGATGATCTGCGGTTCGATCTTCTGAGCGAGGTCGAGTAATGGTTTCGTTTCTGCGCCGAATTGGCAACCGCGTCCTGTTTCGACTGGAGGGGTTGGGACGGGCCACCATGATGTGGGGATTGGCGATGGCCACGCTGCCGAGGAAGGGCGACATGACCCTGCTGTTCAGGCAGATCTACTCGATCGGAGTGCTGTCGATTGCCATCATCGTGTTGTCAGCGTTTGCCATCGGCGCGGTGATCTCGCTGCAGTTTTATACCCAGCTCTCACGCTTTGGCGCTGAAGATGCAGTGGGCGCAGGTCTGGCCCTGGTTTTGCTGCGGGAACTCGGTCCGGTGGTCACGGGCCTGCTGTTCGCAGGTCGCGCAGGGTCGGCGATCACGGCAGAAATCGGGTTGATGAAAACCACCGAGCAGTTGTCAATCATGGAAATGATGGGTGTCGATCCATTGCGAAGGATTGTCGCGCCAAGGCTTTGGGGTGGCATCATCAGCATGCCTTTGCTCACGGCCATCTTCAATGTGGTTGGCATCTACGGTGGTGTTGTTGTAGGTGTGTACTGGCTGGGAGCCGATGCTGGCGGGTTCTGGAGTGGTATGCAGGACGCCGTCGATGTTCGTGAAGACATTCTCAAGGGAATGCTCAAAGCGGCCATTTTTGCGGTCGTGGTGACCTGGATAGCAGTTTTTCAAGGCTATGATTGCGAGCCCACCGCAGAGGGTATGGGTCGGGCGACCACCAAGACCGTGGTGACATCGTCCGTGATGATACTTGCCCTGGACTTTTTCCTCACCCTTTCAATGTATGGAGATTTCTGATCATGCGAATGCGCACCCTGGAGATCAGCGTCGGCGCCTTCGTTCTCGCCGGAATGCTGGCTGTTGTGTTTCTGGTCATCCAGGTATCAGGCGTGAACACGAATACCTCGGAAACCTCGTATGTGGTCACTGCGCGGTTCGACGACGTCGCCGGATTGAGACCACGCGCCAAGGTCAGCATGGCCGGTGTGACCCTGGGTCGGGTGCAATCGATCGAAGTCGATACGGACTACGGCGAAGCCATTGTCCAGATAGAAATCGATGGTGAACCTGGCACGTTGACCACAGACACCAGTGCCAAAGTACTTACCGAGGGCATTCTTGGAGCCCGATACATCGGGTTACGCCCAGGCTCGGATGACACAAAACTCAAGGATGGTGGCGAGATCACCGAAACCCAGGGTGCCATCGTGTTGGAGAACCTCATTGGTCAGTTTCTCACCAGTCTGGGCAAGGATTGAGGTGTGTCAGCACTGCAACGACGCGGCAACGGCCTGATTTGTCTTCATGGAGCGGTTGCTGAAGGTTGTTGAGAGTCGCTGAAGAAGTGCTGAACGCACTTCTTCAGCATCCTGTTAGGATGGCGTTGGTATCGATCCCGGCAACAGTTTGCCGATGGATGGCCGTCGTCAGGAGTGGAGTTCAAAACGTGCGCAAGATTCTGATCAAATTTGTCATGCTGATGGGCCTTGTGTGGTCCGGCGTCGTACTCGGCGCGGAAGCGGCACCGGAAACTGTTGTTCGCCAGACCTCGGACCGGGTGCTGGCACTTATTGAAGATGGCAAGGTCTACATCAACGAAGATCCGGATCGATTTTACCGGGCAGTTCACGATGTGCTCGAACCGGTGGTCGCATTCGACGCTTTTGCCCGTGGTGTCATGGGGCCTTTCTGGAAAGAAGCCACCGATGCACAGAAGACGCGCTTCATCGAGACCTTCAAGTGGGGCTTGCTGCGCACGTATTCGGCAGCTTTGACCGAGTTCAGCGATGGTAAGGTCGTGGTCATTGAACCGGACAAACCGCCAAGAACCGCTGACCGCCGCGACGTAAAAATGGAGATTCGCACCGACAAGGGTGACGTCTATCCGGTTGTCTACGCGATGGCGCTCGATCCGCAATCGCGCTGGCGCGTACGCAACCTTGTGGTCGGTGGCGTGAATATCGGGTTGACCTACCAGAACCAGTTCAGGAGTGCCATGCGTGATCCGAAGTACGCAGGTAGCATGGATAAGGTCATTGACAGTTGGGCGACTGTAGTCGAAGCCGAAAAGGCCAAGGCGACCGACGCTGTCAAGCCTGCCAATGACGAGACTGGGGCTGTTATCAAAGCTGGCGCTGCTTGAGCGGAATCAGTCATGTTGACCGGAAGTATCAATTTCGAGAACTATCCAGAAATGCGGCTTGTTGGCGACGAACTGGTCGATAGTGCTACCAGTCCGGTGCGCATCGATCTTGCCGGACTAACCCATGCCAACAGTCTGACTGTTGGCGCGATGATCGCCTGGTATCGACGAGCGGCGAAACAGGACAAGATCGTCCAGTTTGACAACGTCTCCCAGCCATTGCACAGGATCATCCAGGTGTCCGGACTAGAGACCATCCTGCTCGGGGAGAGTTGATGGAACTGCGTACAGCAATTGAAGCCTCCTTGCGCGACGGACTTCCCGAGGCGGAGGTCATGCTTGACCTGCAGGGCAACAAGGCAGTGGTGGATGTTGTCAGTCCGGTGTTTGCCGGCAAGTCCCGAGTCGAACGAAGCAAACTCGTCTATCAGTGTCTGGACAGCCTGATCAGGAGTGGCGCGTTGCACGCCGTGACGATTCGCGCAGCTGCTCCGGGAGAACGCGGACCCGAAGTAGGTGGATAAGCTGCAGATCCGGGGCGGCAAGCCGCTGCATGGTCGACTGCGTATTTCAGGTGCGAAAAACTCTGCACTGAAGATTCTTGCAGCATCGCTGTTGTCTGGTTCGCCACTGGCGATCCGCAACATGCCACATCTGCACGATGTCACCACCATGATCGAACTGCTGGGGTGCCTGGGTGTAGACGTCACGGTGGATGATCGAATGACCGTGGAAATCTCCGCTGCAAACGTGCACTGCATGCGGGCACCATACGAACTCGTCAAGACGATGCGCGCCTCATTCCTGGTTCTTGGGCCGATGCTCGCCCGCTTTGGTCAGGCAGAAGTTTCGCTCCCTGGTGGCTGTGCCATTGGTGCGCGGCCTGTGGATCAGCATCTGAAAGGGCTGGCTGCCATGGGTGCCGAGATCGAACTTGATGGTGGCTATGTGCGGGCGCGCAGTCATGGTCGATTGCGTGGGGCACCCATTCATATGGACATCGTGACCGTGGGAGGCACAGAGAACCTGTTGATGGCAGCGACGCTCGCTGATGGCATAACGACGATCGACAATGCTGCGAAAGAGCCTGAGATCGTTGATCTTGCGCAGTGCCTGATTGCCATGGGCGCAAAAATTGAAGGCCATGGAACATCGCGAATCATCATCGAAGGTCGCGAATCGCTGGGAGGTTGTGATTTCTCGGTAATGCCGGACCGTATCGAGGCAGGCACGTATCTGGTGGCGGCGGCCGCTACCGGTGGCAGCATCAGACTTACGCACGTCGCTCCCAACACGCTGGATTCGGTAATTGAACGTCTCGAAGCAGCAGGAGCCAGTGTGGAGACAGGTGATGACTGGATCGCGCTCGATATGGGCGGTCGGCGACCGCGTGCGGTTGATATCGAGACCCGCCCCTACCCTGGCTTTCCAACCGATCTTCAGGCGCAGTTCATGGCCATGGACGCAATTGCCGAAGGGACCAGCAAGATTCGCGAGACGATCTTCGAAAATCGTTTCATGCATGTGCAGGAACTGAATCGTCTTGGCGCAAACATCGAGCAGGTCAGTGCGTCGATGGCTCTGGTACATGGCGTGCCAGGACTGTCTGCCGCTCCTGTCATGGCGACAGATCTCCGAGCCTCATCCAGCCTGGTTGTTGCTGCGCTGGTCGCCGAAGGCACGACGCTGATTGATCGCATCTACCACATCGACCGAGGCTACGAAACGATCGAGGAAAAGCTCGGTAGCCTTGGCGCTGATATCACCAGGGTGCGTTGAACAGGGTAAATCGAACAATGAGCCTTACCATTGCACTGAACCGTGGCCGGATTCTCAAGGAATGTCTGCCGTTGCTGGCGCGGGCTGGCATCGAGCCACTGGATGATATCCACAACAGCCGCAAGCTGATATTCGAAGCCACGGGTGGCCACAAGCTGATCGTCATGCGTGGGTCCGATGTGCCTACCTATGTGGAGCATGGTGTCGCCGACGTCGGAATCACTGGCAAGGATACGATTCTGGAGTACGGCGAAGGCGCGAGTTTTTATGAACGCCTTGATCTGTGTATTGGTCGTTGCCGACTGATGGTGGCGGCGCCAGTGGGCGCCGATCTCTCACAGGGTCCACTACGCGTCGCTACCAAGTTCGTGAACGTGAGCCGCAGTTATTATGATGCCCTCGGCAGGCAGGCGACGATCATTCCGCTTGCAGGCGCAATCGAGATCGCTCCGCTGATAGGACTGGCTGATCTCATCGTCGACATAGTCGATACCGGCAACACGCTGAAGGCAAACGGATTGGAAGCCCGTGCAACGATTGCCATGGTCAGCACCCGGCTCATCGTCAATCGTGCGTCGCAGAAGACGCGATTTGATGCTGTGCAGGAGCTGGTTGGCAGGCTGCGTGAAGTGACAGCTGCCTGATGTTTTCGATACGACGGTTTGATTCCTGCGGCGCGGACTTCATGGATCATCTGCATCAACTGTCCAGGCTGCCCGAAGCTGATGATGGCGGAGTCGATCGACGCGTTGCTGAGATCATTGCCGACGTACGTCTGCGAGGCGATGTCGCGCTGATCGAACTGACCACACGCCTGGATCGTCATACGGTAGCCGACGCAGCAGACTTCGAGATCTCTCGTGGCGAACTGGAATCGGCCTTCAACAGTCTTGATTTGCAGGCTCGCCAGGCACTGGAGATTGCGGCGACCCGGATCCGGGATTATCACCTGCAACAGATAACCCCGGACATCGACTACACCGATGCGCTCGGGAATCGGCTTGGACAACGGTGGACTCCCCTGGATCGGGTTGGTGTTTATGTACCCGGTGGGCGTGCCGCATACCCTTCTTCGGTCCTGATGACGGTCATTCCAGCTCGTTGTGCCGGGGTCACCGAGATCATCGTCGTGGTACCGACTCCGGACGGTGTTCGCAACTCCCTGGTACTCGCGGCGGCGCACATGGCGGGTGTTGATCGATTGTTCACCATTGGTGGTGCTCAGGCGGTAGCAGCACTTGCCTGGGGAACCGCAGTCGTGCCGCGAGTAGACAAGATTGTTGGCCCAGGTAATGCCTGGGTCGCAGCGGCCAAGCGGCAGGTCTTCGGTCAGGTTGGCATCGATTCCATAGCCGGACCGTCGGAGATCCTGATCATCGCCGACGAAACGGCAGATCCCGACTGGATTGCCATGGATCTGTTCTCACAGGCCGAGCACGATGCCGCGGCGCAAAGTCTGCTGATTTCGGCCAGTGAAACATTGCTCGATCAAGTGGCAGCAGCCATTGATCGTTTGCTTCCCGCACGTTTGCGCCGAGAGGTCATCAGCGAGTCTCTGGCCAGTCGAGGCGCGCTTATCAAGGTCAGAGATCTCGAAGAAGCCTGTCGGCTTGCGAATACCATTGCTGCAGAGCATGTCCAGCTGATGGTGCGTGATCCGCGTGCGTTGTTGTCCAGCATCCGGCATGCCGGTGCAATTTTTATCGGCGCCAATGCCGGCGAGGTGCTGGGCGACTACGTAGCAGGACCGTCGCACGTGCTGCCAACCTACGGCACCGCGAGATTTTCCTCACCACTGTCGGTATACGACTTCAAGAAGCGCAGTTCGCTGATTGAACTGTCCACAGCCGGTCTTGCCGCGCTGGTGCCGGTAGCGGTGAGTCTGGCTGAAGCGGAAGGACTGGAAGCGCATGCCGCAGCAGCGGCCATTCGCCAATCGCAGGCAGACTCCTAGGAGTCTGTCGGACTTGAGACTGATCTACTGCGCCGGTGGGAAGAGCGGTCCATTTTTCCCCGATTTCTCGTTGCCCTGTTTTTGGGTATGGGCGCCACCATGCGTTTTCACTACTCTCGACGCCCTCGCTACGCCCCTTCATGAATAATGCGGGCTAGGAGTCTGCGCGGCAGAAGGCGGCGGTGCGAGGCGAGTGTCAATTCGAGACCGATTTTTCGTTCGTTTGAGGCTAGTAGTGGGCGCTACATGCCGAAAACGAACAAAAAATCGGGCCGAAGTGGCGCCGCCGCAGCCCGTTGATCTTCTGCCGCGCAGACTCCTAGTCTTCGGCCGCAGGTTCAGGACGCTCCGCCACGACCAGTACCAGATCGATCATCTGCCCATTTCGATCGACGGTTATCTGCATTCTTGCGCCGGGTTTGCGCATGCCAACCTGTCGACTGATGCTTAACCGGTCACGAGGCATCTGGTTGTCCAGTGCCATCAGCGTGTCACCGATTTTCAATCCACCAAGCTCGCCGGGGCCACCTGCGTCCACACCGATTATGCGGAAACCGAACTCAGTGCTGCCTGCACGCTGTTCGGCCAGTTCGATGCCAATCCAGCCGCGCCGAACACGTCCGTGGGCAAGGATTTCCTCGAGAACGTATTCCACGACATCGGATGGAATGGCAAAGCCGATGCCTTGTGAGCCTGCGTCGCGCGAAAAGATCATCGTATTGATGCCAATCAATTCGCCATCGCTGTTCACGAGAGCCCCTCCCGAGTTTCCAGGGTTGATCGCGGCGTCGGTTTGCATGAAGTTGTCATAGGTGCTCTCCCCGATTACCACACGACTTACCGCACCGATGATGCCCTGTGAGACGGTTTGGCCGATGCCAAAAGGATTGCCGATGGCAAGCGCAATGTCGCCGACGTGGACGTTTTCGGAACTGCTGATTTTAATTGGCGGAGCATTCTTTGCCTGAACGCGGATGACTGCCAGATCGAAATCACGGTCCCGACCAATGACGGTTGCCGGCAGAACCGTTCCGGAATTGAGCCCTACCAGCACTTCATCGGCATCCTCGATGACGTGGTTGTTGGTGACGATGTGTCCATCCGCTCGCACGATCACGCCGGAGCCCAAGGAACTGTCGACTCTGGCGGCGCCACTGTTCTCCAGTTTTTCACACCAGGCCTGATAACGGGGCAACTTGCAGAGGGCAGGCCGCATTGTCCGGCTGGAATAAATGCTGACTACAGATGGCGCAGCAAGTTTGACCGCGTCGGCGTAGCCGTCGTGGGAGCGCTCACCGGCCGAGTTTGTGACAAGCAGCAGCACGCCGCCAACCAATGCACCCAACAGCGCTGGAAGCAACAGGGAACCAGGCCATCCGTTCATCGTCAGTATTCCCTGGTTTTGGCGTTGGGTCAGCGGCAGATTCGGGTTAAAGTCGCGCGCCGACACAACGCTAACACGATTCGATAACCATGCGACCGATGGAACGATATCGCCAGGCTGTAGCGAACGGGTCGATTGCAGCCGACCCGGCGCAAGCCGCAGTCATGGAAAAACTGGACCGGATCCAGTTTTTGCTCTCAACACAACCCGGTGCAGGCGGATGGTGGCAACGTCTGGTGTCGCGGTGGCAGCCCCAACAACCTGTTGCACGCGGACTCTACATCTGGGGAGGAGTTGGCCGAGGGAAGACGATGTTGATGGACTGGTTTTTTGCCAGTCTTGCTCCCGGAATAGGTCTGCGCATGCACTTCCACCGATTCATGCAGCGTGTGCATCGTGACCTGGAAACCTTCAAGGGCATCGCCAATCCGCTGCACAAGGTAGCCGATGGATTGGCGGCCGAAGGGCGGGTGCTTTGTTTCGATGAGTTTTTTGTTTCCGATATCGGCGACGCGATGCTGCTTGGCGAGTTGCTGAAAGCGTTGTTCGAGCGAGGTGTCCTGCTGGTTGCTACCTCGAATGTAGAGCCTGCACGGCTATATGAAAATGGTCTGCAGCGAAGCCGATTCCTGCCGGCGATCGATCTGTTGCAGGCGCACACAGAGGTGCATTGGCTGGATGGTCCGATCGACTATCGGCTGCGAGTGCTGGAGAAGGCGGAGCTGTTCCACTCACCACTCGATGCGGCTGCAGACGAATCTCTGCGGCGGAGTTTCTTTGCACTGGCAACGGCTGAGCCAAAGGACGACGTGGAAATGATTGTCGAAAGTCGACCCATTGTGGCGAGGAAGATTGCGGACGATGTCGCCTGGTTCCATTTTTCGGCGCTGTGCGAAGGGCCGCGCAGTCAGAACGACTACATCGAACTGGCTCGCGAGTTCCATACGGTCCTGCTCAGTAATGTCCCGATATTCACGACCAGAAAGGAAGACGCAGCGCGCAGGTTCATCAGTCTCGTTGATGAGTTTTATGATCGTTCGGTCAAGCTCATCATTTCCGCTGCGGCGCCGATTGCGGACCTTTATCAGGGCAACCGGTTGCGATTCGAATTCGACAGGACCCAGTCGCGTCTGCTGGAGATGCAGTCCCAGGACTATCTCGGTCGACTGCATAAAGCCTGAAGTCGCACAAAAATCGACCTGAACCGGGTACAGACCAGGCGGCATACCAGGACGGATGAGACTCTTCAGGACGTTTCAGGTTGCTTTTCCGGGGTCAGCTCCGCTAACATCCGCGCTCCAAAAAATCAGGGGCGCGGTCGCCTTGAAAACTGTGAGCATGAAACCCCAGGAAGTTCAGCGGGACTGGCTGGTTGTCGACGCGGAAAATCTGGTGATTGGCCGTCTTGCCACTGAAGTGGCACTACGTCTGCGCGGCAAACACAAGACGTGTTATACACAACATGTGGACACTGGCGACTTCGTGATCGTTGTCAACGCTGCCAAGGTCCGTTCGACCGGCAACAAGGAAAACGACAAGCAATACTGGCGACACACCGGCTATCCCGGTGGCATCAAGTCGGTATCACTGGGGCGCATGCGTGAGACACATCCGGAGCGGATCATCGAAGCGGCAGTGCGCGGCATGTTGCCGAAGAACCCGCTGGGTCGCGCCATGTTCCGCAAGCTCAAGGTGTATGCTGGTGCCGAACACCCGCACGCTGCCCAGCAGCCACAAGTGCTGGCGCTTTAAGCAAGAACTGGCGTTAGTCAGGTACATCAATCAGACGACAACCGGCCTTGATCGCAAGGTTTGCAAGAGAATCCAAGCATGGCAGAAGTGGACTACGGTACGGGGCGCAGAAAGACAGCTGCGGCACGAGTTTTTTTGCGCGGCGGCTCCGGTCGCATCGTTGTCAATGATGTTCCGCTCGACAATTATTTTGGTCGCGAGACATCACGCATGATCGTCCGGCAACCACTGGAAGTCGCCCAATTGGTGAATTCGGTGGATATCATGATTACCGTTTGCGGAGGCGGTGCCTCTGGTCAGGCGGGTGCAATCCGGCACGGCATCGCCCGTGCGCTGGTAGAGCGAGACGAAACGCTGCGTTCGCCGATGCGTCAGGCTGGTTTTCTGACTCGCGATGCACGTCAGGTTGAACGCAAGAAGGTCGGTCTTCGCAAAGCCCGCAAGCGTCCACAGTACTCGAAGCGATAAACTTCGTTTACAGATGCTCGGTTGGCGACAGGATTTGTTGTCTTGTTGTCACGTGATCATCGAAGCAGGTATATAATTCCTGGCGTGGATACGCAGACTTAACCTCAGTGGGAGCTGAACGTTGACAAGCGCAGATGGTTCGGCTGATCACACCTCGCATGGTGCCGGTCCAGTCGACAAGGAACGCCGTTATTTTCTGATTGGTGCTACGTCCGCGGTCGCCGCTGTTGGCGTTGCCGGGGCAGCCATTCCCTTTCTTGCTTCCTGGGCACCAAGCGCCAAGGCACGGGCTCTCGGTGCACCGGTCAAAATAGATATATCTCGACTGCAGTCTGGGCAGATGTTGGGGCCGATTCCTGCCTGGCGTGGCCAACCGGTGTTTGTTCTGTCCCGATCGGCAGAGGTCGTGGAGAGGCTTGAAACAGAAACTGAAATGCTTGAGGACCCGAATTCACTTCGGGCGACTCAGCAACCAACAAGTTCACGCAACGCGTGGCGATCTCTAAAACCTGAGATCGGTGTGTATATTGGCTTGTGTACCCACCTTGGTTGTTCACCGAAATACTACCCAGTCGTCGAACCCACCAGTTTTGATGCTGTGTGGACCGGTGGCTTTTTCTGTCCCTGCCATGGTTCGAAGTTCGATATGGCTGGACGGGTGCATGCGAAGGTCCCGGCACCCGCGAACCTCGAAGTACCACCCTATCGATATGAGTCGGATACGGTGATTGTGATCGGTGAAGCGGAGGGGGCTGCGTGATGCAAAAGGATACGCCCGCGCAGAGCAAATCTGTGCGTATGTGGTCCGACTTCGTCGAATGGCTGGATGTCCGGTTCCCTGCGACCGAAACCTTCGAATATCACATGTCGAGGTATTACGCGCCGAAGAACTTCAACTTCTGGTACTACTTCGGTGTGCTCGCCATTGTCATGCTGATCCTTCAGATCGTCACCGGCATCTGGCTGACGATGAACTATGTTCCGAGTGGTGCGGGGGCATTTGCCTCCGTTGAGTACATCATGCGTGATGTGGAATACGGGTGGTTGTTACGGTACCTGCACTCCACCGGCGCCTCGTTCTTTTTCATCGTGGTTTACCTGCACATGTTCCGTGGGCTCATGTACGGCTCCTACCGCAAGCCGCGGGAACTGCTCTGGCTGATAGGGATGGCAATTTTTGCGGCGCTTATCGTCGAGGGCTTTTTTGGTTACCTGTTGCCATGGGGCAACATGAGTTACTGGGGCGCCCAGGTGATTGTTTCGCTGGTTGGTGCCATACCGTTTGTCGGGCCTGACCTGATGGTGTGGGTTCGTGGTGACTTCCTCATGACTGAGATCACACTGAACCGATTTTTTGCACTGCACGTGATCGCACTACCTCTGGTGCTTGTAATGCTGGTTTTTGTCCATCTCGTGGCACTCCACCACGTTGGCTCGAATAACCCGGACGGAATCGAGATCAAGAAAAAGAAAGGGCCTGACGGCATACCGGTGGACGGCATCGCGTTCCATCCCTATTACACGGTCCACGATATCCATGCGACCGTGGTTTTCCTGTTCATCTTCTGTGTTGTTGTCTTCTATTTCCCCGAAGGTGGCGGCTATTTCCTGGAGAAGCCCAATTTTGAGATGGCCGATCCGTTGAAGACACCAGACCACATTGCACCGGTCTGGTACTACACACCATTTTACGCGATGTTGCGGGCAGCGACCTATCCGCTGTTCGGAATGGATGCCAAGTTCTGGGGTTTTGTGGTGATGGCCGGTGCCATTGTCGTGCCTGCGGTGTTGCCCTGGCTTGATCGATCACCGGTCAGGTCAATTCGGTACAAGGGGACACTGTCCAAAATCATGCTCGGCCTGTTTGTCGTCAGTTTTGTGGTGTTGGGCTATCTCGGAACGATTGCTCCGTCGGATGGGGCAACTGCAGTTGCCCAGATAGGCACCATTGTCTATTTTGCATACTTTGTGCTGATGCCCTGGTACACGCGTGTCGAAAAGACCAAGCCCGAACCGGAGAGGGTGACGTCATGATCCGGCGCCACACCAATCACATTGTCACGAACATGCTGACTGTTGTCCTGGCTGCAGTACTGTCCGCAGGCTCGCTGCAAGCCGCTGAAGCGATCCACTATCAGATGGAGTCGATCGATCCGGATGGCAAGAATGTCCCGTCCCTGCAGAATGGATTGAAGCTGTATACGAACTACTGTCTCGGCTGTCATTCGATGCGGTTCCAGCGCTACGAACGCACTGTGGATGATCTGATGATTCCGCACGATATCGCACTCGAACAAGTTGTGTTTACCGGTCAGAAAATCGGTGAGCTGATGATCAACGGGATGAATCCGGAAAACGCAAAGAGGTGGTTCGGCGTGACGCCTCCTGATCTCACCATGGTGACGCGGGTGCGTGGTCCGGAATGGGTGTACAACTACCTGAAGACTTTTTATATCGACGAGAGCAGACCCTTTGGCGTCAACAACAAGGTATTCGCAAATGTCGGTATGCCGCATGTACTGATGCCACTTCAGGGTGTGCAGCGAAATGGCTGTGTCCAAAAGCCTGTAATCACACAATACGGTGGTGAGAAGCGAGACCCACTGGTTCCGGGAAAAGCCATCACTGAAGAAAAATGTGATGAGCTTTACATCGAAGAAGGTACTGGCAAGCTGACGGCAAAAGAATTTGATACAGCCGTCTATGACCTGGTGAACTTCATGCACTATGTTGCCGAGCCGAGCCGACTGGATCGGCATCGGATCGGGATTTTCGTGTTGCTGTTCCTGGTCATTCTCGGGGTGTTCACCCATTTGCTGAACCGCGAATACTGGAAAGACGTGCACTAGGAGTCTGCGCGGCAGAAGGCGGCGGAGCGAGGCGAGTGTCAATTCGAGATCGATTTTTCGTCCGTTTGAGTCGCTTGAGTTAAGCGCTACGTAACGAAAACGAACGGAAAATCGCGGGCCGAAGTGGCACCGATGCAGCCTGGGGATCTTCTGCCGCGCAGGCTCCTAGCCCGGACTATTCATGAAGGTTCGTCGCCAGGACGAGATGCGGTAAAAGACAGTGTGGCGCGCCCTTGCAGGCGCGCAGTCGTACTTACCAGTACGGCGAGCACCGGGAAGGAGCACGCGCTGTGTTTTCACGACTATCGGCAGCCGCAGCAGAAGATTCATGAATAGTCCGGGCGAGGAGCCTGTCGGACTTGAGCGATCGTAGCGAGCCAGGTGGGAGTGTGGACGGTTTTTCACGATCTCGAGGCGCATAGTGGCCCCCGTAAAAAAAAACAGGGCAACGAGAGATCGGGGAAATGGACCGTTCTTCCCACAGGAGTAGCAGATCAGACTCAAGTCCGACAGGCTCGCAGGCACACAATCTGCGGGAGATCGTCGACCACGCGATCTCCTCCCCAGCCCGATAGCTGGCTGCGACAGTAGAGACGTTTTGATCCCACGCGATTCAAAGGGGTCTGGACCGGAGTAAGTTACTTTGCACATGAGTATTGTCACCAAGCGTTCAACGATGGCGTTTTTTTCCGATGCGAGGGACCACTACTGCCATCGGGTTCGAATGGTGTTGGCCGAAAAAGGTGTCACCGTCGAAGTCATCGATATTGATCCAAACAACAAGCCCGAGGAGCTTGGTGAGGTCAATCCGTATAACAGTCTGCCGACGTTGCTGGATCGCGATCTGGTGCTCTATGAAGCCAATGTGATCATGGAGTATCTCGACGAGCGTTTCCCACATCCACCGCTGTTGCCCGTCTACCCGGTACAGCGGGCTTTGTCGCGCCTGTGGATTTCGCGAATCGATAAGGAGTGGTCCGGGAAGATGGACGTTCTGATGACTGGCAAAGGTCGCGAGACCCTGCTTGACAAGGCTCGCAAGGAATTGCGAGAGAGCCTGCTTGCGGTAGCACCGATATTCAATGAACGCCCCTTTTTCATGAACGATGAGTTCAGTCTGGTGGATTGTTGTGTAGTCCCGCTGCTGTGGCGTCTGAAAGAAGTCGATATCGTTCTCCCGGAGCGAACAGCCAAACCGATGCTCAAGTACATGAACACGATGTTCGAGCGACCTGGGTTTCGCGAGAGCCTGACGGAAGCAGAACTGGAAATGCGTGAGTGACACCGCGGCGTCCCTACCTGTTGCGGGCGCTGCTCGACTGGATTATCGATAATCAGCAAACTCCCTACCTGTTGGTGCAGGTAGATGAGTCTGTGACTGTGCCGACGAGCTTTGTTCAGGACGGCCGAATCGTGTTGAACCTTTCTGCGATGGCGATTCGCAATCTGGTCATAGGAAACGAAGAACTCACCTTCGACGGACGTTTTTCAGGTCAGAATTTTTTCGTGCAAGTTCCGCTACGGGCTGTTCTTGCGATTTATGGAAAGGAATCCGGTGAGGGCATGCTGTTCGAGCCGGAATATGCCCAGGCTGATCCAGCAGATCAATCTCCCGCTGTGCAAAAAAGTGGGTCACCCAGCACCGCGACAGTCGAAAGTGGCAAGAAGCCGCACACTCGAACCCAGAGCAGTCACTTGAAAGTCGTCAAGTAATTCCGGTGCGATGCACGTCTGCCTGACGTGATTGGACAGGCGATCAGGGGTACCTGGTGTTCCTGCACGGAGCTCAACTCAACCGTCGATGTACTCGAACACCTTCACGATTTTCTGGATTCCAAAAACGGTACTGGCGACTTCAACCGCGTGATCGGCTTCCCGCGCCGGGACCTTTCCCATCAGATAGACCACACCGTTTTCCGTGACCACTTTGATCTTTGATCCGGGTACTTCTTTGGTGGCAACCAGTTTTGCTTTAACTTTTGAAGTGATGTAGGCATCGTTGCTTCGCGCAGGATAGGAAATCGGACCACCGATCGTCAATTCGTTGTGAACGGTCCGGATCCGGTCAATACCCTGTGCCACGCTGGTTGCCTGTTCGCGAAGCTGCTCTGAGGTGACCTGACCCAGCAGCAGAACCTGCCCGTTGTAACTCACCGCATGCAGATTGGTTCCCTCGAAATCCGGACTGGAAGCGCGAATGTCACGCTCGACAACACGCTCGAGTAACTCATCATCAAGTGCACGACCGGGCGTGCGACTCCTTGGATCATTGCCGAACACGCAGGCGGTCAGTTGACTGAAGATCACCAGAAGTAGCGTCAGACGCAGAGTAGTCATGGGCAAAAGCGTTCCTTATCCATTGCAGGCGCGGAAAGTAGTTTGGACGCGAAATCGATACTACGTCAAATCGGCAGGCATGATTGCGGTAAGCGGTGTGGCGTTGCAGAAACTGTCTGGCGGCGAGAATTATCTTACGCTGTTTTTCTTTATCAACACTCGCCAGACCACCACCAAAATCCTCACGACGACGCATTCTGACTTCCACGAATATCAGGAGACCTCGGTGTGCCGCAATCACGTCGATCTCTCCCTGGCGCTGACGGTAGTTGCGTTTGATGATGCGCAACCCATGAGCCCACAGCCAGGCGGCTGCGACCCATTCCGCGAGTCGCCCTTTGATGTTCGTAGTCAACAACACGTCAGCGCTCAGGGCGTGGCTGGGGATTCAATCAGCCGCTGATCGCGAATCTGGCTCCAGACCTGGGTGCGCCGAAATTGTTGATCGGTATTCAGCGTGAGTAAACCTGTGGAGCCCCAAATGGTCCTGGAGCGAGGGCTGCTTGATGATGGCAGGCGTCTGAGCAGACGATAGGCGTCTGTGCCGAGTGCATAAAAACTGATATCGGCGCCACCCTGGCCCACCCAGGATGATCGCAGCTGTCGATTCAAGGGGTCGTCTGCGAGCATGACTGGAAGCTCGCTGGCCCGTGCACCCTGCAAGCTGAAAATGGCGCCATTGTTGCGTACGGACTGGGTGCCTAAAAAAATCGGTATCGCGCTCACGGCGTGGTAACCCAACGCCGGTCCCAACGTGCTGGTCTGCGCCGGATCGGTGAGCGCCACAATGGCCTGCAGATCACGGCGAACTCCACCGGTAAACTGCACAGGCATCCCGAGCACGGCCTGCAACTCGGCTTTGCGTCGGAAGCTGGGTGTAGCCCGAAGCGCACTGCCTATGATGTTGGTCATATCCTTTGCATTGCTGATGTCGACTCGCGAAGTTTCTCCGCGCCACTGCTGCTGAATAGCCAACAGGGATCGTGAAGCCCATGGTGCAGTCGAAGCGATAACCAGAACCTTTTTGTGGCCGAAGCGATTGAGGGCATCACCGATGCCCACGCCTTCGTCCTCGATGGCGAGGCCCAGTTGCCAAAAATTCGGGCGAGTTGACGCAACGTCCAGATAGTTCAGTGCCACGACAGATACCTGCGGATTGAGTGCTTCGAGGGCAACCACATCGTTTTTGACCAGTGGACCAACGATCAACTGGACCCCGGACTGTGCTGCCTGATCGTAGAGTTGCGCAATCGGTTGTGCTGCCGAGTCGAGAAAGACCAGCGTTGGCGAGATTGCTGACGCTTCCTGAACCTGTGCCGCCACCATGCCATCACGAACGGCTTTGCCAATGTTTGCCAACTGACCCGTAAGCGGGAGCAGGACGGCGACGTTGGTGCGTACGGCGGAATCGGTTGCGATCAGGTAATCGATGGCATCCGGCAGCTGATCTGCGGCGACGTGATTCGGATAACGTTGCCGCCAGCCTGAAAAACCAGCGCGCTCTTCTTCCAGCGAAGTTGCCTGACGGACCACGGCGACCAGATCGAGCCAGCCGCGGAGAGATTCGTCTCCACTGACTCCCGCGAGAGTTCCTTGTCCCGTTGTTGTCTTGAGGAGCGCATCCCAGATGCGGTTGTTATACACCGACGTGCCACCTTCGATGTCAGCCGCGCGAATGAGTTCGCTGGCGACACAAGCAACCTGACCTTCGTGCTGACAAAGATCCGCACGCAGGCGGGCATTTTCTCCCGTCACCAGACTGGTGTCGGCAAGAGCGGCTGCGGCCTCATCCACCAGACCGAGCGCAAGATCGCTCTGAACCTGGACGAGAAGAGCACGCTGGCGGCTGCTCCCGGTGAGACTGCTGATGTCGATATCGCGCATGCTGAGTCGGGCAAGGTACGGGTCACCTCCCTCGAACCAGAGCTCTGCAGCGTCCAGTCGCGCTTCCGTTGCAGGGTCCGCAGACGAATGCGCGGTCGTTGGCCTGGACCTGGACGGCCTGGCCGGTACCGATGATGGCTTTGCGTCCCCGGGTTTGGAACTTGTTGGCGTGCTTTGGCAGCCGTACAGCGTCATCATCACGGCGAGCACAACAAAAGCTGAAGCTGATCGGGAAAACATGAGTCGCAACCCTGGCGTCATATATGTCGTGGCGACACCCATTGGAAACCTCGAGGACATGACCTATCGAGCGGTTAACGTCCTGCGCAAGGTTGAGATAATCGCGGCGGAGGATACCAGACACAGCCGCGGGCTGTTAAATCACTTCGCGATCACGGGTTCCCGCCTGGTAGCCCTGCACGAACACAATGAGGTGGAGCGTGCTATTGAACTGATTCAGTTTGCGCATGAGGGTGAATCCACTGCGATCATCTCCGATGCAGGTACGCCGATCCTTTCCGACCCGGGGCTTGCGGTAATTCGCCTGGCCTGGGAGTCGGGTATCCGGGTGGTACCGGTTCCCGGAGCTTCTGCACTGACTGCAGCCTTGTCGGTGAGCCCGTTTGGTGCTCAGGGATGCCTGTTCGTTGGATTTTTGCCGACTCGGACAAAGGTGCTGGAATCGATGCTGAACGATCTGAGTACACACTGGGGGGCAGTGGTGTTTTTCGAGGCGCCTCATCGAATTGTTGCGACCCTGCAGGCTCTGGAAAAACTGCTGCCAGCCAGACGGGTTCTGATTGGTCGCGAATTGACCAAGCTCCATGAAACGCTGCTGCTTGGTACACCTGCCGAGCTGTTGCCCCAGGTCCAGGAGGAGCATCGCGGCGAGTTCATCTGCATCCTTGAAGGCATGGCGGCTTCGGCAGCCAGGCATCGCGCATCATCAATAGACGCAGTCATGCTGGAACAGGCATTGATGGAGCTGTTGCCTCCTCGTCAGGTGGCAAAGGTGCTGGCGAAGGTGAGTGGTGTCGATTCGAGGACTGTTTACAGCCGCTTGACGAGCCGTCACCGCGCTGGCGATACAGCGCTTTCATCAACGTCCAGCGGCGATGATGACTGACTCTTGGTGGATGTCGGACCGCCTGGAGTGTGTCAGGGTGGTCAAGTCGACAGGGTTCGGGCCATGTCTGCGTCGAGTATTTTTCATAAGCACCTGATTTTTACGGCTAGAATGGTTCGAATGAGTCGGCCAGGCAGTCGCTCGCTGGAGCTTTTCGAGGTTTCGGCGAGAGGAAAGTCCGGGCTCCACAGGACAAGACGCCAGGTAACGCCTGGGAGGCGTGAGCCTACGGAAAGTGCAACAGAAAACAGACCGCCTAAGTTTCGAGCGAAAGTTCGAGACCGGTAAGGGTGAAACGGTGCGGTAAGAGCGCACCGCACGGACGGTAACGTACCGTGGCTGGGTAAACCCCGTCTGGAGCAAGACCAAATAGGGGTCCAATGGCGTGGTCCGCGCCGGACCCGGGTAGGTCGCTAGAGGGCATCGGTGACGATGCTTCGAGATGAATGACTGCCCTTTGACCTTTGGGTCATCGACAGAACCCGGCTTATCGGCCGACTCATTTTTTAGACATTATTTCCTTTAAGGGATGATTTTTTTAGAAGAAATCAATCCTGTCCTTAAAGTTGATTCTAGAAAAACCAGCCAGAAGGACGTTTTTATATAGCTATTGGATGTCAAAACTACCCTCAACTGGAAATTCCTTGAAATTCCGTAAGTTACTTCAACGCTGGCTTTGAATTTTGAAACGCTGGGACTATAGTGCCCAAGTGTTATTTTGTAGGTAAAAAGTGTCTATTTGTGGGTTAAAACCCGGGCTGGCCACCTCCAGGCAGCCGATAGACGCCTCACAGCATGTTTCGCGGGAGCACCACCACCAGTCTTGACGCCAAGGGTCGTATGGGCCTCCCTGTGCGTGCGCGCGAACAGCTGATGGCGGTCGATGAGGGCAATCTGGTGGTCACCATCGATCCCGCTGACAAGTGCCTGTTGCTCTATCCGTTGGGCGCATGGGAAAAACTCCAGTCTCAACTGGAGGCTTTGGACAACCTCCGTGCAGGAGTCCGAGCGCTCCAGCGAGTGATGATCGGACATGCCACGGATGTTCAAATCGATAGTGCCGGCAGGATTCTGTTGCCTGCGTTGCTCCGGGACTTTGCCGGCCTGGACAAAACCGCGATTCTTGTCGGGCAAGGCAAGAAATTCGAGATCTGGGCTGAAGACCGCTGGACCACCCGTCGTGACCACTGGCAAGCAACCAGCGAGGAGGAGCTGGCGAAGGCCAAGGAGGTGGTCGTTGGCCTCTCCATCTGATCCAGCACACGAGAAACCGATTGGCTCACACGTGTCGGTGTTCCTGGAGGAGGCGATCGACGCGCTCTTCGAATCCAGGCTGCCGGCAGGCCGAATCTGGGTTGATGGCACCTTTGGTCGTGGTGGACACAGCCGCGCGATATTGTCGCGCATGGAAGATGCCGATCGTCTCGTGGTGATTGACCGTGATCCGGAGGCGATAACCGTTGCACAAGGGCTGGCTGCCGCTGATGCACGGGTAATCGTGGTCCAGGGATCGTGGGAAGCGGCAGTCGAGGAGCTTGCCCGTCGTGGTATCGAGCGATGGCACGGTGTCCTGCTCGACCTCGGTGTGTCGTCCCCACAACTGGAAAGTGGCGCGCGCGGATTCAGTTTCAGACTGGATGGTCCGCTGGACATGCGGATGGATCCGGGTTCGGGCCAGAGCGCCGCGGCCTGGCTGAATGCAGCCGACGAAAGAGAGATTGTCCGTGTTCTTCGTAACTACGGCGAAGAAATGCAGGCCAGACGCATCGCCAGGTCGATTCTTGACAAGCGACCACTGACAACTACCTCCGAGCTGGCTGCCGCGGTAGAAGCCGTAGTTCATCGCAGTGCATCGGGCAAGCATGACGCGACGCGTACGTTTCAAGCCGTGCGTATCTTTGTCAACGACGAACTCGGATTGCTGGAGCGATCTCTGCCGGCGTTTTTTGCCGGGCTCGAGCCAGGGGCGAGACTGGTCGTCATCAGCTTTCATTCGCTTGAAGATCGAATCGTCAAACACTTTTTCCGGGACCAGTCTTCACCACCGAAGCTGCCACGCCGGTTGCCCGTCCGCGCCGATGCAATCAAACCGGTAGCGCGCCTGATCGGACGATCAAGAGTACCTTCGCCAACGGAAACGAATCGCAATCCGCGCGCCCGCAGCGCGCGAATTCGAGTTCTGGAGAAGATCGCGTGAGCGGCATTACCCGCATCGTCATCTGGACTGTCCTGGCGCTGGGGATTGCTGGTTCCGCGTTGCTGGTCATCAAGTCCACGCGCGAAATGGGGAAGCTGCATCATGAATTGCAGCTGGTAGGTGCAGCCCACGACGAGCAGTTGATGGAGCAATCCCGGCTGTTGCTTGAACGCAGTGCAAAAGCGGCGCTCCCCGGTGTTGAGAAGATCGCCATCGAACAACTCGGGATGGAATTCCCGATCAAGATTGCCAGGATCGAGCCGTGACCTGGCGACACTACGTGCTGCTGGTCGTGCTCTTCGGGTTCACTCTGGTTCTCGCGGGACGTGTGGTCTACCTCGCAACCACTGACAAGGAGTTCCTGCAGAAAGAGGGTGATGCCCGATCTATCCGCAATGAAGCCATCGGTGCCCAACGTGGGGTCATTCGCGATCGTTGGGGTGAAGCGCTGGCGATCAGTACACCGGCGTACAACGTGGTGGTTGACCCCAGCGTCAAGGTGCCAGATCCGACGGCTATTCGAGCGCTTGCGACCTTGCTGCAACTTGACGCTGCGCAGATATCCCAGAAGCTGCAAAACAGGAAGCGTCAGTATGTTGTGCTGAAGCAGCGAATCACCTGGGATGAAGCCCAGAGCCTGCGCGAAAAGAGATTTGACGGTGTAAAACTCGAGACCGTCTATCGACGTTACTACCCGGCTGGTGAAGTGACGGCTCACGTCGTCGGCTTTTCCGGATTGGGTTCCAGAAACCCCCAGGGCAAGCGCCCTGAGGGTGAAGAAGTCGCGCTGGAAGTGGGCCTGGAAGGGATCGAGATGGCATTCGATGACAAGTTGCGGGCACTGCCCGGTCGAAAGACAGTGCTGCGCGACCGCAAGGGTCAGAACGTTCGTGATCTGGAGTACGTTCGTGCGCCGAAGCATGGAGAAGATCTCACGCTCTCCATCGACTTGCGTTTGCAATATCTGGCTTACCGCGAGTTGAAGGCTGCTGTAGCCGGGCACAATGCCACATCTGCCTCGCTGGTGATGCTCGACGTGAAAACCGGCGATATCCTCGCACTGGTCAATCAGCCCTCGTACAACCCAAACGAAGGCGCTCCCAGGGAATCGGCGGGTATGCGGAACCTGGCGATTACCGATGCGCTGGAGCCTGGGTCGACGGCAAAACCATTTGCAGCGTTGGCGGGTCTGGAGTCCGGCAGATACACGGCGATGAGTGAATTTGATACTTCACCAGGATATGTCCGTGTGGTGGACAAGACCGTCAGAGATCCGGTCGACTATCGACTCCTCACGCTGACCGGCGTTCTACAGAAATCGAGTCAGGTTGGGATCGTCAAGCTGACTCTGGGTCTTGAGCGTGAGTCGGTCTACGATGTTCTGAAACGCGCCGGTGTTGGGGAGCTTGTCAACAGCGGACTGCCAAACGAAAGTGCAGGTTCAATTTCGCCTGGCGGACTGAAGAGCGATGTCGTCAAGGTCACCATGGCCTACGGCTATGGTTTCACGGTGTCACCGCTCCAGCTGGCGCGCGCGTACCTCACGCTGGCACGCAGTGGAAACAAACCCTCGGTCAGTATTCTGAAGTCCGCAACACCGGGCCCTGGAGAACAGGTGTACGACCCTGTGTTGGCTCGCGGAATAGTCAACATGCTCGAGTCGGTAACGGGTGAGGGGGGCACGGCGCGAGGTGCCCGAATCGAGGGTTATCGGGTTGCCGGAAAGACTGGTACGGCTCGTGTTGTCGGACCCAGAGGGTATGACGACAAGCGACACGTTGCCTTGTTTGCAGGCGTGGTTCCTGTCGATCATCCGGAAATCGTCATGGTTGTCATCATCCATGAACCGAGCCGGGGCCAGTCTGGTGGTGGAGCGGTTGCGGCTCCCGTGTTCTCCAGGGTTGCAGAGCGCAGTCTGCGGTTGTTGGGTATCCCGGGTGATTCGTTGCCGATGACTGCGGAGCAGAATCCACCAGTCGAAGACACAAGGACGTCCACGTGAATCTGCAGGCGCTGCTGGGATTGCAGGCACCGGCCCTTGAAATTTCAGGATTGACTGACGACTCGCGCCGTGTGCAGCCTGGTTACCTGTTCTGTGCGGTAAAGGGCCATGACACGGACGGCCATCAGTTTGTCGATGATGCGTTACGTCGAGGCGCTACAGCGATCATCAGCGAACGGCCCCTGCCATCTGTCGATCCGGCTATTGCCGTACTCATCCAACCAGATCTGGCAGCGCGCAGAGGACAATGGGCAGCCGCCTTTCACGGCTACCCTGCCAGGGCGAATCGATGCATCGGCGTGACCGGGACAAATGGCAAGACGTCGGTTGCCTGGTTCACGGCTTACATGCTGGAGTTGCTTGGCCAGTCAGCGGGATACATGGGAACTGTGGGGTGGGGAAGAATCGGGCATCTGCAGGCAGCCGATTCGACTACTGCCGGTGCCATCGTCAATCAGGAACGGTTGGCGTGGTTGTTGGAACACGGCGTGCGTGCCACGGCCATGGAAGTGAGCTCTCACGCGCTTGACCAGGGCAGAGTGGACGGCATCCCCTTTGCTGCAGCGGTGTTCACGAACCTCACGCGTGATCACCTTGATTATCACGGCACGATGAACGACTACGCAGATGCCAAGCGGAAGTTGTTTGCATCTGCAGATCTTCCGCTCGCGGTGATCAATATTGACGATGAATTTGGTTGCAGGCTGGTTGATGAATTTCGTGATCGGGTCCAGGTGATCACCTATGGGCGCAAGGCCGAAGTCAGCTGGAACAACTTGCGGCCGGGTCCCACCGGCATCCGTGGTCGTTGGTCTACGCCGTGGGGTCAAGGCCTTTTTGAGCTGCCACTGGTGGGCGAGTTTTCGGTGGCCAACGCTGCCGCCGCGCTGGCAGTTCTTGCCGCCCAGGGACACGACCTCAAGACATTGATCGATGTGCAGCGACAAATGCCCTCGGTACCCGGGCGCATGCAGTTCTTTCGAATTCAGGATGGTCCCGTAGTGGTTGTGGACTATGCGCATACTCCCGATGCCCTGACAGTTGTGCTCAAAGCACTGCGCGAACATACCAGGGGAGAACTGGTGTGTGTAATGGGTTGTGGTGGTGATCGCGATACCGGCAAGCGACCTCTGATGGCCGCTGTTGCTGATGAACTCGCTGACGTTCTGTGGCTGACTTCGGACAATCCGCGTAGCGAAGATCCCGAGCTGATACTCGAGGAGATGCGTGGTGGTCTGGCAGGCAGATCCTGCGTTTACGAGTGTGTGGATCGTGCCGATGCAATACGTCGTGCAGTCGGTTGTGCAGACGCTGGCGATCTGGTTCTTGTTGCCGGCAAGGGGCATGAGGACTATCAGGAGTTCGCCAACGGGCGAGTACCCTTCAGTGACGTGCAGCTCGTGCAGGATATCGTGCGACAGAAGGCATACGACTGATGCTCCTCTGGCTGACCCAGACTGTCTCGGAGTACTTCAGCGCGTTTGGAGAATTTCAGTACCTGACGTTCCGAACGATGGAGAGTGCGTTGACTGCGCTTGGTGCTTCATTGCTGATCGGGCCGATGTTCATCAAGCGCCTATCCCATCATCAGATGGGCCAGCGTGTGCGTGAAGATGGTCCAGCCAGTCACTTCAGCAAAGCCGGAACGCCGACCATGGGCGGTGGTTTGATACTGGTGGTAATTCTGCTGACGGTTTTGCTATGGAGTGACCTGACAAACCGCCTGGTCTGGGTTGCCCTCGCGGTCACCATGAGTTTTGGTGTCATCGGCTGGTTTGACGATTACCTCACGATTTCCCGGAAAAACTCCAGAGGACTGGCGGCCAGGTGGAAGTATTTCTGGCAATCAGTCGTCGGTGGAGCAGCAGCGATATTTCTCTATGTCACAGCGCTGACTCCGGCTGAAACAACGCTCATCGTGCCATTTCTCAAGGACGTTGCCATTCCGATGGGCGTCAGTTACGTCTTGCTCGCCTATTTCATTATCGTTGGTATGAGCAACGCCGTGAATCTCACGGATGGCCTGGATGGCCTGGCAATCCTGCCGACAGTGATGGTGGCCGCAGCCTTGGGACTGATTGCTTATCTTGTGGGCCACGTGGAATTTGCGCGATATCTGCAGATTCCCCACATTCCCGCACCTGGCGAGTTGGCGGTGTTCTGTGGCGCATTGATCGGTGCCGGAACCGGTTTTCTGTGGTTCAACGCTTATCCGGCTCAGGTTTTCATGGGTGATGTTGGCGCACTTGCCCTGGGCGCCGCGCTGGTTGTTGTGGCTATCAGGGTCCGCCATGAAATCGTTCTGCTCATCATGGGCGGCGTGTTTGTCGTTGAAACCGTATCGGTCATTCTTCAGGTGGCTTCGTACCGACTGACGGGAAAGCGGCTTTTCCGCATGGCCCCGATCCACCACCATTTTCAATTGAAAGGCTGGCCGGAACCCAAGGTCATTGTGCGGTTCTGGAATGTTGCGTTGATCCTTGTGTTGATCGGCTTGTCGGCGTTGAAGTTGCGATGAGCAACTCAAGAACTGCCATCATCGGTCTCGGAATCACCGGACGCTCGTGCATCCGCCACTTGCAGAATCACGAGCTGATCGTTCTGGATACACGGGATGATCCTGACCTGCTGAACGATTTGCCGACGCACCCAGCACTGATCGCGCGTACCGGAGTGACTGCTTTCAACTTCTCCAGAGTGGATCAGGTCATCGTCAGTCCTGGTGTGCCACTGAGTGTGCCGTTGCTTGACCACGCACGACAACTGGGTTTGCCGATACGCAGTGACATCGAGCTGTTCATGACTTCAGTAACGGCGCCGGTGTTCGGAATTACCGGCACCAATGGCAAGAGCACGGTGACTGCCATGACCGGTGCGCTGCTGGAACACGCCGGCTTCCAGGTGAGCGTTGGCGGTAACCTTGGCGAACCAGCGCTCGATCTGCTGGCTGCCAACAGTGACTTCTATGTCCTGGAACTCTCAAGCTTTCAGCTGGAACGCATGCAACCCGCCGCTCTCGCGGGAGCAACAGTCCTCAATGTGACTGAAGATCATATTGATCGCCATGGATCGCTTGAATCTTATGGTGCGGTCAAGCGCACGATCTTCGAACGCTCTGCTGTGTGCGCGTTCAACAGGGCGGACAGCCGCACGAGGCCCATGGCGATTCCCGTTGGTCGCGTAACCAGTTTTGGACTCGACATCCCGACACAAGGCGAGTGGGGTCGCCGCGTCACACAGGGAGAAACGTGGTTTTCCCGAGGCGATCAAAGCCGTCTGCCGGCAGCTGCGCTGGCACTGTCAGGTCTGCACAATCAGGAAAACTTCCTCGCTGCCTGCGCTGTCCTCGACGATCTGTCGTTGCCTGACAAAGCACTGCACGCAGTGGCGGCCGGATTTTCCGGCTTGCCACACCGATGTGTCTCACTGGGTGAGCGCAGAGGTGTTCGTTATGTGAACGACAGCAAGGCGACCAACGTTGGTGCCACACTGGCGGCGGTGAATGGAATTGCCGCGACCCTGCCCACAACGGGTCGTATCGTTCTGTTGGCAGGTGGCGACGGCAAGGGAGCAGATTTTTCACCGCTGCGTTCTCTGGCGCTATCGTTGCGTGGTGCGGTTTTGTACGGGCGCGATGCGAACCTTATCGAAGATGCCATCCGGGGTGTCATTGCCACTGCTCATGAAACGAGCTTTGAAGAGGCCATCGTCAAAGCCGCTGCACTCGCACAGCCCGGGGACTGTGTATTGCTGGCACCGGCGTGTGCAAGTCTCGACATGTTTGCCAACTACGGCGCACGTGGACGCCGATTTGTTGAACTCGTGGAGGCTTTGCCAGCATGAGTATGGCCATGCCTGTTCCCGCGTTGTCATCAGGTCGAGAACTCCTCGCGGCCAACAGTCTGGCCAGCTGGATGTTACTTGCTTGGATTGCGCTGCTGACGCTGGGCGTATGCATGGTCGCCTCCTCAACGGTTGCGGTTGCACCTGACTATCTGCAGCGACATCTTTTGTCACTGCTGATTGCGTTGCTGGCTTTTGGCTGCTGTCTGTTTATTCCACTGGAGTGGTCGAGTCGGCTGCACCGCTTTGCGTTTCCGATTGCCGTGTTGGTCTGTCTGATGGTGCTTGTCCCGGGATTCAGTGAGGAAACCAAAGGCGCGCGACGCTGGATTCGCATCGCTGGCTTCTCCATCCAGCCGAGCGAACTCGTCAAGCCACTCGTGGTGCTCTATATCGCCGGTTACATGCAACGATTTGGCCATCTGCTTGGTGATCGGACTTTCATTCTCTTGAAGCCGGTGATGCTGGTCGGCCTGGTCTGTGCACTGCTGATCATTCAGCCGGACTTTGGCGGTGCGGTAGTCCTGGCCACTGCGGTGTGGGGAGTCCTGTTTATAGGTGGAGCGCGGCTGCGACATTTTCTGCTCCTGATCGGTGTGTGCGCCGCCTTGGGTGGGGTTCTGATTCTCACCCAAGCCGAACGTATGCGGCGTGTAACAACCTTTCTGGATCCGTGGAAAGACGCATACGGCGATGGTTATCAACTGTCCCAAGCCCTGATTGCCTTCGGCCGCGGCGAAATCACCGGCCTCGGGTTGGGCGAAAGTGTGCAGAAATTGTTCTACCTGCCCGAAGCACACAACGATTTCATTGTCGCGGTCATCGCTGAAGAGCTGGGAGTGGTGGGAGTTTTTGGACTCATGTTCCTGTTTGTGGTCCTGGTCGTCGGCATCTGGACGCGCGCGCGTGAGCACCTGCGTCATGAGCGACGTTTCATTGGGTATCTCTGTTACGGGATCGGCCTGCTTTTTGCATTGCAGTTCATGGTCAACGTGGGAGTCTGCACAGGTGTGTTACCTACCAAAGGACTGACACTTCCATTTGTAAGCTACGGTGGAAACAGCCTGATTGTCTGCTGCGCATTGTTTGGTCTGGTGATGCGAGGTGATATCGAAGCTGCAGCCGAACCTCCACGCCGGGTGCGCACAAGGAAGTCACATCGTGGCTGAAGTCATGCGCTATAGCGTGCCCGAGATGGGCCGGGTTCGACGAATTCACTTTGTCGGTATTGGTGGCGCCGGGATGTGCGGTATCGCTGAAGTGTTGTTGAACCAGGGTTACCAGGTCAGTGGCTCTGATCTGAGTGCCAGCGCAAGCACGCGGCATCTGCAGGACATGGGAGCCACCGTGTTCATTGGCCACGATGCGCGTCATGTGGGAGCAGTCGATGTTGTTGTGATTTCGAGCGCGGTTGGCGCTGATAACGTAGAGGTGGTACAGGCTCATGCGTCACGAATTCCTGTCGTCCCGCGGGCTGAGATGCTGGGTGAGCTGATGCGTTATCGTCATGGTATAGCCATTGCTGGAACCCACGGCAAAACGACGACTACCAGTCTTATCACCAGCATTTTCGAGTGTGCCGGGCTTGACCCGACATTTGTGATCGGCGGCAGACTCAATAGCGCCGGAACCAATGCCCGGCTCGGCGCGGGTCGCTATCTGATCGCAGAAGCAGATGAAAGTGATGCATCGTTTCTGCATCTGCAGCCGATGTCGGCAGTCATCACCAACATCGATCGTGACCATATGGCTACCTACGGCCAGGACTTCAATCGCCTGTGCAGTACCTTCATCGACTTTGCCCATCGATTGCCGTTTTACGGTACCGCCGTGGTGTGCATAGACGACGCGCAGCTACGCAAATCACTGCCAGATATATCGCGACCCATGCTGACGTACGGCTTGAGTCAGGACGCCGAATTCAGGGCGATGGACATCCGGATCGATGGATTGCGGTGGCGCTTTCGCGCCGCTCGCCCACAACGCAGCGATCTTGAGGTGGAACTCGCCATTCCAGGTGAACACAACGTCCGGAACGCGCTGGCTGCCATCGCGATTGCCACCGACGAAGGCATTGAAGATGCGGCGATTGTCGCCGGCTTGAAGACCTTTGCCGGCGTGGGCAGGCGATTCCAGACCTATGAGGTGACCAGTGCCCGCGGCAACCAGGCGCTGCTCGTGGACGACTATGGCCATCACCCGACGGAAATTGATGCTGTTCTGTCCACGGCACGCAAGGTATGGCCGAGCCGGCGTGTGCTGATGGTCTTTCAGCCACATCGATACTCGCGCACACGAGATCTGTTTGATGATTTTGTGCGAGTGCTGTCGCAGGTGGATGCGCTGGTTGTTCTCGACGTCTATTCAGCTGGTGAGGAACCGGTGCCGGGTGCTGACGGCAAGTCTCTGTGTCAGGGATTGCGGGCACGCGGTGCGGTAGACCCGGTCTTTGTCGCCTCTGCGGCCGAGGCAATTGAAGTCCTGAACGGCATCATGCAAGCCGACGACGTGGTCATCGTTCAGGGAGCAGGCAACGTGAGTCACGTGTCGAGAGAGCTGGTTGGAGATCGTTATGGTGTTTGATCGATCCAGCATGTTTGCAGCAGCGTTCTGGCTGTGCCTGCCAATCTCGTCGTATGCACTTTGGCATCTGTTGGATCGACCCATAGAAATTGTTCACGTGGGCAGCGACCTGACACAGGTCGAGCGTAAAGCGGTGGTCAGTGCCGTTCGCAGTGCGATCGACGGCGGCATCCTGAGTACTGACATCGTCGATGTAGCCGCAGCGCTGCACAATCTCTCGTGGCCACGCAGCGCGCAGGTTCGTCGCGTCTGGCCTGACAAACTGGAAGTAGATGTGACCAAGGTGACACTGATTGCCCGTTGGCAGACAGACCGCTACCTGACTTCCACTGGTAGCATCGTCAAGGTGCCAGTACCCGTGAACAATCTGCCACTGCTTGATTGCGCTATAGCGACGCCAGTGGAGGCGATGGAAATGTATGGGATGTTGCGCGACATCGCAGCCGCCCAGTCGCTGGTTCTGACCGAGCTTGGTCAGAATCGTATCGGTGAGTGGCAGATCCGGTTTACCAGTCTTCTGACGGTCAACCTGGGCGCCGAAAAAGTGGTGGAACGCATGCACCGGTTTGCGCACACCTATCGCAGCGCAGCCGCCCTCGGTACCGGCACGCTCGCCTATGTTGATACCCGGTACCCCAATGGTGTGGCCATTCGTTTCAACGAGCTGTTGGCAGATGGCTCCACGGTGAATAACTGACATGGTGAAGTCATTGAAGTCGAGATCTGATTCAACCAACGAGAGGATCGTTGCACTCGATATCGGTACCAACAAGGTAGCGGCGATTGTTGCCGAACTGACGGCAGATGGTCAGATCGAGATTATTGGTATTGGCTCCCACCCGTCTCACGGTTTGAAAAAAGGCGTTGTGGTGAACATCGAGTCCACCGTCCAGAGCATCCAGCGTGCCGTTGAAGAAGCCGAGCTGATGGCAGGTTGCCGTATCCAGTCGGTTTATGCAGGGATCGCCGGCAGTCACATTCGCAGCATCAATTCTCACGGCAATGTTGCCGTTCGAGAAAGGGAAGTCACGCGCCAGGATATCGAGCGTGTCCTGGATGCAGCGCAGGCGATGGCGATACCAGCCGATCAGCGCATATTGCATGTATTGCCTCAGGAGTACGTCATCGATCACCAGGATGGTGTTCGGGAGCCTCTTGGCATGTCCGGTGTGCGGCTGGAAGCCAGGGTTCATATGGTGACGTGTGCTGTCAACGCTTCACAGAACATTGAAAAGTGTATCGAACGCTGTGGCCTGCGAGTCAACGACATCATTCTCGAGCAACTGGCTTCGAGTTATGCGGTGCTCACCGATGACGAGCGGGATCTTGGGGTTTGTCTGGTCGACATCGGCGGTGGGACGACGGACATCGCAGTGTTCACCGATGGCGCGATCCGGCACACCGCAGTCATACCTATTGCCGGTGATCAGGTCACCAACGATATTGCTATGGCGCTGCGCACGCCGACGCAGAGTGCTGAAGAGGTGAAGATCAAATACGCCTGTGCACTGGCCCAGCTTGCTGGCCCTGACGAGATGATCAAAGTGCCGGGCGTAGGTGACAAACCGTCCAGGGAATTGTCACGTCAGGCATTGGCTGAAGTGGTGGAGCCACGCTACGACGAGTTGTTTGGTCTGATTCAGGATGAACTCCGGCGGAGCGGCTTTGAAAATCTGATTGCGGCGGGTGTGGTCCTGACGGGTGGCGCTTCCAAAATGGAGGGTGTCATCGAATTGGCCGAAGAAATTTTTCATGTACCGGTAAGTCTGGGAATACCTCGGTATGTGCAGGGTTTGAAGGACATCGTACGAAATCCGATCTACGCCACCAGCGTAGGTCTGCTGTTGTACGGAAAAGAACGACAAGAAGAATCAGCAGGACGCCAGAAGCGTCCCGGCGGGGGGACGTGGAACAGGCTCAGGAATTGGCTCGGGGAAAATTTTTAGGAAGGAGACAATATGTTTGAACTTCTCGATGGCGCGCCGCAGAACGCAGTTATCAAGGTGGTTGGTGTCGGTGGTGGTGGTGGCAATGCAGTACAGCACATGCTTCGTCGGCAGGTGGAAGGTGTTGAGTTCATCGCGGCAAATACGGATGCACAGGCCCTCAAGGCGCTGGATGCAAAAACTACGCTGCACATAGGCAATTCGATCACCAAGGGCCTTGGCGCTGGCGCCAACCCTGAGGTGGGCAGGCAGGCCGCGCTTGAAGATCGTGATCGCATCGTCGAAGTGCTGACGGGTGCGGACATGGTTTTCATTACGGCTGGCATGGGTGGTGGTACGGGTACCGGTGCGGCACCGGTGATTGCACAGATCGCCAAGGACCTCGGCATACTGACTGTCGCCGTGGTGACCCGTCCGTTCCGGTTTGAACGCCGGGACAAGGTGGCTGAGCGCGGCGTCCTGGAGTTGAGTCAGATCGTGGATTCGCTGATCACCATTCCGAACGAGCGCCTGTTGTCGGTGCTGGGCGAGCGCACGACGATGCTGGATGCCTTTGGTTCGGCCAATGACGTGCTGCTCGGCGCGGTACAGGGCATTGCTGATCTCATCATCCGACCTGGCCTCATCAACGTCGACTTTGCCGATGTGCGTGCGGTGATGAAGGAAATGGGAATGGCGATGATGGGAACGGGTCGTGCAAGTGGCGACAATCGGGCACGAGATGCAGCCGAAGCGGCAATCCGTAGCCCGCTGCTGGATGACGTCAACCTCCAGGGAGCGCGCGGCATCCTCGTGAATGTCACTGCAGGACCTGATCTCAACATTGGTGAGTTCATTCAGGTCGGCAACATCATCGAAGAATTTGCTTCTGAAAACGCGATGGTGGTGGTGGGTACCGTAATTGATCCGGACATCGGCGACGAGATGAAGGTGACTGTGGTGGCTACCGGTCTCGGTGAACCGCGTATGCCGAATGTGGTGGTAGACAACACCGGTACGCAGTCTCGTTCTCCTGGATCGCCGGGGGAACCTGACTACAAGAACCTCGACAAGCCGGCGTACACCCGCCCCAGCCGTCATGCGAATACCGCGCGAGAAGCAGGTGGTCATGGCGAGTTGCAGCGGGATGATCTCGACTATCTCGACGTTCCAGCCTTTCTCCGGCGCCAGGCCAACTGATCGGCTGGTCGCCAGCGCCCAGGGCTGGGCTCCTGATCCTGGTTGGCAGGCTGCCAAAAAAGCAGCCTGATGACCCGGCAAAGGAGCGCACAAGCTGCGAATCAAGTACGCAAGTGCTTGATTCGGTGCAGGCAAACGACGGTGACGAGTGGTTGCAAAAGTACCGGGCGTGCTTCGGCAGCAAGCTGTCAGGTGTAAATCGCAGCGCCGGCCTTGAAGTCGTGCCGGCTTCGGCAGCAGACTCTGACTTGCGAAACCGCCCCGTCGTCTGGCGTTATAGAAATTCGCTGGTAAGATGCGCCGCCCCCCGGGCGGCCTACGCCCAATCCGGCCCAATTTGCAAAGGACCAATTCCATCGACATGACCGTGAGCCGATGACCGTCTCAATCAAACAGCACACCCTGAAGAACTGTATTCGGGCGACTGGCGTAGGGCTGCACACGGGTGACAAGGTTTTCATGACACTGGGTCCTGCCGCACCTGATACCGGTGTGGTCTTTGTGCGCACGGATCTGAAACCCAATGTGGAGATTCAGGCACGGGTCGAACAGGTTGGCGAGACCATGTTTGCGACGACGCTGGCTGCGGGCGGGGTGTCGATTGCAACCGTGGAACACCTGCTCTCCGCATTGGCTGGATTGGGTATCGATAACGCGAGGATAGAAATCAGCGCTGGCGAGCTGCCAATCATGGATGGCAGTGCAAGTCCGTTTGTGTTCTTGTTGCAATCCGCCGGCTTGGAAATGCAGGACGCACCACGCCGTTTCATTCGCATCAAACGGGCGGTGACAGTTCGGGAAGGGGAAGTTGCCGCGTCTCTTGGCCCATACGATGGTTTTCGGCTCGATTACACATTGGTCTATGACCACCCGGTGTTCAAGCGACACGCCGCGACTGCACGGGTCGAGTTCTCTTCCACCTCCTATGTAAAAGAAGTAGCCAGAGCCAGGACATTTGGATTTCTCGCGGACTACGAGCGTTTGCGGGGAATGAACCTGGTGCGTGGCGGAAGTCTTGCAAACGCCGTGGTGGTTGATGAGAACCGGATCCTCAATGAAGAAGGGCTTCGATTGGCCGATGAGTTCGTCAAGCACAAGATCCTTGATGCCATTGGCGATCTGTATCTGCTGGGCGCTCCGCTGATTGGCTCCTTTCAAGGCATCCGATCAGGCCACAGGATCAACAATCTGCTGCTCTGCAAATTGCTCAACAATCCTGATGCCTGGGAGTACGTGACGTTTGACAGTGAACAATTGTTGCCACCCGGGCTGCTTCGGGCCGGGAACGAACTCGAGTAATTGACCTCAAGGTTCAAGCCGACAGAATCTGAATCCTGAGGCTGCTCACACCACTGAAGTCCGAAAGCTGTCCAAGATCAGCGACAACTTCCGGCCCGATGAACCGTAGGCGGGTCGCGGCTGCGGCGTTACGGCAGCCGATCACCAGCACATCCCCTTGCACCGCGATGACACGACAATCCAGTCTGATTTCCTCCGGCAGCACCGCGCGCAGCGAGCGGGTCCAGCTGATCTGCGCTTCTGCCTGGTTCAGAAGATTGCGCAAAACCGAACGATGAGGGTGGTCAGGCGCCAGGAGATGTTCTATCTTCCGTTTGGGGAATGACCCTGAGGGGGGGCGGTTCGATTGCATCGGGCTGACTCCGTTGGACAAAAACAAAAACGGTCGTCTGGTGCGAATCATACTGATTTCAGGCAGCGGCATAAGTCGTGCCTTCGAATTTAAAGCCAACCAGCTGGTCGCTGCGCTTGTGGGCGTGGCGCTGCTGCTCGGCGGGTTGTCTGCGGCGCAGCCAGCGGCGTTTATCAATTGGGCGCTCGCGCCATTGGGTTCCGAACTGGATTCTGCGGTCATCCGCCGTTGGCAGGAGTCGCTCGGCGCAGAGAATGCCGATCTGGAGAATCTTCGAGGCAGACTGCAGGCCGAAAACGAGGCTGCCGGAAAGTTACTGGCACAAATGCAGGCCCGCCTGATGCGCATGGAGGCTCTGGGACAGCGCATCGTCGCGAAATCTCAACTTGATGCGGAAGAGTTCGACTTTACAGCGGAACCTGCGGTGGGTGGTCCGGTTGCGGAACCGATGGAGGAAATCACTTCGGCCGACCTCCACCATCAGATTGCGCTGTTTGCAGATCGACTCCGGGCCCGTGAGGCAGAACTGCGTATTCTTGAAGGTGTACTCACAGACAATGACCAGCTGGCCGACCTGGAACTCACCGGTTCGCCCGTGCACAGTGGTTGGGTCTCATCACCTTTCGGCTGGCGGGTTGATCCAATCAATGGCAAAAGAGCATTCCATGCCGGAGTTGACTTCGCCGGTCGCCGCAACACGAATGTCATGGCCATAGCCGGCGGGGTGGTTACGTTTGCCAGTGAGAAGGATGGTTATGGCCGAATGATCGAAATCAGCCATGGCAACGGACTGCTCACGCGGTATGGACATCACGAAGCGCTGATGGTCGAAGTTGGAGCTGTAGTGCGCAAGGGCGAGCTTATCGGGCTCATGGGCAGCAGTGGCCGGTCGACTGGATCCCACCTGCATTTCGAAGTGGAACACAACGGGGTCGCCGTCGACCCGAACCAGTACCTGAAGCGAAGTAGTTGAGGTAGCTGTCCGTTGCCTGGGCTGCGATGGTATGGCTATAGCTACCCGGAACGGGCCTTTTACCGGCGACATTCTTCTCCGCAGGTTTACCCGAAAGCACGGTAAACTGCGCGCGTTACTCTACCGGACCCTGCCGGATCGGCGTCCCAATCATGTTCAAGTTTCTTTTCGGTACTAAAAATTCTCGCGAACTCAGGCGCATGGGGCGTCTGGTGAAACAGATTAACGAACTCGAGCCCAAGTATGCGGGCATTGCCGAACTGCAGTCTGTCACTGCGCAGCTGAAAGATCGATTGAGCCGGGGCGAAACCCTGGACGCGCTGCTACCCGATGCGTTTGCCGCTGTACGAGAGTCATCACGACGTGTGCGCAATATGCGGCACTTCGATGTTCAGATGATCGGCGGCATTACCTTGCACGAAGGTCGCATTGCCGAGATGCGTACGGGTGAGGGCAAAACGCTGGTAGCGACTTTACCCGCGTATCTGAACGCGCTCGCAGGCGCTGTCCATGTCATTACGGTCAATGACTATCTCGCCAGGCGTGACGCAGAATGGATGGGACCGATCTATGCAGAACTGGGGCTGTCCACTGGTGTTGTGATCAGTCGCCAGAACAGCGCCGACAAACGCGAAGCCTATCGAGCCGACGTTACGTACGGCACGAACAACGAGTTCGGTTTTGACTATCTCAGGGACAACATGGCGTTCACGTTGGACGACCAGTTCCAACGTGGATTGCACTTCGCCATCATCGACGAAGTGGATTCAATCCTGGTGGATGAAGCGCGTACACCGCTGATCATTTCCGGTCAGGCGGAAGAAAGTACCGAACTCTACCGCAAGGTCAATACCCTGGTCCCCAAACTCGTCCGCCAGCCATTTGTTGATCGTTCAAGTCCTCTGGACCGGTTTGAGCCAGTCGCCGAAGATCAGGGTGACTACATGGTGGATGAGAAGGAAAAGCGCGTCGAAATGACCGAGCGCGGGCATCAGCGGGTTGAAGAAGAGCTGGTGCGAATGGGTCTGCTGGCCGAAGGACAGAGCCTTTACTCCTCGTCTCACCTCAACCTGTTGCATCACGTCCTGGCGGCGCTGAAAGCGCACGCGATTTTCCAGCGTGACGTCGATTACATGGTGAGTAATGGCGAAATCGTCATTGTTGACGAACACACCGGCCGGGCGATGCCGGGGCGCCGCTGGTCAGAAGGTTTGCATCAGGCGGTTGAAGCCAAAGAAGGTGTGCGCATCCAGCATGAATCGCAGACGTTAGCCTCGACAACGTTCCAGAACTACTTTCGCCTCTACAAAAAACTGTCAGGCATGACGGGAACGGCGGACACCGAGGCGGCTGAATTTCACCAGATTTACGGACTTCATGTTGTGGTCATCCCGACGCACAGACCGATGGTGCGAAAAGACCACAATGACCTCGTCTACCTGACCATCCTGGAAAAATATGATGCCATCGTTGAGGACGTCGAGGTGTGCCGGACACGAGGACAGCCGATTCTGATCGGTACCGCGTCAATCGAGTCGTCCGAAAAATTGTCGGCAGAACTGGATCGTCGGAAAATTCAGCACAGTGTGCTGAACGCAAAACAGCATGAACGCGAGGCAGAGATCATTGCCCAGGCTGGCAAGCCAGGTACGGTCACCATTGCGACCAATATGGCGGGTCGTGGTACAGACATCGTCCTGGGTGGCAATTGGGAAGCAGAAGCCAATGCAACGGAGCTGGCAGATGCTGATCGCGACGTCCTGAAAAATCAGTGGCAGAGCCTGCATGACCGGGTGGTCGCGGCAGGTGGTTTGCACATCATAGGTACCGAGCGGCACGAATCGCGGCGTATCGACAATCAGCTCCGAGGACGATCCGGGCGTCAGGGTGACCCTGGGTCCACGCGTTTCTACCTGTCGATGGAAGACAACCTGATGCGTCTTTTCGCGTCGGATCGCATGCGTGCACTCATGCAGTCCCTCGGCATGGAGAAGGGGGAGGCCATCGAACACCGGATGGTCAACAACGCCATCGAAAAAGCGCAGCGTAAAGTCGAAGGCCGCAACTTCGACATCCGCAAGAACCTGCTTGAATACGATGATGTGGCCAATGACCAGCGTCAGGTGATTTACAAGCAGCGTCGGGATCTCATGGAAGTGGACGACATTTCGGTAATGATCGAAGGGATGCGCGATGAAGTGCTGCGTGACACGATGGCTGAATATGTGCCGCCTCAGAGCCTGGAAGAGCAGTGGGACGCGTCTGGCCTGGAAAACGCACTCCGCACCGAGTTTGCGAGCGAACAGCCGGTTACCCAATGGCTGGCTGAGGACGACTCGCTGACTGAAGACAAGCTGATCGCCAGGGTACTTGGGCAACTGGAGGCGGAATACAGGGCCAAGGAATCCAGTTGGGCCGAGCTTGGTGTGAACATTCGTGTCGTCGAAAAGCAGATCATGTTGCAGGTGCTCGACCAACGGTGGAAGGAACATCTGGCAGCGATGGATCATCTGCGCGCCAGCATCGGATTGCGCGCCTACGCGCAAAAACAGCCAAAACAGGAATACAAACGCGAGTCCTTCGAACTTTTTCAGGAACTGCTGTTCAACATCCGCCGGGATGTTGTCCGATTGCTCTCCCGTGTCCAGCTTGAGCAGCCCTCCCAGGTTGAAGAAGAAGAGCGTCGCCGTCGCGCGGAAGCAGAAAAACGCATGCAGTTCAGCCATGCGGCAGCGCCGACGATGGACGAGGATGGTGAAGAGCCCAAAGCCGCTCCGCCGCAACCACCAGCCCGCCCGCAGGTGGAGACTGTGGTCAGGAGCGAAGCCAAGGTTGGGCGCAATGAGCCGTGTCCATGTGGTTCGGGCAAGAAGTTCAAGCAGTGTCATGGCAAAGTGGTTTGACAGGGGTGGTTTGTTAAATGGCAGTCAACGTTCCCGAGTTGATGGACTTGTTGGTAGTTCCCGGGGTGCGAATCGGCACCACTAATGCCGGCATCAGGCAGACGGTGCGGGACGATATGGTGGTCATGTTGCTGGAGCCTGGAGCCACCGTGGCGGGTGTCTTTACCCAATCTGCGTTTCGCGCGGCACCTGTGAAGTTGGCTGCGGCGCGGATGAAAGGCGCGCGCGCGCTGGTCATCAACAGCGGCAATGCCAATGCAGCAACCGGGCGAGCCGGTGAGATCGATGCCGCAGCAGTCTGTGATGCCGTGGCGGACGCTTTACCAGATGTCGACGGCGAGACCGTCATGCCATTTTCAACCGGCGTGATCGGTGCCCGCCTGCCGGTTGCCGCGATGCAAAAGGGAGCAGCCGAAGCCGTTCAACGATTGCGCGCAGATGGCTGGAATGCGGCTGCCCGCGCGATCATGACAACCGATACCGTTCCGAAAGGAAAGTCCGTGCGTGTTCCTGTTGGCGACGGGACGGTGACCATTACCGGTATCGCCAAAGGCTCCGGAATGATCAAGCCAGACATGGCGACGATGCTCGCGTTCATGGCGATGGATGCGGCCGTGCCACAAGGGATACTGCAGGCGATGCTGAAGCGTGTTGCAGACGTCAGTTTCAATCGGGTTACGGTCGATGGTGACACGTCTACCAACGACTCATTTGTGCTGATGGCCAGCGGTCAGGGTGGGGTCAGGATTGAACAGGCTGACGATCCACGCCTGGCGGTCATTGAACAGGCGCTGACGGAACTCGCGCAGACTCTGGCGATGTGGATAGCCCGGGATGGAGAAGGTGCGACCCGATTTGTGACGGTACGGGTGCAGGGTGGAAGTAGTTCGTCCGACTGCCTCAAGGTCGCCTATGCCATTGCCGAATCGCCGCTGATCAAAACGGCCATCTTCGCTGGGGATCCAAACTGGGGGCGTTTCTGCATGGCCATAGGCCGTTCAGGAGCACTGGTCGATCCGGACAAGGTTGCGCTCTATCTCGATGACGTCTGTATCGCTCGCAACGGGCTCGTTGCCGAGGGTTACCAGGAGGCGGACGCTGCACGTGTCATGGCACAGTCCGAACTGACCGTTCGGGTTGATCTGGGGCTGGGTACTGCCGAGGAATGGGTCTGGACCTGTGATTTTTCCTACGACTACGTGAAGATCAACGCTGAATACCGGAGCTGAACGGCTACTACTGGCTTGGCTCTGTTGGGTCAGGGTCGACGTTCTCGCCGATCGGCTCACCAGGAATTCTGTGGGTCTCACTGGCCCATCCTCCGAGATCGATGACCCTGCATCGATCCGAACAGAAGGGTCGATGCGGGTTGCTGCTGTGCCAGCGCACACTCTTGGCGCAGGTGGGACAACGAACGATTCGTTCGGTTTCTGTCATGGCGTGCGTGACCTTGTCATCGGACTCTGTTTCAAAATTGCATGAACCGCTCGACGGGTTCACGTGCCACCAGAGCCAGCCAGCCAGCTACCGCGAGGTAGGGGCCAAATGGCATCGGGTCTTCGCGGCGCATGTTTTTCATGAGCATCTGCACGATGGCCCAGGCAAGCGCACTGACGGAAGCAATGAGCAGGATCGCAGGCAACATCTGCCACCCGAGCCATGCGCCTAGAGCAGCCAGTAACTTGAAGTCACCATACCCCATGCCTTCCTTGCCGGTGATGAGCTTGAACCCCCAGTAGGTAGTCCACAGGAGCAGGTACCCCGCAACCGCGCCGATGATGGCAGCATCGAGAGGTGTATACCCAAGCGATAAATTGGTGATCAAGCCCAGCCACAGCAGGGGTAGTGTCAGCTGGTCGGGCAGCAACATGGTGTCGTAGTCGATCAGTGTGGCAGCCAGCAGTATCCAGGTGAACAGGCAGGCCGCGTAACCCAGTGGCGAAAACCCGAATCGAGCCAGCACGATGAGTGACAGCACGAGGGTAATGAACTCGACCATGGGGTAGCGGGCGCTGATGGGTGTCCGACAGGTGCTGCAACGTCCACGCAGCCAGAGCCAACTGAAAATCGGCACGTTTTCAGCTGCGGCAATTGCGTGACCACACGTCGGACAGCGTGAATCAGGGAAGGCGAGATTGAACCGCCTCGCGGCAGAATCGCCGGGGAGGGACAGCGCTTCCTTGGCGTCGTGAATGAACTGCCGCTGCAACATCACCGGCAGGCGATAGATCACCACATTCAGGAAACTGCCGACCGCCAGCGCCACCCAGACGGCAAACAGCATTGCCAACCAGCCATGACTCAGCAGTGTTTCCATGGTGCGTGAAGAACCTGACCTGCGGGCGGCAGCAGGTTGTTAACCGCCGCCACCACCAACGACGGCACCGAGTTGGAAAATCGGCAGGTACATGGCAATGATGAGGCCACCGACCAGAACACCAAGCACTGACATGATCATCGGTTCCATCAGGCTGGTCAGGTTGTCGACGGCGTTGTCCACCTGCTCTTCATAGTAGGACGCTGATTTGTCCAGCATGTCGTCCAGCGCGCCAGCTTCTTCCCCGATAGCGACCATCTGAATCACCATGTTGGGGAAGACACCGGTATTGCGCATGGAGAAGTTGAGTTGCTGGCCGGTTGAAACATCGTCACGGACCTGCAGAACTGCTTTGGTGTAGACCGAATTGCCTGTCGCGCCCGCAACCGAGTTCAACGCATCCACTAGTGGTACGCCGGCAGCGAATGTTGTGCTCAGCGTGCGTGCAAAACGAGCGACAGCTGACTTCTGGATGATACTGCCGGCGACCGGCATCTTCAGCGCAAGACGGTCAACGGTATCGCGCATCGGCTTTGATCGCCGATACATATACATGATGCCGCCGATGATGCCGGCAATGCCAAGTACCATCATGACCCAGTAAGCCTGTACAAACTCGGAGATGCCGACCACGAACAGCGTGAAGGCTGGCAGGTCGGCACCGAAGCCTGCAAACACGTCCTGGAACTGGGGAACGACCTTGATCAGCAGAATTCCGGATACCACAAAAGCGACCATCAATACCGAGATCGGATAGGTCATGGCCTTGCGTACCTTGGCCTTCAGGGACTCGGTTTTTTCCTTGTAGGTGGCAATTCGGTCAAGCATGGTCTCGAGTGAGCCGGACTGCTCACCGGCATCCACCAGGTTGCAGAACAACTCGTCGAAGTAGAGAGGTTGTTTGCGAATGGAGTTGGCAAAGCTGTTGCCAGAAGCGACATCACCACGGATCTCGCGCAACAACACGGCTACTTTGGGTTTGTCGAGACCATCGGCAACGATATCAAAAGCCTGCACCAGCGGTACGCCGGCGCGCATCATGGTGGCCATCTGGCGCGTGAAGAGAGCGATGTCAGCGGGTTTGATGCTGCCACCGATTGAACCGCGAATGGTTTTTTTCTTGACCTTGGTCGGAACGATTCCCTGTCGTCGCAGTTCGGCCTTGGCAAGCGCCGGATTGGAACTCTTGATCTCCCCTTTGGACTTGCGTCCCTGCTTGTCGGTACCTTCCCAGACGAAGACGGCTTCAGCCATGGTCATTCTCTCGTCGGCTATCCCCGGTCGGGGCGCCTGATAATTCCAGACTCATTTAGGTACCACCGTGGAGAAACGCGCTTTCGATTGCGTCAGTGACCACTCGTTACCCTGTTTACTTCAGCCAGGCCGGTCATTCCCTGCATGACCTTGATCAACCCCGAGCGACGCAGGTCGTTGAATCCTTCAACCCTTGCCTGATCAGCCAGCTGAATGCTGTTTCCGTCTTCCATGATAATACGGGCCATCTGCGAAGTAATTTTAACCACTTCATAGATTCCGACCCGACCCTTGTAGCCATCATTGCACTTCTCGCAGCCTTTTTCCGATGGCCCCAGCACCTGGAAACCTGATGCAATGTCGGCTTCCGTGAAGCCTTCTTCCTTGAGTACTTCCGGGGTCACCTGGACGACCTGCTTGCACGCACCACACAGGCGCCTTGCCAGTCGTTGGGCGATGATCAGATTGACTGAAGTCGCGAGGTTGAATGCGGGTACGCCCATGTTGCGCAGGCGCGTCAGCGTTTCTGCAGCCGAGTTGGTATGCAACGTGGAGAGTACCAGGTGACCGGTCTGCGCCGCTTTGATGGCAATCTCCGCAGTCTCCAGGTCGCGAATCTCACCGACCATCACCACGTCCGGGTCCTGACGCAGGAACGAACGCAGCGCTGTCGGGAAATCCAGCCCGACGCGGTGGTTGACGTTTACCTGGTTAATCCCTTCAAGGTTGATTTCTACCGGGTCTTCCGCCGTCGCAATATTCAGTTCTGGCGTATTGAGGATGTTGAGCCCGGTATAAAGAGACACGGTCTTGCCACTACCGGTTGGTCCGGTGACGAGGATCATGCCTTGTGGTCGCTGCAAGGCTTCCATGAACAGTTCTTTCTGATAGGTCTCAAACCCCAACAGGTCAACGCCCATTTTGGCGCTGGTCGGGTCGAGGATCCGCAGTACGATCTTTTCGCCCCAGAGTGTCGGCAGGGTATTGACCCGAAAGTCGATGGCCTTGGTTTTCGACAGCTTCATCTTGATGCGCCCATCCTGCGGCATCCGGCGCTCCGAGATGTCGAGTTCGGCCATGACCTTGAGACGGGCGGCCAGACGATGGCTCAGATTGGATGGCGGCTTGGCGATTTCCTTCAGAATTCCATCGGTACGAAAACGAACGCGATAAGTCTTTTCATAAGGTTCAAAATGAATATCGCTCGCACCGATGCGGATAGCGTCGAGCAGCATCTTGTTGACGAAGCGGACGATTGGGGTGTCGTCGGTGGCGTTACCGGCGTCTTCATCTACATCCGGACCGTCGTCGGACATGGACTGCATGTCCGCGTCATCGAACTCCTCGCCTTCGAGTTTGGTCAGCGAGTTGTCTTCACGCGCGTTGAGGAACTGCTCGATGATGATTGCGAGCTTGTCCTCCTCTACCAGCACCGGTTCAGTGGTGACGCCGGTCTGGAACTTGATCTCGTCCAGCGCCTGCAGATTGGTGGGGTCAGAGACCGCAACGAAGAGACGCGCTCCCCGCCTGATGAGGGGCAGTGTGTTGTGCTGCCGAATCAGACGTTCCTTGACCAGTGTCTTGGGAATCGCTTCCAGATCGAACGCTGACAGATCCAGGAGTGGAACGCCAAATTCGTCCGAGGCACTACGGGCTATCGCACGAGCATCCGCGAGACCATTGCGAACGATATGGGTAACAAAGGGTACTGCCGCCTTGCGGGCGTCATTGGTTGCACGGCTGGCGGTTTCAGCATTGATGATGCCGTCGTCAACCAGACGCCGTGCGAGCCCGCTGAGTGGAATTGGTTCCGAAGCCATACCGAACTGCAGTCCTTGTGTGGGCCCGTTGGATTCCTGAGCCCTATCCTGAGTATCAGGGTGTGATATTGCCACCCGGTTCCGGCGTCCAGTGTGCGCCGAGTTCCCGGAAAACTGGCCGACTTTACCGTGAACTTCTGCAAAAATTGTAAACGTGCGTCACGGTCGAGTCGATAAAGCGATCACACCAGTTTTTGTGCCGCTCCGGGGCAGACCCGTTCCTGGTGACGTACACCGTCACACTTTGACGGATCAGGCAGAAATCCGTCGGATTGAAAAATTTGCGTCGATTTGCGTTGTGCCGCTAACACCATGAAAAATAAGGAATATTCAAAAACTTGATCTGGTTCAACTACTGGCACACGCTTTGCTTGTATGGTTTCGAGCATGGCGTGAGGGCGTTAGCAGTCCTTCCCAGCCAACTTTCGTCACAACTGGAGTAGTAGGAATAAATGAAAAACGCTATCGCCAAGGGCTTCACCCTTATCGAATTGATGATCGTCGTTGCCATCATCGGCATTCTGGCTGCTGTTGCGCTGCCGGCGTATCAGGACTACATCGAAAACAGCAACATGGCAAAAGTCAGCTCGCATTTCGCGGAAGGCGTGCGGTTTGCTGAGAACGAAGTACGAAGGGTACAAGCGGATGTCGCGGTTGGTCGTATCGCCAACCTGGCGGCTGCGGATGCCCAGTTCACGCAAGCGGCTTTTGTTACGACCCTCAATGCGAACGGCGGTCGCTCACCTGGTGGTGACCTCCCGTATGCCGCTGCAGCGAACGTCAACAGCGGTGTGGTTCAGGTTGTAATTGCTGGCACCCTGGCTGCTGCGACCTGGACGGCTGTGTTTACCCGTCCTGCGTATGCCGGTTTTAGCGCCGCGCAGAGCCGCAGCGTGGTCTTTACCTCGGTCTGATCGCAGGCTGACATATGTTGATCGCAAGGCCGCTCGAAGAGCGGCCTTTTTTTCTTCGTGAGGAAACTTTGATGACCGTTAATCGCCGCAAGGGTTTCACACTTATCGAACTGATGATCGCCGTTGCCATCATCGCGATCATCTCGGCGGTGGCCTTGCCGCTCTACAGGAACTACATCCTGACGTCTCAGCAAGGCGTATTGATCAACAACATTGCCTCCATCGAGGTATTTCAGGAAGATTTCCGTCTTCGTACAGGTGCGTTTTTAACCACCGCAGCGAACCTGGCGGCAATCACCGCCGCCATTGGTTGGCAACCACAAAACGACGACGGCACCACGTATTCCATCGCCGCCGGTCCTGGCAACACCTATCAGGTCACTGCCACCAACGCGAGCGGAACTGTCGTCTGCAGGCGTTTTCCGGACAAGGTCCCTTGTTGAATCACCGTCGCTAGCCGATTCCGGCTTTATGCATCCGGTGAAAGTGGGTATCCTGCGCGCCGTTTCGCTAGAGCAGCACGCCGGGATAGCTCAGTCGGTAGAGCGACTGATTCGTAATCAGTAGGTCCGCGGTTCGATTCCGCGTTCCGGCACCATCGCCCAATCACAGAAGAAGCGTTGAAAGCCCCCGATTTGTGGGGCTTTTTCATTTCCGTCTCCCCTGAAA
>Ga0105050_10000704_pt1 | contig 51251 bp, 34 predicted proteins | sample FRY01_FD_78088 | JGI IMG/M metagenome (GOLD analysis project Ga0105050, IMG submission 78088) | Freshwater microbial communities from Lake Fryxell liftoff mats and glacier meltwater in Antarctica - FRY-01 | ecosystem: Environmental > Aquatic > Freshwater > Ice > Glacier meltwater ...
ATGAGGTATTTTCTTGGCGTGGCCATGCGGGCAGTGTGTCGGAGAGGAGGATACATTGCGTACGCAAAGGACGCAGCGCCTTGCAGGCCAGTAGGTGTCAGTGGCGTGCGATGATGACTCGAGTGCTGTTCAGAGATAGAAACCGCGGGCGAAGCCAGCTTTTTGGGAACACTTGCCGATGCGTGGCACATCTCGGCCCTGCGCCAGGTCGAATCATGGTAAGTGTCCGGCAACCACATCTCGCCCATTGCATGCTTCGTTGTAACTCGGTCACGAGCAGCGCCGTCCGACGATGCTTCAGGAGTTCTTCAATGAGCTTCCCCGAGGTGTGTCCATGTTAAAAGGAGCTTCCCCGAGGTGTGTCCATGTTAAAGGTGGAGGTGTGTCCATGTTAAAGGTGTGTCCATGTTAAAGAGCAGACTCCGCGAACTTGTGCTCAATAGTGGGGTGGGACTTCCTGTGCCTCTTCGCCCGGCTCTTGAGGCTGCATGGTCAATACATGCTCGTGCAGACGCATCAGCTCCTGTCGCAAAAGGTCAAGTTGGCGCTGCTGGCTGACGAGCGCATCATTGAGTTCATTCAAGGTGTCTTCCTGGAACGCCGTGCGTATTTCCAGTTCGGTGAGACGGGCTTCGTTCATGGAGTGGTCCGATCAGATTTTGCGATATTGTCGATCGAATGCACTGAATTGCCTACATCAGTCATCCAGGGTCTGGCGGTAGCGTTGAAGCGCCAGTGTTGTCACCGGCGTGGTGAACAGCAGTAGCGGCCACATGTGTGGTGCCACTTCCGGAAGTTCCGCACCCTTCAGCATCACCCCCCGAGCCAGCCTGAGGAAATGGGTCAGCGGCAGGATCTCGCCGATCCACTGTGCCCAGAGCGGCATGCCGCGGAATGGAAACATGAATCCGGACTGCAGGATTGACGGCAGGAAAAAGAAGAAGGTCATCTGCATGGCCTGCATCTGGCTGCGCGCAACGCTGGAGATGAGGTAACCCAGGGCGGCCAGGCTCGCCACAAACACGACGATCACGCTGATCAGCAGTTGGTAGGAGCCAAGCATTGGTACGTTGAAAACAAACCGTGCCATACCGAGTATGAGGAGCACCTGGACACCGCCCACCAGAAAGTAAGGGAGGAGCTTGCCGATCATCACCTCGATAGGCCTGGAGGGCATCGCCAGAAGGTTTTCGATGGCGCCGCGCTCAACTTCGCGGGTTAGCGCCATGGCGGTCATCATGATCATGGTCATGGTGAGGATCACACCCAGCAGTCCCGGCACGATGTTGTACTGCGTGATGCCTTCCGGATTGAAGCGCCTGTGAATCACCGTTTTGAACATCGGTTTCGAGGTGGCAAGGCCAGTTGGCGCCAGCCGGCGATAGCGCAGCGCCGAATTGACCACCTGTGGCATCACCGCGATTGCGTTGATCGATGCGGAAGGGTCAGTGGCGCCCGCCTCGATCAGCAATTGCGGACTCTTTCCACGCAGCAGCGACTTCGTAAAACCGTCAGGAATCGTGATGACAAATGCCACATCACTGCGCAGCAGCTGCGCATCTCCTTCTGCGGCTGACTGATTGACATGCATCAGATCGAAATAGGCGGAGTTTTCCAGCGCATTGATGATGGACCTCGTGTACGCGCTGTGATCGTGCACGTACAGGGCCGTGGGCAGATTTTTCGGGTTGTTGTTGATGGCGAACCCGAACAACGTCAACTGGAGGATGGGAATGCCGACGATCATGGCAAACGTCAGGTGGTCTCTGCGCATCTGAATCAGATCCTTGAGCAGAATCGCAGCAACCCTCGACATCGACAGGCTTCGCACAATGTTCAGTGTGCGTCTGCACGCTGTGCGCGGTGTGTGGCCATGAGGTAGTGCGTGTGGCCATGAGGTACGCGGTGTGTGGCCATGAGGTAATGAGGTAGATGTGAGGTAATGGTGTGTGGCCATGAGGTAGATGAACACGTCTTCGAGGGTGCTGGCTGTGTCCTGCCAGATATGGGTCTGCGCGGCTGCGAAAGGCGCGATGGCTTGTGCGAGGGCTGTTTCATTGATACCGGTTACATGCAGCGCGTCACCAAATGGCGCGACCTGATCAATGCCAGGCACCCCGGTCAATGCGTGCTTCAGTTGCGCCAGCGCCGGTCCGCGTACACTCAAGCTGTGCAGGCCGGAGTCGCGGACCAATTCGGCGATGGTGCCGGTCGCGAGAATCTCGCCATCGAGGATGTAAACGATTCGATGGCACCCTTCGGCTTCGTCCATGTAGTGCGTGGATACCAATACCGTCACCCCCTTCTTCGGCCAGCGTGTGGATCGCGTCCCAGAACTCACGTCGTGCCTGGGGGTCAACACCCGCAGTCGGTTCGTCGAGCAACAGCAGCGTTGGCGCATGCAGGTCGCACGCGTCCAGTGCCAGCCGCTGTTTCCAGCCGCCGGACAGGGCACCGGCCAGTTGTCGTCTGCGATCCACCAGGCCGATTCGCCTGAGCGCAGCCTCGATCACTTCATGACGTGGGTGTAGGTTGTACAGACGCGCCACAATTTCGAGGTTTTCCTGAATGGTGAGGTCTTCGTAAAAGGAGAATCGCTGCGTCATATAACCGGTGAGGAGTTTGATCTCTTCACTTTGCGTTTTCAGATCAAAACCAAGACAGGTACCTGACGCGCGGTCAGGCCGGAGCAAACCGCACAAGAGCCGTATCGTGGTGGTCTTGCCGCTGCGGTTGGGTCCGAGAACACCAACAATCTCACTCTGCCGTACCTGCAACGATACGTTGTTGACCTCGGTTTTGCCGCCAAACGCCTTGGTCAATCCAGATACGTCGATGACGTTGGTGGTCATGTGGATACAGGCCATTTGACATTGACAATCTGGCCTGTTTTCAAGTTGATCGTATCGCCTTCCAGTCTTGCCTCTACCAGCACCACCAGCCGTTGCCGATTGGCGACGCTATACAGCACGGGTGGCGTGAATTCGGGTTCGACAGCAATAAAATTGACGGTCTCAACAAGTTTTTGCACGCTGCTGTTACGGCTCACCTGCAGTGAGTCACCGATGTGCATCTTGGATACTTCCTGCTCGGGTACAAACAGACGTAGTTTCTTGTGCGCCTGGGAGAGAGGGGTGGCGATAGGCGCGGCTGGTCCGGCCTGTTCGCCTGCTTAGCGAATGATTTCTTCGATCACTCCGGCCTCTGGTGCAACCACTGTCCGTTCATCAAGTAACCATTGTGCTCGGTCGACCTCTGCCCGGCGTGCGGCAACCACCTGGCGAGCCGCCTCGATTTCCTGCAGTCGAGCAGCAATTCCCGCCACTCTCGAATAAACTTCGACTTCCCCGACCCGCGATGCGGCGACTTGCTGGCGGATCTGTGCGTTATCCAGAGCCGATTGGCTCTGCATCCCGCGTTGCACAGGATCGCGGGCACGATTCAGATCGAGATCTGCCTCTTTGAGTTCGGTACGAGCGGCAGCCCGGTTGGCATCCAGTACGGCGATTTCTTCCGAGCGTTTGCCCGTGGTCAGGTTGTCCAGTCGCGCCTGTGACTCCGCCAGCAACGCCTGCGCAGACTGCAGCGTGTAGCCGGCATCCGTTGAATCCAGTCGCGCAATCGGATCGCCAGCAGCGACGCTGTCGCCTCGTGCGACCAGCAGTGCTCCGATTCGCGCGCTGCCGATCGGCGCAATGAAGATCTGATCACCCTCAATGTAACCCGTCAGCGTGGCTTGGACGAAACCGTCACAGAGCAGCGCAGCGAGCCAGGCAAATCCGCATAACCAACTGGTCATGATGCTGTTTCCGTAACGGGCAACCCCAGCGTTCTTTGCAACGATGGCACCAGGACTTCGATGATCTGTTCGATCCGTTGTGGGGTGAAATCATCCCACCCGGTTCGGCGCAACAGGACAGGACGGCCGATCTGAAAGACCACGATCTGGCCGATCAGGGCGTGCGCCTGCAGGATCGCTCGTTCGTCATTCGGGGAGGTGTCCAGCACAAGAGCCACAAAACGGGTCAGCAGCGTGTGCAGGCGCGCCGGAAGTGCGGTGTAAAAGTGGTCGAAGTGCTGACTGGGATGGATCATCTCGCGCAGGAAAAAGGGCACCATCCGGCGCATCTGGGCATTGCCCAGGTAAGTCTGCAGAAGTGTGACCGCGAGCGTCCTGAGCAGAGCGGCCAGTGCTTCGGGATTGCCCTTGAGACGAGGAGCCTGCTCGGTGAGCAGTGATTCGGCGAGGTGCAGTCGGGGAGGGAAGATCTCGATCATGTGGTCGATAACGGCCCTGTACAACGCATCCTTGCCACCAAAGTGGTACTGGATCGCGGCGAGGTTGGCGCCGGCACGGTAGGCAAGGGTCCGGGTGCTGACAGCGGCAAATCCATCCTGTCCAAAAAGATCCAGAGTTGCGTCGATGAGCGCGGCTCTGGTGGCGCTGCGTTCCGTCGGGATCATCACCCAATCATCGGATGGCGGTGGGTTGAATACAAACAAACGTTTGAATTGGTCAAACGTATGATTTTATTTTCGTAAAAATAGGTCATTGAAATAAAAAGGTCGAAGACCTAATATCTGTTTAATCTAGCGTCACCGGGTTGAGATCTTTCCAGCATGAACAGCACAATCGAGCACGTCCGGGCCGAGCACCTCCAGGCGGAGCACCTCCAGGCCACACTCCGTGGTTATCACGAGGCGGATATCGGTACCGCGAGAGCCTTGCCGATGAACCTGTATGCCTCAGTGCAGGGCTTCGAGCGTGAACTCGACACCATTTTCCGTCGGGAATGGATCTGTGTTGGCAGGGCGGAACAGGTCGGCAATCCAGGCGACTACTTCACTGTCGACATCGCTGGCGAAGCCATCGTTGTCGTGCGGGGCATGGATGGTCGGTTGCGCGCCTTGTCCAGCGTTTGTCGACATCGCTACTTTTCGGTGGTTGAAGGCGCGGGCAACGCCACACGGTTTACCTGTTCCTATCATCTCTGGACTTATGAACTCGATGGGCGACTGCGCGGCGCACCGCACATGCCAGTCGTTTGTGATCTGCACGGCGATCCCGTTGCACTGCCGGAATTCAGTGTCGATACCTGGTTGGGTTTTGTGTTCGTTTCGCTGCTGTCAGACCCGCCGCCACTGACGACTCAGTTTGCCGGCGTGGAATCGCACTGGCAGAACTACGACATTGCCCTCTGGCGGGTAACCCCCTGGATTGACGAGGTGTGGCCCGGCACTGGACGAGGTGTGGCCCGGCACTGGACGAGGTGTGGCCCGGCAACTGGAAGCTGGCGATGGAAACCGCGCTGGAGGGTTATCACGTCACCGGATTGCATCGCGGCACGATTGATACTTTCATGCCTTCCCGCAGCGCAGCCTTCGCAGCTCATGGTGAGCACTGGACGCTGTTCCGTCTCGACACGATGTTCAACGGCGACTTCGCTCGGTTCCAGCCGTTTGCTGATCGCATGAGAGGTCAGGATCAAACGTCTGCGCCGCAGGTTGGCTTTTTCCCGAACTGCGCGGTGTCCTGTTCGCAGATGAGCAGTATCTGGCTGACATTTCTGCCGATCGATGTCGGCCACACCCGGGTGGTCGGCGGCAATCTGGTTCCACCGGATCTCTACGACCTGCTGATGCAGGACGAGTCGATGCGACTGGCGAATACCGATGCGGTCAACGCGATCAATGCACAGGATGCGTCAGCGATGGTGAACCTGCAAAAGAACGTCCGGTCCCGGCACGCCGAGCCCGGCCTGCTCTGTGAGAAAGAGCGCAACCTGCTCGACTTCTACAGATATTTGTCAAGTCAGCTCGACCGTGTGTAGTTGACACGGTCTCCAACCAGTCTGTTTTCCGGAGTCACCCGATGAATCGAGAGGAATTCCTGTCTTCCCCACGTATTGGCGTTCTCATTACCCAGCGATCATCAGGGACGCCGACAGGCGTGCCGGTCTGGTTCGACTGGAACGGCGAGATCGTCCGCTGTTTTACGGCTCGAAGCTCCAGAAAAGTCAGCAGATTGTCTCGAGATCCTCGCGCGTCATTGCTGGTCTCCAACGCAGTTGGAGAACCCGAGGGGTGGGTAGCCTTTGATGGACAGGTGCGGATTTGTGACACCGGCGGTATTGAGCTTGCGGCGCAGCTGGCACCCCGATACTGGGACCTGACTCAGCCCGACCGTCGTGCGGAACTTGCCCGGTGGCAGTCCGCTCCGCAGGCGTTTGTGCTGCTCACCCTGCAACCTGACCAGATTCGCGAGGGGCGCTGATCATCATGTCCAGTCTGCTGTATCGATTCATCAATCCGCCGATCAAGGTGTTACTTCGTTCCGGGCTGCACCGACTGTTGAGCGACAACACGATGATTCTCGAATTCACGGGTCGAAAGAGTGGTCGAGTGCTGTCGACACCTGTCAGCTATCGCCTGGATGATGGAAACATCAAGGTTTTTACCGGCACTGAAAGTGGCTGGTGGCGGAATCTGGTGGCCAGACCTGAAGTCCTTCTCACCATCAAGGGGCTACGGTCGACTTACCATGCGACCGTGAATACCGATGATCGTGCGACGATCGTGCGAGAATTTACAGCCTTCCTGAAGGCGGTTCCGAGGGATGCGCAGTTTGCAGGCGTGGGACTTGATGCTGCAGGCGTACCGCTGCCGCGAGACGTTGAGATCGCCGCTTCAAAGCTTGTTTACATTCTTTTCCAGCCAGCGTGAGAGGCCGTTCCTTGGTTGCAAATTCCGGCACCGCACTAACCAGCAAAGGTGCGAACACACGTATTCGCGTATTGGAATGTGCGAGGCAGGTGCTGGTCGCGGAAGGTTACGACGCGCTGGCGCTGCGTGATCTGGCCAAACGTTGCAACATGCAGCTCGGTAACCTGCAGTACTACTTTCCGACGCGGGATGCACTGCTCGAGGCCATCATCGCAGCGGAAGCCGATCAGGATGTAGCGGCCCTGAAGTCTGCGCGCAACAATTCTTCCCACAAAGACTGGGGAGATCCCGTACAGCATTTCACGGCGTTGGTAAACCACCTGGTCAGCCGATGGCGAGGAGAGAGCGGCATCATTTTTGGAATGCTCAACTTTCTGGCACTGAACAAACCTGCCTTCCGCGCGCTTCGTGACCACATCTACGCCACGTTTTATGCTGAGCTCGCTGGCCTGATCCAGCAAATCGACCCAAGCCTGGACGGCGCCAGCCGCGATCTGCGCGTGACCCTGATCACGGCGTTGATTGATGGTGCAGCTCAGCAAATCAGGATTGGCGACTCGCAACGATATGTCGAAGCCGTGGCTGATGCTGCGCTGCGCATTGTGCATACGGCCAAGCCGGTGGGTTGACCGGCGACCTTACAAGTCAGGCGCAACTTCGGCTCCGGCCGGCGCAGTTGTCGGCTGCGATCTGGGGAACAACGTCGACATGTCGCTACAATCAGGTCTCAAACGGATTTTCTGGCTGCTGGTGCCGTGTTCCGGGCCGGTACTTACGGCCAGGCTCTGGTGCAGTATGGTGTTTCGTTACGTTCTGCAATCGGGCCTGCGGAGATATCGTTCACTGCCACCGGGTGATACGCGATGGGTTGATCGTGAGTGGCAGTCTGATCAGAAGTTTTACCTGAAGCGTGCGCAAGAATTCGGTCCGATCTTCAGATGCAATACACGGGCAGTGTTGATGTTTGTCGTGGTCGGCAACGAACTGGCACGTCGGATCTTCAGCGCCAACGAGGCACACCTGGAATCGCGTTACAAAAACCTCGACGCCCTGTTTCCCATCGGCCATCTTCGTTCTATGCACGGGCCAACCCATCGCCGTTTTCGCCAGATTTTTGTGCGGGCCATGCGACCAGAACTGATGGCCGCGTGTGAAGCAGATTTGCGCAGGAGCACGCGTGCGCTACTTGAAAACCTGTCCGCTCGAATCGGCGGGACACCGCTCTCAATCGAAAGCGCAGTCGTTCCCCTTCGCGACATCACCACGCAGATGCTGATTCGCCTGTTTCTGGGTATTCCTGCCGAGAGCGGAACGGGACTCCGTCTGGTCGATTGTTATAACCGGATGACCACCGGGATTGCACCCGCCTACCGCTATGTTGGCAGGAACGAGGCGTTCGAAGAGATTCAGGCCGTGGTCGCTGAACAGGCGAAGCTCCTGGCTACAGATGCCCGCGCAGCCATGCCTGACAGTGTTCTGAAGCGGATGGTGGAGCAGGGTGAACTCAACGATACCTCTGCCGGCATCCTCGCTTACATGGTGGAAACCGGTCGATTCGACCTGTTCAGCCTGCTCCGGTGGGTACTTCTCTACATGGCCTTGAACCCGCATATAGCGGCCGCGGTACGAGAGGCGCGGGCAAGCGACGTAACCGGCTCGATACCAGCGAGCCGGGCCTGTGTGCTGGAAACCCTTCGCTCCAACCAGAGCGAAGCCATCCAGCGGGTGGTGACCAGGGATCTGGAGTTCGAAGGCTATTTTTTTCCGGCCGGCAGCCAGATACAAGTGTGCCTCTGGGAAGCGCACAAAGACCCGAAGAGCTTCCCGTGTCCTTTTCAGTTTGATTCGGAACGTTTTCGCCAAGCTGATTTCACTCTGGATCAGTTCGCACCTTTTGGCCTCGATCAGCATCGCTGTGTTGCCTCGGAGTACGTGGTTGGTCTGGCGTCCCTGTTTGTCGAGGAGCTGGCCGCGGACAGTGATGTCCATGCCTCAGGAGAGCGTGAAACGATCAGAGGGCGTTACCACTGGGAGCCCAATCCCGGGTTTGCCGTGTTGTTCTCACCAGCCAACTGAAACGGGTTGAAACCGGGGCCTACGGAAACCCGGTATGTGCAAGGGAGACCGGGTCGATTGATGCGCATTTTTTCTGGCATGGGCCTGAGCTTTCACTCTACGAAAAGGCCTGTTTGCAATCGTTTGTCAGACAGGGAGCACGGGTCAATCTGCATACGTTTGATTCAGGATTGTGTGTGCCCGATGGAGTTATCCGTCGTGATACTGCCCGCTTCGCAAATCCGCAGGAAGTACGCACCTACACCCAGAACGGTGAGGCCGGCTCAATTGCGGCATTTTCGGATGTCCTGCGTTACCGGATTTTTTCGGCACTACCTGGCTGGTGGATCGATACCGATGTCTTCTGCCTCCAGTCTGCGGAGAAATTGCAGCAGCTCGAACAAGATTCGCCGGGGATGATCCTTGGCGTCGAATCGTCGCGTCATCTGAACGGTGCCGTATTGTGTATTACGGATCCTTGCATCGCACAGACACTCTCCGGGATGGCACAAGCCAGGGGAAAGGTGTTTGGCTGGGGAGATGTTGGCCCCAAACTGCTCACGACCTATGTGCAGGACAACCGTGCGCGCGTGAAGTTGATGCATCAATCAACCTTCTATCCACTCGCCATGCACGAGGTTGATGATGTTTTTGATCCGTTGTTAACCGAACGTTGCGCTGCCGCGTGCGCTGACGCGTTGGCTATCCACTTGTGGAATCAGCACCTGCATGAGCTGCGTCTGCCGAAGTCGGTCTTGCCCCCAGCCGGGTCCTTCCTGGGGCAGTTGTTTGCCAGCTTGCCGATGCAGGTCGAGGCCGGGACTTCGCTGTCCATCGAGGCGTTTGCCCCGATTGCAGACCGCCGGGCGCCTGACCCGGTTGGACAGGCGACTGCTTGGCCTGGCGCGATTTCTGAGGGCTCTGCGGGCGCGGGTTACCGGGCGATGACTGATCCTGTCAACCGTTCAGGAGCGGTACTCTTCCTCAACCATTCATGAGGTTCGCTGCCAGGTGCCAGCGAAATACCGGGTTATCCTGGTTGACGTCGGATCGCACGATAATCCGACCGGTCACCATGGCGCCGATTGTGATGCCCTCATGCGGACCTTCCAGCAGGCCCATCAATTGTAGCGGGGTGTCATTGACAGTGACGACAATCGTAACAAACGGCTTCACCAGCCCTTCGGTACCGGGAAAATCGTGATGCGTTCGGGTCCACGTAAAGACCGAGCCAGCGATGGCGACTGGAAGCCACTCCTGATCCCACGATCCACACGCGGCGCAATGCAGCACGGCGGGCCATTGCCAGATGAGGCATTGGCTGCAGCGTTGCAGTTCCAGTCTTCCGTCCGCCAGCGGCGCGCGAAATCGGGCGTCGGTGTCAGCAGACGATCCTGTATCACTCATGCGAGATGTCCAACCGGTGAAGTTTGGCCCAGAAGCCGGCCGAGAAGCCGACCCAGAATCTGGCATTGAAGCCGAAAAATGTGCCATTTGCGAAAGCCGTGGGTTCAGACGCAGTTCATCGCCTATGGTCATTCTGGTCGAGTCGCACATTGTTGGGCCGCACAGTGTCAGGTCCCCTGTAGCTGGATCAACACTTTCGAGAACTGCGTAGCAGTTTGACGGGGGTGGACACCGGATGATCCCTCAATCCTGTAGAGGGAACCCGTGCAGGCGGGTGAGCGAAAAGATCGACACCATTTGGAGAGAAGCAGTTGGAGAGAAGAACATGAACAGTAGTCTGGTGAAGGGGATCGCCATCGGCGTTGTGGTTGCAACGACTGGCGGCGCGATAGCCGGTTACCGGACGTTTGTCGCGCCGGCGGTGCCCACACACGCCCAGGTACTCAACGTGGTTGCCGTGACAGAGACCGTCACCAAGCCTCGCGAAGTCTGTGAGACCATCGAAGTGACTCGTCAGAAACCCGTCAGGGACGAGCATCAGATCATCGGTACGGTGGCTGGTGCGGTACTCGGTGGTGTCATCGGCAATCAGGTTGGCGGTGGCAATGGCAAGAAGATCGCCACACTTGCTGGCGCGGCAGCTGGCGGGTACGCGGGGAACAAGGTTCAGGAACGCACCCAGGCCGGGAACACGTATGTGACGTCCGAAGAGCAATGCAAAACCGTGACCGACAGTACGGAGAAGCTGCTTGGTTATGACGTGACCTACCGGATCGGTGAAGAGACCGGCCAGGTCCGGATGGACTCCGATCCAGGTGAACAGATCCCGTTGGTTGATGGCCAATTGATGCACCGGGCTGATCAGCTCGCAGGAACCCACTGATTTGGAATAACCCGGGCCTGGTCGTCTGCTAGCCCGGTCTATTCATGAAGGTTCGTCACTGGCGACGAACCTTCATGACTGTTCCGGGCTAGACGCTGGCCGTGGTCATCAACAATCAACCGATCACCCGTTTGCCGATGAAGGTGATTTCCACCGGCGGTTCGACCGACCCGTTCAATCCAGCGACATCTCTGATGCTCGACGGTTTCTGGCGTACCCGGACGTATCTGGTCATGCGCGACGACCAAGGCCAGCCATTGCCAGACCGCGTACTCTGGGTCGGCGGTTTCGACTTGCCCGCTGGTAGACCCACTGACCGTTTTTATGTGGAACTGCTGCATGATGGTCGTGTTGTTGCGCACAGCAAGCGCAGCCTCGGTCACATTGCGGCCGGTCATTTCAAGCGCATTCGGTTCAGTCTATTTCAACCCCATGAGGATCGAGCCAGCGCCAATGCGGGGGTATTTTCGATGACGGATCTGTCCGCTGACGGTGCCTATGAGGTGCGCGTGCTGCGAGGCTCTGATCAGGCCAGGATTCGTTCATTCGACTTTGCTGTAGTCGCTGGCAAGATCAAGTCGATGGCGCAGACGCAGCTCGGTTATCAACCCTCGACGGATTACATCGTGCCCCGGGTAAAACGCAAGAACACCAACACGTTCGAGATTGTCGAAGCCATCTGGATCGAGGATTTCCGTTGAAGGAGCCTGCTGGTTTTTCGGGGAGTCGAAAGCCGCGCGGCGTTTCATCAAACCGGTGCACCACGTGGCAGTCTGGGTTGCCGCTCCACTGGCAGGCTCTCGACGAGGTCAGCGCGTAACGCCTCGCGCAGTGTTCGGCAGGCAGGGTCATCCCAACGATTTACGCGTTGATCCGGATCATCCAGCATGTTGTACAGTTCGCCTTCCGTGCCGTCATACAGCGACGATCGGCGGTAGACCGTACACAGCCAGTTATCCCTGAAAATTGATTTCAGATGCATGCTGACGGGGCCGTGTTCGCTGTCCCATTCGGTAATCACACGCTCCCGATGCTGAAGGTCCGCCTGCTGATCGGTGGCAGGCAGTGGCTTGCCTTCGTTCCAGACGGGCTCGGCAATGCGTGCCACGTGACAGAACGTAGCGGCCAGATCCAGATGACCCACTGGTCGTGTGACCACACCTGCTGCGATACCGGCGCTGGCCGCCGGTTTCCAGATCATCGGCACCCGCATCAGTGCATCCAGGTGATAAGGGCCGTTGAAGAGCAGCCCGAAGTCGCCCTGCAGTTCGCCATGATCGGTGGTGAAAAACACGTCGGTATCGTCGAGCCATTGGCGCTGCCGAAGATAGTCCAGTACTGACCCACAGGCTTCGTCGATGAGTTCATTCTCGATGTGGTTCATGGCATCGATCTCGCGTATCTGGTCTGGCGTCAGATCACAGGGCCGAAATCCGCGCGGTGATTCGAGGTTGGTCCACAGGGATCCATCAAAGTAACCCCGGTAGTGATGCGGCTTGCCAGCCAGCCAGTGTGCTGCCTTGTCCGCACTGCCCGGATACAGGCGGGGCAGGGGAAGGTCCTGCCAGCGCACCCGGTGCAACTCGCCGGCGGGTGGGTCCCACGGATGATGTGGGTCGGGAAAACTCATCCAGACAAACCAGTCGGCGTCAGCAGGCAGTGTATCCAGCCAGGCTCGTGGGCGACTGGCAACCCAGCTGGTGTGATAAAACTCCGGGTCCACGGGATTGTTCCAGACCTGAATGGCGCCAGTCGCCCCACCTCCCTCGGTATTCTGCTGACCGTTTCTGACCATCGGGTAGAAACCCGCCATCAGTTCGGCAGGCTGTTGTTTCATCCACAGGGTGTAGTGCGAGTGCCCTTCGAAAAAATGATTGGCAAGCTCCAGATGATCGAAGCCGAAGTGCGGACCGTGTTCACCTTTCGCGGCCATCCGGTTTTCGTAGTACTGGTCAGGTGAGCCCAGCCAGGGCTCGAAGTGTGCCTTGCCGATCAGCGCGGTGTGATAACCGTGCCGCTTCAGCCAGTGGGCGATGGTCGGCTGGTCCTCCGGCAGTGCGACCCCATTCATCCAGACGCCATGGCTGGACACATGCTGCCCGGTGACGATCGTTGCCCGGGCCGGCATACAGACCACGCTCTGGTTGTGTGCGCGCCGATAGTTGATTCCCGATGCTGCGAGCGCATCGATGACCGGCGTACGGGCTATGCCACCGCCATTGCAGCCCAGTGCATCAAATCGCATCTGGTCGGTGGTAATGAGGAGAATCTTGCGTCCGATATGACACCCCCGGCGGCGTGAAGGCTGACGTTGTTCAAGAGGGGCCAGTTTACTCCGTCGGGGGAGGCCATGGCTGATGTGCAGTATCTCGATTCCAATGGCTGCAACTGATTGTCAGCGGAGTTCATGCAATCTGCGGTAAGCCGCATCACCATGTTGTGCCTGTACCTGTCGGCCGAGGACGTCGGCCTCGATGATGGCCTGACGGACGATTGTGGCAGTCACGGGCATCGGCGTGTTGGCGGTATACGGAAACGCGAGTGTGCCATCGACCACCTGCGCCAAAGCCTGTGAGTCGCTGGCGTCCAGGGATAGTTGTCCCAAGTGAATCGGCAAGCCGACAGCGGCGAAAAAACCGGCCACACGCAGGGCTTCATCGGGTCGACCTTCCATCATCAATTGGGTCAGCGTGCCCATGGCGACCATTTCCCCGTGCAGGAAGTTCGCATGAACCTGTGGAACGGAGGTGTAGCTCTGGGCCACCCCATGCGCGGCGGCAACACCACCGCTTTCGAATTCCAGTCCACTCAACAGCGTGTTGGCTTCGACCACTGATTCCAGCGCTTCGTTGACCACTCCGGCCGACACTGCCGCGGCGGCGGCAATGCCATCGGCGTACAGCGTATGCGCACACGCTTCGCCAATCGTGCACGATGCGAGCGTAGGACGTGCTCCGACGCCGGTTACCGCCGCCCTGTTAAGCAGACAGACGTGAGCTTCGTACCACGTCGCCATGGCGTCGCCCATGCCGGCGACGAGCAAGCGTTCCGGCGCGGCTGCGATGATTGTCGTATCGATGATGACGATAGCCGGGCTGTGCGGGTAAAACTCGACCGCATCGGAGGCTCCTTCCGGAGTGTAGAGAATCGACAGTGCAGAGCAGGGTGCGTCATTCGATGCAAGAGTCGGTACCACCACTACAGGTACACCGAGTCGACACGCCACCGCCTTGCCGGCGTCGACACACTTGCCACCGCCCAGCGCCACGACACAGTCCACCTGGGTTGAGCGAAACTGCGTCACGTGACGTTCGATTTCGGGTAACGACCATTCGCCGGCAAAAATGCCGCTGAACGACTGATTTCCGGCAGCCCGTACACTGGACCGGACCGCAATGCCTTCATGGGTGCTCACCCGCAACGACATCAGGACACCGATACGACCAACCTGCAGCAGGGAGAGATAACGACCGATGCTCTCAAGCACTCCGGGCCCCTGAATGTAGCGTTGTGGAGCGATGAAGACACGAGGCGAAGGATGTCCCCGTACATCGGCCGGAGCAAAGATGTTGCCGGGAAAATAGCCAGCGGAGACCTTCATGGCACTACCTCATTGATCAAACCAGGTGGCGGGAAAGGTGTCGCAGCAGATGCTGCCTGAGCGTCTGGGGGCAGGGTAGCCGGTGCGTCTGCGAGGTTCTGCAGCGCTATCCGTTGACTGACTTCGCGAGCATAAAACGCTGCACCGGCCGCGGAAGGGTGCGAGTCGTTTGGCAGCAGGAAGAGGCTCGCCAGATCCCTTTCGGGTTGGTTCGGTGGTAACAACGGTGTGACCTGGCTGCCGCTAGCCTGCTCAAGGCTCTTCAGTAACGACTGCTCCTGGGGAGTTCCCTCGATGTAGGCACCCTGAACCAGCTCCTCGTACAGTGGCAGCCGGATCAGTTGAATCGGGACGCCACTGTCCTTCAGTCTTTGCAGATTTTCCCTAAACAAGGGGTCTAGCGCATACGACTGAAATTCATATCCAGGCAGCTGGACCATACGAGCCTGCTTCAGCGAGAAGTCATGCTCGACAATACGCCGGTAGAGCAGTGACTTGGACAGGGTCATCAACCTGGTTTCCCGATCGCTGGTGATCGCCAGTTTTTTGTACCGATCATTGAGTCTGGTCAGAACCGGATTTTCAGGATCTGGGCGGGTCAGTGCGGATCCACACCAGGCGTCGTTGATGTCAGCGTCCACTAACGAAACATCGAAGGAATCGGCCAGCCGGGGGTGCAGTGCGGGGCTGGCTGATTGATAGAATCGCGTTTCACCGTCTTTCTCGCGACTCGTTCGCCAGAATCTGGCGCGTGTCAGGTCATTGAGTATGAATGGAATGAGCAGCAACTGAGCCTGATTGCGTTCGACCTGTTCCGCCGCCATCGAGAACATCTGTGCGACGCCATAGCCGCTGCGCGAATAGTTCAATACTGAAACCGGCTGACCTGAGTCGCGGCTCAGCCGGTCAGCCATCAGGTCGGGCCAGGTAATCCCGCCAAGGTGAGCATTGTCGGAAAATGAATCGCCAACGACCAGGATGGTCGGATCATGTTCGTACAAAGGATTTCTTTCTCTGCCCAGGTTCCGGTCAGAGTTGCTGACGATTTGATTGCACATGGCAACTGCCCCTGTGCGGATCGTCACCATCGTAAATGTGCTCGATGGCACGTAGTCGTATCCGTGGGTTTTGCTGTACACGCTGGTCGGTGCATTCACGGCCTGGTAGCTTCCCGCTGCAGGCAGATCCAGACGTATGTAAAGATACAATCGATAGGCCACTTCCGCGGTGGCTGTGGCGAGCAAAACACTGATTACAACGGTCAGTCCCGCCAGTGCATAGGAAGTTTTTACGCGTTGCATACTTTACGCCCGGCAGACTCAGGAGTTGATGTTTGAATGTACGCTGTTTGCTGAGGCGTTTTACTCGGCGAGGTTGCACACCGGCCCGGGCAAGCCAAGCCCCTGAAGGAACTGCCGGGTGCGCAGACACCTTTGCAGCCGGGATTGTGCCTGCGTACTGACCTGCGGAAATCCGTCAGACTCGCTCGCAACCGGATTGGAGTCCCGGCTCAGGACAACCATATTGTCAGAGAACGGGAAATGTAACGCCATCGATGGCCTGGGGTCCAGAAAATAGGTTGGTGTCAAGCCGACACCCGCATCAATGCCGATGGTGACGATACTTCGCGGGCGAGTGCTGTCCGACTGGCAGTTCTGGGCAATGGCCGGGTCAAGCTCGGCAATTGAATGGGTGTCGGTGGCAAACTGTACCAGCGTGTTGGCAACAGAAGGACATTGCAGGTCTGACGCAATCGCCGTGCCCGCCATGTTCGAAAGTATGCTGAGCAGCAGCATCATCCCTGCCGTTTTCATTCAATTCGCCACAGCAGCTCTGGGTCTGTGCTCGATAGTAGTGAATTCTTCGCGGTAATTCACTGCCAGACACTCGGCAGAAAATGGCGGACCTGCGTGAACGACAAGGAAAGCCGTCGCCACCGGGTGAACGTTCTACTCCCAGATCGGATGCGTGGCAGAGCACGTGAGGATCTGCCGGGGGATTACCACTCTCGTTGTCACCCTCGTTATCAATCTCATAGCAGGATGTGTGGCAAAGACGAAGGAAGGGGATGCAGCTCAGGGAGAATGTCAATAAAGCACAGACGAATAATTTTCCAACTCAATGAATATTCCAAAGAATATTCTGGAAATTAGAACTTCCCTTCGCTCTTGCGTGCGCCGCGATATCCCATAGCCCTCCCGATTGTTCAATCACGCGACAAACGGTGCAGCTCAGCTCCAGGCCGTTGGCATCCGAATCGAGGATGTGGTCATTCTCCGATTGTAGTCATGACGTAAATGTATCGAGATGTTGCTTGACTTCGCATGCGCAATGGGATGACGCTCACATCTGCACTGGAGGGTGGCCACCCGCGGTAGTGGGATTGCTGGTCGAACCAAACGGTTTGAACTGGTCGGATCAATTTCTGCATCGGGTGGTGCGAAAAGCCGATTAATGCCTTAACGGGCTAACACATCGATTGGGGAGAGCTATGAACAAATCACTGCGCCAAGGCGCGGTGCTGGCGTTGGCCTTGGTGCCGGCGGCTGCACTGGCTGAGGAAGCCGGAAACCGACGCGTTATTGAAGAAGTTGTGATCACGGCCGAGCGGGTTGAATCCACCGTCTCGGATACATCGATTTCAATCACCGCGTTCGACGGCGAGATGCTCGAGGATTTTGGTATCCAGGGTGCCGACGAACTGATTGATTACATTCCTGCCACCACCCGCGATCCGTACGACATCCGCATCCGCGGGGTCGGTCGCAACTTTCGTGCACTGGGTGGTGACCCTGGGGTGGCGACTTACTACAACGGCGTTTATTCACCGGACTTCGGTATCGCAGCTTCCGAAAATGCGCTTTATGATCTGGAGCGAGTCGAAGTTTTGCGAGGCCCTCAGGGCACGCTGTACGGCCGCAACTCGATCGGTGGTGCACTCAACTACGTGACCCGCCAGCCCAGTTTCGAATGGACGGGCGAAGTCCGTGCACAGGTGGGTGCACTCGATGGCCGTGAATATTTCGGCTTCATTTCCGGTCCGCTCATCGAAGATAAACTGGCCTTTCGACTGGTGGGTAACAATCTGCATCGTCAGGGCTCCCAATCCAACGTCGGACCGGGCCGCGACGCCAACAGCATCCGGGACGAAAACTATTCGCTTGGCCTGACCTGGAACATCACCGACACGATTACCCTCAATACCCGCGCGAACGACCGCCTCTCGAACCGGGTCATCGGCCAGCCCATAATCGTAGAAGAAGGTGTCGGCCCGGCGCGTGGTCGGGTGGATACAAATCTCTACATCACGGGTGTACGGCCCGTTGCGGCGGGCACAGCCGGTGCGCTGCAGTTTGTCGATCCTCGTGATGGCACGGTCCGTTTCGGCGCGTATCTGCGGCCCGGCGTGGATCCATCAAATTTCCCGTTCTCGCCGCTGGCTTCCTTCCGTAATCCGGAAGCGGCGGGCCTCGCGTCCCTGAGTCGCAGTGATATCGGCCGCAAGGTCAGCATCAACGCAGGCAACGGAGGCGAAGAAGGTCAGTGCGAGTTTCCCTATACCGACAGCACCTGTCAGGACGAGAAGTTTGCACACAACGCAAACCAGACGTCGATCACCTGGGATGTATCGGACACACTGCAGGTCAAGTATTTTTTCGGATACAACGACTTCACGTATCACTTCAACACCGATCTTGATTACTACAACGCGGCATTCACGCAGTATCGACAGACGGTGGATGAGTCGGTGGAAAGCAAGTCCCACGAACTCCAGGTCAACTGGGCGCTGGGTGACAAGTTCACCGCAACCTCGGGCATCTACCGGTTCAGCGAAGATCGAGACCAGGACTACAGCCTGACCAACTCGATCGACTACTTTGTCAATCCAGCGAATTACGGCGCCCTGAATAATCCGAACCCGTTTTTCGCGGGTGCGAGTTACATGCAGTTGTTCAATCTGGGTCGCCACAAGCGGCTGGGCAGTGCGGCGGTCGGAACCAGCAATGCAGGTATCTGGGAAGGTGATGCGCGGGGTGACATCTATCACCACGTCAACAAGGTGCACAACAGCGCAACTGCCTATTTCACACAAGGCACTTACGAGTTCAATGAAGAATGGGCGCTGGTACTCGGTGTCCGTTACGCAGAAGACCGCAAGTCTGCGAAAGAGGTTCGTGGTGGCTATTTTGAACTTGCCCCGTTTGCGCCTGCGGCGCTGGCGTTTGGTCAGTTGGGTACACCATTACTGTCGCCCTCGGCGCTGACCAACATTGCGTTGGGTGCCGCAAGGTACAGCGGCAATCCGGCCGATCCACTCATTCCAACGTGTGCGCTCGGTTCCGAAAGCTGTGCGACACCACTGCGTCTGGGCGCGGGCATCCCGATCAGTTATTCCAGCAACGTCAAGGCACACGACACCTGGAGCGATACCAACTATCGGCTCAACCTGAACTGGACCCCCAATGACGACACTCTGCTGTATGCGTCCTACACCACCGGCTATCGCGCGGGTGGGTACTCGCTGGGAATCGCCGATGCACGGGACAACGCGCGCGATCCGAATACCAACCAGCCGCTGCCGGGTGCAACACTGCGACCACTCGCGTACGACGAAGAAACGGTCAAGGCCTACGAGATTGGTTACAAGGGGACGTTCCTGGAAGGCACGATGCAGCTCAACTCGTCGGTCTACCTGTACGACTACAAAAACTACCAGGATGAACTCGAGCAGGTGGACTCTGTTCGTGGCACGGTAGTCGCAGTGGTCGGTAACGCGCCCAAGGCCACCAACATGGGCTTTGAGACAGATGTCCTGTGGTTGCCAACCGATGCACTGACGATTGGCGCGAACTACAGCTACACCAAAGCGGAATACGATTCGTCCTACCTGCTGAACTTTGACAATGATCCGAACCTGCCGAAGCCGATTTACGATAACCCGGCGACGGCAGCCACTGCTCAGTTCGACCGTCCTGATCTGTTCATCTACGACTTGAAGGGCGAGCCGCTGAAGCGGATTCCGGAGCACAAGGCCACCATTTTTGGCAGCTACCTGGTGGGTACCGCCTTCGGCAGCTTCACCTTCAGTGGTGTGTATGCCTACACCGGCAAGCAGTACGACGCAGGTCGTGAGATCAAATTGTACGAAGTGCCGGATCGGTTCCAGGTGAACCTCGGGGTGACGTTCAATGACCTGGCCGGGAAGTACACGATCCGGGCGTTTGTTGACAACGTCACCAACGAGTTGTCACCACGCGGTATCAGCCAGCTGAATGACGATTCGACCAATAACTGGCGGACATCGGCAAGCCACATCTATCCCCGTTTCTGGGGTGTGGATGCGACTTATCGCTTCGGACTCTGACAGAACTCCCGGCGCGGTCGGTTGAAAATGCGGGGTGGCTTGCCTGAAGCAGGCACCCCGCTTTTTTTTTGACGCCTGTCCGACCATGGGTCGCCTGGGGTTTGCCCAGGTCTGACTGAGCCCTAACGAGATTCAATCGTGACAAAATATGCTTTTGCAGCGTTCCGTAAACTGCTCGTTGTCAGCAGCGTCCTGATGAGTGGTGTCGCTCCAGCTGCCACTTTCGATCCCGCCGGCGCCGTCGCTGCGCTGGATCGCAGCGGTGATGGCAAGGTCGAACTCACCGAGTACCAGGCTTACCAGGCGGCCGTCTTCAACGCACGCGATGCCGACAGTAGCACGACGCTCGGTTTTCCCGAGTTTGAAGCGACGCTCAGCAGCGGCGCACGGGCCAATGCGCGTGCATCGTTTGATGCTTTCGACGCGGATCGCGATACCGCGCTTTCCCTCGGCGAGTACGCGGGATATCAGGAATTTGTGTTCAAGAATTTTATCGACGCAAATCAGGACGGATTCATGACGGCGGAGGAACTTGCCGCCCTGACCGTAGTTGCAGAGTCCGGTGCTCAGGCAGCCGGTATTCGTGGCAATGCGGCCGGACCAATGGCACTGGATCGTAGTGGTAACGGTGCAGTGGAGTCGCAGGAATTCACGGCTTACCAGTCGAGTCGATTTACCGGGCTTGACCTCGACAAGAGTGGGTCGCTCAGCTTCATCGAGTTCAGGAAGTCATTGGACAGCGGGGCGGCCCGCAATGCCCGTGCATCGTTTGATGGTTTTGACTTCAACAAAAACAGGCGCCTCTCGGACCGGGAGTTTGTGACTTATCATGCTTTTGTCTTCCAGAAATTCCTCGACAAGGACGGCAGTGGCAGCGTCACGGCAGCTGAGTGGGCAGAGATCGCGGCTCGCAATAACTGATCCAGCCACAGCCTGTTGGTAATCGGTCGCGCAGAGTGCTGGCCTTGATTGTTCGGGGGCAACCAGCCAGGATCTGTGTGTCGACTGCTCCGTTCAGCTTGACAGTCCGTGATGTCGAGAGGCATAAGGTTGCCGTTGGTGATCGCGTCGGCGATCCGGTGAACGCGCAAGGGAAGTGAGCTGCAGCAGACCTGATGGGGACGCTGTCTCGTGCGAGAACCTTTGGAATCGTTTGAGTACGGACGAAATCTGCACAAGCACCCTGGGTGGCTTCGCTGGCACTGCTGGCGCCAGCCCTTGGGGCTCAAATCGAACCGGAGACCATCAGCCAAAAAGCGCTGGGTGAAGCCAGGGCGTCCTGGTTCATTGCCAAGGCCACCATGGGTACGGCCTTTGTCTTCGATGCAACCGATGGCTCCATGCTTGGCACGCTGTCGACCAATCCATTTACACCCGCAGTTGAACGCCATCCGGTTCGTGCTGGAATCTACGCGGCCGAGGCACACTAATCGCGTCGAACCTATGGTACCCGAAATGACATCCTGACCGTTTTCGATCATGCCAACCTGGCGCCGATTGCAGAGATCGATCTGCCGGACAAGTTCGGCTCTCTGAACTTTGCTGAATACATCAGCGTCCTCGGCGACCAGCGGTATCTCACGGTCTTCAATATGACACCGGCACAGTCGGTCAGTGTCGTTGACATCGAAACCAGGAAATTTGTCGGTGAACTGTCCACACCAGGTTGCGCGCTGACCATGGCATCCGGAGAGCGTGGTTTCCTGATGATGTGTGGTGATGGCACGTTGCAGCTGATCCGGCTGGATGACCAGGGCGCCGAACAAGCCCGTGTGCGCAGCGCGCCGTTTTTCTCCATTGACAAGGATCCGGTATTTGATCGACCCGAGGTGACCAAAAAAGGTTGGCAGATGGTGTCGTTCGAGGGTCTGGTGTTCGATGTGGAGACCATCGAGGATGAGATCAGGATCAGGAAGCCCTGGTCGCTGTTGACCGAGGCTGATCGAGCAGAAAAGTGGCGGGTGGGTGGCGGTCAGATCATTGGTGTACACCATGCTCTGGACCTTCTCTATGTACTGATGCATCAGGGTGGTGTGGATACACATGAAGATCCCGGTACCGAAGTGTGGGTGTTCAACCGTTCGTCGCGGCAGCGGATTGCGCGCATGCCACTGACGAAACCCAGCCGCAGCATTCTATTCTGGTCACGCAGGACGAGTCACCTCGTCTGATAGCCAGCGCGGCTACCGAGCAGATACTCGATATCTACGACGCTCGCAAACTTGTACATCAACAGACGGTGCAACTGGGCATGGTTGTGGGTCTGCTGGCCGCCTATTGATGGATCCCCTGCTGCATCTCGTGATCGCACTGGTGCTGGCAACCCTGCTGCTGTCAGCCGTGATCCACAAGCTGGCCGATTTTGCCGCGTTTCGCCAGATTCTTGGCGACTATGAAGTGTTGCCTGAGGCGCTGGTCGCGCCTGGTGCAGTGGTAGTGGTGGGCCTCGAATTGATCTTCGGTGTGGCCTGGCTTACGCAGTTCACGCCCACAGCAATGATTGTGGGGACGGTGCTGTTATTGGCCTGTTATACCGGTGTTATCGCGCTCAATCTGGCGCGGGGGAGAGTTCATATCAGCTGTGTCTGCGGTGATAACGACGGACAACCGCTGTCACGCTGGATGCTGCCACGCAATCTGCTCCTGATGGCGGCCGCGCTGTGTGCCGGTTTGCCCGCTGAGTTACGACCACTCACCCTGGTCGATGGTCTGACCGCCTTTGCCGCAGTCATGGCCGTTACACTGATCTATCTTGCGATTTCCCAGTTGCTTGCCAATGCGGCAGCGATCCGGGTCTGGAGGGAGTCGTGAGTACGCTGGTGATGGTCTCGCTCATCATCCTGTGGATCATCGTGGTACTGCTTGCGGTGACCGTTGTCGCCCTGGCACGACAGGTTGGTGTCCTGCATGAGCGTGTGGCGCCGGCGGGTGCGTTGATGCCCACCAGCGGGCCAAAGGTCGGTGAAACCACGGAAGCGCTGCAGGTTGATCTGTTGAGTGGCGCCTCAATGCCCATTGGTGGCAAAAATAATGGCAGGAATGGTGCCCGCAATCGACTCGTGCTGTTGGTCTCACCGACGTGCCCGGTCTGCAAGATGCTGGTACCCACTGCCAGGTCGATGGCAAAACATGAAGGCCTGGAACTCATTTTTGCCAGTGACGGCGGCCAGGTCGCCCCGCAGGAAGCCTATGTACGTGACCTCAGGATGCAGGACTATCCCTATGCCCTGTCGCAGACGCTTGGTATGCGCTACGGGGTCAGCAAACTGCCGTTTGCACTGCTGTTGGGTGCGGACGGAACCCTGCTCGGTAAAGGTCTGGTCAACACCCGTGAGCATCTGGAGAGCCTGGTGGAAGCTGTCCGGCTGGGTGTCACCACGGTTCAGGAATATGTGCGGGAATATGTTCCCGAACCTGTCAAGGAGGCTCGATGAACAGCCTGGCAACCCTGGCCGGAGAACTGGCGGGCAAACTGGCCGATTTCAAGCTTCGAACCAGCGCCTGGTTTGATCGGTCGTCTCGCGCCGCAACCACACATCTGGCAAAGCGTACTTCACGGCGCGGCTTTGTTTCGAAGCTTGGCATGTTGACCGTTGGGGTTGGTGCGTTACCCCTGCTGCCAGTGGCCCGTGCGTTTGGTGCCGAAGATCTCCAGGAAAAAGGCGCCGAAGGTCTCCAGGAAAATAGTGTCGAAGGTCTCCAGGAAATTGGCGATCCACAAAGCTGCGACTACTGGCGTTACTGTGCACTTGGCGGCACGCTCTGTTCCTGCTGTGGTGGCAGCGCCACCGCCTGCCCACCCGGCGCCGAGCCTTCACCCATTACCTGGGTCGGCACCTGTAGCAATCCGGTGGACAACAAAGACTATCCCATCTCCTACAACGATTGTTGTGGCAAGGCGACCTGTACTCGCTGTTTCTGTCATCGCACCGAGCGTGACAAGCCGGTCTACTTTCCGAGCAAATCCAATGACGTGCTCTGGTGTTTTGGTACCCAGAGTCATGCCTACCACTGCACCGTTGCCTTGGTCCTCGGTGAAGCCACGGGTGCGTGAAAGCTGTGCGCGAACTCCTGCTGCTGATGACATGCCTGTGGCTTGGCACCACACAGGCTGAGGCGCGGACGGACTACCTGCTGCACTGCAGTGGTTGCCATCTCCCGGATGGGTCGGGCATGCCTCCTGAAGTGCCAAGCCTGCGAACCGGGATTGGCAAACTGGTGTCGATGCCTGCTAGTCGAGACTACATCGCACGTGTGCCTGGTGCATCGCAGGTACCGATATCTGACGCGCAGTTGACGGCGGTACTGAACTGGGTCCTGACCACTTTCAACGCAGACTCGCTGCCTGCAAACTTATCACCCTTGACCGTCGACGAAGTCGGGCGATCCCGACGCAATGTCCTGGCCGATCCAGAGAAGTATCGCCAGCAATTCTGGCCGCGCACGGCAAATTACTAGCCTGGGCCAGGCGCAGCTTGTGGATCTTCTCCCACGAGAGGCCAGGCGGCGCGCGCGAGGCACCTGCCTGTCGGCCAATCAACGCTTCCGTCGGAAGTTTGATGGCATGGGAACCCGGGCAGCGTTAGCATCCATCGCCCGGCTGTCACCATGGCGGCTGACAGATTTACGACCACCGGCGCCAATTGCATGACCGACCAGGCGAACGATGCTGCCCAGACTCGCGAGATGCTTGGCAAGCTTCGCATCGATCGAACCGCGACTCCGGGACGGGCTCGACCAGCCTGGCTGGTGCCGGCGGGCAGTTTTTTGGTGCTGGTTGCAATGGTGACCGTCACCTGGGCCTTTCTGCAGAAAGACACCGTACCCCCGGCTGTTGCTACCGTCATCGTCGAAGCTCCGGCAAGTGGAAACAACGGCCTGGGCAGCAGTGTCCTGGATGCGTCGGGGTACGTGATCGCCCGACGCCAGGCAACGGTATCCGCCAAAATTACCGGCAAGGTCATCGAAGTGCTGATTGAAGAGGGTATGCAGGTGGAAGAAGGGCAGATACTCGCCCGCCTGGACGACAGCATTCCGCGTGGCGAATACGAGTTGTCGGAGGCCCGCCTGGAGGCAGCAGTGGCCGGCCTCCAGGAACTGGACACCCAGCTGCAGCAGGCTCGGCTCGATGAACGACGGACTGCCGATCTGGTTGCGCGGGAGCTGGTTGCTGCAGCAGAGGCAGATCGGACCAGACTCCTTCGGGACGGTGCTGAAGCCCGCCTGGCGCGCACCAGGGCGGATATCCGCGTCAGCAAGTCGGCATTGGCAGTCCAGCAACGCATGCTCGACGACTTGACGATTCGAGCGCCGTTCAGAGGCGTGATCGTCGCCAAGGCTGCGCAACCCGGGGAGATGATTTCGCCCATTTCCGCTGGTGGAGGTTTTACCCGCACCGGCATCGGCACCATCGTCGACATGGACTCGCTGGAAGTTGAAGTCGACGTCAACGAGGCTTACATCAATCGCGTTCAATCCGGTCAGTCGGTCACGGTCGTCCTGAATGCCTATCCGCAACTGCAGATAAAGGGCCGTGTCATCGCCATCATTCCTGCCGCTGATCGTAACAAGGCAACCGTACGGGTGCGGATCGGCTTTCTGGAGCGTGATGCGCGCGTTCTGCCTGACATGGGTGTGAAGGTGAGCTTTTTTGAAAGCACAGTGCCGGAACTGCGAGCGGGGACTGATGCGGCTGCGGTAAAACCACGAGTTGAAACAGCCTGCCTGCGTGGCACGGGGACTGAGCGGTTTGTATTTGTGGTGAAGCCGGACAACACCCTTGAACAGCGAACGGTACGGCCGGGCGAGGTGGTTGGCTCACAAACCCGGATTGAGACCGGACTGTTGGCGGGTGAGCGTGTCCTGCTGGGTGCTCGCGATGGCAGCAAGATCGCCTTCACCGACGGCATGCTGGTCGCCCCCTGAATCAACGTGGTCACTGACCACTAACACCTCGTCCAGGCAAGCCGGGCCGCGAGCAGAGAGAACGGAGAGAATGATGAGTGACAGCCTGGTTCGGGTCGACAAGGTCAGCAAGGCGTATACACGAGGCAAAGAGAAGATCGACGTCCTGCGTGAACTCAGCATGGACGTTCCACAAGGAGACTTCCTCGCCCTGATGGGCCCCTCCGGTTCGGGCAAGACGACTCTGCTGAATCTGATCGGTGGCCTCGATCATCCGACCACAGGCAGTATCACCATTGGTGGTGAGCGTATTGACACGTTATCGGAGCGTGATCTGGCCCGGTGGCGCGCCGGGCATGTCGGTTTTGTATTCCAGTTTTACAACCTGTTGCCCGTGCTCAGCGCCCAGCGCAATGTCGAGTTGCCGCTCCTGCTGACGAAGTTGTCCAGTCGCGCCAGGGCAGAGCACGCGGCCACAGCGCTTGAAGTGGTGGGCCTGCGTGATCGGGCCAGACACAAGCCCAATGAACTCTCCGGCGGTCAGCAGCAACGGGTCGCCATCGCCAGGGCGCTGGTGTCCGACCCCATGTTGCTGGTCTGTGATGAACCGACCGGCGACCTTGACCGTGCCACCGCCGACGAAATCCTGCATCTCCTGCAGATGCTGAACCGGGAGCATGGCAAGACCATTATCATGGTGACGCATGACCCCAAGGCGGCAGACTTTGCGCAGCATGTGGTTCATCTTGACAAGGGTGTACTGGTGGAATCCCTGACATGAAATATTTCGGCTTGCTCTGGGCCGGGTTGTTCCGGCGTCGCACGCGAACTGTGCTGACACTGGCTTCCATTGCCATCGCTTTTCTGCTGTTCGCCCTGTTGCGGTCGATCATTGATGGTTTTGTTGGTGGCGTGCAGCTGGTTGGGGCGGATCGGCTGATTGTTTCACCGCGTTATTCGATCGTTGACCCGCTGCCGCTCAGCTATCAGCAGCGCATTCAAGCGGTGCCTGGTGTTGTTGGTGTCACGATAGCGAACTGGTTTGGTGGCACCTATCAGGACCCGCGAAACTTCTTTCCGAAACATCCGGTTGATCCACGCGCGTATTTCAACATGTACTCGGAACTGATTATCGCCCCCGAGCAACTGGCGGCTTTCGAAAGTACACGCAGTGGCACGGTTGTTCCACGACAGCTTGCGGAACGGTTTGGCTGGAACATGGGTGATCGAATTCCCATAGAAGCAGATATCTGGCCCAAGACGGGTGGTGACCGATTGTGGGAATTTGACGTGGTGGGAATCTACGATGGCCCACCGGATGAAGCCCCACCAGACACGATGCTCATCAACTTTGCCTACTTTGACGAGGCCCGGGAGTTTGCGAAGGGAACCGTCGGCTGGTTCATTGTACGGGTTGCCGATCCGGACACTGCTGGCGATGTTGCACGGGATATCGATGCACTGTTTGCCAATTCCACCAATGAAACAAGAACCTCCACGGAGGCGGAGTTCCAGGCTGCCTTTCTCAAACAGATTGGCGACATTGGGCTCATCATGAGCGGTATCCTCGGCGCCGTCTTCTTCACCATACTGCTGTTGACCGGCAACACGATGGCGCAGGCTTTTCGTGAACGTATTCCGGAAGTTGCGGTGCTCAAGACCCTGGGGTTCAGCAATGTCGCGGTACTGAGTCTGATGCTGGGCGAAGCCATCCTGCTGTCGCTGTTTGCAGCGTTGATCGGGATGGGCATCGCCGTCCTGATGGCGCCTGGTATCGCTACGGTCATCAGCAACATTCTGCCCAATTTCACCATTGCATCGGAGACGCTGCTGGCCGGTTTCGGGCTTGCCGTGTTCCTGGGAATCATCACCGGGATATTTCCTGCCGTGCAAGGCATGCGCCTGACAATTGTCGAAGCCCTGCGGCGAAACTAGCCAGGCCTATTCATGAGCGTATTCAGCCAGATATTCGAGATTACCCTGATGAACCTTCGCACCTTGCCGCAGCGCTGGTCCTCTTCGCTGGTCATCGTGGTCGGGGTAGCAGGTGTTGTAGCCGTGTTGGTCGCCTTGTTATCGATGGCTCAGGGCTTCTCGAGCACGTTGCAGCGGACTGGCAAGCCAGATCGGGCCATCGTGTTGAGAGGCGGTGCCAATGGCGAACTCTCCTCTGGTCTGTCCATTGCCCAGGCCAACATTGTTGCCGGTTTCCCTGGCATCGCCCTACGCGATGGTCAGGCGCTGCTCAGCCCGGAGCTGTACCTGATTGCCGATGTGCCGAAGCGTGTGACCGGGTCACCAGCCAATCTCACGCTGCGCGGCATGACACCGATCGGCGCGCAGTTGCGGTCGGAACTTCGCATCACGCAGGGCCGTATGTTTGAACCCGGCAAGGCCGAACTGATTGCCGGACGTGGAGCTGCGGATCAGTTTGCCGGGCTCGATCTCGGCGCCGAGATCAGGTTGCGTGATGCACGCATGAAGGTGGTGGGTATTTTCACCGCCGATGGCGGAGGACATGAATCCGAACTCTGGATGGATCTGCCTGTGGTGCAGGATCTGTTTCGTGGTCCTGGCGTGCTGTCGTCATTGCGGGTGCAATTGCAATCGGCGGCTGCCTATCCGGAATTTGCTGCAGCGATCAAGGCTGACAAACGTCTCGACATGGAAGCCACCGATGAACCCACGTACTTCGCCCGGCAATCGGAAAGTCTGAGTCGGCTGATCGAGGGGTTTGGTTATGCCGTTGCCGTGATTATGGGCATAGGTGCGATGTTTGCCGCACTCAACACCATGTACTCTGCCGTGTCCGCCCGAACCCGTGAGATTGCGACGTTGCGAGCCATCGGCTTTGGTGGAGCGCCGGTGGTAGCCTCAGTTATCGTGGAATCCATGATACTTGCCCTGTTGGGTGGCTTGTTGGGTGGAGTAATCGCCTGGCTGATGTTCAACGGGGCAACCGTCTCGACACTCAACAATGCATCGTTCAGTCAGGTGGCCTTCGACTTTGCGGTTTCGCCCGAACTGATTACACGTGGGATCGCGCTGGCCCTGCTGCTTGGTCTGGTTGGTGGACTAATGCCTGCATGGCGAGCGGCGAGGCTGCCGGTGACATCGGCGCTTCGAGCCGGGTAGTGGGTAGTATTTGAGACGTCGTCTTTGCACCGTTCTGGCGCTCTGCGCAGCAGCAGCGTGTGGAGAAGTGTCAACCTCAGCACTGGATACTGCGCCAGCTCAGCGATTGCAGCTGCCGAACGCGCTTCGAGAGGTTTCCGGTCTCGCTGCATTGGATCGCAACAGATTGCTGACTGTGACTGACGAACTGGCGAACGTTTACAGCATCAACATCGAAACCGGTGCAGTCGACGTGCTGTTCTCACTGGGAGATCCGGTCATCGCTGCGGACTTCGAGGGCATCACCATTGCGGGTAATGACGTATGGCTGGTGACCAGTCGGGGTGTTCTGTATCGAGCCATCAATGGGTTGTCAGGTGGTCTGGACATACCGTTCGAAGTGTTTTCGACCGGGCTCGAAGACAGGTGTGAAGTTGAAGGGTTGGCGTTCGATTCGACGCAGTTCCTGCTGGTGTGCAAGGAGAACTTCCGACAGAGGGACCGGAACAAGCTGATGATCCAGGTGTGGACACCAGGCGATCGGCGAGCCCGGGTGTATCTCGCCAGAAAACTCAATCTGCCTGGGTCGAGCAGAGAACTCAGTCCTTCTGGCCTGGCGATCGATGGGAACACCCTGCACATTGTCGCTGCACGCCAGAGCCTATTGCTGACTATTGACCGCGAAGGCAACCTGTTGAGTGCCAGTCACCTCCAGGGCCATCCCCAGGCCGAAGGAATTGCTGTCATGCGCAACGGATCAATAGTCATCGCCGACGAAGGCAAGAAGACTGGTGGATTTATCTCCCGCCACGTACCGGTTGGCGATGGCGATTGAGCAAGACCTTATGTGTTGCGCTGCGCATTTTGGCCTGCAAAAGCGAAGTGACGGGTGCAATCGCGAATGGTCTGTCAGTCAAGACCGGTTTATCGACTGAATTGGCCATTTTTGTGAGCGCAGACTCAATTTGCGGAAAGCGGCCTTCAGCCAAGCACTGATGTCCAAATCTGCCCGACTGGTTCATTCTTCAGCCTTGGATAGTATGGTAAATTTACGATTCATTAACGCGCTTTGGTGAGTTCAACACCTGGGCGAAAAACCCGGGAACCTCGACTTGCGAAGGCTTCATTCAGGGTAGTGCAGGAGCAGACAATGTTCAGAACGAAGGTCGACGCAGGCAGTTTGCGCTCGAACCGATTGTTTGATCTCATTGGCGGACACGATGGTACGCATGCCGCCCTGTGTTCTCCCGGTACACCCGCGCTGTCTTATGCGCATCTGATCCGGCAAGTCGATTACGTTGGCCGGGTCCTGCGGGCCAACGGGATAGGTGTTGGCGATCGCGTAGCTTTGATTCTGCCGAATGGTCCGGACATGGCGTCAGCGTTTCTGGGGATCGCTTCTTACTCGACGTGTGCGCCGCTCAATCCCCAGTTCGGTGCGGCGGAACTGGAATTCTACTTCGCGGACCTCGATGTCACGGCGATCGTCGTACCAGCCGGTGTCGACACACTGGCACGCCAGATCGCGATGACTGCTGGCATCAAGGTACTTGATCTCAATGCACGAGCGCTGTCGACGGGCTGGTTTCGATTCACAGGGTTCGAGTCAATGCCTGACCTCGTCGCCGAGCCGGGGATGGCCGACGACGTCGCATTGGTACTGCACACTTCAGGGACGACCTCGCGACCGAAGAAGGTACCGTTGACACATCACAATCTGTGCGCGTCGGCGATGGCCGTCAGACAGACACTTGCGCTCACCCCGAGTGACGCCTGTCTCAACGTGATGCCGCTGTTTCATATCCATGGCCTTGTTGGTGTGCTCTTGTCATCGCTGGCCGCCGGGGCATCGGTGATCTGCACGCCAGGTTTTAACGGCGACCAATTTCCGGAGTGGATGACGAATAACCGTCCGACCTGGTATTCAGCTGTCCCGACCATTCATCAGTCTGTGCTGGAGGTTGTAAGGAACAGGCCGATACACAAAGACCATAACCTGCGTTTCATTCGTTCGTCCTCATCCGCGCTGCCTCCGGTAGTCATGACGAAACTGGAAGAAGTCTTTGGTGTGCCGGTCATCGAGTCTTATGGCATGACCGAGGCATCGCATCAGATGGCCTCCAATCCCTTGCCCCCCGGCGAACGCAAACCGGGCTCGGCAGGCAAGGCTGCCGGTCCGGAAGTTGCGATCATGAGCGAAGCCGGGGTGATCCTGGAAGTCGGCGAGACCGGTGAGATAGTGATTTGTGGACCTGGTGTAACCGCTGGTTATCTCAATAATCCGCAAGCTGACGAGAGCGCTTTCACCAACGGCTGGTTTCGTACCGGCGATCAGGGATACCTGGATGCAGACAGCTACCTGTACATCACCGGTCGGCTGAAGGAAATCATCAATCGAGCCGGTGAAAAGGTTTCTCCGCGCGAGATCGATGAATCCTTGCTCGAGCATGTGGCCGTCGGCCAGGCGGTGACGTTTGCGATGCCACACGCAACGCTGGGCGAAGACGTGGTTGCTGCCGTAGTGCTGCGCGATGGTTTCACAGCCAGTGAAGAAGATCTGCGAGCGTTTCTCTTTGCCAGATTGGTACCAGTCAAGGTGCCAACCCGGATCATCGTTGTCACAGCCATACCCAAAGGGCCGACCGGCAAGATCCAGCGGATCGGTCTGCACGAGAAGCTGGGGTCGCTGCTTCGAACCGAATATGTCGCGCCAGGTACAACCGTCGAAAAATTGCTGGCCTCACTCTGGACCGAAGTGCTGGAAGTGGACCCCATCGGGGTGCATGACAATTTTTTCTCGCTTGGGGGTGACTCGCTCCGCGCGATGCGGGTGATGAACAGAATTCGGGATCATCTCACCGTCGAGCTGACGGCTGCCGAACTCTTCAGGCATCCCTCCATTGCGCAGTTTTCTCTTGTCGTCGAGCGTGCGCAGGAAGAGCCAATGTCGAAGTTGCTGGAATACGTCGACCAGTTGTCCGAAGCAGAGGTCGACAGGCTGCTGCGTGAAAACAAGACATGAAGGAGCCTCGTTTTACGGCAGAGCAGATCGCAAAACTCAGTCCGGGCAAACGTGAGTTGCTCGATCGACTGGTCAGGTCCGGAGTTCGAGCCGTTCAGTCAGAGGTTCAACCGCTCCAAACCAGGGGCGACGGACTGCGGCCACTGTCGTTTGCCCAGGAGCGCATGTGGGTCATTGATCAACTGCAGCCAAACAGTGCGGTGTACAACATTCCCCGCTGCTGGAGCCTTGTCGGGACGCTTCATCCGGATGCGCTCAGGGATGCCCTGAATGATATCGTCGATCGACACAGAACGCTGACCAGCAGTTTTGCCATCACACCTGATGGTCCTGTTCAAAGTCAGATTGAGGCGAAGTTCTCCCTGGACGAGCTGGATATCAGTCATCTGCCCATGGGTGAGCGTAGCGCGGCATGCAACGAAGCGTTGAACGTTGCATCAAAACGCCCTTTTGACCTTTCCCGACCGCCATTGGTCCGAGCTCTGCTGGTGCATCTTGGCGCCACCGAACATGTGTTGCTGATCGTGATACATCACATCGCATCGGATGGTTGGTCACAGGGAATTTTTGTGCGTGAGTTGTCGTTTGCCTATGCCGCGCGCAGTCGCGGGCGCACTCCCTCGTGGTCGCCACTGACGGCTGACTACCAGAACTATGTGGCCTGGCAGCGACAGTGGTTGAGCGGTGAAGTGCTGGCCGGGCAATTGGCTTACTGGCACAAGCAGCTCGAGGGTTTGGCGTCGTTGGAACTGCCACTGGATCATGCGCGACCAGCGCAGCCCAGTTACCGGGGCGAAGTGGTGGCCCTGGGTATACCGGCTGATCTGACTGGTGCGCTGAATGCACTCGCAAGGCGAAACAAGGTCACGCTGCACATGGTGCTGTTGTCTGCGCTCCAGACGCTGCTGATGCGGTACAGCGGTCAGGAGGATATCGCGATAGGTACACCAGTGGCGGGACGCAGTCGCCTGGAGCATGAACAGCTGATCGGACTCTTCGTGAACACGCTTGTTTTGCGTGGTGACCTCAGTGGCAACCCGCGATTTACGGAGCTGTTGGGTCGGACTCGCGGGAATACACTGGATGCCTATGATCACCAGCACGTCCCATTCGAAAAGCTGGTGAGTGATCTCGAGGCGGTACGCGACATGAGTCGCAACCCGTTGTTCCAGGTGAGCTTCGTGCTCCAGAACACCCCTGACTCGAATCTGGAGATGCCTGGCATCCGTGCAGTTCCTGAAGCCGTCCACACCAGTACATCAAAGTTTGACCTTGCACTGTCGTTGACGGAACAGGAAGGCATGCTCGTCGGGACCCTGGAATACAGCACCGACCTGTTTCATGCATCGACCATCGAGCAGATGACCAGACACTGGCTGAATATTCTGCGGCAGGTTGTTGCAGACCCGGATTGTCGCCTCGACGAACTGACTTTGTTGAGCGATGAGGAGCGACATCGGTTGCTGGTGGAGTGGAACAATACCGCCGTCGACTATCCGCGCGAAAAGCGTATTCACGAACTGTTCGAAGCCCAGGCAGGTCGGACACCCGATGCCATAGCCTTGGTGTTCAACAACCGGGAACTTTCCTATCGGCAACTGAACGAGCGAGCGGACAAACTTGCCCGGCATCTGATAGATGTCGGTGTTTTGCCTGAGACGCTGGTGGGGATGTGTATTGAGCGATCACCCGATCTGCTGGTTGGCATTCTTGGGATACTCAAGGCTGATGCGGCCTACGTTCCGCTGGATCCGAAACACCCTGTCCAGCGTCTCGAGTACATGCTGGAGGATGCGGCCGTACGTCATCTTGTGATTCAACGTGAGCTGCAGGAACGCGTACCTTTTGGCAGTGCAGAGCTTACGTATCTGGATCAGTTGGGGGACCGCCAGACTGATGGATCCGCAGACGCTCCCGCGGTTCCGGCAGGCGCTGATGGGCTGGCGTACGTCTTGTACACATCCGGTTCAACTGGTCGACCCAAAGGTGTGCAGATACCGCACTCTGCGGTTGTCAACCTGTTGTACTCGATTGCACAGAAGTCAGGTTTTGCGGCTACCGATCGTTTCCTGAACGTGACCACACCGACATTTGATATTTCGATTGTGGAACTGTTGCTCCCGCTGATGGTGGGTGCGAGCGTGGAAATTGTCCCGCAGGACATTGCTGTTGATCCGGCTGCATTGTCGATGTATCTGGAAACGAGTGGAGCAACTGTCATGCAGGCGACACCCGTGACATGGCAGATGTTGGTCAATCAAGGATGGGTCGGCGACCCGGATCTGACGATTCTGTGTGGGGGCGAAGTGTTGTCGGAAAGTCTGGCGGACGCTCTGTGCAGAAGATCGGCCAGACTCTTGAACGGGTACGGACCGACCGAGACCACGATCTACTCGACAATGAAATGGGTGGAACCCCGGCGTTCTGCGACCACCAGCATTCCAATTGGACGGCCGCTGGCGAATACACAGGTTTATGTGCTGGATGCAAAGATGCAACCGGTGCCAATCGGTGTGCGAGGTGAACTCTATATAGGCGGAGATGGCCTGGCTCGGGGCTATCTGAACCAGCGCGAATTGACGGCAGAGAAGTTTGTCGCCAATCCGTTCTCCAGTCAGCCTGAATCTCGGCTCTATCGCACAGGAGATAGCTGTCGCTGGCGCGCGGATGGTGATCTTGAGTTTCTGGGTCGATTGGATGATCAGGTCAAATTGCGGGGGTTCAGGATCGAACCTGGCGAGATTGAAGCCGCGCTCCTGGAACATCCGGAAGTTGGACAAAGCGTTGTTACGATGCGCGAGGATCGACCAGGCGACAAGCGTCTGGTTGGTTACGTGGTCAGCGTTGCCGGTCAATCACTTTCCCGATCGGAACTGCGCACCCATCTGCGGGGCCGATTGCCGGATTACATGATCCCGACCGCCTTTGTCGAACTGCACTCGTTGCCGCTGACCCCAGGCGGCAAGATTGATCGTCGCGTGTTACCGCCGCCGGATGACAAGGGATCCGAATTCAGGACGGGCTTGGTGCCACCCGGTTCGGCAATCGAACGGCAGCTTGCACAGATCTGGTGTGAGGTCCTTGGCCTCGAACAGGTCGGCATCCATGACGATTTTTTTGAATTGGGTGGGCATTCGCTGTTGGCGACAAAAGTTGTGGCACGACTCAAATCGTTTTTGAACGTCAATCTGTCGCTGCGTGAACTGTTTGAAGCGCCGACTATCGTAAACCTGGCCGCTCGCGTCGAGGTGCTAAGCGGGCAGACTGGCGAGTCTGAGGGACGGCAGCTTGTCGATGAGGTAGCCAGATTGAGTCCGGAATGGCGCGAACTTCTGGCACGCCTCGCCGAGGTTGGCAAAATGCGTTTGGGGCCAGGTGAGAACCGGTCTGACAAGGTGTCGGATGGACCAAAGCCACTCTCGCCTGCCCAGGAGAGAATGTGGCTTCTCGATCAACTCGAACCGGGAGGTATTGCCTACAATCGACCGACAGTTCTTCATTTCAGTGGCGCCCTGGAGACTTCCATCCTGCAGCGCGCCCTGAATGAGATTCTCCGTCGTCACGCTATTCTGCGAACGGTGTATCGCCTTGCGGAGTTGAACCCGGAGCAGTGGGTCGTCGACAGTGCGTCCGTTGAACTCGCATTCAATGACCTGCGGCGTCTACCCAGGGATTTTCGCAAGCCGGAAGCGGAGCGGCTGATTCGAGAAGAAATCCGCCTGCCGTTCGATCTGCGGAAAGGTCCCTTGATGCGGGCTCGTCTGTTGCAGGTTTCAGTCGACGATCACTGGCTCGTACTGACGACCCATCACATTGTTTTCGATGGATGGTCGCAAGGGGTATTGCAGTCGGAACTTGCCGACCTCTATGCCGCTTTTTGCGATGCCAGACCGTCGCCGCTTCCCGAACTCGAATTCCAGTACGGTGATTACGTCGATTGGCAGCGTGCCTCGCTGCAGAGCCCGCAGGCCAAGCGGCAACTCGAATGGTGGCGTCAGGAACTTGAAGGCGCGATGACGGTTCTGGAGTTGCCAGCTGACTATCCGCGCCCAGTAACCCAATCCCAGAATGGTGCACGTGTGCGGGTCCAGGTGTCTGCATCGCTGACTGCTGCGCTGCGGGAACTCGCCTCGTCTGAGGAGGCCAGTTTATTCATGGTGTTGATGGCTGCATGGAACGTGCTGTTGTACCGCTATACGGCGCAAGAGGACATTATCGTAGGGTTTGCGAGTGCCGGACGGATTCTGACGGAAACCGAGCCGTTGATTGGCCTGTTCATGAACTCGTTACCACTACGGACGAACCTGTCAGGCAGGCCGGACTTCAAACAACTGCTACGACGGGTACGCGAGGCGACGCTTTCGGCCTATGCCAGGCAGAATGTGCCGTTGCAATTGATTGTTGATGCGTTGCCGCTGGAGCGTGATGCCAGCCGAACGCCTTTATATCAGCACATGTTCGTTCTGCAGAACACACCTCGTTCGCCTATGAACCTTGGCACGCTCGTGGTTGATGCCGTTGAGATTGACTGGTGTACGTCCAAACTGGATCTTGCGCTCGATCTGCACGACGGTCCGGAAGGACTGACGGGCTTTGTCGAGTACAACACTGATCTGTTTGCCCCGGTGACCATCGAGCGCATGTGCGAGCGTTTCCTGATCCTGATTGAAGGTATTGTGGCGGACTCGACACAGATCATCGCAGATCTGCCCCTGATCAGCGCAGCCGAGCGTCAGCAGCTGCTTGTTGACTGGAACAATCGTTCACCAGAAAAGACACCTGAACGTTGCATCCACCGCCTGTTCGAGGCGCAGGTTGCGAGAACGCCGGATGCGATAGCGGTGGTTGCCGGAGATCGGCGGGTTGTCTATCGTGAGTTGAACAGCCGGTCAAATCAGCTGGCGCACCGGCTGCGGCGGGAAGGTATTACGCCCGGTGCGCTGGTAGGTCTGTTTGTTGAGCGGTCGCTGGAGATGGTGGTGGGAGCGTTGGGGATTCTCAAGGCAGGTGGAGCGTATGTTCCACTGGATCCGCAATGTCCTCCTGAGCGGCTGGCTTTCATGCTGGACGATGCGTCTCTGGCCGTTTTGGTGACACAGGAGCAATGGCTTCCGTACCTGCCACCCCGCGCCATCAGGAGGGTATGTTTCGACTGTAGTGAGCCCCTTGTCCTCGATGCGAATGTCGAAAATCTGGACGACTTCGGAACTTTGCAGGACGCGGCCTATGTCATCTATACCTCCGGCTCCACAGGCAAGCCGAAGGGCGTCGTCATCGAACATCGCGCGCTGGTCATTTTTTCACGATCATCAGCGGTGGAACTCGAACTGACGCCTGACGATCGTATTCTGCAATTTGCGCCGCTCACTTTCGATGCTCATGTCGAGGAGATCTTCCCTGGTCTGGTTTCAGGAGCAACGATTGTCCTTCGCACTGATGGCATGATCGACTCCGCCGTGAGCTTCCTGGGCCTGTGTGCTGCGTGGGACATATCGGTACTTTCATTACCAACGGCCTACTGGCATCAATTGACGGAGGTGATGGAAGCGCAACGATTGATTCTGCCCGTGCGCCTGAGACTCGTCGTATTTGGCGGCGAAGAGGCAAGAGCGGATCGGGTGGATGCATGGTTCCGCCAGGTCGGTGGGAGCGTACGTCTGCTCAACAGTTATGGGCCAACCGAAGCAACGGTCGTTGCAACCACTGCTGAACTCTCGGCTTCGGAAACTAACGGAAGAACTCTGCGACGCGTATCCATAGGACACCCGATGCGGCATGTACGCGCCTATGTACTTGATGCACGCATGAGACTGGTTCCGATTGGTATGCCGGGTGAGTTGTGTATTGGCGGCGACGCTCTGGCGCGCGGTTATCTGAACCAGCCCGAATTGACGACCGAGCGATTTGTCGCAGATCCATTCTCTGACGACCAGTCTGCGCGACTGTATCACACAGGCGATTTATGCCGTTGGAGAGTCGATGGCAGTCTCGAGTTCCTTGGTCGCGCAGACACCCAGGTCAAGTTGCGTGGCTTCAGGATCGAGTTGGGCGAAATCGAGGCGGTACTGGGTGAGCATCCGGACATCAGACAGTGTGTGGTAACGCTGCGTGAAGACACGCCGCACGACCAGCGTCTGGTCGGTTACGTGGTTTCCACCTCAGGACAACCGCTGACGTTGTCGGCACTGCGCGCTCACCTGCTAAGTCGCCTGCCAGATTACATGGTGCCATCCAGCATCGTCCAACTGCAGTCAATCCCCAAGACTTCCAGTGGGAAGATCGACCGCCGGGCACTGATCGAACCAAGTCAATCGGGACAGTTACCTGGAGTCGACTTTACACCCCCGCAAACGGCGCTTGAGAAACAGCTGGCTTCCATCTGGTGCTCAGTGCTTGGGCTCGCGAGAGTGGGTACCAACGAGAACTTCCATGAACTCGGAGGGCACTCGTTGCTGGCAATGAAGGTCATTGCGCGGATCAAGTCCTCGTTGGATATCGATCTGCCACTTCGCCAACTGTTTGAAAGCCCGACAATTGAAGGTCTGGTGAAACAAGTGGAGAGGCTGCGTACCGACGGAAGCCATCTTGCAAGTGCGTTGGCTCAGAAGGACGGTAAGGCGGACGGCAGTCTGATCGTGGAGCCCAACTTCCAGATAGATGGGCGAGGGACTCAGAAAGCCCTCACTGGCCTGAACTCCCTGCGGGACAGCACACACCCAGTCGACAAACGGGATGATGTCCTGAAGCCGCTTTCGTTTGCGCAGGAGCGCATGTGGGTCGTCGATCATCTGCAATCGGGTGGTGGACTGTACAACATACCGCAGGCATGGCGGTTGTTTGGGTCGATCCGGACGGACGCGCTGCAGGCAGCGCTGAACGATGTCATCGATCGGCACAAGATGTTGCGAACGGGATATTCCAGCACGGATGATGGTCCGGTGCAGCACGAGGTGGTTACAAGCTTTCCGCTGGACACACAGGATCTCGCTCTGTTTCCCCCGCGAGAACAAGCTGTGGCCTGTGAGCGAGCTTTGAAAGATGCCGCGCAACTTCCTTTTGACCTGTCCCAACCGCCGTTGGCCCGAGCCCTGCTGGTGCGTCTGGGTGCGGCCGAGCACGTGTTACTGGTCGTGATGCATCACATCGCATCGGATGGCTGGTCGCTGGGCATTTTTCTGCATGATCTGTCCACTGCCTATGCCGCCCGGAGTGAAGGGCGTACGCCAGCGTGGTTGCCGCTGGCGTCTGACTATCAGGACTATGCAGTTTGGCAGAGAGAGCAGTTGACCGGAGAGGTGCTGTCCAGGCAGCTGGATTACTGGCGCAAGCAGCTCGAGGGATTGGCGCCGCTTGAACTGCCACTGGATCATGTACGACCGGCCCGGCCGAGTTACCGGGGTGACGTGGTGGCGTTAGATATCCGGGCTGATCTGACGGCTGCGCTGAAAACACTCGCACGGCAAAACAAGGTCACCCTGCATATGGTGCTGTTGTCTGCGTTCCAGACGCTGCTGATGCGGTATAGCAATCAGGAGGACATCGCGATCGGAACGCCGGTTGCGGGCCGCAGCCGGCGGGAGGATGAGGAGCTGATCGGGTTCTTCGTGAACACGCTTGTTCTGCGTGGTGATCTGAGCGGCAATCCGCGATTTACGGAACTCCTGGCGCGAACTCGCGGGTACACGCTGGATGCGTATGATCACCAGCACGTGCCCTTCGAGAAGCTGGTGAGTGATCTGCAGACAGTGCGCGACACGAGTCGCAACCCTCTGTTCCAGGTCAGCTTCGTGCTCCAGAACACGCTGCTCACACCCCTCGAGCTTTCGCAACTTACTTCTGAGCCAGTCCTTCTTCAAGCTGAATCAGCAAAGTTTGATCTGAGCCTGTCGGTGATTGAAGGCAATGATTCGTTGCAAGCTACGCTGGTATACAGCACCGAGCTGTTCCGCGGACCGACCATCGAGCGGATGGCAGGCCATCTGCATCATTTGCTGGGGGAGATAGTTGCCGACCCCGATTGCAGAATTGAACAGCTGCCACTGATGGGGGATGTGCAACGTCGTCAGGTGATGTCGGAGTCGAACAAGCCGCGCTTGAATGAAGCTTGTCAGTTGCCCTCCCTGAGTTTCGAAGAACACGCAAGACTGACACCCGATCATCTTGCCGTACATTTTCGCGCCCATACACTGACCTTCAAACAGCTTAATGAACAGGCAAACAAACTGGCTCACTTTCTCAGAGCCGCTGGCGTAGGTGCTGATACCATCGTCGGGCTCTGCATGGAGCGCTCCCTGGAGTTGGTGGTTGGCATGCTGGCGATCCTGAAGGCGGGTGGTGCCTGGATGCCGCTCGATTCCAGATATCCACAGAATCGTCTGGAGCTCATGTTGCGGGATGCAGGAACAACCTTGATCCTGTCCCACCTGATGCTGAAACAGCGGTTGTCGTTTGATGGCATACGCACGGTTTCTGTCGACGATGATCGTGAACTCTGGTCAACGTCACCGACGAGCAATCCCCCTGTACTGACTACGGCTGAAAACCTTGCCTACGTCATTTTCACATCGGGTTCTACCGGGACGCCCAAAGGAGTGATGGTTACCAATCGGGGTGTCAGCAATCACATGCAGTGGATGAACAGGTGCTTCCACTTTTTATCCACGGATATCTTCCTGCAGAAGACCAGCATCAATTTTGATGCATCGGTGTGGGAGTTTCTGGCTCCGCTGATGGTCGGAGGACAACTGGTGTTGGCTGAACCGGAAGCGGACCTTGACCCTGAACTGCTTTCCAATGCTCTGCTTGCGCATGGCATCACCCATCTCCAGGTGACGCCAACGATGTTGCGTGGATTGCTCAGTGTGCCAGCGTTTTTGAAATGCCTGTCACTGAAAATGGTCTTTGTTGGTGGTGAAGTACTGGACCGAGGGATGGTTCAAGCCTTCCATGCGTGTTTGTCTATTCCGCTGTGCAATCTGTATGGCCCAACCGAAGCGACGATCGATACTCACTACTGGTTGTGTGATGCGGACGGCGCAGCCTCGGTTCCAATCGGCCACGCCATCTCGAATACATCTTCCTTCGTGGTCGACCGTCATCTTGATCTGGTTCCGATCGGTGTCCCTGGTGAGCTCTGCATTGGCGGAGAAGGACTCGCGCGAGGATATCTCAATCATCCGGAGTTGACGGCAGAGCGGTTTGTTCCATCGCCGTTCGAGACGGGTGAACGGCTCTATCGTTCCGGCGATCGTGTTCGATGGAATGACAACGGTGAGCTTGAATTTCTGGGCCGTATTGATCACCAGCTCAAATTGCGCGGTTATCGAATAGAACCAGGCGAGATCGAGGCGGCAATTCTGGAAGAAGCGATTCATCAGTGTGTCGTGATGATTCGTGAGGATCACCCTGGTGACCAACGTCTGGTCGCCTATCTCATAGGGAGGGCATTGGATGTTGATCGCCTGCGATCACGACTGAAACTTCGGTTGCCCGAGTTCATGACACCAGCGCTGTTTGTCGACCTTGATCATCTGCCGATGACACGAAGCGGAAAGGTAGATCGACTGGCATTGCCAAAGCCGGATTATTCCGGTTTGGCCCTCCACCAGGGTCATGTCGAGCCACGAAACCCGGTGGAACGGCAGGTCGCGCAGATCTGGTGTGAAGTGCTCGGACTAGAAAATGTCGGCATTCATGACAATTTTTTTGACCTGGGCGGGCATTCCATTCTCGCAGCGCGTGTCCGGGCGCGTTTGAAGATTTTGTTGAAAGTCGAGATCCCGCTCCGCACGCTCTTTGATGCTCCGACCATTGCGGAAATGGCCTCGTTTTTGCCGCATTTGCTGCAGGAGGTCAACCCGGTTGGGGAGACGCAGAACAGGACACTTTCTGTTGATCTGCTCACGTCGGACCGGTGTGCTCCTTTGTCTTTCGCCCAGGCGCGCATGTGGTTTCTTGCCCAGATGCACGGCGGCAGCGCAGCCTACAACATGCCGGCCGGATTGAGGCTGCGCGGTCAGCTCGATGTGGAAGCGTTGCGATGGTCGATACAAGAGGTTATTCGACGCCATGAGCCCTTGCGCACGACGATCGGCATGGAAGGTGACCAGCCAATACAGTTCATACGGCCCGCTGAACGCTTCGAACTTCGGCAGGATGTCCTGAGCAAGGACGGTGACGCGGAGCCGGACCAGGAGATCGCTTCCTGGTGCCAACAACAGGCCAATGTGATCTTTGATCTGAGCAGCGGATTTATGATTCGCGCCTCTCTCTTGCGCGTCAATGCAGACGATCATGTGTTGATGATGGTACTCCACCATATCGCCTGCGATGGGTGGTCCATTGCAGTGCTGATTAGTGAAGTATCAGCATTCTATGAGGCGTTCCGCTCAGGGAATCCAAATCCACTGCCAGATCTTCGTCTACGGTATACGGAGTATTCCAGGTGGCAGCGCAATCGCCTGCAAGGGGAGTTCGAAAGTGGTTTGATCAATTACTGGCGTGAACGGCTGAAGGATGCCCCTCGAGTGCTCGAACTTCCCGGGGATTGGGCGCGTCCTGGTCACGGGTCTGAGCGTGGCGAGCATCGCTCCCTCGTTCTGACTTCTGAACTGACCAGGGCCATCGAAGCGCTTGGCAGACAGGCTGGCACGACGACGTTCACAACGATGCTGGCCACCTTTCAATTCCTGTTAGGCCGGCTGTCCGGCCAACGCGATGTCGTTGCAGGCATTCCGATTGCCGGTCGTACACGCACTGAACATGAGCCGTTGATCGGACTGTTTCTGAACATGCTGGTCATTCGAACGGAACTGGTCAGTAATCAGTCGTTCAACGAGTTGCTCAAGCAGGTCCACAATACTGCGCAGGACGCCTATGAACATCAGGACCTCCCTTTCGAGCGACTCGTCGAGATCCTTCATCCCGAGCGAAGTACTGCTCAAAGCCCGCTGGTTCAAGTGTTGTTCAATGGTCTGTCAGTCGACCAGCCTCGTTGGCAATCCCCGGAGCTTTCCATCGAACAGATTTCGAGTGGTGGGCTGCCGTCGAAGTACGACCTGACCGTCTACGTTCAACTGGCAACAGACCAGATTCTCGTGAACCTGGTATACAACCCGGACCTGTTCAGTGCTGATCGTATGATCCAATTTCTTGAACAATATCGATTGCTGCTGGAACAGGTCGTCGAAGCACCGGATCGCTCGATGGACGCCTTCGGTCTGCTTACCGCTTCGGCAGGCCGATTGCTGCCGGATCCGCGTGTCAAATTGGCCACTCCGGCTCAGGTGCGTGTTACCGATCAGGTGCAGGGCATTGCCAGGCGGCTGCCGGAGCAGGTTGCTGTCACCTGCGGGTGTGCGGAATGGTGTTACGCCGAACTATGGTCCGCTGCACAACAGTTTACCGACGAACTGCACCAACAAGGTGTTGTAGCAGGCGCGTCGGTTGCAGTGTATGGCCGCGCATCGTTTGGATTGATCAGCAGCATAGTTGGCCTCATGCACAGTGGAGCGGTGCTCGTTCTCATCGATCCGAAACAACCGACCCTGCGCCAGCAATTCATGGTCGATCACGCAGGATGCTCGATTCTGGTAGTGGTCGGTGAGGTCACACCAGACGCGCAGGTACTGGCAGCCGATCGGGTGCTCATCAATGTTGGTCGTGATCGTGGGGAGGCGAGACTGATGCGCCACGGACACCTGGGTCAACCAGAGGGCGAGTCTCGAGTGAGATACCCTGAACATGCCGCGTATGTTTTTTTCACGTCGGGCACCACCGGTACACCGAAGGGGGTCATCGGCAGTCATGCGGGGCTGAGTCATTTCATCAACTGGCAGCGTACCCAGTTCGCGGTCGGACCCGATGATCGGATCGCCCACGTCACCGGAATTTCGTTTGACGTTGTCATGCGCGAGATCTTTCTGCCGCTGACCAGTGGCGCGCGGTTGTGCATCCCGGATGGTTCCATCGATGACCCCAGCGTGCTCTGGCCGTGGCTGGACAGGCAACGAGTGACGATCCTGCACAGCGTACCGTCACGACTGCAAACCTGGCTCAGCCTCGTTCCCAACGACGTGTCGCTGCGCGACTTCCGCCTCCTCTTCATGGCGGGTGAACCGCTCTCCCACACGCTGGTTAAGGCATGGCGTAGACGATTTGTCGGCGACATCGTGAATCTCTATGGACCGACAGAAACTACACTGGCCAAAGCGTGGTATCGGGTTGCGTCACCGGCAACCCTGTATGGCGGGATCCAGCCAATTGGTGGCGCCCTGCCTCAGACTCAACTGCTGGTGCTCGGACAGGGTGGCCAGCGTTGTGGTGTGGGGGAACTGGGCGAGATTGTTATTCGCACGCCGTTCCGCAGTCTTGGCTACCTGGATACCGGGCAGACCCGCGAGCGATTCAAGCCGAATCCGTTCTCCAGTGATCCCGAGGATTGGTTGTATCACACCGGCGATCTTGGTCGTTTTCGACCCGATGGCGTGCTTGAAATTGCGGGTCGCCTGGATGATCAGATCAAGATCGGTGGGGTTCGTGTGGAGCCTGCCGAAGTCGCCGGCGTACTGTCCATGCAACCGGATGTGGGTGGTTGTCATGTCGGCGTGGTGCCCGACGCTCACAATGAGCAAAAACTTGTCGCCTGGGTGGTGCCGCTCGAGGGGGGACACCTGGAACCTGTTGTGCTGCAGAAGTTCCTGAGTTCCAGATTGCCCGGAGCGATGATTCCGACTCGTTTTGTCATGCTCGAAACCATGCCGTTGACACCCAATGGCAAGGTTGATCGTCGGGCGTTGCCGATGCCGGTGGATGTTCGACCTGAAGTGGGTTCCAGCTATGTGGCACCTCGAAGTGAGGTCGAGCATGACCTGGTACGTATCTGGAGCGACGTCCTCGGTTTGCTGTCGCCAGGTATCCACGATGATTTTTTTGCGCTGGGAGGACACTCGCTTCTTGCTACCCGGGTAAAGGCCCGGATCGCATCGTCCATGAAGGTAGACGTGCCTTTGCCCCGATTGTTCGAGGCACCCACGATTGCCGAACTGGCGTCCGACATCGAGGTCATTCGCAGCCGGGGACCGGGCAATTTCAGTGCGCTGCCGGTGCGGATCCATTGGCAGTCGAATCGTCCGCTGTTGTCCTTTGCGCAGCAGCGGCTGTGGTTCCTTGAGCAGATGGAAAGGGTGGCGACCGCCTACAATCTGCCGTATGCATGGGAAATCACGGGACACCTGAACGAGGGTGCCCTGGTTCGTGCGTTGCAGGAGATTGTGGCCAGACACGAACCGTTGCGAACGACCTTTATTCTGGAGGATCAGGAGCCGGTACAGCTCATTGCACCGGATCGTCGACTTTCCGTTGAGGTCATGGATCTGACTGGGCTCTCCCCGGCGCTGCAGGACAGCGTGTTGGCCACCAGGCGACAACAGGAGATTGCGAGACCCTTTGATCTGGCGTGCGATCTCATGTTGAGAGCCTCGCTGTTGAAATTGTCGCAGGACCGACAGGTGTTGCTGCTGACGATGCATCACGTCGCCACCGACGGCACCTCATTACGATTGTTGTGGCGTGAACTCGAGTCCCTTTATTCCGGATTCTCAAGCGGGAACACGCCGCAATTGCCGGAGCTGCCAGTCCGTTACTCCGACTTTGCACATTGGCAGCGGGGCCAGTTGCAGGGCGCACGACTGGGGTCACTAGTGTATTACTGGCGTACTCAACTGGCCGGTCTGGAACCGCTGGAACTGCCCACGGACCGACCACGACCAACCCGTATGAGCCATCGTGGTGCCCGCCAGGATTTTGAACTGTCGGCGGAACTGGTGGCCCGCCTCCAGAGGCTGAGTCAGGAGACCGGTGTCACCCTGCACATGCTGTTGCTGACTGCGTTCCAGATCCTGTTGTCCCGATATGCGCGTCAGGAGGATGTTGCAGTCGGTGTACCGGTAGCCGGGCGCTCACATACGGAACTGGAAAACCTGATTGGATTTTTTGTGAACACGGTGGTCATACGGGCTGATCTGTCCGGAAGTCCGAGCTTCAAACAGATGCTGGGCCGTGTCCGGCGATCGTCGCTGGCGGCTTATGAACATCAGGAAATTCCGTTTGAAAAGCTGGTCGAAGAACTTCGTCCAGAGCGGCACCTCGGTCGCAATCCGCTGGTACAGGTGATGTTCCAGTTGCTGAACATCACCGAGCGAAACATGCATCTGAACGGCCTGAGCGTGTTGCCACTGGCGTCGAACAGCGAGCGTGTGGCGTTTGATCTTGAACTGAATCTGATGCCGATGGGGTCAGGTCTGGCCGGTGTTTTCAAGTACAGCACGGAACTGTTTGATGCCGGGACGATTGTGCGCATGGCAGGTCACTTCAGGGTTCTGCTGGAAGGGATAGTCGCGGATCCGGACTGCCATATCGGCAAGCTGCCGCTGCTGGGAGATGCAGAACGGCATCAGGTGTTGTTCGCCTGGAATGATACTGCCGTCGACTATCCCAGTGACAAGACTGTTCACGGGTTGTTCGAAGCTCAGGCAGCGCGAACTCCGGACGCAAATGCGGTTGTGTCTGACGACGAACAATTGACCTATCGGCAACTCAACGAACGCGCGAACAGACTTGCCCATCATCTGATCATGCTTGATGTCAAACCTGGATCATTGGTCGGGTTGTGCCTTGAGCGTTCTCTGGATCTGGTGATTGGGATTCTGGGCATACTGAAGGCCGGTGCCGCCTATGTCCCTCTTGATCCGAAACATCCTGTGCAACGACTTGATTACATGGTGCAGGAAGGAGCGATTGGAGTCCTGGTGACGGCATCCAGGTTTCACGAGCGCCTGGCGGATCTTGCAAGCGAAGTCGTGTGTATCGATCACATCGACGGCCACCCATCGAAATTGATCGGCGTCAATCCTTCGGTCGGCTCCACTTCTGATCAGCTTGCTTACGTGATGTTCACTTCGGGTTCGACAGGCCAACCAAAGGGTGTCTCGATCCCGCATCGCGCGATAGTGCGGTTGGTGTTTGGCAATACTTATGCGTCGTTTGGCCAGGATCGGGTATTTCTGCATCTGGCGACACCTTCTTTTGATGCGTCAACGCTGGAGTTGTGGGGTGCGCTCCTGCATGGCGGACGTTTGGTAGTTGCTCCGGATGACGTGCCGGACGTTCAAACACTTGGTCATCTGATCCAGAGGCACCGGGTTTCAACGATCTGGCTGACGTCCTCATTTTTCAATCTGGTAATCGATCAGGATGCCAGTGTGCTGCAGACCGTACAGGAAGTACTGACCGGAGGAGAAGCGCTTTCGGTTCAGCATGTTCGCAAGGCTCAGGCAGAACTTGGGCCCGGAGTTCAATTGATCAACTGTTATGGTCCGACCGAGAGCACGACGTTTGCCACCTGCTATCGAATTCCCTACGGTCATGCCGTCAATCGTGAATCCATACTGATTGGTCAACCCATTGGCAACACGCGTGCCTACGTTCTGGATGTGCATGGTGCACCGGTGCCAGTTGGTGTGGCGGGAGAGCTGCATATTGGTGGTGACGGTCTGGCGTCTGGATATCTGAACCAGCCAGAGCTGACCGCCGAGAAATTCAGGAATGATCCGTTTTTGGACTCTGTTGGAGCCAGGAGCCTGTCGGACTTGAGCGATCGTAGCGACCCGAGTGGGGGAGCGAGGGCAGTTTTTCACGATTTCGAGGCGCATGGTGGAACCATGCAACGAGAAATCGGAGAAAAATGGACCGCTCTTCCCACCGGCGCAGTAGATCAGTCCCAAGTCCGACAGGCTCCCAGGATCTACCGTACCGGTGATCTGGTTCGATGGCGATTGGACGGCAATCTGGAATTCCTTGGCCGTCTCGACGATCAGGTGAAGCTGCGGGGCTTCCGGATTGAACCTGCCGAGATTGAAGTCGCACTCAGGGAACATCCGGAAGTAGCACAGGCGGTTGTCTCGATGCGAGAGGATCGGCCAGGCGACAGGCGGCTGGTTGCTTATCTGGTGCTGATTTCGGGCCAACGATTTTCTTCTTCGGCGTTTCGTACCTATCTGCAGGGTCGATTGCCGGGTTATATGATTCCGTCAGCCTTTGTCGAGCTGTCCTGGCTGCCACTGACCAGCAGTGGCAAGATTGATCGTCGGGCATTACCACTGCCGGAGGACCAGGGGGGTGAGCTCACCCCCACCTTTGTAGCACCTGGTTCAGTGATCGAACTGCAACTCGCACAGATCTGGTGTGAGGTACTCAATGTCGAGCGAGTGGGTATCCATGACAACTTTTTTGCACTTGGCGGACATTCGCTGCTCGCGACCCGAGTGTTGTCACGGCTCAGGTCGTCACTACAAATCGAAGTTGCCCTGCGAACGTTGTTTGAAGCGCCGACGATTGCGGAGCTGGCGGACCAATTGGAACCCAGTGGTCCACTGTTGATACCAGAAACTCCGAGGGGACATTTTCTCAGCATAGTGCGACCGCTCTCGGATCGAGGCAATGTGATCTGCGTTGGTGGACATGTCATCGAACTGTTGCAGGGATTACCCTCTGACGTCGGCATTCTTTACCTGGGGAGCGGCGCCATGGAACCGGAGCGCTTCCATCGATTCGGGATTGCGGGAGCCGTGAAGCGCTACATGGCAGAGCTTGCGGCACTGGATCTGCGGGGTCGACAGGTGATTGTGGGTTTCAGCTACGGTGGACTGGTCGCCTACGCACTTTGTGCGCGAATGAGGCAGCTCATCGACACACCGGTCGACGCGGTACTGCTCGAACCTTCCTTGCGTGTGCCACGTCAACACCCGGCAACAGCATTACTGATGAGAATGGGTCGTTACGCCATGAAAGCGTTGAGGCATGGACCGGCGATAATCTCGAACTCAGTGAGACGCCGACGTGAGGAACGCGTACTGGCGCGCGAAGCCGTCCCGCTGGGAGACGATATGGCAGAGTGGAACGCAATCTGGCCGAGCCTGCGTCGAAACATCGCCTCGTATCATCCGGTGAAAACGGAATCGCGGGGTATTCATCTGGTTGCGGGAAGTGTGTGGCTTGGTCGACAGCTGGATCGTTTTCGAGCGCAACTGGTTGAGTCTCCACAGGTCCAGGAACAGGGAGAGGTGACACATCATGGACTGGTTGAAGATCCCCGGAGCATCGCCAGGTGGCGGCGCCTCATTATCCGTATCCTTTCGGAGGTCTGATTGTCCCGACAAAAGAGCTGGTAGGCCGGAGTTTTTGCCGCCGGTCTGACCCGCTCTGTGCGTTCCGGCCGCGCCCGCTACACTTGAACTCTGGTTTCGACTATCCGAGCGGACATGCTTGCTGCCAGCGGTCTCTCCTGGCGCCTCTCCCAGCCATAAGGGTTTTGCTCAGCCGGTGGTTGGACACTCGAAGGAAAGACACCTTTGCAAACCGAAAGATCTTCATGGACAGGATGAATACAGACGCCCTTGTGCTGCCGGAGGGCATTGGCGCCGAACTGAGTCAGGGACTATGCGATGACCCGTTTCGGTGGCTGGGCATGCATGCCGGTTCGGAATGTGTGGTTGTCCGTGCTTATCTGCCTGGCATCGAATCCGCAGAGGTCGTGCTGCTGGCTGCTGATCATCAGTCCGTGTCCATGCAACGTTGGACCCAGGATGCGTATCTGTTTGGTGCGGTCATACCCGGTCTCGACGCTCAGGTGCCATACCGGTTGCGGGTCAACGACGGCGCGGGTTGGTCCGAAATCGAAGATCCTTATCGATTCCCGTCCACGCTGGGACCGGAGAATTTCGCGTCCTTTCGGGCGGGTACTGATGTCCAGCTGCACCACTGGCTTGGGGCCATTCCCATGCAGCTGTTTGGGTGCCCTGGCTACCGCTTTGCGGTGTGGGCGCCCAATGCGCGACGGGTGTCGGTGGTGGGTGACTTCAACCGATGGGACGGGCGCCGGCATGTGATGCGAAGGCATCATGATGCCGGTATCTGGGAGTTGTTCATTCCGGAACGTACCGAGGTTGTGAAACTCACTCAAGGTGCGCACTACAAGTTCGAAATACTGACACCGCGTGGCGAACTGCTGCTGAAAGCCGATCCGCTTGGAGTCTGGCATCAGGCGAGTCCTGGTACCGCATCGCTGCTCGCCGGTTCGCTGGCGCCGGTGCCACGACGAACCGGCAGTTCTGCAGCCAGGCGCAAGCCCATGTCGATCTATGAGCTGCACGCCGGTTCCTGGCGTCGACATGTCGACGGCCGTCACTACACGTACGACGAACTGGCGGACGAACTGGTGCCGTACGTCAAGGATCTGGGGTTCACGCATATCGAGTTCATGCCCCTCGCCGAACACCCGTTTGAAGGATCCTGGGGTTATCAGCCGGTTGGTCTGTTTGCCCCGGCCAGCCGATTTGGAGCGTGGCAGGCCCTGCAGCGACTGGTGAATCGCTGTCACGACGCAGAAATCGGCGTCATTCTCGATTGGGTGCCTGGACACTTCCCCAACGATACCCACGGCTTGCGGCGCTTTGATGGCACGGCACTTTATGAACATGAAGACCCGAGACTGGGCGAACACCCGGATTGGGGCACGCTGGTCTACAACTTTGATCGTCATGAGGTCCGCAGTTTCCTGCTCAGCAATGCCGTAGCCTGGATCGAACGGTTCGGATTCGATGCGATCCGGGTCGATGCCGTGGCTTCAATGTTGTATCTGGATTACAGCCGCAAGCCGGGGCAGTGGCTGCCCAACGTCCATGGTGGAAGGGAAAATCTGGGTGCAGTCAGCTTTCTGCAGGCCATGAACACGCAGCTCTACAGACTATTCCCCGGGCTTGTCACCATTGCCGAGGAGTCGACCGCGTGGCCCGGGGTATCGCGCCCGGTGCACGACGGAGGGCTGGGTTTTGGGTTCAAATGGAACATGGGCTGGATGAACGACACGTTGATGTATGTCTCCCGCGATCCGGTTCACAGATCACATCACCACAGCGAGCTAACCTTCGGACTCCACTATGCGTTTTCCGAGAACTACATTCTGCCGCTGAGCCACGATGAAGTGGTACACGGCAAGCGCTCCCTGATCGGCAGGATGCCCGGGGATCGGTGGTGCCAGTTCGCCAATCTGCGCGCGTATCTGGGATTCATGTGGGCACATCCGGGAAAGAAGCTCCTGTTCATGGGCGGAGAATTTGCA
>Ga0105050_10000706_pt1 | contig 51130 bp, 42 predicted proteins | sample FRY01_FD_78088 | JGI IMG/M metagenome (GOLD analysis project Ga0105050, IMG submission 78088) | Freshwater microbial communities from Lake Fryxell liftoff mats and glacier meltwater in Antarctica - FRY-01 | ecosystem: Environmental > Aquatic > Freshwater > Ice > Glacier meltwater ...
GTTTTCAACCTGTTCTTGATCCCTCTCCGTTAGGCCCATTCAACATTGATCGGGTCGCCGACCACGACTGCCGCGCCGTCTCCGCTCTCGCCTCACGCTCATTTCCTTCGTGAATAGGCGATGTTAGATACGCGCGGAGGCGTAATCTCCGATTGACTCGGGCACATTGGGCCTAATTCTTTTGAAACCTTTATTCAATTTTGCCGTCCGTGCGGTAACTCCCGTATCTTACTCATGAAGAAACTCTCTTTGCTGGCTTTTCTCGGCCTCACTACCCTCTGTGTCGGACAATCCAACCCCGAAGACATCATTCCGACCTTCAATCTGGACGATTACTTTGTTCAACCGAAGTTCACGATCAGCGTGGGTGCGCGGGCCTTGACCGGAACCAAGACGACGTTCGGGGGGCAGGGATTGCTGGAAACGACCCAAGGTTTTGGTGACTCCACCTCCACGAGCGTCATCCGCAACTACTACGATGGTGCTGTTTATTTGGATAACCGCACTGGCGCAACCGACGGGAAGACCGACAGCTGGGCTGTTGCGACCCTCGCGCAGTTCGTCAACAATAACGAGGATGTGACCTTCCACGCCTACAGCGCTCAAATTACCGACGCGAGCATCCGCAGCAAAGACACCGGCCTGAGCTTGGGCACTGAGCTCGTGGTTTCGCGGGATATGGGCAAGATCACCGACAAGTTGAAGTGGAAGCTCTTCGCTGGGCTCAGCATGAATGGGATCGCCGCGAGTGTCCGCGATGGCGTGACTATTTCGTTGACGACGGTGACCGACACTTACTCGATGGACGGGCAGTCCCCGCCGGCTACGACTCCGTTTGTCTCGCCTTCCAACGCCACGGATTCTTTGGGCAACGTCGCGGTCGTCTCGATTCTCCTCGACCGAAAGCCGGACAACCGCACGACTACCACCGAGACCAACTCGGATCGGATCGTCAATTTCTGGAACCTCAAGGGAACCTACCTCACATTCCGCGTCGGTCCGACGTTGATCTATGACCTCTCAGAAAATTTCAGCCTGAGCGTGAGCGCCGGTCCCGTGTTAGCGTATGCCGGCACGACCTACTCGGTGGAGCAGTCACTCAAGATCGATAACAGCCCCAATCTGACCACGACTGCCAAGGATACCTCGGGCAACACTCTCTCAGGCTACTATGTCGATACGACGTTGGAGTATGCGATTGGTGATCGGGCCGGACTTTACCTCGGCGCATTCTATCAAGATGCGGGGACTTTCACGCAGGCGACCACGCAAGCTGGATCCAGCTACACGACGAACGTCGACCTTTCGAGACTGCAAGGATTCCGCGGCGGCTTGAACTACAAGTTCTGACCCAAAACTTCGACTTTGAAGAAACCGCAGTAATTGTTTGCAGCGGTTTCTTTATGTCCTTGATTCCAGCTCGCTGAGGATCGCCGCAAAGGAGCGCAACTTCTCGGAGGGAAACAGGCTGTTGAGGCGGGCGATTACTTGTTGGATGATGCCATCTGGGCAGGAGGCTCCTCCGGTGATTAAAATACGCTTCTTGGTGCCTTCAGGGGTCCACAACGAGCGTAGCACGGTCTCCCCGTGCGGGTGTCCGCTGGAGGACGAGGGGAAGACGAAGTGCTCGACCTGCTGGGCCGAAATGAGGTTGGCCTCGGATTGGATAAAGAAAGCCCGCTCCCCCAAAGTCTGTTCGCAGAGTCGGTAGAGTTGATAGGTGTTCGAAGAATTTCTTCCGCCGATGACAAAAGCTGCGTCGAGCGGCTCCGCGAGCGCCTTGGCGAGGGCATCTTGATTCACTTGAGTGGCGTAGCAAAGGGTGTCCGTTCGCCCACTGCCACCGACGCGGTCAGGTTTCGCCTCGCCATCGACGCTTCGGTAAACGTTCCGCAGGTGGGCGATGATGGCGCGCGTTTCATTGACGAGCAGCGTGGTCTGATTGACGACCGCGATCCGTTCGAGGTGCCGGTTGACGTCAAAGCCCTCGGTGTGTTTGCCCGCAAACTCTTGGTAAAAACGGGCCCGATCCGCGGGATCGGATGAAGCGATGATCCGTCCGAGAATCTTGGTCTCCTCAAGATCGCGCACGATCAGAGCGGGGGCGTAGCGAAGGGTATTGGAAAAAGTGGCTTTGGTCTCCTCGTGCTCCGCCTTGCCGTGGATGATGACGGTGTAGCCGTCGCGTCCGTAGCTCCGAGCCGCTTTCCAGACTTTTTCGACCAGCATGCACGTCGCGTCGTATTGGCAGACGGCGATGCCCTTGCGCACGAGCTTTCGCTTATCCTCATTGGTTGCGCCGAAGGCCGGGATAATCACGATATCGTCGGGCGTGAGCGTGTCCCACAAGAGTGTTTTGGCGGAGGAATCGCCGTCGGCTACGCTCCCGTCGGTGGCGAAGGGGAGTCCCTTGTCGGTTTGCAGATAACGCAGTCTGCGGCGCAGCAGGTCGGCGTTGACGAACGGATTGTGGATTAGCTCCGAGAGCATGAATACTCGGCGCTGCGGATTGGCTGCCAAGGTTTCATAAGCCCGCTCGATTGCATTTTTGACTCCGAGGCAGAATCCGAAATGACTCGGGATGAGATAGCTGACAGCACCAAAATCCAAGGGCACCGGGTCAGCGGCGGTGCGCTCATGCGTGCGGGCGAGCGTCTTGATGACCTGGCAAAGTTTCGATTGGTAGAGTCCGCTGGACACTGGATCTTCGGCGTAGATACCAGCATTCCGCTCTTTTGCGGGACGAAACTTGTAGATGAAATCGTTCTCGCCGATGTGAAGGTAAGGGATCTCGATCAGAAACGGGTCGAGCGGCGCTAGCATGGCGGCTAGGGATGGCGACAACGCGTCGGGCTGGGCCGTGAGTTCGTCGAGCGACATGAACCGGATTTCGCGATCCTGCGTGGTGCCGGTGACTTGGGTGAACCACACGGAGTAGCGGCGACCACCTGCGTCGACGGTGAATTTCTCCACCGGCGGAGTGTGCTCGACAAAGGCATCGCGCAGGCGGGAGGTCGCCATGGCAATGTCTGTGCCGGTAAACGCCAGTCCAGCCTTCGATCCGAGGCGTCGGACCGACAGTTGATTGCCCGGGTTGAAACCAAGCATGCAGACGATGGATTGGCCGGTGGCAGTGGGCGGAGGCATCAGATCGAAAACGTGGCAACAACCAGGGGAACGGCAACCCTCTTCAAACGATCAGAAGGGCGCAGCCCCGGCAGGATTGCGCGCGGCTCACTTGAGCTCGAGGGCCGCCGCGAGCTGAGAAGTTTCCTTACCTCCACCCATGGCAAAATCCGGTTTGCCGCCGCCCTTGCCGCCGATGGCGGTGGCGATGGTGGCGACAATCCGGCCGGCTTGGTGGCCCGCTTTGATCGCGGCGGGCGAGCAAAAGGCGACCACCGTGGCTTTATCCCCAAAGATGGCACCGAGCTTCACGACGCCTTCCCCGAGCTGCGGCAGCATCTGGGAGCCCAGATTGCGCAATGCTTCGGGCGACTCGGCCTCGACTAGGGCGACCACAAACTTCAGACCGTCTCGTTCTACCGCTGAGGCGATCAACTGGTCGGAGAGGCCCGCGGCGGCTTTCTGTTCGAAAGCCTTCAGTTTGCTCTCAAGATCTTTTTGGTGGGCGAGCAACGCGTCTAGTTTTTTCACGACATCAATCGGTCCCGCATTGAGGCGAGCGCCGACCGCCTTGAGAGCGGCCTCGTGTTGGGTCACCTGCGCATAGGCGGCGTGTCCCGCGACTGCTTCGATGCGGCGAGTGCCCGCGGCGATGGCCATTTCTGAAACGAGTTTGATCAGTCCGATTTCTCCCGTGGTGCGCACATGCGTGCCACCGCAGAGTTCACGACTGTAACCGCCCATGTCGACGACGCGCACAATGCGACCGTATTTGTCGCCAAAGAAAGCGAGGGTATCGGCGGGCTTCTGGTCGAATTCAGTTTCGTAGGTGTCGACCGGGGCGTTGTCGACGACCTTGTCGTTGACGAGCTGTTCGATCTCAAGCAGCTGGGCGGGAGTGACGGCTTCGAAGTGGGAAAAGTCGAAGCGCATCCGCTCCGGAGTTTTCGACGTGCCGGCCTGGCGCACGTGAGTGCCGAGCACTTTACGGAGTGCCCAGTGGATCAAGTGAGCGGCGGAGTGGTGCCGGGAGATAGCGCGCCGACGCTCGCGGTCGACGGAGAGCTCCGCTTCGCTGCCGATACTTGCGGGGAGGGTATCTTTTGACACTTGATGCAAGAAGCGGCCGGCCTTGTCTTTCACCGTATCAATCAAGTGAACGAGTTGGCCATTGATCAAAGCGGTGCCGGTGTCCCCAGCTTGGCCGCCCATCTCGGCATAAAAGGGAGTCTGCTCAAAGACGTAGTAAGTGTCCTCGTCGTTGGTCACGATCTCGAGCAGCGTGGCCCGAGCCGACGTCGCGGTGTAGCCAAGGAATTTCGTTGGCTTCACATCCGCGGCATCGCCTTCGGTGGCCGCGACGATGATCTCCTTCTTTTGCGAGGCGCGTCCGCGCTCCCGCTGCGCTTCCATCAAGCGTTCGAACTCGGCGGTGTCCACCGTCAGGCCGCGTTCGGCCGCAAGGAGCTGGGTCATGTCGAGCGGAAATCCAAACGTGTCGTAGAGGAGGAAGGCCTGCGTGCCTGCGACGATCTTTGAGCCGGTGTTCTGGGCGAGACCGGATTCAAAATGGCTGAGTCCCTTGTCGAGGGTGCGGCCGAAACTCTCTTCTTCGCTGCGGATGACGCGTTCGATGATGGCGCGTTGCTCGACCAATTCTGGGAACACCAGGCCGAGGGACTCGACGACCGGCGCGACGAGTTGTTCAAAGAAGCCGGGCTTGAGGCCAAGTTTGTTACCGTAGAGAATGCCCCGGCGGAGGATGCGTCGGATCACATAGTTGCGCCCTTCATTCCCCGGCAGGATCCCGTCGGCGATGGCGCAGGAGACACAGCGCGTGTGATCGGCGAGCACGCGGAAAGCGATGTCGATATTTTGCTGCTCAGTGAGGCCTTCTCGCTTGGCTGGAACCGTGGCGGCATAAGTCTTCCCGGACAACGCAGAAATCTTGGCGAAGCTCGGGGCAAAAACATCGGCGGCGTAGTTCGAAGGATCCTTCGTAAAATCCTTGAAACCATCCGTGCTGACATAAATCCCCGCCACGCGTTCAAAGCCCATGCCGGTGTCGACATGCTTGGCCGCGAGGGGAGAAAAGGATCCATCCGCGTTGGCGTTGAACTGAATGAAAACGTGATTCCAGATTTCGATGCAACGAGGGCTGTCGTTGTTGACGCCGTCGCGCCCGGGGCCCTCGTCGTCGTCGGGCAGCAGGTTGAAGTGGACCTCGGAGCACGGACCGCAAGGGCCGGTGTCGCCCATCATCCAGAAGTTGTCTTTCTTGTTTCCGTTGACGATGTGGACGGCGGGATCGAGCCCGGCCGCTTGGAAGATTTCCACCCAGATGTCGTGGGCTTCTTGGTCAAACCCGGAAGGATCGCCGGCGCTAAGGTCGGGTGAATAAACCGTCGCGAAAAGTCGCTGGGCAGGAATTCCCCAGACTCTGGTGAGCAAGTCCCAGCCCCAATGGATGGACTCGCGTTTGAAATAGTCGCCGAACGACCAATTGCCCAACATTTCGAAGAATGTGTGATGGTAGGTATCGAAGCCGACGTCCTCGAGATCGTTGTGTTTGCCACCTGCCCGAATGCATTTTTGGGTATCAGTCGCACGCGTGTCGCTTTTGGGCGCGGCTCCGGCCCAGCAGGAGACGTCGGCTTGACGGTCCCCGAGGAAGATTGGCACAAACTGATTCATGCCCGCGTTGGTGAACAGGAGTCCGGGAGAAGCGGGCAACAGCGAAGCGGAGGGCACGACGGTGTGATCCTGTTGGGCGAAGTGATCGAGGAAAGATTGGCGAATCTGGGAAGAGGTCATGGCAGGGCTGTTCCCGAACAAGGCAGAACCGATCGGGGAAAGGTATGAAACAGGTGGGCAGCCTTTGCTGGCAAGTCGGAACAGGCGAGGAGGGGGAAAGCCGTTCGAGGGTTGTCGACCCTCGCCTGTCACCCGCTGTCCTGAATCATGAGCAGCCCGCCCACGCCTCCGGCGCCCTGCGAGGTGCCGGAGAGGTCGAGGCCCCAGAAATAATTCTTGGTGATGGTGTTGGTCCCGGCGTCCATTTCGGCAATGAGGTTCCAGCCTTGGTAGATGAACTTGATGGTGGTGTCTTCACCCGAGCGGCGCCGGAAATGGGGCCGCTAGATGCTCGGTTGGGATCGCGTGCTAACCAAATAAGGATCGGCACCCGGATTTATGGATCTTCGTTGGTAGTAATTCGGATACATCGATTTGAGGTTAGGAAAAAGTAGCATCTAGCGGCCTTATCCCCCTCCTCACCGGCGGCCCCCTCCTCACCGGTCAAGAATCAAGACCTGACGGTGTTTCTGGTTCCTGAATAGCAGGTCCCCGGGAGGACGCTTACGTTTTAAGCGACTAAAGGAAGACGCTTTTTTCAGGCCACCCGGTGCTTCCAGTAATCGGGATGCCTGCGCAGTGGCATCACTGCGAGGATCCACACGCGGTCCGGTTCGTCGAGGTAAACCACCGCAAAGGGGAAGTCGCGCGAGAGATTGCGCCGGGCCGGTGGGTCATACTGCCGGAAGAGTCCGGGAGCGGCGGCGATGTCGGCGATGACCCGCTCAATCTCGTCGTAAAAGCGACCGCCCAAACCGGGGCCACCCTGCTTGGCATAATAGGCAGCGGCCTCGGCGTATTCCGCGTCGGCCTCAGGATGGAAGGCGTGGGGCTTCACCGACCGACGATCCGGCGGATTTTGGCGGAGGTTTCCTCGCCAGGGATCAGGTCCACCTGGCCGCAGCGGATTTCCTCAATGCGTCGGTGAACAGTCTGGGACCAAGCTTGCGCATGTTCAGGCTGTTGACCGCCGTGAGACTCGAACAACACTCTATCCACAAGTTTGGTCATCACATCATGCGGCAGGGCACGGATTTCTTCCACCATTTGGTCAACGGTCATGCTCATGCGGAATACCTTGCCGGATTTTTCCCCGCCGGCAAGTCCGGCTTTCTGTTGCCTCGGGGTGGCATGTGTCTTGCCCGGTCCGGCGCGACCCGCCTGGCCCCGCTCAATCAGGCAAACTCTGGTGTTCGATTATCGATCGGCTTTCGAACGGGGTGCTTTCTCCTGTCGGCCTCAACCCCAAAGTCCGACCCCGTTCGTTTGGCCTTGGGGGTTACTTCGTTCTAGGCCTTAGTCTGAAAGTGTAACCCATCAACTTAGACAACCGGTTACCTATCAGCCTGGATCACGGCTGTCCAGTTGGTTCATCAACGACGTTGCGGACTCGCGGGAATTTCTAGGCCCTTGGCTCGTAGCCACTCGATCACTTTCGTCTGCCATTTCGCCGATTCACTTTCAGACCGCAACATTCCGACGTTAGATGCCACCCTATCAGCCAAATCACGACCATTTTGATTCTTCGCCTTAAAATCTGCCCCGCGTTCAAGCAATCTATAGACGACTTTATAACGCCCTCTGCCGGCAGCCACCATGGTGGCCGTTTCCCTGAAACGGTTTTGTGCATCGATATTCGCTCCTGCATCGAGAAGCACATCGCTGACGGCCAAGGTGGTGTAAACGGGAGCGGAGGTGTTAGTGAGGCCGTGCTTCTTGAAGAAGTATTCGCCGTGACGGCTGACTCCAGTGTGGGAGGTGTTGACCGTGACCGTGGTGCCCGACCCTGCGGCCCCAGCGACATCAAAGTAGCCGGGGACGGTGCGGGTGTCGTATTGGTTGAGCCCGTTGGTCTTGAGGGTGTAGGTGGCGGTGTCGCCGTTGTGGGTGACCGTCTTGCGGTTGCCGAGCTGATCGTAGGCAAAGCTGCTGTTGTCGCGCGCACAAAAAAGCCGCGACTGGCGTCGCGGCTTGGAAGGTTGAGGGGAATTAGTCCCGCAATCGGTTAGGATTGCTCGGTCTTGTTTTCCTCGGTAGCGTCGGCTTCAGGGGCGTCGGCGGGGGCTTCGCGGTCGCCAGCGGGCTTCTTGGCCTCGAGCTCAGCCATGGCGGCTTTGCGGGAGAGGCGGACCTTGCCGGTGCGCTCGTCGATGCCGATGCACTTGACGGTGATGGAATCGCCAACCTTGACGACATCCTCGGTGCGGCGGACGCGGAAGTCAGCCAGCTCGGAGATGTGGACGAGGCCTTCCTTGCCGGGCATACATTCGACGAAAGCACCGAAGTCCTTCACGCCGGTGACGCGACCGTTGTAGATCTTGCCATCTTCGATCTGGGAACCGCCGCCGCAGAGGGCGTCGATTTCCTGCAGCGCGCGATTGAGTGAATCGGCGTTGTTCGAGTAGATGAAGACCTTGCCGGAATCGTCGTCGGAGATGTCGACTTGGGCGCCGGTGGTCTCGGTGATGCGACGAATCGTCTTACCACCCGGGCCGATGAGAAGACCGATCTTCTCCGGGTTGATCTGGATGGTCTGGATGCGCGGCGCGTAGGTCGAGAGATCGGAGCGAGGCGCAGGCAGGGCGGCCAACATCGACTTGAGGATTTCGATGCGGGCGTCGCGAGCTTGGAACACTGCTTCCTTGGCGATCTCAAAGGGGAGGCCCTTGATCTTCAGATCGAGCTGGAAGCCCGTGATGCCCTTCGTGGTGCCGGCGAGCTTGAAGTCCATATCGCCGAAGTGATCTTCTTCACCGAGGATGTCGGTGATCGTGACCCACTTGTCGATCGAGCCGTCGTCCTTGTTGGAGGTCATCAAGCCGCAGCTGATGCCAGCGACGGGAGCGATGATGGGCACACCAGCGTCCATGAGGGAGAGACAACCGCCACAGATCGAAGCCATCGAGGTCGAGCCGTTGGAGGCCATGATCTCGGAGACGATGCGGATCGAGTAGGGGAAGACATCTTCCGGTGGCAGCACTGGCACGAGCGAACGCTCGGCGAGGGCCCCGTGTCCGATTTCGCGACGGCCCGGGCCGATGAAACGGCCCGCTTCGCCGACGGAGAACGGAGGGAAGTTGTAGTGCAGCATGAATGACTTGGAAGTCACTCCGCCGGTCAGCGCGTCGAGGCGTTGCGCTTCCTTGGTTGGCCCGAGCGTGGTGATCGCGATGGTCTGCGTGTCGCCGCGCTGGAATAGCGCGGAGCCGTGCACGCGAGGGAGGACGCCGACCTGCGAATCGAGGGGACGAAGATCCTTGGCCGCCCGCTTGTCGGCGCGCACGCCGCTGTTGAGGACGGTTTGACGGTAGGCTTTGGACTGGAGGTCTTCGAAGACGACGCTGACGTCGACGTCGGTGAACTTGTCCGCGCCGAGCTCGGCGGTGAGAGCAGCTTTGCACTCATCCTTGAGGGCTTTGATGTTCGCATTGCGGATCGCGCGCTCGAATCCGAAGATGGCGGCGCTGACCTTTCCCACGGTGGCGATGCGCTCGATGATGGCGCGCGCTTCGGCGGAGGCCCTGACGAGCGGGAAGACGGCCTTCGGCTTGCCGCACTGGGCGACGAGATCCTTGATGGCCACGATGATGGGCTGAATGGCCTTCTGGCCGAACTCGAGAGCTTCGAGGAAGCGCTCTTCGGTGATCTGATCGGCGGAACCCTCGATCATGAGCATCTCGGCTTCGGTGCCGACGTAGATGAGGTCGAGCGTGCTCGAGAACATCTGCTCAATGGTGGGGTTGGCGACGAATTCACCTTCGATTTCCGCGACGCGCACACAGGCGATCGGGCCACCCCAAGGGATGTCGGAGATCGCGAGGGCGGCGGAAGCACCGTTCACCATCGAGATGTCGGCGTCGTTGATCATGTCGCAGGACAAGAGCTGGCCGATGATTTGCACTTCATTGAGGAAACCCTCAGGGAAGAGCGGGCGGCAAGGACGGTCACAGAGACGCGACGTGAGGATTTCCTTTTCGGAAGGACGGCCTTCACGCTTGAAGTAACCACCGGGGAAACGACCGGCGGCGGCATACTTTTCGCGGTAGTCCACCGTGAGGGGGAAGAAGTCCTGACCGGGGCGCATGGTTTGCGCGGCGCAGGCCGTGACGAGGATGTTGGTTTCGCCAACATTGACGTTGACGGCGCCGCCGGCGAGTTGGGCGATGGAGCCCGTGGAAAAGGTCATGCCGAGTTCGGTGACCGTGACATTATATTTCTGATTCATTGCTTATTTTTTGCGGATCGTGTGTCGCGGATAAAAAGGTCGGTCAGTGACACACAGAACTGACGACCAAGTTGCTTCCAGGGTTGGAAGCGGCAGCCCGCGCGAAGCGCACTGCGGTGGATGACTAGATCCACTTTGTCTCTCCGTCTCAGACGCGAGAGATTCCCGTTTGGCGTCGCGGTCGGGGGGAGCGGGTTGAGCTCGACCTGACAGCAAACGGAAATGCCCCGATCTGGTTGGCGGTGTCGATTAAGACAACAGGCGACCCGGAGATCGGGTCGCCTGGGGAACAAAGCGATTATCGGCGAAGGCTCAGCTTCTGCAGCAACTCGGTATATTTCGTCAGATCGTGGCGTTTAACATAATCGAGGAGCTTACGACGGCGTGCGGCCATCTGCAAAAGCCCGCGGCGCGAGTGAAAGTCCTTGCGATGCGTGCGCAGGTGATCGGTCAAGTGATTGATCCGAGCCGTGAGCAAAGCGATCTGGACTTCGGACGAGCCGGTATCCTTCTCGTGGATTTTGTATTCAGAGATGATTTCTGGTTTTGAGACTGTAGACATGGTTTGTTATTAAGGTTTCACGACTGTAGGGAACCAGGGAAGGCTCCGTGACCCCCGCCGCCTCCCGACCGAGATCGGGGTGAAGCCGGCGTCACCGTTCCAATCCGACGGGATGCCGGACCAGCCATGGTGGGAATCCACAACCGATGGATTTCCACTAACGCAAGGGGCCAGAATCGAAAACCGAGCAGCGCGGCGCAAGCGTAAATTTTTGGCAGTTTCTGAACTCACCCCGCGCGGAGGTTGAGATTCCGAACATCCTTACAGCCAGAAAGTTGGCGGATCTTCTCAGCGATGCTCTCGCGGTGGTGAAACAGCTCGCTGCGGACCACGGCATGGGAAACCAACACCAAGAGGCGGCCCCGCTCGATGTTGACGGGGTGAGAATAGGCCGCATTGGCGGGCCCGACGAGGTCCTTCCAGTGGTCGCGAATCGTCTGCTCGGGGGAGTCGCGGCCCACCTGATACTTCTCGAGGAGCGACTCCATGACGGCGCCGAGGTCCTTGGTCGCTCGTTTGCGCTGCCACCGAGGTTCCACGGAGGGCACCTTGCGGAGGTCGCCGATCATTTCCTCGGCCACGCGGCTGAAGGTAAACGGCTCTTTAGACATCGGGCGGCCGGTGGTTTTCGGACTCATACAGCCGACTGTAGCGCACGAACGCGCCAAAGGCGGTGGCCCAGGCAATGTAGAAGCCCGGGTAGCCGTCGAGGAAACCGCGTCGAAAAACGTAGGCCCGCACAAAGCGCCAAGCGGGGCGCAGGACAGCCGCCACGACCGAGAAGCCCCGACCGTCGGCGGCCTGTTGTTGCGCGAAGAGGTCGGCGAACGGATTGATCTTCGCGACGTGGCTCGCGAGCGTGGGAAAGGAGTAGTGGTGCAGGTCGCCCTTCATGATCGCGACCGGTCCCGGGCATTCCATTTTCTCGTGCACAATCTGGTCGCCGCCCCAACGGGCTTGGTCGCGTCGTATCAGTCGCAGACTGTAATCCGGATACCAGTCGCCATGCGTGATCCACCGGTCAATGAACCAGACTTTTCTGGGGAACCGGGCTCCGTGATATCGCTGCGCTTTGCGCTGGGAGAAGAAAACCACGATACCTTGGTGCAGTGCGGGTGAAACTTCCTCATCGGCATCAAGACACAGCGCCCAAGGCTGGGTGGCCTGATCCAGCGCCCAGTTTTTGGTGTCCCTGAAGCCGCGCCACTCGGTGTGGTGCACCGTGGCTCCGTTTTTGATGGCGATCGCTTCGCTGTCATCCGTGGTGTCATTCAGCACGACCACGATTTCGGTGACCCAGCCTTGAACACTGGCGAGACAGCGCGGCAACGTCTCCGCTTCATTGCGGGCGACGATGACAACGCTGAGGGGAAGCGGGGAGTTCACGGACAGAATTTAGGGTTAAATGGGCCCGAACAGCGAGCGAGGGATTTGATAGAGATAACCGCAGGAGCGCCAGCAGCGCACGAAGGATTTTTTGGCGGTGCCGGTTTGAGCGCAGAGCAGGGTGACGAGCGCGAGGAGGCCGAATGCGGGGGCCTTGAGGAGGTTGCCGACGAAACGGGCGAGCAGGTAACCGACCGGTGAGCGGCCGTCCTCACGATCCATGGACACGCGACCGATCACCCGCGAGCAGGCCGAGTCGAACGCATGTTTGCGCACATAGGCCAGCGTGGTGCGGTTGGCGGTCATTTGGTGCAACACCACCGCCTGGGGGACGAACCAGATTTCATAACCGGCTCGGCGCAGGCGCCGGGTGGGGCCGTTTTCATCGCCGCCATAGATGCGGCCGCCCATCCGTCCGACGTTGGTATCCCACCCACCCAGTTCGCGGAGCACCCCGCATCGGAAGCCAAAGTTGGCACTCATCGGTATTTGCCGGGGGGCGGTCGGTCCCGGGTCGGACCGCATGGCCTGCGGTCCGTGAAAGGAACGAACCCAGGCGGGACATCCGTCGGGAAAGACGGGCACAACCTCGCCGGCGACGGCGCCAATCCGACCCATGCGGTCCTGAACAAAGGGTTGCACCAGGGATTGCAACCAGTCCGGCTGCATCCGGATATCGTCGTCGCAATAAACGATGATTTCACCCCTGGCCTCCGCGAGGGCCCGGTTGCGGGCGTAGTTCGCCCCCTGCTGTTTCTCCAGCACATGTCGGGGTGGATGCGGCGCATGGCTGAAAGTGGCGACGACTTCACGGGTGTTGTCCCGTGAATTGTTGTCGATGACGAGCAGGTCGCAACGATCAGTCGGATAATCCTGCCGGGTGAGATCCGCGAGGGTTTCGGCCAGGAGGCCCGCCCGCTGGTAGGTTGCGATGGCAACAGTGACACAAGGAAGTAAGTGAGACATGGCAGCCGGACCGGACATCAGAGGGTGTAAAGGTCCTGATCGCTCAAGGCGGTCAGGCCAGCTCCCTGCCAGGGCAGATAGCAACGCCGACCTGCCCAAGTTTTGGCCTGACGGCCCAAGCGGAGGATTTCTCGGTGGAGGCGGCCACCTGGACGCCGTGGCAACCCTGCCTGATCCTGCCACAGGCTCTGATAGTCGCTTTGCTGGGGCAGTCGGCGAAGTTCGTGCACCGCCTCGACCTTCCGGGTGATCACCGCAACATGCTGGCGTTGGCCGGAAACAAACTCGACGCGTTGGTGCAGGGCAGCCGGGTCGGCAACTCGATAAAACCGCCCGCCCGGTCGCGCATCGGCGAGCAGCACCGCCCTGGTTTCGAAACCGTTTGCGCGACAGAAAACGCGGAAGAAAAGCTCGGCACTGATCTGGTAGAACCCATGACCATGCTGGTTGTTGCCCGCTGTGATGCTGATGAAATGACCACCGAGGGCCAGCAGGCGCACGGCGTTGGCAATGGCCTCTGGATAATGATAGACGTGCTCGGTCGTGCCCCCGTCGAACACCATCGTGTATCGTCCATGCCAGTCCGTCGGCACCGGTTGGTTCAGGTCGTGAATCAGGGTGGCCTGTTCATAGTCGGAAGCGTCGATGGAATCTACGGTGGTGGCGCCGAGCGCGGTCAGAAAGCGCTCAGCGTAGGTATGGCGGAGCGGGCCAATCTGATCCCGGGTCAACCCCAGGCCGGAGGCCGCCAGGGCGCGGACGACCGGGGGTTCCTTCGGATAAAAACTTTGGCGGCCAAAGGTGACGCTGCGGGTGAAGTCAACACCGGCTTTGCGGGCGGCGAGGAGCAGGCGGAATGCTTGGGTGTCAACAGCCATGGGGCAACGGAAATTCAGGCGGTCGCCTTGGGCCGGTTCAACGTATATTTCACCGCCGCGAAAACCTCATCAACCGGGATTTTACGCACGCAGTAGTTGCGATAGGAGTCGTCTCGCACGCAGGGCGTGGGTGGATCCGGCAGGCAGGTGCAGGGCAGCGGGGTTTGCAAGATAGTGTGATCCTCGCCAAGCGGTTTCCAGATGGCGGTGTTTTGTGAACCGAACAACGCCACCACCGGCACGCCCAGGCCGGCCGCGATATGCATCGGGCCGCTGTCGTGGCAAAGCAACAGATCAAACTTGCTGAGGAGGGCGGCAAATTCACAGATGGTAAACTGCTGATCGAGCACCACGACATGGCGCTGGGCCAGCTGCCGGATTTGCCGGGCCATGGCGCGTTCACCCGGGCCGGCGGCGATGAAAACCTGCACCTCCAACTCGTCCTGCAGGCGATCGCAGACGGCGGCAAATCTATCGGCCGGCCAGATGCGGAAGCGGCTACGACTCCCGGGATGCACCAATACCTTCCTTTGGGAGCCGCCGCCAAATTTGGCCACGGCCGCCAGATCCTGTTCACGCGGAGTCAGTTTGATCTCACGGCTGACCACCGGAACCCCGGCCGGCTCGAGCAATTTCAAGTAAGTTTCGGTGATGTGCCGGCTGGTATAAAACTCGTTGGTGATGCGCGCCTGCCCCGTGTAAACCCATCGGTGGCGATAGGGATTGGTCTCACGGTCATAGGTCACGCGCAACGCCGCTCCGCTTAGGCGAGCGGCGAGGGCGGTTTTGTCGGTGTTGTCGAAATCGAGGACGTGGGTGAATCCCCGCTGGCGCAGCTGGCGAATGAACGCGGGCCACTCGGTGAACCGGCGCGGAAAGGTGAGGATCGCGTGGACGTCGGGATGGAGGCCGCCGATCGCCGCGAAGGCTCGCTCAGCGAGGAGGGTGATCTGCGCATCGGGAAAGTGTAGGCGCAGATTGCGGAAGACCGAGCCGAGCAGGACGATATCGCCGAGGTAACGGCGGCGGATGACGAGGATGCGCGTCGGTGCGGACATGCGGAGGGCGCGCGGCTACGCCGACTGGTGTTGGCGGTCGTAGAGGGTGCGATAGAGGGGATTGGCGGCGTAGAGTTCGGCGTGAGTGCCGGACGCGGCGATCTTCCCCTGATCGAAGACGAGGATGCGCGAGGCATCGCGGATCGTGCTGAAGCGGTGAGCGATGATAAAAACCGTCTTGCCCACGACGAGGTGTTGGAGCGCGTCCTGAATCATCTGCTCGCTCTGGGAGTCGAGCGCGGAGGTGGCTTCGTCGAGGATGAGAATCGGGGCGTTGCGCAGAAAGGCGCGCGCGAGGGCGATGCGCTGCTTCTGACCGCCGGAGAGGAGGGCGCCGCGCTCACCGACGATGGTGTCGTAGCCCGCCGGAAGGTCGTGGATGAACTCGGCGGCATGGGCGTTGCGGGCCGCGACCTCGACCTCGGCACGCGTGGCGTCGACGCGACCGAGCAGGAGATTGTTGTAAATCGTGTCGTTGAAGAGCACCGGGTCCTGCGAGACGACGGCGATGTTGCGGCGAAGATCGGCGATCCGTAGCGAGCGGATGTCGTGGCCATCAACGGTGACGCTGCCACCGGTGACTTCGAAGAAACGGGGGACGAGATTGGCGAAGGTGGATTTGCCGGCCCCACTCGGTCCGACCAACGCGCAGACAGACCCAGCCGGAATGGTGACGCTGATGTCGTGGAGCACCGGTTCACCCGTTTTGTAAGCGAAGTTGACTTGGTTGAACGCGACCAAGCCATGCAACCGGCCGACCTCGACGGGCTCCGCGGGATCGGTGATCACGAGCGGTTCGTCGAGCACGTGCTCAAGGCGAACGAGGGCGCTCGTGCCGCGCTTGATCTCGTTGTTGAGCGCACCGAGTTTCTTGATCGGCTCGTAGCTCGAATACAGCGCCGTGACGATGGCGAGAAACGAATCGAGCCTCACGCCGGTGCGGTAGGCGTAGATGAGCGTGAGGGAGAGTCCGAAGGCGGAGATGATCTCGATGGCGGGCGTGAGGGCCTGCGCATACTTCACCGCTTTCATCTGGAAATTGATGAGACCGCGGCTCTCGATGGAGAAACGAGTGATCTGTTGATCCTCGAGTCCGAAGGCGCGCACTTCCTTGGCCGCGCTGAGGTTTTCCGCAAACCGGTCGGTGACGGTGCCGAGCTGGGCTTGAATCTGATGGGCGCGGGCGAGAAGTTTTTTGCCGATGTAGCGGATCGGAAAGACGCAGAGAGGGATCAACGCGAGGCAGACGAGCACGAGCACGACGCCCTTTTCATTGAACGCGGCCCAGATCAAAAAGCCGACCGAACCGAGGAGCGACGCGGGCTGTTTGACGCCGTCGTTGGCGATCGTGGTGAGCGAGAACTGGAGCTGGTTCGTGTCGGCGATGCCGCGGGAGATGACGTCGCCGGACGTTTGTTTCTGGATGAACGAGAGCGGGAGAAACTGAAGTTTATTAAAGTAATCGAAGCGGATGGCCTCGAGCACGCGCACGCCGGCAAACTGAATCAGGTAGCTGTTGATAAACCCGGCGACGCCGCGGATCAGAAAGATCGCCGGAAGCCACGAGGCGATGAGCAGGAGTTGCAGGGTGCCAAGGCGAGCGGCGTCATCGGCGAAGATCTTCGGAAAGACCATCTTGATCATCAGCGGCAGGCCGGCTCCGCTCGCCAGCCCATAGATCAAACCAGCGACGATCGCTCCGATCAGCGGACCGCGGACACCACGGAGGTATTTGAAGTAGGGCCGGAAGCGGCGGAGAGTCATCGAGGAGGATGAATGATGGGAATGGTTTGGCGACCGTGACGTCGGTAGAATTTGAAGTCCGAATCGAGGGTGAAGACCCGGGCGCGGTCGTGCAGCTCGCTCATGCGGACAAGACAGGCGTCGGCAAGGGACATGGGCACATCCCGGTATTTTGTAATTAAACGGGTCACGGCGTCGAGATGCTCATCCAAATTAAATGAAAGTTGAATCAGATTCTCACGTAGCATGTTGAAAAGAGTGGGCACGCCGTTCTTCGCTTCGGCCAACAAAAATACACTCTCTGAAACCACAGCCTCACAGGTTAAAAAAGGGGGCTGCAACACGTGGAGTTGCTCCACCGCCCAGCGGTGCTGACTATCGGCACGGTTGATCACGGCGACCAGCGGTCCGGTATCAAGGATGACGGGATCGCCCATAGCCGACGAGGGTTTTGCTGCGCGCGGAAAGATCACCGGGACCAGAAGCGGCGCCAATCAGGTGGTTGGCGCGTTCGTGAAAAGAGCCGACCGGGGCACCGGCGGCACGCTGCGCAAAAGCCTCGCGCAGGATTGCGGACTTGCTGGTGCGGCGTCGCGCAGCCTCCGCCTCAAGTTGGGCGTGCAGGGGCTGTGGCATTTTGACGGTGACAGTGACGTTGGTCATAAAAAACGGGTATTACCAAACTGGCAGAGTGTCAATACGCAGGCAGTCTCAATCTTTGGAAGATTGCACATCCAGCGCATCGCGGAGGCCGTCGCCGAGGAAGTTGAGCGAAAACAAGGTGAGGGAAAAGATGCTGCCGGGGAAGACGAGCAGCCACCAGAACTCCTCCATTTTCTCCGCGCCATCCTTGATCAACACTCCCCAGGAGCTGAGGGGCGGTTGCACGCCGAGGCCAAGAAAGCTGAGGAAGGCCTCAAGGAGCATCACGGCGGGAATCGTCAGCGTCGTGTAGACGATGATCGGGCCGAGCACGTTGGGGATCATGTGCCGGAAGATGATGCGACGCTTGCCTAAGCCGAGCGAACGGGCGGCCTCGATAAACTCCATTTTCTTAATCGACATGATCTGGCCGCGGACGATTCGCGCCATCGTCAACCACTCGACCGCGCCGATGGCGACAAAGAGCAGCACGATGTTGCGGCCGAAAAAGACCATCAAGAGAATCACGAAGATCGTGAAGGGCAGGGCATACATGATGTCGACGATGCGCATCATCACGGCATCAGTCTTACCGCCAAAGAATCCGGCGACCGCGCCGTAGATCACGCCGATCGTGAGGGCGACGATGGTAGCGCAGAGGCCGACGCCGATGGAGATGCGGCCGCCGACGAGGAGGCGGACGAGCAAGTCGCGCCCGAGGGTGTCGGTGCCGAGCCAATGGGAGAGGCTCGGGCCACTGGCGCCGAGATTGAGGTTTTGATCCTCGTAAGAATAGCTGCTGATGAGGGGCCCGAAAATACAGGCGATCGTCAACACGATAAGGGTGGCGCCGCCGAAGACGGCGATCTTGTTCTTCGCGAGGCGGTGCCAAGCATCGCGCCAAAGCGAGGAGCCTTGTTCGAGCTGGTCAGGAGTGAGCGGCGTCACGGGCAGAGAGGAAGGAGAGCAAGTCGAAGCCATGGCGCGCTTATTCAAATTTGAGTTTGGGGTTCAGCCAAACCTGGGCGACGTCGACGATGAGGTTGAGCATGACGATCAAGCTCGCGTAAAGGATGACGGTGCCGAGGACGAGGGTGTAGTCGCGGTTGAAGGCGCTGTTGACGAACTCGCGGCCGAGCCCGGGGATCTGGAAGATCATCTCGATCACAAAGGAGCCGGTGAGAATGCCCGCGATGGCGGGGCCGAGAAAGGAAACGACGGGGAGAATACCACCGCGGAGCGCGTGCTTGAAGATCACGCGGATCTCGGAAGCGCCCTTGGCCCGGGCCGTGCGAATGTAATCTTGGTTGAGCACCTCGAGCATCCCGCCGCGGGTGAGGCGGGCGACGTAGGCAGCGTAGACCATCCCGAGGGTGGCCGAGGGGAGGATGCGATCGAGGTTGGAATACCAGCCCGAGGCGTTGAACCACCCGAGGTGGATGGCAAAGAAGAGCACGAGGAGCGGACCGAGCACGAAGGTTGGCACGCAGATTCCGATCATGGCCACGGAGCTGGCCATGTAGTCGAAGATCGAGTTGCGCTTCACGGCCGCGATGATGCCGAGAATGAGGCCGAAGAAGAGCGCCACGCCGAGGGAGATGGCGCCGAGCTCGATCGAAACGGGGAGCTTGTCGGCAATGATCTCATTGACCGTGCGGCTGGCATATTTGAACGAAGGCCCGAGGTCGCCGCGCAGGACCAGATTGCTCATGTAGTCGAAATACTGCTGGTAGAGGGGCTTGTTCAGGCCGTAGTGCGCCTCGAGGTTGCGCAGGATTTCCGGAGTGACCGCCTTTTCCGCCGTGAACGGACCACCCGGGACGAACCGGATCATGAAGAAGGTGGCCGTAACGATGAACCAGAGCACGGGAATGGTCTGGAGGAGGCGGCGGGCGATGAAGCGAAACATGAGGTTCGGAGATCGAAGAACGAAGAGGGGAGACTAAGGGGGCGAGGGGAGATCCGATCAGTCTTCCAAGTAAATGTATTTGTAGGGGTGGTTGTCGAGCAAGGTGGGCCAGTAGCCCTTCACGCGGGGGCTGAGAGCGTATTTCTTGGTGTAGTGGTAGATCGGAATGATCGGTAGTTCGTCCACGAGAATGGCGTCCATTTGTTGGTAATAGCCATAGCGCTCTTCCTCGGTGTGGGCGGCGAGGGCAGCTTGGAGGAGCCGGTCGTAGTCGGCGTTGCTCCAGAGGGTGTCGTTGTTGCCGTTGCCAGTTTCCCAGATTTCGAGAAACACATGGGGATCCACGTAATCGGCGATCCAGCCCCCTCGCTGCAGCGTGTAGTTCTGGGTGTGCTGCATATCGAGATACACCTTCCACTCCTGATTCACGAGCTCGACGTCGACGCCGAGGTTCTTGCGCCACATTTGCTGGATAGCCTCGGCGATGGCGCGGTGGTTCTCGGAACTGTTGTAAAGCAGCTCGATCTTGGGGCAGCCCTTGCCGTCGGGATAACCCGCCTCGGCCATCAGGCGCTTGGCATCGGCGATCGTGCCGGTGAGTTGGGCGCGTGGACTGTAGCCGGCGGTGCCGGGGTAGCTGACGGCAAGGGCAGGCGTTTCGTTGCCGCGGGTGACGTTGCGGACGATGGACTCGCGATCGATCGCCAACGCGAGGGCTTGGCGCACGCGCTTGTCGTTGAGGGGCGGGCGGGTGACGTTGCACCGGTAGAAGTAAACGCCGAGGTAGGGCTCGATGCGGAGAGATTCGGGATAATCGCGGCGGTAGGCGTCGATTTTGGCGTTGGGGAGTTCGTAGGTCATGTCGACCTGCCCAGTGCGGAACATCCGTTCGTCGGTCGAGATATCGTCCGTGGGGTAGAAGTGGATTTGGTCGAGTTTGACGGTTTTGGCATCCCAGTAGTAGGGATTGCGCACCACGACGACGCGTTGCTGGGGCGACCATTCCTTGAGCATGAATGGGCCGTTGCCGACGTGATTGCCCGCCCGAGTCCATGCGGTGCGTTTCTGGTCAAATTTTCCAAATTGGGTGATGACGTCGACCGGCACCGGCCACCACGAATAGTGGCTTGCCATGATTTTGAGCAGGTAAGGCGTGGCGTGGAGGAGGGTGACTTGGAACGTGTGATCATCGACCGCCGTGAGGCCCACTCGCGAAAAATCGGTGATGCGGCCCTCGTAGTAATCTTTGGCTCCCACCACGAAATTGTAGACGAGGTAAGCGTATTCTGAGGCGAGACCGGGCGCGAGAATCCGGCGAAACGACTCGACGACTTGGACAGCCGTGATCGGGTGACCGTTGGACCACTTGGCATCGGGACGAAGATGGAAGGTGTAGACGAGGCCGTCGTCGGAGATCTCCCATGTCTCGGCGAGCCCAGGCACAGCGTGGAGATCTTGGGGATCTTCCCCAACGAGGCCTTCGAAGAGCGCCATCATGATCTTGTGTTCGGGGACGCCCGTGACCGTTTGCGGGTCAAGGTCCTGGGGTTCGGACCCGTTGCCAACGCGCCAGACCATTAATTTCTTTCCATCAGGGCCGACTGGCTGATCGTGGCCAGCGGAGGTATTTTTTCCGCAGCCGGCGATGAAGGTTGTGATCAACAGGGCAAGGATGGGGCCGAAGTAACGTCGAATCATTGTCGGTCAGAAGTAGCAGGTCTAGGTGAGTGGGCAAGCTCGGGCCGCGAGCGCTCAACGGCCAATCGGCCGGAAGCATTAGGGGGTGACCAGTGACGTGCCCTGGTAGAACCGAGTCCAAAGCGCGTCTTCGCGCCAATCGCGAACGGTGGAGCGTTGGAGGAAATTCTTGGAGTTGAAATAGAGAGGGGTGACCGGACAAAAGTCGGTCAACAGTTCCTCCGCTTCGGCGAGGAGGGCGAGACGAGCTTCTGCGTCCGGCGTGCGCGCGGCGGTTGCGATGAGGGCGTCAAAATTGGCGTGCGACCACCGGGAATAATTGTCGGGCGCGCCGGTGCGAAAATTTTTCAACAAGTCGCCCGGGTCGGCCACGTCGGGGATCGCCGTCATGAAGCCGATATCGTAGTTGCCCTGCTGCAGGTCGGTCAGATGCACCTTGGCGTCGCGACTGCCGATGCGGACGGTGATGCCGAGCTGGGTGCGCCACATGGCTTGGATCGCTTCGAGCACGGAAGTCTGCCCCCAGCCGGTGAGATCGAGCACGGGGAAATCTTTACCGTCGGGAAACCCAGCTTCCGCGAGCAGCACGCGCGCACCGGCGGCGTTCTCAGTCAACACGCGGCCGTGGCGGTAGTGGCCGAGGCCCTCCGGAACGAATTGATACGCGGGGTGCTGTCCGCCAGAGAGAACATGGGTGGTAAGCGCGCGACGGTCGATCGACTGAGCGAGGGCACGCCGCACGCGGATGTCACCGAGAGGAGCGTGCTGGGTGTTGAAGGTGAGGAAGCGGGTTTCGTGCAGCGGGATTTGGCGCAACGGGCTCGGATGCTGGGCTTGGTAACCGGCGATCTTGCTGACGGGCACGGCTATCGTGAGATCGAGCTGGCCAGCGCGGAAGGCGCGTTCCTCAGCGTCGCCGTTGTCGAAGGCTTGGAAGCGAATGGCGTCGAGGTGCACGTTGGCGGCGTCCCAGTAATCGGCGCGCTTCTTTACGACAATGTGCTGGTGAGCTTGCCAAGCCTCGAGGGTGAACGGGCCGTTGCCGACGAAGTTTCCGGGTTGAGTCCACCCGGTGCCGAAGCGGATGACGACGCGCGGGTTGACCGGAATCCACGGACCGCTGGCGACATGCGCGAGAAACTGCGGAGCGGCATACTCCAGGGTGATCGCCAGCGTGAGCGGAGCGATGGCGCGAAACCCGACGGCAGAAAAGTCCGTCAAATCGCCTCGGTAAAAGTCCTCAGCGCCGCGCACGAGAAAGAACAGATTGGCCTTCGCGGCGGCGGTCGCGGGCGTGAGGACTCGCTGATACGAGGCGACAAAGTCGGCCGCGGTGACCGGCTCGCCATTGGACCAGGTGGCGGTGGGGCGAAGATGAAACGTGTAGGTGAGCTGATCTGCCGAGAGTTCCCACCGCTCGGCGGCGGCCGGCACGGGAGTGCCACCCTCGGGGGACGGAGAGACGAGGCCCTCGCTCAGAGCGCGAATAATGAAGAACTCGTCGGGAAGGCTGGCGGTCGCCGGGTCGAGGTCGGTGGGTTCGTTGCGTTGACTGATCCGCAACGTCCGGGAATCCGTGGGGGGATTGGGTTGCCAGCAACCGCTCACGAAGAGGCTCCCGATGAGAAGCCCAACGATCAATTTAGGGCTCCAGCCAGACATGTTTGTAAGGATGATGATCGAGCAGGGTCGGATACCACCCGCGCACCGCCGGATGGAGTAGGCGCACCGTTGTGTAATAATAGATCGGAATGATCGGCGCGTCGTCGAGGAGGATACTTTCGGCGCGCTGCATCAGCGCATAGCGGGCGGTGGGATCGGCGGTGCGCTCGGCTTGGTAAAGCAGCGAGTCGTAGTCCGAACTGGACCAACCGGTGTGATTGTTGCCGGAATTGCCGGAGAAAACGTTGAGGAAGGTCGACGGGTCTAAGTAATCGCCAACCCAGTCGGACCGAAGCATTTGATAGCCGAGGGTGCGGCGGGTTTCGAGGAGGGTTTTTTGCTCCATGTTGGCGATCTTCACGGTGACCCCGAGCTCACGCCGCCACATTTCTTGGATCGCCTCCGCGATGATCAGATGGTTGCCCGAATTATTGACGAGTAATTCGAACGACGGCAGGCCCTGACCATCGGGATAACCCGCCTCGACGAGTAAGGCGCGCGCGGCCTCGAAATCCGTGGCGACCCGGTGGGGCGGGAGGTAGCCCGCAGTGCCCGGCGGCGTGAAGCTGTAAGCGGGGCGCTGACCGCCGCGGGTGATTTTCTCGACGATGGCTTCGCGATTAATTGCGAGGGAGAGAGCCTGTCGAATCTGGCGCTGATTGAGGACCGGTCGGGTGACGTTGAGGCGATAGAAATACGTGTCGAGAAACGGGCTGATGTGGAGCACCTCAGGTTCGTCGCGGCGGTAGCGATCGACCTTGGTGACGGGCAGCGATTCGGTGATGTGTAACTGGCCAGCGCGAAACGCGCGTTCCTCGCTCTCGACGCTGGAGGCCGGGTGGAAATGGATCGCGCGAAGGCGCACGTGGGCTGCATCCCAATAGGTCAGCGATTTCTCGACCACAATCCGGCGATCGGGTTGCCATGACTTGAGGGTGAAGGGGCCGTTGCCGACGAAGGTTTCGGGGCGGGTCCAAGTGTTGCCGCGCCGATCAGCGGGCCCGGACTGCTCGATCGTCGCCAGCGGCACGGGAAACCAAACCGGATGAGGGAGCAGGGTGAGAAAATGCGGAGTGGGATGCTCAAGCGTGATGACGAGGGTGTGGGCATCGGGCGCGGCGAATCCGACTTGGGAGAAGTCCGTCAACGTGCCCTTGTGATAGGCCTCGGCGTTCTGCACGACGTAGAGCATCGCGGCATAATCGGCACCGAGGCTGGCGGTGAGCACACGGCGAAAAGAGGCGATAAAATCGGCGGAGGTGATGGGGGTGCCGTTGGACCATTTCGCGTTGGCCCGCAGGTGAAAGGTGTAGCGGAGTTGGTCCGACGAAAGCTCCCAACTTTCGGCCGTTCCGGGTACTGGGTGCAAGTCGCGGGGATCCTCGGCGACGAGTCCTTCGAACAGGGCCGAGACGACATTGACCTCCGGCAGGCCAGTGACGATGTGCGGATCGAGCTCGGCAACGTCGGCCCCGAGGCCCCGGTGGAGGATCTGTTGCTGGTTGCCCTGCTCGACGGGGGTATCGCGCGACCAGCAACCACTGAGCGCGAGCGAGCCGATGAGAGCTGCCAATGAAAGGAAGGCGATGGCAGGGCGCATCGTGATTCGTTCCAACCCGGTGCCTCAGGGTTTGATCTTTTCGATCAGCACCACGGCATGGGCGGCAATGGCAAGCCCGTGCCCAAGATCGTCGACGTTTTCGTTGGTCGTCGCCTTGAGACCGATTTCATCGGGAGAAATTCCCATCGAGCGACTGAGCACGGTCTTCATTTCGCCAAGGCGGGTGATGAGCCGGGGCTTCTGGGCAATGACCGATACGTCGATGTTGGCGACCTGATAATGACGTTGGTGGAGTTCGGCGATGACGTGCTTGAGCAGGATTTGAGAGTCGATGTTCTTATATTTTGGATCGGTGTTGGGAAAAAAGTGACCAATATCAGGCAGGCCGGCGGCGCCGAGGAGCGCGTCGCAGATCGCGTGGGTAAGCACGTCGGCATCGGAGTGGCCGTCGAGCCCAAAGTCGGCGTCGAATTTCACGCCGCCGAGAATGAGCGGACGTCCCACGACGGTGCGGTGAATATCGTAGCCGTGCCCGATGCGAAAAGAGGCCATGAAATCAAAGATCGGGTTGTTTGAGCAGAAACTCAAGCCAAGCGATATCGGCGGGCGTCGTCAGTTTGGGATTGGGCCGGGAATTCTCGAGGATGGCGATCGGATGGACCAGCCGTTCGACGGCCGCAGCGTCGTCGGTGATCTTCAATTCACGTTGGGCCACTTTCTGGTAGGCGCGGACGATGAGGTCGCGCTCAAACACTTGGGGCGTTTCCATGGCCCAGAGGTGGGCGCGGTCGAGGGTGCGCAAGCCACCGTCGCCGTGGTGCTGCTTGATGGTATCCGTCACCCGATGCGCGAGGACGACCGCGCCTTCGCGGCGGACGATTTTGTGCAAGGCGACGAGTTGCTCGGCGGTGATGAGGGGGCGGGCGCAGTCATGGATAAAAACGTGTTTAATATCCTCAGGCAGCACGGTGAGTGCGTTCATCACCGAGTCTTGGCGTTCGCGACCACCTTTGACCAACACGGAGGGCGTGGGCGCGTAGGCGGCGAGGGCGGTCATCTGGCGTTGATCGCGGTAAACGATCACGTAGAAATCGGCCACGCCGCTCGCCATGAATGCGGCGGCCGAGTAAGCAAAGGCGGGGCGACCGGCGAGGGGCGTGAGCACTTTGTCGGTGACGGTTCCGACCATGCGACGACCGTGGCCAGCGGCGAGAAGAATGGCAGCGGTGCGGCTCATGCGGCGAGTTCGGTTAAGATTTGGCGGGCGGCCGCCGCGGGATCGGCGGCGTTGAGGATGGGACGACCGACCACGATGTAATTGGAACCGGCGCGGGCGGCCTCCCGCGGAGTCATCACGCGCTTTTGATCGTCAGAACCGGCCTGCCCGGCGGGTCGGATCCCGGGGGTGACCAATTGGACGTCAGCGGGAATCTCCCGCCGCAGTCGCTCGACCTCGTGGGCTGAACAAACCAGCCCGGTCAGCCCCGATGCCGCTGCGAGGGCCGCGAGTCGGCTGACTTGGTCCCCGAGATCGCCGTCGACCCCGATGGATTTGAGCGTCGGCGCACCCATGGAGGTGAGGACGGTGACGCCGAGGAGCTGGAGATGGGGGTTGGACTGGGCTTGGGCGTGCTTCGCGGCCGTCATCATTTTGCGTCCACCGGAAGTGTGGATCGTGAGCATGTCGATCGGTAGGGTCGAGAGTGACTCCACCGCTTTAGCGACCGTGTTGGGGATGTCGTGCAGTTTCAGGTCGAGAAAGATTTTGAATCCCTCGTCGGCGACGGCTTTGACGTAATCAGGACCGTAGGCGGTGAACATTTGAAGACCGATCTTCACCCAGCGGAGTGATCCGTGCAATTGCCGGAGCATGGGGGTGACGGCGTCGCGAGTGGGGAGGTCTAGGGCAAGAATGAGGTCGCAAGACGGGAGGGCAGGCACGTAGTAATTTGAAGACATCAATCGACTTCCGTCACGACCAATTTGAAAATTCCCCCTCCGTGCCCTCCATCACGATCCCTTCTCCGGCTAAGATTAATCTTTTTCTCGCGATCACCGGACGCAGGAAGGACGGGTTTCACGACTTGGTGTCGCTGGCAGCTCCGCTCACGTGGGGCGACACGCTCCGGGCGAGTCCCGCGAAGGCGATCTCGCTGACGTGCAGCGATCCTGCCCTGCCCATCGACGAGTCGAACTTGGTGCTGAAAGCGGCGGCGGCGTATCGGGCGGCGACGGGTTGGAGGGGTGGGGCTGAGCTTCGCTTGGAGAAAGCGATTCCGGTCGGGGCGGGTCTGGGTGGTGGAAGTAGCAATGCCGTGGCCGCCTTGCGCGCCCTCAATCGGCTGGCGGGCGACTTGCTGCCGGAGGCCGATCTGCTCCGGGTGGCGACTTCACTGGGTGCGGACTGCGCGCTGTTTGTCGGCAACGCGCCGGTGGTGATGCGAGGGAAGGGCGACCAGATCGAGTCATTGAGTGAGGCGGCCCACCGGAGGATTCGCGGTCAACGGGTGCTGCTGTTTAAGCCGGGATTCGGAATCTCGACCCCGTGGGCCTACCAACAACTGGCCTCGACGGGCACGAGCTATCTGCCCGCTCCCGAGGCCGAAGCGCGTCTCGCGGCTTGGCGGGAGGATGAGAAAGCCGACATTTCCCAGCTATTCTGCAATAATCTGGAGGCAGCCGTTTTTGCAAAATACCCCGCGCTCGCGGCGATGCGGGCGGCGCTGACGGAGCGATTTGGCCTCAGTTCCCTCATGAGCGGAAGCGGCAGTGCTTCATTTGCCCTGATTGACGAAGGGGTGGCGATCGCCCCGGTGGAGGCGTTCATTCAGGAGAAGTGGGGCCCGTCGGCGTTTGTGATGACAGGAACACTTGCGTAAATCGCGTTGACCAGTCGGAGTAGGCTCCGGTTATCGTGTGCCACCGCCTTGGGCGTCTCCCGGCGGCCATCCTCTTAATGTCATCGGATTCATCTACCAACACTGAAGTGGTCCTCCAGGGGATTCCCGCATCCCAGGGAATCGCTTACGGGCAGGTGTTTGTGTTTATTCAGACAGAGGTGGAGGTGCCCCATTATCAAGTAGATGAGGGCAAGCGGGCGGCGGAATTAGACCGTTTTGACAAAGCGGTGCTGTTGACCCGTCAGCAGATTACGAAGATCCAAGCGGAGGTAGAAAAGAATATCGGCCCCGATGAGGCGCGGATTTTTGACGCGCATCTGATGGTGTTGGAAGATCAGGCGCTGATCGCGGAGATGACGCGAGACTTCGAGACGACGGGGCTGAATATCGAAACCTGTTTCAACAAAGTTTCGCAGCGCTATATCCAGGCGTTTGCTGAGATCGATGATGAGTATTTGCGCGAACGGGCAAGTGATATTCGCGATGTCGCGCAGCGGGTGCTGCAGAATCTTTTGGGTCAGGCGGAGAACAGTCTGAGCCGGCTGGCCGACAAACGAATCGTGGTGGCGAACGACATCTCGCCTTCCGACTCGGCCAGCATCGATCGGAGCGCCGCCCTCGCGTTGGTGACTGATTCGGGGAGCAAGACCAGCCACGCGGTGATTGTGGCGCGTTCGATGAAGGTTCCGGCCATCGTCGGCATGCGGAATCTTACCAAGACAGTGCGCAACGGAGAATGGGTTATCGTCGACGGCTACGATGGCGTTGTGATCCTCAATCCTTCGGAGGCCACCCTGCACCGCTACGGCGAGATTCAAAAAGAGAAGAAGACCCACGAGGGCATGTTGCTCGAGGCGAATCGGGAACCAGCCGTCACGAAGGACGGCCACGCAGTCACCTTGATGGCCAACATCGAAAAGGTCGACGAGGTGGGCTTGGTCCAAGAATACAACGCGGAAGGCGTGGGACTCTTCCGCACGGAATACCTTTACCTGAACAACTCGCGGATGCCGACCGAGGCGGAGCAAGTCGAAGCCTACGTGACCGTGGCCAAGGCCCTCGCGCCGAATCCGGTGATCATCCGCACCCTGGATCTGGGTGGAGACAAACCGATGGCGGGCAACTCGGATTTGTTCCCCAAGGAGAACAACCCGTTCATGGGTTTCCGGGCGATTCGGTTCTGCCTCGAACACACCGACATTTTCAAAGATCAGCTGCGGGCGGTGCTGGCGGCGAGTGCGCACGGCGTGATCAAGCTGATGTATCCGATGATCAGTGGAGCCGAGGAGCTGGCGCGGGCCAATGCCGTGCTCGAGGAGTGCAAGTTAGAGCTGACCGAGCGCGGGACGCCGTTCGATCAGGACCTCGTCGTCGGTTCGATGATCGAGATTCCCAGTGCGGCGGCGACAGCGGATATTTTGGCGGACCAATGCGGTTTCTTCAGCATCGGCACGAACGATTTGATTCAATACCTGCTCGCGATCGATCGGATGAACAGCCGCATTGCGCACCTTTACGAGCCGACGCATCCCGCAGTGCTGCGGGTGATCAAGCAGGTGATCGATGAGGGCCACCGGAAGTCGATCACGGTCGGCGTCTGCGGCGAGATGGCCGGCGATCCGGTCTTTGTTCCGCTGCTCCTAGGCTTGGGCGCGGACTCGTTGAGTATGACGCCGCCGCTGATTCCCGCGGTGCGTTACTTGATTCGGGCGATGACGATGGCCGATGCGCGCAAATTGGCTGACCAAGCGATGACGATGAGCGACCCGAAGAAGATTTATCAGCTCTGTCACGAGTTTCATCGGGAGCGGCTGAAATAGCCGACCGGGATAATCAGGTGAGGGAAATGCGTCTCCAGCGTTGCGGCGTAGAGGGCAAATCCCATGCTGATCCGACCTTGAAGTCAGCGCCGCCCGAAATTGCCTATCTGTTCACGACGTTTCCGAAAGCGACGGAAACTTTTTTGCAGCGTGAGATCATCGCGCTCAAGGCTCGCGGTGTGCGGCTGAGAATCTATTCGCTGTGGGGCGGAGGCGGCACGTTTCGCGGCTTGCCGGTGGCGACGTTTTCCAAGTGGAAACTGCTCACGCTGCTCTGGATGATTCCCTCCGAAGGTTGGCGGCGGCCGGCAGTGTTGCGGCAAGTGGTGATGGGGCTGCTGACGAGACGAGCGCCCTCGTGGATCAATTTTTGGGAGAACATGCTGGGGGCCGGGTTTGCCTGCCTTTACGCGGGATCATTTCGGAAGAACCGACCCACGCATATTCATGCGCCATGGGGTGGGGCCCCGGCGACGGCGGCGTGGTTGCTCGGGCGGCTCGACGGACACCGCTTCAGCGCCGGCGCTCACGCTTACGATATTTATGAGCACGGCGGTGACTGGTGGCTGCGCGAAAAGCTCGACCACGCGGTGTTCGTGCACACGTCGACGGAGATGGGCCGACTCTCGTTGATCGAGCGCGGGTTGGAACCGGAGAAGATTATTTGCGTCCGCCGGGGGTTGGACCGGTTGCCCACTCTGAAGCGGTTGCGATCCGTGAGGCATCCGCTGCGCCTGATTTGTGTGGCCCGGTTGGTGGAGAAGAAGGGACTCCGGCAACAGCTGCGAGTTTACGCGGCGTTGGTCGAGGCGGGAATTTCGTTTGAAGCGCGCATCGTCGGTGAGGGGCCGTTGCGCGGCGAGTTGGAGCGGCTGGCTGGACATCTCGGGATTGCAAGCCACGTGGCGTTTACCGGTCTTCTCACTCAGCCAGAAGTCTGGGAGCACTTGGGGTGGGCGGATGTGTTGCTGCACACGGGAGTGATCGCGCAGAGCGGTGATCGCGACGGGTTGCCCAACGTGATTCCCGAAGCCATGTCGGTGGGCGTATTGGTGCTGACCTCACCGGTCGCGGCGACGACTGAGGCGATCGACGACGGGGTGACCGGACTGGTGGCGCCCGTGGACTCGATCGAGGCGTGGGTTGAGGGATTGCGACAACTGGCGCGCGATGATGAATTGGCGGGAAAATTGCAGAGTAACGCGCGGAAATGGGTCGAGAAAAACTTCGACGCCCACATCAATGCGCAGAAAATTTTGGAGCAGTTTGAACGAGTGATCGCATCATGATTTGGTTTGATACCACGAAGTCGGGCCGAGCGGAGCATCGCTCTGGGTTGATGCGCGTGAGTTCGCGTCTGCGGGCGGAGTTGAGTGCGCGAGCCGAGTCCGTGGCCGGCGGGTCGTGGGTGGACCAGGCACAACCGGGCGATTGGTTTTTGACCGCCGAGGTTTTTTCCCCGGCGGAGCGACCCGGATGGGACGACCTTTTGGCGCAGCGACCGTGCCGCCTGGCGGCGATCTTTCACGACGCGATCCCGTTAAAATTTCCGCAGATCACTTGGCCGCAAAGTGTGGCGAGGCATCCGGCCTACCTGAAGATGTTGGCGAGATTCGATCGGGTGTGGGCGGTGTCGGAAGCCAGTCGGCACGAGCTCTTGGGCTATTGGCGCTGGCTTGGCGTGGTGGCGGAGCCGCCGGTGGATGTGCTCGCGCTCGGAGCGGATTTTGATGGGAGCGCACGGGTGGTTGATCGCGAGGAACCGGCGGCGAAGGCTCTGTTGGGGCTAGGAATTTTAGAACCCCGGAAAAATCAGCTGCTCTTACTCGAGACCTGCGAGCAACTGTGGAACGAGGGGCTTGAGTTTTCCCTCCACGTGGTGGGTCGCACGAACCCGCATTTCGGAGGTCCGATCGTCGCTCGAATCAAAGAATCAGCGCGGCGGTATCGAGGTCTTCGGTATCATGCAGCAGTGGATGACCGGGTGCTCGGTCGGTTGTTCGGGGAGGCGCGCGCGGTGGTGTTTCCGACGATCGCGGAAGGTTGTGGCCTGCCGGTCTTAGAAGCGCTTTGGCGGGGCGTGCCCGTGGTTTGCAGCGACTTGCCGGTGCTGCGGGAAAACACGCTGGGCGGAGGATGTCTGTTGGCGCCGGTGAATGAGCGCGGGGCGTGGGTAGACGCCTTACGGAAAATTTTGACGGATGACGGACTGCAAGCGCGATTGCAGGGCGAGGCGAGGTCGCGCGCGCTTCCGACTTGGCGGGCCGCGGCGGAGACAATCGCCGCGACGCTGGGTGCTTAACCGACTTTCTTCGCGGCGTAGGCCATGGCCTCGGCGATTTTATCGAGTTGCTCGTCGGTGTGCATCGCCGAGACCGCCGTGCGAACCAAGTCTTTGCCAGCGGGCACTGCGGGTGCGATCGACATGACGGTGAAGATGCCCTTCTCGCGGAGGGCCTTCCAAAACGGATAAACGCGCTCTTTCGAGCCGAGCACGATCGGGACGGCGGGGGTTTCGCTGGCCCAGGTGTCGAGCCCGAGTTGCTTGAGCATCGTCCGATACTTGCGGGTGTTGCTCCAGAGCCGTTCGTGTTGCTCGGTCTCAGTTTGCATGATTTCGAGCGCCGTCGTCGCGATGGCGGCTTGGCTCGGGCTGAGGGCCGCGCTGAAAATGGTCTGCTTCGAATTAGTGCGGAGATACTCGATGACCTCGCGCGACCCCGCCACAAACCCGCCGGTGCTCGCGAGGGATTTGGAAAGGCTGCCGCAAATGATGTCGACGCTGTCGTTGAGTCCGAAGTAATCGACTGTGCCGCGACCTTGCCGACCCAGCACGCCGAACCCATGGGCGTCGTCGAGGACGGTGAAGCAATCGTTCGCCTCGGCGATTTTCGAAATTTCAGGGAGGCGGCAGATGTGTCCCTCCATTGAATAAACTCCTTCGACGACCAGCAGCTTGGGAGCGCTGGAGTTGGCCGATTCGATCGCGATGCGGAAGTCGTCGGGGTTGTTGTGCGAGAAACGTTCCACCGTGGCCATGGAGAGGCGAATGCCATCCCACAGGCAGGAGTGGATGTTTTTATCGGCGAAGATCACGTCGCCTTTTTGGGCAAAACTCGCGATGCTCGACATGCAGGAGAGGTAGCCGGCGGCGTGCACGTGGCAGGCTTCCTTGCCGAGGAAAGCGGCTAGTTTCTCCTCTAGTTCGACATGGTAGGCGCGGGAGCCGTTGGAAGGGCGGGCCCCGGTGGGGCTCGTGCCCCATTTCAAAAGTGCGGCGCGTCCGGCCTCGATGACCTTGGGGTGAAACGAGAGGCCGAGATAATCGTTGCTCGAGAGCATGATCATATCGCGTCCGTCGAGCCGGATGTTAGTCCCGACCTGCGACTCGATGGCGTGGTAATACGGGTCGTATTTCAGACGCATCTTGGTCGCATAGTCGTCGCGACAGCGGTTGAGAATTGCTTTCTTATTCTTGCTAAAAAATGACAGCGCCATGGGAACCGGCAGACCGTAGAGGTGAAGCGGGGGTTGGCAAACTGAAAGGCAGGCGGGTTTTGGCCGCTTCAGCCAAGGGTCGCCATCCACGCCAAGAGATCGGTGGTGTAGTCGGACCCACTGCGGTAGGTGCGGCTCCGGGCGACTGAGGCGAGTTGGTCGCGGGCGGGTGGGTCTTGCAGGAGCGAGCTGATAGCGTCGGCGAGAGCCGCCGAAGTCGGTTCCGCGACCATGAGGGCACCGCCAGGGCGGGCAGATTCACCGAGCGCGCCTTGAGATGAGCAAATGCAGGGTCGGCCGCGTTGTAGGCTCTCGAGCACGGGCAGACCAAATCCCTCCATCAGCGACGGGTAGACCGTGAAGGCGCATTCGGCGTAGGCAGAGTGTAAGGCGGCATCGGAGACGGCTCCGTCGGAGCGCACGGGGCGACCCTTGGCCTGCAGTTCATGAATCTTTCGAAGCGCAGATGCTCCGGTGTGGGCGTGGGTCATGCCGATCAATTGCAGCGTGAATCGGTGCCCTTGCGACCACAGCGTTTCGCACGCGTCGAGCAAGGCGAGGTGGTTTTTTCGTCCCTCAATCGTGCCAACGCACAGGATCGTCGGGCCAGCGGCGTGATCGGCAGGAGGCAGCAGCGGGTCGCACGGATCGACGCCGAGAGGGATACACTCGACCGGCGGCGGTTGCCGCACTCCCAGCCAACTCCAGTAAGCCAGCAACGTATCTCGCGAGTCCTCGGAAACCGCGGCGATGCCGTCGAACGAGAGCAGCTCCTGCAAATACGCGGGAAAGCGGGCGACGGTGCCGGGCGGGGTGAGCTCGGGCAACTTCAGCGCAATCGCATCGTGGAAGAGAGCGATGCGTGGTTTCCCCACGGCGAGCCGCGGGAAAGCGGCAGCGACTTCGGGAGAAAACACTTCGGGCACAATCAATCCTCCGTCGGCCGTGATCGGTGGTGGTGATGGGAGCCAGCGGCTGACGCGGCCCTGAAGCTTGGCCGTGAATGGCCAACGGGCCCCGCGGGAGCGGCCGGGCGTATCGTCTTGGAGATTTTCCTGTTCCCACTGGGCCAGGGTGCGCCAGCGGCCGGCGTGGGGGTCCCACGTGATGGGCTCGACGTTGTTCGCAAGTTCGCGGCGAAGCGAGCGAGCAACGCGCTGGATGCCAGTGCGTGCTAGGGTGTGGCTGGTGTGACTCAGATCAATCAGATGCATGTCAGGGTTGGAGCCGCCAGATCGTGAGGTAATCAATGGACGTGACCTTTTTCCACTTTCCGCCGAGCCTGGCGTTGACGACGGGATCGATCTCAAAGGGAAAGAGGGGCGCATAGATCGGTCGACCATGGATGCGGGCGGCTTGGACGACTCGGTCAAACGTGGCCGGCTCCATCAGATCATAGCGGACTAATGTGAAATCGGTGTAGTAATGCAGCGCGCCGCTGGCCTGCATCGCGACGACAATGGAATCGGCAGGAATCGACTGCCGGAGCCAGTCCATCATATGGAGGTAGGCGAGATCAGCGGATTGGGGAGAAGAGACGTCGAGCTCCCGACTAAGTTTGAACTGTTGATTCAAGCCAAAAATCACGATGAGGGCGATGAGCCCCGCGCGAAAATTGTGCTGGGGGATCAAGTCGGTGAGGCGTTGCCCCACCATGGCCGCAGCGAGGAGGAGGAAGGGGAAAATCGGGAGGATGAAACGAAGATACCACCACGTCTCTCCCGAGTGAAAATAGAACAGATAGAAGCCGATTAATGTGACCGACCAGACGATGATCGATCCGACAACTCTTGGACGGGCGCGCAGAAACCAAGGGAGCCCGAGCGCGAGCAGGACGAGCGGCGTGAGGAGGCGGGGGATCCACCGGGCGAAGTGGGACGCGTTGGGCGGAACGAAATCGAACTGCAAGAGGGACCTGATGTCGCCGTAGCCGGAGGTGAGCACGGTGCCGTAGATCCAGAAATTGTAGCCGCCCTGAAAAAGAGCGCAGGGCAGACCGCCCGCGATCATGGCGATCCACAACCGCCAGTTGCCGCCGAGGAGCACGGCGAGGGGCAAGAGAATCAAGGCGTTGGTCGGTCGCATGAGCACGCTGAGGCCGACGGCAAATCCCGACACGATGGCCCACGACCAGCGTTCGCGGGAGCGATCGGCCGCGTAAAACGCGAGGAGGGTCCAAACCGTCGTCGGCATATCGCTCATCGGTTGCAGCGAAAAGAAGATGAACAACGGGCACATCCACAGGAAGGCGACGCTGGCGAGGGCCCAAGCCCAACGCAGACCGCAGACTCGTCGCCCGAACAGGACTAGGAGGAGTCCGGAAGCGAGTGCGCCGAGCACGTTGACAAGGATGGCTGAGCGATCCCAGCCGACGACCTGCGCGGCGATCAGGAGATGCAACGGAAGGCCCACAGGGTAAGTCGGAATGAACTGCCCGGTATCTTTGCGCAGGGTGAAACCGAGCGGTTGCTGGAGGACGGGATTCCAATGATGTCCCGAGAGGCCCTCGATGGTAGGAACGGGTGTGCCTGCGGTGCCGGCGGCGAGGAGACGAGCGCTGTTGAAATAGCCGGACTCGTCGGAGCCGCTGGCTAACGACGAACCATTGACGGCGAGAAACCACGCGTAGCAGACGGCGAGCGCGGCCACTCCCGCGACCATGGCCGCGCGGCTAATCCGGGCGAAAGCGGGAGAGTGAGTGGTGGGCGAGGGTTTCATCCTCCGGCGACGTGAGCGTCCATCATTTTCGTTGTCGAAGGGCGCAGGCTGGCATTGTTTGCGAACATGGCACAAACCAAAAACTTCTGGGCGGAAATCGCCGTTCTCGACAGGCGCGGGAACTGTCGCGGGGAACGAGTGGGCGGTGAACTAGTCGCATGAGGTCAATGTGGGAGAAATTTCGAGCGCGTGGGGGCCGTCCGGCGGTGTTGCTGGCTTACGGACTGGTGGGGGCGGTCTTTGTCGCCGCTTTTGCGCAATACCATATTCCCGGGAAAGGGTTTAGTTACCTGATCTCGTTTGGAGGGCAGCAACCGAACCCACCGGTCGAGACGCTGAAAGGGCTCGATTATTATGTGGAGGCCGATTCGGGCGGTTACGATGCGCAGTATTATGTGCAGATCGCGATGCACCCGGACTTGCGAGAACCGCAGTTGGCCGCGGCGGTTGATAATCTGCCCTACCGCGCGCGGCGGATTTTGATCAGCTGGATGTCCTACGCGATGGGACTGGGCGAACCGGCGGGCGTGCTGCGCGCCTTCGTGCTGCAAAATGCGATCAGCTGGCTGCTCTTGGCCGGGGTGCTCCTGTGGTGGTTTCCGCCGACGTCTTGGACGAACCTGCTGCGCTGGGGCGGGGTCCTGTTCTCGTTTGGCATGTGCGTGAGCGTGCGAAACTCGCTGGTGGATGGCCCGAGCCTGCTCCTGATTGCGTGCGGCGTGATGCTGGTTGAGAAGGGGCGGCCTTGGTGGGGGACGGCGGTGCTCGCGGTGGGTGGGCTGGGCAAGGAAACGAATTTGTTGGGTGCGGCGTCGCTCTTGACGCCGGAGAACGTCTGGCAGCCGCGCCGCTGGCCGGTGCTGATTTTGCGCGGCCTCCTGGTGGCTCTGCCGTTGGCGCTCTGGCTCGTTTACATCGAGCGGGTGGTGGGACCGGCGGCGAACCTCGGCTTGCGCAACTTCGACTGGCCCTTGGCGAGCTATGTGCGAAAATGGCAGGTGGTGGGCGATGGATTGATGGACCCGCATAGCTGGACGATGGGCATTCTCAATTGCGGACCGCTGTGGAGCGCGCTGATGATGCTGGCGCTGACGACACAGTTTCTGTTTCTGGTCTTCCGGCCGGCCCCGAAGCAAGCGTGGTGGCGAGTGGGACTGAGTTTTGCTGTTCTTATGCTCGTCCTCGGCGACGCGGTGTGGGAGGGATTTCCCGGAGCGGCGTCGCGAGTGCTGTTGCCGATGCAGCTCGCCTTTAACGTCCTCGTGCCGACGGGCCGCGCATGGTTGCCCATCTTGCTGCTCGGCAATCTGACGCTGTTGAACGCTCCCGTGGCACTGCAACCGCCCTCCGGCGATGGTTACGAAATCGCCGGTGATGAGCGCCTGAAGTCGTTGCCGGAGGGCGGGCGCCTCCGGATTCAGTTTGGCAGCGAGTGGCATGGCCCTGAACGCTATCGCGAGCGTTACTGGCGATGGTGCCGCAGCTCGTCGCAGGTGACCATCGTCAATCCCCACGTCTTTCCCCTCGAGATGGATTTCAATTTCATCCTGTCGGCGCTCAAGGAGCGCGGCTTGGTGATCAAGGACGATCGGGGCGTGCCGCTTTGGCAGGGGCAGATCGCCGATTCGGTGACCCGGGTCAGTTTATCGCGAGTCCTCATTCGGCCCGGAGCGAATACGTTTTATTTTATCAGCGACGACTCGGCCGCGTCGAGTGAGATGGACCCGCGCGCCCTCGCTTTTTGCCTGAAGGACTGGGTTATCAGTCTGCATCTGGCTCCAGAAAATGGCGTGATTCTCACGGGCTCGCCCTCGGCGTTGGGCACGCCGGACGATCCGGCGGTCTCGGTGAATTTCACCGAGGGCTGGTATGAAGCCGAACGGGTCGATGCGGCTTACTGGCGCTGGAGCGACGGTCCGGCGAAGCTGACGCTGGTCAACCACCGCGACACTCCGGTGACGGTGAGTTTCCGCTATGTGCTCAATGCGATCAGCAAGCGCGTCGCGGTGTTGAACCGCGAGGGCGGGAAGGAGCTGTGGACGGGCGAGGTCTCGAGCAAGCGATCCGAGGAGGTGAGTTTTGCCGCGATCGAACTGGCTCCGGGCGAAAATCGACTTCAGCTCACCAGTAGTTTGCCGCCGGGAGGAGCGGAGGGGGACACGCGATTGCTCGACCTGTGCTTGAGGAATCTCGTGATCAACGTGGAGCGTTGAGGCGTCACCACAGGGTGATGTTTTCCAAGCGTTGCCGGTAGCGAGCGCCAACGGCTTCAGGAGAAAAACGAGATTCGATCGTGGCGCGCGCGGCGGCGCCCAACCGGGCGACCATCGCGGGATCGCCATGCAGCTGGCGCATCCACTGGGCGGCGTGGTCCACATCGGCTTCGGCCCAGACCTGGCCCTTGCCGTAAGGTCCGAAATTGCGCTCGAGGGTGTGCAATTGATAGTTCACCGGGCAACCGTTGGTGACATCGACAAACTCCGCGGTGGCGGACCAGTCGGTGCTGATGACCGGCTTGCCCAGATACATGCACTCGGCGACGGCGAGGCCGAACCCTTCGGAACGGTGCAACGAAACGTAGCAGTCGCACGCGGCCTCAAGTTCGTAGACTTCGTCGCGGGCGAGAGTTTCGGTGATGAAGATCGTGCCCGGAAGATCGGCGACCGCGTCGTGCAGCGCGGCGAGGTCGGATTCGTTTCCCCGAGTGTTGTGCACCTTGAGGACAAGGGCGGCTCCCTGCGAAGCGAGGCCGGATTTGCGAAACGCGTTGATGACGGCCCCGGGATTCTTGCGCTCGGAATATGAATTGAGGTCGTAGAGCACGAGGAAGAGAAACTGGTCGGCGGGGAGGAGGAAGCGTTCCCGCAGATTTCCCGTGGGCCGGTCGAAGGCGATCGCATGCGGCATGGTCAGCACCGGCAAGTCGACCTTCATCGAGATGGCGTCGCGCGCAAAATCGCTGGGGCACCAGATCTCGTCGAAGTAGGCGCAGGCCGAGACCCAGCCGTCGGGAAATTCTGGGAGCTCCCACGCCCAATAACCGATATTGTATTTGCCGGCCCGAAACGCCTTGCCGTGGTGATGATCGATATCCCGGGAGGCGGGCGGGTCGAGGTGGATGACATTAAATTTGTAAGGATTGGTCTCTTGGAGTCGCGAAGTGTAAGTCTGGTCGCCCAGCCGATTCTTGCAGTGGAGTTTGAGCGGCACGAGGGCCGTCGCCAAGTGTGCGGCATCAGCGGCGCGGACCATGCAACGGGCGGATTGGCCGATACCCAGCTCGGCGGCGAGAAACCCCACGATGTTGAGTCCGATCTTGGTGTGTCGTCGGGCAAAGGCCCCGGAGTAGGGGGCGGTGCGGTTGGCAAAATCGAAAATCGGTTCGCGCTCAGTGGTCTCGACCGCTGCCAACCGCAGCTGGCGGTTCTTATTTTGCGCGCGGTAACGCTGCCAGCAGGACCAACCGGTGACGCGACCGAGCCACGCGAGCAGGTTGGTGAGACCAACGCCGCCGAGCTCAAATTGGAGGCTCGCTCCAGTCACCGCGTCGCTCGCCGGGATGGAGAGTTGAATGCGGAATGGGCCCGGCTTCGGTGACTCCAAGGAAGTCACGATACGCCCGTTCACGCGGCAGATGAGGGACGGACCGCCGGTTTCGAGGCCCCGGGCCTGAGGATGGGGCCGGATCTCACCGCGGAGGATGATCGAGAGCGCTTCAGTGAGAGGGGGGAATTTGATGGTGGCGCGCTCGCGCAGCCAGACCGAGTCGCTGCAGAATTCGTCGAAGAACAACCCCTCGTAATGGGTGAAATGGCGACGGTAGGCGCCGGCGTGGGGGGTGAGATGGGACGTGCGCATGCAAAATGTTCAATCGAACCGATAGACGCTGGCTTGGTCTTGGCAAAACTTTATGCGACGGTTTGGATGCGCTGATGGAAATCGAGGAATACCACAAGATGGCTGCCGTCGAGGACGAGATGTGGTATTACCATGCCCTGCGCACGCGGGTGATGGCTCGATTGCGGGGGGCTTTGGGATCGAGTTCAGCGGAGATTCTCGATGCGGGCTGTGGCACGGGCGGCTTGATCAGACAGGCCGAAGCCTCCACGACCGCGTGGCGGTGGACGGGAGTAGATCTCTCACCGGTGGCTGCCGGGATCGCGCGTTCTCGGGTTGGCGCGGAGATTTTGGAAGCTGGCTTGGAGAAGATTCCAGCCCAGTCGGAGCAATTCGACGCGGTGGTTTCGACGGATGTGATTTACCACATCAAGGACGACGAGGCCGCCCTGCGGGAGATGTTCCGGGTGCTCCGGCCGGGAGGAACCTTGGTGTTGAATGTGCCCGCCTACCGGTGGCTGTGGTCGTATCACGATATCGCCGTGCATTCGCAGCGCCGCTATAGCCGAGCGGAATTGCGCGCCAAAGTCAGCGCAGTGGGTTTTGTCGACGTTAACCTCACTTTCTGGAATCTGCTCTTGTTGCCGTTGGTGGTGATTCGCCGGAAACTCCTGCCAGCGCCGGCGAGCGGGAGCGATGTGCAGAGTTACTCACCCCTGCTGAATGGGATACTCAAGGGGATTTTAACCGGCGAAGGCTGGCTGCTTAAGGTGGTCGGCCGGTTGCCTGCGGGGAGCTCTCTTTTGGCAGTGGCGCGAAAACCAGGCTAGACTCGTGGGATTCGAATGGTGCAGGATTGAGGGGTTGTCGTCAGTGCCCCATGATTTACTTCCTCGTTTCCTTTGGACTGTTGGCCCACCTGTTGTTTTGGGGCGTGGGTTTGGCGTGGTGGGTCAGCCCGCGGCGCTGGCAAAAATTTTGGCCGCTCTGGATTGCGCCATCGGGGATCGCTTTGCAATCGGCCGTGGTTTGGCTGGGAGCCCATACGACGGCGGCTGGCACCGATGCTTATGCGTGGTGGAGTGAGCTCGTGCCGCTAGGATTGTTGGCCCTGGGTCTATCGAGACAATCGTTTCGACGAGAATGGAGTGCTCTGAAGCGATTCTACCTCTTGGGTCTCGTGATGATGGGGTGCCTGTTTTTGCTGACACTGCCGTTAGCCTATTCCTCGCATGAACTCTCCACGACCTCGATTGGGAGTTGCGATGCGGCGGACTACGCGGCGGGCGCGCGGATGTTTCAAGAATTCTCGAGCGCGGACCGCACCGGATTCATCGGGCAGAGCGAGGTCGTCACCGTGGGTTCGACGGATAATTTTTTCGATTTTTGGCTGCGCCTCAATCATTTCACTCCGTCGGCCTTGATCGCACTCAATGGCTCGGTGCTGGGTCTGCAACCGTATCAACTCACCGGTCTGTTGACGGTGGTGCTCGTCGTGCTGGTGCTACCCCTGGTGTTTTGGACAGCACGAACGATTGGCTTGGGGAGCGCGGCGGCGCTGTGGCTCGCGCTGTTGTATGGGATCAGTCCGATCACGTGGTATGCGGTGGCGCACGTGGCACCCGCGCAGATTTTGGCGGCGATGGGCATAACGTTGGTAACCCTCGGCGCGGTGATGACGTGGCGCGACCGAGCTCGCCGACGGTGGGCGTCATTTGGTCTGCTGGCGGTGGGAGCGGCGATTATTTGGGGAGGTTATAATTTTATTATCGTGGTCGGGCTGGTTCCCGCCGTGGCGTGTGTCGGGGGATGGGCACTTGCCCGAGGCGAGGTGAAAGAATTCGTGCGGTGGTGGGGGCGGGTGCTAGCTCCGCTCGCCTTGACCGGGGCCTTTTTCTACGAGCGCGTGGCAGGCGTGGCCGAGCGCTTCCTATTGTTTCAACAGACCGATTTTGGGTGGTCGATCGCCCCGCTCTGGCCCGAGGGCTGGTTGGGGGTAGTGGCGAGCACGGGACTCGAACCGATCGATTCGCAAGGGGGGGGGGTGCTCTCGGGGACGGCGTTGGGTATCTTCATGATCGGAGCGGCCCAGATCTTGAGGAGAAACCCGTCGATGGGCTGGCGGATCCTGGCCTTTGTCGGTCCGGTGTTGCTGGGTTACGGATCTCTGCAGCTCCAAGGGTTGCACGAGGGGAATCACTCCAGTTATGACGCCTACAAATTGCTGGCGGTGTTTTACCCGGTCGTGCTGGTGGCATTTTGTCCGTGGTTGATCTGGCTGCGCGGCGGGCGCTGGCTGCGAGGCCTCGCGGTGGCGATGATGCTGATGATCACGCTGGGAAACGCGTATGCGACGTGGCTCTTCGGCAGCCGACTGAGTCAGGGAATTCTTGTGGTCGAGCCGACGTTGCCGGAGTTGCAGAGGATCGAATCGCTGGAGCGCGTCGATTCGATCAACCTCGTCATCCCCAATTATTGGGAGCGGCTCTGGGCGAACAGTTTTCTGCTGAGGAAAAAGCAGTTTATGAACGAGCCCACCTACGAAGGGCGGGCGACCACGGTGTTGCGCGGCGAGTGGGATCTGTCGGGAGGGATCGTGCAAGTGAAGTTGCCGGGCGGTGATTCCCAGCAGATCAACGACCGTTTTTCGCTGACCCGAGTGGGCAGCCCGTGGTTCCTGCGCGCGCAGTTCGGCGAAGGCTGGCACCAACCGGAAATGTGGCGGGCACGTAAGACGAGGTATTGGCGATGGGGGACTCCGGTCGCAGTCATCGTGACCAACAATCCGCAACCGCATCCGCTGCGAGTGGTGCTGCATCTCGAGGCGCGGGGATTGACCGACCGCGAGGTGCAGATTCGGATCAATCGGAGACTGGAACAAACGATCACGATGGGTCCCGATGCGCAGTTGATCACGACCGAGCCGATGGAGCTCGCTCCCGGGAGATCGTTCCTCTCGCTCCGGGTTGACGGGGCTGATCGACGGCAACGCGAGGAGGATCAACGCTTGCTGGGCATTGCGGTGTATGCGATCACGGTCGAGGTTCTGCCGGACGCCTCACGCCACTCTCCGCTGTAAACTCCCTCTGCTCGTGAATCCTTTGTCGACTCCCTGGAAAGCCCGTTATGTCGGCGCGAAAGTGCTGATCACGGGGGGGGTGGGTTTCATCGGCTCCAACCTAGCCCGGGCGCTCGTCGAATGGGGTGCCGAGGTCACGATCGTGGATAGCCTGATCCCCGAGTATGGCGGCAATCGGAGAAATCTCTTGGGCATCGAGAACGACGTGCGTCTGCACCTCACCGATGTGAGGAATCATGCGACTCTGCCGGCTTTGGTGGAAGGGCAGGATTTTCTGTTCAACTTAGCGGGGCAGACCAGCCACATGGATTCGATGAAGGATCCGGAGACCGACTTGGAAATTAACTGCCGGGCGCAGCTCGCAATTTTGGAGGCATGTCGACGCCACAACCCCGCGATCCGCATCGTCTTCGCGAGCACGCGGCAGCTTTATGGTCGACCAGAGTCGTTGCCGGTCAGCGAAACGCATCCGCTGCGACCAGTGGATGTGAACGGCATCAACAAGCAGGCGGGCGAATCGTTTCACTTACTCTACTCTCAAGTTCACGGGATCCGTAGCACGGTCCTGCGCCTGACTAATACGATTGGTCCGCGCATGCGGGTGAAGGATGCGCGGCAGACGTTTGTCGGTGTGTGGATTCGCTCGCTGGTGGAAGGGCGAACATTCGAAGTGTGGGGCGGTGAACAGTTGCGCGATTTTACTTATGTGGACGATGCGGTGGAGGCGTTTCTGCAGGCGGCGGCGAGTGACGAGGCGATCGGGCAGGTGTATAATCTGGGCGGACCGCCCCCGGTGACGCTGCGCGCGCTCGCCGAGATGCTGGTGGAGCTGCAACCGGGAGGTCAGTTTGCGCTGATGGAATTTCCGGCCGATCGAAAGAAGATCGATATCGGAGATTTTTTTGCTGACTACAGACTGATCGAACGGGCGCTGGGATGGAAACCGAAGACGAGTTTGCCCTCAGCCTTGGCACAAACTTTGGCCTACTATCGCGACGAGTTGCCGCACTATGTCTGAACCACGACCCATTTTAATTGCCGACCCCCAAGCCGGGGTGGACGCGCATGCGGGGGAGATTCAAGTGGCGATCCAACGTGTTTTGGCCAGCGGGTGGTATGTGCTCGGGCCGGAGGTTGCTGCATTCGAGCGTGAATGGGCGGCCTACCTCGGCGGTGGTCACGCGGTGGGCGTCGCCAACGGAACCGAAGCGCTCGAACTGGCGCTGCGAGCGATGGGCATCGGCGTGGGTGACCGAGTCGCGACGGTCGCTAACACGGTGTCCGCGACGGCGGCGGCCATTCAACAGATCGGGGCGACCTTGGATTTTGTGGAGATTGACGAAGCATCGATGACGATGTCGCCCGACGCATTGGAACAGTTGCTGACCGCGAGCGCCGGCGCCATCAAAGCGGTCGTGCCGGTTCATCTCTACGGGCGGCCAGCGGCGATGCCCGAGATCGTGGACTTGGCAAGGACGCATGGGGCCGTTGTGGTTGAGGACTGCGCCCAAGCGCACGGGGCAATGGTGGATGGTCGGGCCGCGGGAACCTTTGGCGACGCGGCGGCATTTAGTTTTTATCCGACCAAGAACCTCGGCGCGATCGGCGACGGGGGGGCGGTCTTTTCCCGCGATTTAGCGGTGGCCACTCGGATCAAGGAGCTGCGCCAATACGGTTGGCGGGAGCGGTATGTCAGTGCGACGCCCGGCCGCAACAGTCGCCTCGACGAGCTGCAAGCGGCGATCTTGCGAGTGAAGCTCACGGGACTCGACCGGGAGAATGCGCGGCGGGCTAGTCACGCGCGCCGCTATTTGGAATTATTGGCCGACTCCGGTCTGCGGCTGCCGCTCCCTGACACCGATACGATCCGATCGGCTTGGCACCAGTTCGCCGTGCGCACGCCGCGGCGGGTTGAGTTGATGGCGCATTTGGCGAGTGTGGGGATTCACGCTGGGGTGCTGTATCCGGTGCCGCTGCACCGGCAACCGGCCTTTGCCTCCGCGGAGTCGTTTCCGGTGAGCGAACGGGCTTGCGACGAAGTTCTGTGCCTGCCGGTGCATCCGGGATTGAGCACCGATGACGTTGACAGGGTTACCAACGAAATCCTTCGTTGGGCGACCCCATGAATCCGACTCGTTTCGCCCTGAGTTTTGTGATCCCGCTTTACAACAGCGCGGCGACGATTGCGTCGTTGGTCCGGGAGATCGAGACCTTGGAGGTCGAAGGCGGCCACGAGATCGTTCTTGTCAATGATGGGAGTCGGGACGAAACGACGGAAGTTTGCCGGCGTTTGATCGCCGAAGCCAAGATTCCGATTACGCTGGTTGAGCACGCTCGGAATTTTGGTGAGCACAACGCGGTGCTTTCCGGATGGCGGCAGGCGCGGGGAGATTTTTTTGTTAATCTTGACGATGATGGCCAGAATCCGCCGTCGGAGGCGGTCCGGTTGTGGCGGCATGCGCAGAAGCAGGGTTTGGATGTGGTCTTTGGTCACTACGAGACGAAGCAGCACACGCCCTGGCGCAATTTCGGCAGTTGGCTTACGAACCGAGTGACCGACCTAGCTTTAGACAAACCCGCGGGATTTTACCTCTCCAGCTTTCGCTGCGTGCGCGGATCGATTGCCCCAGAGGTGGTGGCGCACACCGGTCCGTTTCCCTACATCGACGGACTGTTGTTGCAGGTGACGCAGCGGATCGGTTCGCTGAACGTCACCCATGCGGCGCGGCGGGCGGGAGCGAGCGGATACACGTTTCGCCGTTTGGTGCGGCTGTGGATGAGCGCGTGGATCAATTTTTCAGTGCTGCCGTTGCGGATCGCGACCGTGCTGGGCTTGGTGTCGGCCGTGGGTGGGTTGCTCGGCTTGGGCTTGGTCGCGTGGTTACGATTGACCCACCAGGGTCCGGCCTTTGGCTGGGGTTCCCTGATGGCGGCGCTGTTGGTTTTCTCCGGCACGCAGTTGCTGATTCTCGGGGTGATCGGCGAATACATCGGTCGCATGTTTATCAGCGTTAACCGCCGCCCGCAGTCGGTCGTGCGCGGCGTCGAGCGCGGGGGTTACGAGGAGGCTTGATTCGGGAACGCGGCGTCAAGGCGCTGCTGGTAGAGCGCGCCGACGACGGAAGGAGAAAAACGCGCCAGGATGGTCGCACGCGCGGCGGCGCCGAGTTTTGAGCAGAGCGCAGGATCGGCTTGCAGTCGGCGCATCCACTTAGCGGCGTGGTCAACATCAGGGTCGGCCCACGTCTGGCCGGCCTCGTAGGGTCCATGCGACTCCTTCAAGGGCGTGAGTTGGTAGCGGACGGGAGCACCGTTGCTCTCGTCGAGATATTCCGCGGTAGCTGACCAATCGGTCGAGATGCACGGCTTGCCGAGATACATGCACTCGGCGACGGCGAGACCGAAACCCTCGGCGCGGTGTAACGAAATAAACGCATCGCAGGCCAACTCGAGACGGTAGACGTCCTCACGCGAGAGCGTCTCTGTGATGAGGGTGACATGCTGAAGTCCTTGCAGGGCGGCTTGTAGCTGGGCGTAGGCCGCAGTATTACGCTCGGAATTCTGCGTTTTAATGACCAGCGCGACCCCTTGCTCGTCAGGAAATGCACGGCGATAGGCCGCGATTACCGCGAGGGGATTCTTTCGTTGCTGGTAGGAATTCAAATCGTAGGCGAAGAGAAACAGGAAGCGATTGGCGGCCAGGCCGAAGCGCGTGCGACCATCGTTCGAAGGAAGCGCAAACTCGATGGCGTGAGGCATCACGACGACAGGTAGTTCAACCTTGGCGGCAATAGCAGAGCGAACGAACTCGGATGGACACCAGATCTCGTCGAAGTAGGAACTCTGTCGAACCCACGCGTCGGGAAACTCCGGCAGCTCCCATGCCCAATAGGCGATGTTATAGCGGTTGGTGCGCAGCCCGGGGCCGTGGTGATGGTCGAGGTTCTCGGAGACCGGTGGGTCAACGTGAAAAATATTGATCGGGTGCTGTGGCTCGGGCTGCAGTCGTAAGCCGTAGGTATCGTCCGCGTGCGGGTTGAGGCAGTGCAGACGCATCTCGATGAGCGTGGCGGGCAGGCTGGCGGCGTCGCAGGCCTTGGCCATGCAGCGCGCGGACTCACCGACTCCGAGCGCGGCGCGGAACCAGCCGACGATATTGACACCCGTGGGGGTGATGCGTGTGCGCAACAGCGGACGCAGCGCGGGGTGGCGTTTGAAATCGAGGACGACCTCGTCGTCACAAACAAGCTGACTGAAACGCAACCGCCGGTTGAGCGCCTGCCGCCGGTGGAGTTTGAGGGCGCCTTTCCAGCCTGCGGTCAGCGGCACCCAGGAAAGCTGCCGTCCGGCCCAGGCGAGGAAATTGGTCCATGCCACGCCGATCAATTCAACCTCGATGCGAGTCGCCCGGTCGGGCAGCACGAACGGCGCATCGACGCCGCAGTTGAAGTTACCGAGTGGGAGATCGGGGAATTCCGCGACTTGCGCGCCATTGATTCGAATGCGGAAGCCTAGGGGGCGCGGCGCGACCGGATGCACGGCCGTCGGCGGGAGCAGGTGGCCATTGAGGAAGATGTTGCTGGCGGGAAAACCGGCCGGCAGCTCGATGCGCGCGATGTCACGCAGCCAGGAGGTTTGGGTCTCTACGTCATCGCGGAAAAATCGGTCTTCCCGATACTGGGTTGAGCCCCGTGGTGCGTGGGGGGCTCTCGGCGGAAGATCGAAAAGCCGCTGCCAGCGAACCTCCTCGCGGTGGAGTGCGCTGACGAGCGTGAGGCGTCCCATGACTGGGGGTTCCGTTGTCCAGCCGCGCGCGTAGGGCACGGCAGCGAGCGCGTGTCGGCCGGAACGAGTCCAGGGTTGCGAGAGATGCTGGGCGACAAGTTCACGGGCCCAGGTGAGCGCACCCCAGTGAATGAGTTCCTCCCGCCAACGGTGGGCGAGGCGACGGCTGTTGCACTCTCCCCGCTCGTTGGTTGGCCCGCGCGAGGCGCTGACATGGTGGCGAACGAGGCTGCCGAGCGCTACAGCACTGCGCAGGCCTAGCTTCGTGAGTAGTCGGAAGCAGAGATCGACGTCCTCCCCACCGTTGAAAAATTCCTCATCGAAGCGGCCGATCTTCTCGAAAGTCTCGCGGCGAATAGCGACGCACGCCGCGGTGACGGCCGGCACTTCCACTATTGTCGTGGCCGTGATCGGACCGGCAGGTAGAGTCTGGACATGCTTGATTTTGCCAAGCGCATTGACCATCAGACCGGCGTGATCGAGAGCGCCGTTGTCGATGCGGACCTGACGGTTGCCAACGACACCGAGGCGTGGGTTCTGCTCGAGCGCGGCGAGCATTGGTTCGAACCAGCCAGGTAATAATTCAAGGTCGTTGTTGAGAAAGAAGAGGAATTGACCGGTGGCCGCCAATGCGCCGCGGTTGCACGTCGCGGCGAAGCCGCAGTTTTTCTCGTTCAGGATCGCGCGGCAGGGCGAAATCAGAGTGTTGAGCCACTCGCGGGTTTCATCGCGACTGCCGTCGTCAACGAAGATGATCTCGTGCGTGACACCGGGGGGCAGGGTGCTTTGAAGAGTTCGCACACATTCCCGCGTCAGCGCGAGACCGTTGAAGAGCGGAATGATGAAGGAGACCTGCATGCCGGGGGCCCTTCAGCTAAGCGGCGTTCCTTGGCACCGCACGAAGAAAGTTAGGCCAGTAGCCGCCGGAGGTAATCCCCATAGGAAGATTTGCCGAGTTTCATGATATTGACCTCTAACCCAGCGCGATCGATCCATCCCTGTTCATAGGCGATCTCCTCGAGGCAGGCGATCTTGAGCCCGGTGCGATTTTCCAGCACCTCGACGAATTGGGCGGCTTGCATCAGCGAGTCGTGAGTGCCGGTGTCGAGCCACGCGGTGCCGCGCCCGAGGACTTCGACGTGGAGGTCGCCGCGCTCGAGGTAGAGGCGGTTGAGGTCGGTGATCTCGAGTTCACCGCGAGCGGAAGGCTTGAGGTCGCGAGCCAGCGCGACGACATCGGAGTCGTAGAAATAGAGCCCCGGCACGGCGTAGTTGGACTTGGGCTTGGCGGGCTTTTCTTCGAGAGAGACCACCTTGCCGGAGGCATCAAACTCGGCCACGCCGTAAGCAGTGGGGTTGGCCACGTGGTAGCCGAAGATGGTCGATCCGCGGGTGCGGTCGCTGGCTTGAGTAAGTGATTCGGCGAAATCGTGACCGTAGAAAAGATTGTCGCCGAGGATGAGGGCCGACGGTTCTTGGCCGGTGAGAAACCCGACGTCGGCGGCGATGGTGAAGGCTTGAGCGAGCCCGTCGGGACTGGGTTGCGCCGCGTAGCTGAGGGTCAGACCAAAGTTCGATCCGTCGCCAAGGAGTTTTTGAAATAAGGGCAGGTCGGTCGGCGTGGAGATAACCAGCACTTCGCGGATGCCCGCGAGCATCAGCACCGACAACGGGTAGTAGATCATCGGCTTGTCGTAAACCGGCATGAGCTGCTTAGAGACGGCGATGGTGAGCGGGTAGAGGCGAGTTCCGGAGCCTCCGGCGAGGATGATTCCCTTGCGAGAATCATCGGTTGAAGTTGAAGCAGAAAGTTGAGGATCGGTCATGGTCGGTCGAGGGATTTGATCAGGCCGTAAATCATGCGAGAGATTTCGCGAAGTTCGTTCAATAGTTTATCCCCATACTCTGGAGAAATATAGTTCAAGGCAATGGCCCGAAGCACCTGCGAGCGAGCTTCACCTGCTGAACCTTTCGCGAAACTAAGAAACTGTTTGAATTCACCCTTTCCTGATCGCTCGGCTCCTTCTGCGATATTGTCGGCAACGCTGTTAGCCGAACGAGTAATCTGATCTTTGAACCCCCAGTCACGGCACTCTCCCAATACCTGGTAGATTTCGACGCTAAGGGCCTGAGCTCGTTGCCAAACCTCCAGCTTCTCAAACGTTTCATCGGACGACGCCATGTTGTTTCGACTTCAACTTGAAACTTAATCACCGGAGGTGGTGCCGAGGCGTTCGAGTTGGGAGGAGCCGTCGAGGATCGATTGCCACCACGAGGGGTGGTCGAGATACCACTGCACGGTTTTGCGAAAGCCCGAGGTGTGGTCCTGTTTTGGGGCCCAACCCAGCTCGCGTTTGATTTTAGAAGCGTCGATCGCGTAGCGCAGATCGTGACCGGGACGGTCGGTGACAAAGCTGATCTGGTCGGCGTAAGCTTTGCCGTCGGCGCGGGGCTTGAGCTCGTCGAGCAGAGAGCAGAGTAGGCGGACGAGATCGATGTTCGGGCGCTCGTTGTTGCCGCCGATGTTGTAGGTCTGACCCAAGGTGCCCTTGGCGATGACGGTGTGAAGCGCTTCCGCGTGGTCGCCGACATAGAGCCAATCGCGAATATTTTCACCCTTGCCGTAAACCGGAATAGGGTCGCCGCGCAACGCTTTGAGAATGACGACGGGGATGAGCTTCTCGGGAAACTGGAAGGGGCCGTAATTGTTGGAGCAGTTCGTCACCAAAACGGGCAGACGGTAGGTGTCGGCCCAAGCGCGGGCGAGGTGATCGGAGGAAGCTTTGCTCGCCGAGTAGGGAGAGTGGGGGTCGTAGGGCGTCTCCTCGGTAAACAGGCCGTCAGCCCCGAGACTGCCGTAAACCTCGTCGGTCGACACGTGGAGGAGGCGGAACTGATCGCGGGCGGGGCCGGTGAGTGTCTCGAAGTGCGCGCGGGCGGCTTGGAGCAAAATGAAGGTGCCGACAATGTTGGTTTGAATGAACTCGCCGGGGCCGTCGATCGAGCGGTCCACGTGGCTTTCAGCCGCGAGGTGCATGACCCAGTCGGGCTTGAAATCCGCGAAATGCTTTGCGATGGCCGGGGCGTCACAGATATCGGTCTGGGTAAACCGGTAGCGTGGATGGTCCGCCAGATCGTCGAGGGAGTGGAGATTACCCGCATAGGTGAGCTTATCGACGTTGAGCACGGTGTGCTCGGTGGTCGTGACGAGATGGCGAACGAGATTGCTGCCGATGAAGCCGGCGCCGCCGGTAATGAAAATTTTCATTCTTAAAATTTAGTTTAAGTGAGCAGTTGAAGTTGAAGGGTTGGCGCGGTGACGCGGAAACTTAATCTTAAATTGCGCTGTCGCGCTCCCAGTTGCTCAGATCGCGGGCCACGGCTTCGTGGACTTCGGTCATGGCAATGCCGACGGAGAGGAGTTTCGAGGAGTCCAGCACGCAGTTGGAGCGTGGGGTCCTGGCGGCGGTCCTCATGAACTCGGCTTCGTCGTCAAAGAACGAGTAATCTTTGCGGCAAACGCCGCTGGCCTGAATGAGATCGACGACCTCGCGGGTGGTGACCTGCCCGGGATTGGTGACGTTGTAGGTGCCGAAGGGCACGCGCTTTTCCCAGCAGGCAAAGGTCGCGGCGACGAACTCGTGCAGTTGAGAAATGGAGTTAGTGGCCTCAAGTAGGCGTTGGTAGCGCATCAGCTTGGTGAGGTAATTGCGCGGTCCTTCGCGGTGGTCGAAAGGGATGCGAAGCCGCCAGATGTAGGCGTCGTCCCGATCGGCGAGGACCTCTTCACCAAGGGCCTTCGTGCCGCTGTAGAATGAGCAATTGTTGGTGCGGAAGCTGAAATTGGACGGGTCGCTTTCGGTGAACCCGGAGCCGTCCGGTCGGGCGCCGGTGAAGATGCAGCCCGACGAAACGTGTCCCCACGGCACGCCGGCAGCGGTGCAAGCCTCAGCGATGCGACCGGGCAACACGGCATTGCCCGCCAAGCACTCGGCTTTGTGCAGCTCGCAGGCATCGACGTTGGGCTTGCCGGTGTAGCCGGCCGCGTTGATCAAGAACTCGGGCTTTTCGATCCGCAGGAGCTCGATCAGGGCCGCGGTATCCGTGTAGTCGAATGCAGCCCGCCGCAGGTTGCGGAAAGCGATATTCTTGCGTTGGAGGAGGGCCTGATAGGCCGACCCCACATAACCGGAACCTCCGAGCAGAAAGATCATGGAGCGGTAA